>Ga0335081_10008129_pt1 | contig 16824 bp, 15 predicted proteins | sample Lox_Sample_35_FD_206713 | JGI IMG/M metagenome (GOLD analysis project Ga0335081, IMG submission 206713) | Soil microbial communities from Loxahatchee National Wildlife Refuge, Florida, United States - Lox_Sample_3.5 | ecosystem: Environmental > Terrestrial > Soil > Wetlands | place: USA... | reverse complement strand
TAGGACGCCGGTGCCAAGCTATCGTGGAGCGGCTTGCGGATGCGCCGCAGGGGCTCGAGCACCCGCTCGGCCTGCTGCACGGGGCCGCTGTAGCAGACGTCGCACACCATCACGCGACCCAAATCGGGAACCACCTCGAGGGCGCCATCGATGTACAACTCATCGGGCGCATCGGCCGCGAACCCTGCGAAGAACCGCAGGACATCGGGGGTGTGCTCGGGTGAGAACATCAGATGCCCGCCGAACATCATGGATGCGACCGGATGCAGGCGATACTCGAAGGAGGTGACCACTCCGAAGTTACCCCCGCCACCGCGTAGCCCCCAAAGCAGATCCGGGTTCTCCTGCTCGCTCGCGCGCACGTAGCGGCCATCGGCGGTGATCACATCGGCGCCGATGAGATTGTCGCAGGCCAGCCCGAATCGGCGTGACAGCCGTCCGTAGCCACCGCCGAGCGTGAGGCCGGCGGCCCCGGTATGAGAGACGGTTCCGGCCGGCGTCACCAAGCCGAAGAACTGTGCCTCGCGATCGAGCTCCCCGAGGAGGACTCCAGGCTCGACGCGAGCGACCCGGGCAGTGGGGTCGACATGCACGCTCCTCATGGGCGCGAGATCGATCATCAGGCCGCCTTCGCAGACGGACTGACCCGAGACGCTGTGGCCGCCGCCGCGAACGGCTACGAGGAGGTTGTGGGTGCGGGCGAAGGTCACCGCGGTGGCCACGTCCGCGGCGCCGACGCAACGCGCGATGAGCGCGGGCCGCCGATCAAAGGCGCCGTTCCATACCTTGCGCGCCTGGTCATATCCGGCCTGACCGGCGAGGAGCAGCTCACCCCGGAGGCTGCCTCTCAGATCCGCCACCTCGGCGGCCGTGAGCGTGGCCTGCTTGCCATCGCCGCGCACGATGGCAAGCTCGCTCGGCGTCGAGGAAGCGGCCCGCACGCCGCGGAAAGACAGGGAGGTCGCAGATGCCAGCCCGAGCGCCGACGCGCAGAACGTTCTTCTTTTCATACCAGATCTCCACCAGGTAGAGCGCTGCGAGTCTAACTCGCTTTGCGGCCGGCGTGAGTATGCGCCTACGCGACTGGCTCTTCTTCACCACGTTTCTCGGCACGAAGGGGTGGCGGCTGGACCTCGACGATCAGATTCTGCTCGGCGGCGACAACGGGCTGCGCGGCTATCCGCTGCGCTACCAGGACGGCACCGGCCGCACGATCTTCAGGCTTCGGCTTGCGCTTCGGCAACGCCCGTCCCGGCCTGGGGAACGTCGTGCACATGGACCTCGCGTTTCCCTTCGGTGCGGCCCGTGGTATTGCGCGCGTACAGTTTCTGATACAGACCGAAGAGCACTTCTGAGCTTGGGGTCAGAATCCGAGTGGCGCCAGCGCGCGCGCTACCCGTTCTCGTGTCGAGTGCGAGGTCATGGGAAAAGCCCGAAAGAAGTCATCGCGGCCAAGTGCCGCATTGCGTTCGCGGACGTTTGCCGCCCACCAGCGCGCACGTTCGAGGTTACCCGCGAGCGACTGTGCCGCCGCGGCAATCATCGCGATCAATACGTGGGCACCCGGTGAGCGGGCGCCGCGCTCGGCCCAGTCGGCCCCTTCGCAGTCTTCGCCCTGGACCATGTGCGTGAACGCTCGAGTGGCCATCATCGCGTAGTAGAGAGGATCGATCGGACTCAAGCGCATGGCCAGGTCGACATGGGTGCGAGCTCTGGAGGCATGCCCGCCGAGCGCCTCGCTCCAGGCCCGCGCGTAGATGCCTTGTGCGTAGTTCGGGCTGATGCTCGTCGCTCGCTCGAGCCAGCCCAGACTACTTTCGAGGTCCCCCGCCAGCCAGAAGCTGCGGCCCATGGTGAAATTGACGAACGGGTCCAAAGGGTCGAGTTCCAGCCCGCGCTCGGCGAAGCGGCGCGCCTGGCGGATGTGGTGATCGCGATCATCCGCATAGCGCATGAATGCGGTCTGGAAATGGACGAACGATAGCCCGGCATGAGCGCGCGCGAAGCGCGGGTCGAGTGCGACGGCGCGTTGGAACAGATGCGCCGCCGCTGCGTTGTCGGTGCGGTTGAAACGGTAGATGTGCTGCAGTCCCAAGTGATAAGCGGACCAGGCATCCAGATCCTCCGGGGCCGCAAGGCTGGCCAGAGCCGCCTCGCGCAGGGGGATCTGAATATCGAGCGCGATCAGGACGCGGCTGCGGATTTCCTCGCGCATCGAGTGCACGGCGTCGATTTGTCCGGAGAAGCGGTCGGCCCAGACGATGCCGCCGTCCAGGGCGTCAACCAGCTCGACGATGATGAGCAGATGGCGATCCGAGGCTTCGATCGCACCCGATAGACAGTAACGTACGCCCAGCAGGCGCGCGATCTCGCTGAATTCGGTATCCGCGCGCAGGCGAAATGACGACCCACGAGCGGTCACGAACAGCCAGCGCAGCCGGGACAGCTCCGATATCAGCTCATCGGGGAGCGCGCTGGCGAGCGCCGCATAACGCTCATTCCCGCGAACCATGCGGAAGGGAAGGACGGCGAGCGACGGTCGAGACAGCCGCCCCAGCTGACGCAACACGTGCCCGAGATCCTGGCCGGCCGGGCCGGCGCTGGTAGGTGGAGCGGCATCCACCATGGAGCCTCGCGTTGCCTTCACCTCGCCGACAAATCGAAAGCCCTGGCCGTGAATGGTCTTGATGAAACGCTGGGCCTGACCGTCATCGCCAAGGGCCTTGCGCGCGGACTTGACGCGACTCGCTATCGCGGAATCGGAGACGCTGCGCCCATCCCACACTTTCTCAATGAGCTCGTCCTTGGATACCAGTCGATCGTGGTTCTCGACGAGCAGCGCAAGAAGCGCGAGGACCTGCGGCTCGAGCCTCAAGGCTTGACCGTCGACGCGCACTTCCACTGCGGCCAGGTCCAGCTCGAAAGGTCCGAACCGGTAGAGCATGACTCGTAGGATAGATCTCGCTGGAGCCCATAGTCACTTCTCCAGAGGTTCTCCAGGAAACCTCCAAGTATTGCCGCATCGAGCCATGGCACTGTCGCACCACGGTCGCCGATTTGCCGGCGACCCAACTACTGGAGAATTGCAGACATGCCACTCGTTACCATTGATGTGATCAAGGACGTGTTCACTCCGACCCAGAAGAAGGAGCTCATTTCCAAGGTCACGCAAGCAATGATTGAGGTGGAGGGCGAGAACATGCGCCCGGTCACCTGGGTCCGCATCAACGAGTTTGAGAGCGGTGACTGGGCGATCGGCGGCAAGCCGCTACGCACCTCGGATGTTCACGCTCTGGGTGCGGGCAAAGCCGCTTAGGGGTGTCCCCTGGACGGCACCGCGCGGTCCCGTCCAGGGGGACTTCATTGATCCGATTGTTTCGAGAATCCATATCATAAAAAACTTGTAATAGGCTGATTATAGTAAATTTATCTCGATAAGCTCTCTCCGACCTTCGGGCATCTCGGATGCCTCACGCGAGGCGCGCACTCCCTTGGGCGGCGATCCCTCGTTTCAGGCGTTGCCGCCAGACTAACGCCGCCAAGGCGAGGTGGACCGGAACCGTGAGAGCAATGAATGCAAGATTGCTTTGGTACAAAGTGGGAAGGGTACGGACGATCAGACTGCTCAGCGCGGCCGCCGCAATCAACGTGGCCAGACTGAGGGCGATTCGGGGCGCGCGCCACCACACCAGCGGCAGAAGCAGACACAAGGGATCGAGCAGCAGCAGGTTCTCGTTATCCCAGGCGGCCCAGTGATCGCTCAACCCCCACATGCCCGCCAATATGAGGCCGGTGAATCCGCAGATCAGCCACCAGGAGCTAGCCAGAAGCGCAAAGGATGCCCGAGAGAGCCGACCTTTGCCGTGCGCGAGCCACAGCAGCAGCACGGCGAATCCCAGGCCGGCGACCAAGAAGGGCAGTCGGAGATCCAGCGGTGCCGCAGGCGCAGGTGGCAGTCGCCCCGGCAGGACCACTTGCTCCTCGCTCACCAGCGGCACGATGTCACCAGTGCGACTGCGCACCGTTACATCGCGCAGCGCACGGCTGAGCACCATGGGGACGAAGCTCTCCTGCCACACACTCAGCGGGCGATCTGCGTTCGGACCGAGCCCCGTATCCATGCCGAGTGCCAACCAGAAGTCCGGCGAGATCAGCCGTACGGCATCGAAGCGATATGTGTGCGGTGCCGGCCGGCGCGAGAGCTGACGCTCGAGAGCACCGCCCAACGCTCGATTCAAAGCGTCGCGCACCTTGGTCGAGCAGTTGTTGACGAAGTAGTCGTATCGGTAGTCCGCATTCTGCGGCTGCGCATTCCAAGCGAGGAACCCCGCCAGCTGCCGCGCTTGCGCCGGCGCAACGTTCAGCATCTGTACGGTCACTGAGCGACCCTCGGCCACGTAAGGAGCGAGCTCCGCCTCGAGAGGTTCGGCGTCGAGGCTGTAATGCATATGTCCGAGCGCGAAATTCACCAGGAAGTCCTTCTCCCGGAAATCAAATACGCCGTAGTTATAGGCAATGCGTGCGCCAGCGGCTCGATCATCGATGATGATGGCGTTGTGGCCGAATCGCTCCCAGTAGCGCTGGCCAGGGCCGAAGGTCACGAGCGCCACCTGCGGGGCGCTCAGCTGGTCGGCAGTGAGTGGGATCTCAGCCCCGCAGAGGCGGACTGAGACAGTGACGGTTGCGAAGAGAAGACCGAGCAGGCACAGGAGGCTGCGCGTCCGGTGGAGGTCAAGAAGCGCGCCACGCTCCTGAGGGGACCAACGAGCTGCAGTGCCAGTGTATGATTCGCGCCCGATCTTCCTACGGTTGAGATATTCCATGCCCGATGATATCCAAGCCGAGCTCGAGCGCCTGCGAGCGGAGAATGAAGCCCTGAAGAAGGGCGGTCGCGGCAAGCCGTCGATGAAGGTGAGCGAGAAGGGTGCCCTCTCGGTTTATGGAATGGGCAGATTTCCCGTGACCCTCTACAAAGAGCAGTGGCTCAGGCTTCTCGGCATGGCCGACGATATCAAGGCATTTATCGAAGCCAACAACGAGCACCTGAAGACGAAGGAATGAGGCGGGCACGCGATCGGCCTCAGTCGCGCAGGTCTACCGCGCCTGTGCGACGCTTCGCGAGAATGTTTTTAAGATATTGATAATATTGTACTTATAGGTCGGGGCGTGCTCCTGACCTGGTCGAAGCTCCACGCGCTATCGATCGACGCGCTCGCCAGCCGAGGGTCTCACGCACCTCTCCTACTACGCTTGACTCGCTCGCTCCGAGGCCGCCCCGCAACCCTGGTGCACAGCTCGCGAAAGCCCGCCGCGACGAATGGCGCCAGGCGCTCGTGCACGCTGTCGAGGTCGGATGAGCGGCACAGCCCCGCCGACAGCTTGTCGATCCGTCCGGTCTCGGCAAAGGTCAGTGTCAGGGCACCGGTGAGGAACTGATAACCCCAGTAGATCTCCCGCGGCGGGCATTGCGGCATCGCCTGCTGGAGCGCCGCGATGAACCGTTGCACCAATGGGTCGAAATGCTCCGTCATCAGGATGGCACCCCACTCGGGTGAGTTGTTGACCTGGGCGACCAGTGCAAAGTAGCTCTTCCAGCCTGGTCCCCCGCGTGCCGAGCGCTCGAGCAGTGGCTCGATGAACGCAGCGACGACCGTATCAAGTGAGAGTGGCCCCGCGCCGGCCGTCCGATAAGTCTCCTCCAGCCTCTCGAGGCGCTCGCGGTTGAGGATTTCAGCGCGCCGGCGAAATACCGCCGTGAATAGCTCGCGCTTGCTGCCGAAGTGATAGCCGACGAGCGCCACATCGACCCCGGCAGCCTGAGTGATGTCCCGGAGCGATACGCCGTAGTAGCCGCGTTCGGCGAACAGCCGCTCGCCCGCGTCCAGGATGCGCTCCTTGGCGGGTCGGTGGGGGGTGCTCTTTGTCGGCTTCTTGGAGCGCACGCGGTAGCGGCATTCTCGACAATCGCGGCAGTGCGTGCAACGTCGACGGCGCGCCGCCACTTGACGTCCGTTCATCAGTTGTTGAATACTCATTCAACAAGTGTTGAGATCGCAAACCCGAAGATCCGGGCAACGCGACGCACCGACGGGTCGGAGTTCGAGGGGGGAGACCGTGTACACATCAGTGCCGAGGCTCGCGCTACTTCTGCTGGCCGGTGTTCTGGCCGCCACCGGGCTACCTTCCAAGGCCTTGGCACAACAGGCGGCATCGCCTGCCGATGCGCAAGCGCCAGCGGGCGAGGAGCCGCAGCAGGTGGTTGTGACCGCGCGCCACTATTCCGAGAAGCTCCAGGACGTGCCGATGAGCGTTACGGCGGTCTCAGCCGCAACGCTCACAACCCTGAACGTCACCAAGCTGGATGACCTCAACAGCTTCGTGCCCAACATGAAGATCAGCGCCGGCCGCGCCACCAACAGCACGATCAACGCGTACATTCGGGGAGTCGGTCAGAATGATCCGCTGTGGGGCTTCGAGCCCGGGGTTGGCATCTACATGGATGATGTCTACCTTGCGCGCCCGCAATCGGCGCTGCTCGATGTGTACGACGTCGAGCGCGTCGAGGTGCTAAGCGGCCCCCAGGGCACCCTGTACGGTAAGAACACCATCGCCGGTGCGGTCAAGTACATCACCAGGGACATCGTCGGCCCGGCGCACGCGAGCGCAACGGTTACGGCGGGCAACTACCAGGAGCGCGATGGCAAGCTGTCATTTTCGACTCCCGTGATCGCCGACCATGTCTATTTCGGTGCTGCGGTCGCGGTCCTGCGTCACGATGGCTATGGCGAGGTGGTCGCGCAGGGTACGCCCAGCGCATACAACCTCGTGGGGCAGGATGTGTCGAACAAGGATGTGCTCGCGGCCCGGGCGAATCTCACGGTCCTGTGGGGCGAGAGCTCCAGACTCAAGGTGCTCGCCGATACCATCCAGGACAACTCCGATGCGGCGGGCGGGCAGCGTCAGAACAGCTTCCTCGCGCCCATGCTGGACAGCCGCTACAACACCCGTACCGACATGCCGGTCAATCGCGATCGTTTCTTGACCGGTGGCGGATCCGTGACCTATACGCAGGACTTGACCTCGCGGCTCGCGCTGAAGCTTGTGGGCGCCTATCGGCAGGGGGACGGGCGGCAGTTCATCGACTTCGAGGAACTCAATGCAAATCTCTTCCAGGTGCCGGGCCATTACGCGGACCACCAAAGCAGCGGGGAGGGGCAACTGACCTTCACGAACGACTGGGTCAAGGCAGTGGGCGGGCTGTTCTACATGGACAGCACCGCCTGCGGCCAGTTTGACGCCTCGATCGGCGTACTTGCCGCGCCACCGCCGGCCGGCTTGGGTGTGTATCTCACTTCACTTACCGCCGGGTGCGTCTTGACCAAGACGACCGCGGTGTATGCGGATGCGACCTGGAAGCTCACGAGCCGCCTGAACCTTGACACCGGCCTGCGCTGGAACAGCGACGACAAGACGGCCAATGTCTACGTGGCGCAGTATGCCAGCATCGCCCCGACGCAGTTGCTGCCGAATCAGACGTTCTTCAACGCAAGCAACGTGCCGGCTGGCTTCTTTCCTTTCGGTGGTGGCCTGAACGGCACGCCCGGTCTGGAGAGCGACTACACCCGCGAGCGCACTTTCACTAACGTCTCACCGCGACTCGGTCTCGACTACCATTTCACCCCCGAGCTCCTCGGTTACTTCACGTACAGCAAGGGATTCAAGAGCGGCGGGTTCGACATGCGCGGCAACCAGCTGGTATTCCCGAACACGCAGAATGGCTACAACTCGGAGACGGCGGACAACTTCGAGCTCGGCGTCAAGTCCACCTTGCTCGAGGACACGCTGCAGCTCAACGCGGCGGCCTTCTACACGCCCTATCGGGATGCGCAGATCGGCGTGCAGGGGTTCGAGCTGGTCGGCGGGGCACCCACCAACGTGACTGCCGTCCTGAATGCAGGCAAGCAAGTCAATCGCGGAGTCGAGCTCGAATCGGCGTGGCGGCCGGTGCGGCCGCTGGCGCTGGACCTCAACGTCGGCTACCTGGATGCGTACTTCGAGAACGTAGCCGGCTGCATTCCCGGCAGCGTCGGGTGCAACAGCGCGCTCAATGTGGCCAATCTGAACCGTCCCATCAATGCGCCGGCCTGGACCGTGTCGCTTGGCGGCAGCTATGTCTGGGCACTCGGTCCGGGCTCCCTCCTGGCGCACGCGGGCTGGGACTGGCGCTCCTTCACCAAGGTCGCAAACACCACTGCTTCGGTGACGGATCAGCCTGCCTACGGCATCGTCAACGCCGGCCTTGCCTATACCAATCACGCCTGGCGGGTCGCGCTCGAAGGCCGCAACCTGCTCGATCGCTGGTATCGCGTCGCCGGCTACGATTTCGGCAACCCCGGTACCGGTCTGCTGGGCGGGGTGAGTCAGATCGGCTTCTACGGTGCGCCGCGTACCTATCAGTTGAGCGTTCAGTACACCTACTGACCGCAAGGGCGGCGCGGCCATGACCTGGTTTCAGACGCCCGAGCCGCTGTTGCCGGACTTCTTCGCCCTGCACGCGCGCTTTCTGGGCGCCACGACAGCTATCGTGCAGGGCGAGCGCCGGCTCTCCTGGCACGCGTTCGAGGCCGAGACTGCACGTGCCGCGAACGGGTTGGCGGCGATCGGACTGCGCTCGGGTGACCGGGTCGCTCTGCTCATGGACAACAGCCTGGAGATGGCAATCGCCACCTTCGGGGTGGTGCGTGCCGGTTGCGTCGCCGTACCGCTCAATGTCTCGATCAGCGATGAGGCGGTGGCCGGCATGATCGAGGACGCCGGGGCGCGCGCCGTGTTCGCATCCGCGCGGCACTGCCCGCGGATCGAGGCACTGGCGGCGCGCTCGGCCGCGGTGGCCGCTGCCATGCGCATTGGCCTGGGAGCCGTCTCAGCAATGTGGCTGGCGTTCGATGCGTGGCTGAATGCGCAGTCGGCCTCGCTCGTCGCGCCGCGCATCGCTGCGGAGCAGGAGTGCAACATCATCTACAGCTCCGGGACGACCGGTGTGCCAAAGGGAATCGTGCACACCCACCGTTGCCGCATGCACTGGGCGTACGATGCCGGCCTCGCACTGCGCTACCGCAGCGGCTGCGTGACACTGTGCTCGCTCGGGCTGTTCTCGAACATCACCTGGGTCGCAATGTTGTGCACGATCGTCGCGGGTGGCACGCTCGTCATCATGGAGGCGTTCGATCCGCATGCGGCCATCGACTTGATCAGTCGCGAGCGCATCACCCACGGCAACTTCGTGCCGCTGCAGCTCGAGCGGCTGCTGGGCGTTCCAGCTCTGGAGCACCACGATCTGAGCAGTCTCGAGACTCTCATGTGTTGCGGCTCACCGCTGCCGCTCGCGGTGAAGCGAGCGTTTCCCGAGCGCTTCGGCTGCGACCTGATCGAGCTGTACGGGCTCACCGAAGGATTGTGCACGACGCTCGCGCCGGAGGATTTCGCCGCCAAGATCGACTCGGTCGGCAAGCCGTTTCCCGGTACCGACCTCAAGATCATCGGTGATGATGATCTCGAGGTGCCGCCCGGCGCAGTCGGTGAGATCGTGGGTCTCGGCCGCATCATCATGAGCGGGTACCACAACCGTCCGGATGCGAGTGCCGAGTCGACCTGGATCGATGCAGCGGGCCGGCGTTGGCTGCGGACAGGAGACCTCGGCCGGGTCGACGCAGAGGGCTTTCTCTACGTCGTCGATCGCAAGAAGGACATGATCCTGTCCGGTGGTCAGAATGTGTATCCGGCGGATATCGAAGCCATCATGATGCGGCATCCGCTCGTGGCGGAGGTTGCAGTGGTCGCCGCTCCGAGCCAAAGATGGGGCGAAACGCCCGTCGCGGTGGTCGTGCGCAGGACGGAGGGAACACTGGATCGAGAGGCGCTCCTGGAATGGACGAACGCGCGCGTGGGGAAGCAGCAACGCATCGCTGACGTGCTGTGGCGCTCGAGCCTGCCACGCAACGCCAACGGTAAGATTCTCAAGCGCGAGCTCCGCGATGCAGTCGCGCAGCTGACGTACTAGAGACACGTCGTGGAGGCATCCTATCGGGATCAGTTCTTTGAGGCGCGCGATGGATTGCGTCTGTACGCGCGCGATTATCCTGGCGATAACCCGACTAGCCCGACGGTGCTGTGCCTGCCGGGCCTGACGCGCAACAGCGCCGACTTCGCCGATCTCGCCCATGAGCTTGCGCCGCGCTTTCGCGTCCTGGCCGCAGACCTGCGCGGCCGTGGCCGCAGTGCGCGTGATCCGGATTGGCACCACTACCAGCCGGCGGTCTATCTCGATGACGTGCTCAGGCTCCTCGATCACCAGCAGGTGACTCGCGTTGCGGTGATAGGCACCTCCCTTGGGGGGTTGCTGGCGATGATGCTCGGCGCCACACACAGGGCGCGCATTGCGGGCATCGTGCTCAACGATATCGGTCCGGAAATCGATCCCCGCGGTGCAACGCGTATTCGCGAGTACGCCGGGCGGATCGGGCCCGCTCAAGATTGGGTCGAAGCGGTTGGGCAGTTGCGTTCGATCTACGGCGCTGCCTGGCCGGGTCTCACCGCCGAGCGCTGGAGCGTGCTTGCACGTCGTTCGTACCGTGAAAATGCGGCGGGCGTGCCCGAACTTGACTATGACCCCATGATCGGCGAGGCGCTGCGCCAGGCGCCCGCGACAAGCGCTGATCTGTGGCCATTGTGGATGGCGCTGAAGAGCCTGCCGGTCCTTAGCATTCGCGGTGAGCTATCCGACATCCTTGCCGCATCGACCGTCGAGCGAATGAGGCGCGAGAAGCCCGATCTTGAAGTACTACAGGTCGCGAACCGGGGGCACGTTCCGCTGCTCGATGAACCGGGGTGCCTTGATGCAATCGAGCGCTTCCTTCGGGGCTTGAGCAGTCGCGAGCCCGATCGAGGGTAGACCGGAGCTGCCTGCCGTTGGTCCGTGCGGGCGGTGACCCTGTCAGTGCTCGAGCTGGCGGACCATCGTGTTCGCGACTTCTTGGCGCTGCATACGCAATCGCTGATCGGTCTCGTATAGGGATTTCAGGAAGGCCCGATCCCAATCGCTCATACCGGGAGATGTGGCCTGATTCGATTCACCGAACAGCTTGAGAATTGTCGGAGCCTCGCCCAACCGAGCGGCGGGGTTGATCTTCGCAAGACCGACCATACCCACATAGTCGGCCAGCTGTTGCAACGACACACCGTGCAGCCCCATCGCGTCGACGATCACATAGACATAGGAGAAGACCGGCACGAGGGCGCTCCCGTTCGTGACACGGCTCGCCCGTTCCGAATCGCAGATCGTTGGCGGGAGTACGGTGCCGCCGACACCCACGAAATCGGCGAACGCACATGGATGGGTGGATGAAAGATTGTAACTGGGCGTTGCGTACTCGGCAGTCAGTGCCTGGGACACGTACCAGACTTTGACCGGCCGCGCGGCCGCGATGAACTCATCGACGGTGAGCGGCGCTGCGTCTCGAAAGGTTACGCCGAACTTGCGCTTGTCCATGGCCTCGAGAAGCTCCCTCGGTCCTGGCGTGACGAATACGAAGAGATTCGGGCGGCAATCTTCCCCAGCGAGCGGCACCCCTGCCTCGCGCGCGATCTGCGAGACACGCCACAGGAGGTATTCGCCCTGCTGCCGGGCCAAACCGGTCACGCTCGGGCATACAGGTACGTGCCACAGTGGTAGCCCATCTTCATTTTCACCATCGGAAGCTGCAATCTGTTCCACGAACTTCGCGACATTCTTCGTCAGTTGCGCCGTCACGGTGACTTGCTGCAGCGTCTCCGTATCAGACGAACTGCCATCGCTGGGCGCAGCCGAGACCGCAAGCGCCGCGGACAGAATCAATGCTCCTAATTTTCCAAGCTGATTTCGTGACATTGCGTGACCCGTATGGACGCGCCGGCAGGCCCATTTACCGTCCTGGATTGCCCGGGGCCGGACTCGAACCGGCACGGGGTTTCCCCCAAGGGATTTTCGTACCCACTACAGCTTTCGCTGCTGCACGCGAGCGTGCATTTGGGGTCTGGACTTTACCTTTGCCGTACTGCGCGAGCGCAGCTTAGGCAGGGGCCGTCAAGTCTCTACACTTTCCTCACGGCAGCGGCGCCACGAGGCTTAGCTCGGTATTGCAGCCACCCTTACGTGCTGCTGTTTCACCGACTTTGACCCCATTCACCCAACGGGTTTCCCGCACTGGGTGCTCAATTTCTCAAGTCCCTTGCGTCTACCGATTTCGCCACCCGGGCATCGAAGTACGCGCAGCGGATTCTACTCCAACGCATGCTGGAGCCGGGCGGGCAATGGCGCTATCGTGCCGCCTCGTATCGCCGAGCTCTCCTCACGATCACACCAAAGAAAACTCGAGGTCTCCATGCCAAAGCTTCTCTCGCGCCGCTGGGTTCTGCCATCGGGTCTTTTGATCGCAGGCATGCTGCTCGGCAGCGGCCTGCAATTTGTGCGCGACGCGCACGCGGCGGCCAGTGCCAAGGTCTTTGAGATCCGCACCTATACCACCAATCCGGGCAAGCTCGATGCGCTCAACGCACGCTTCCGCGACCACGTGCTCAAGCTCTTCGAGAAGCACAACATCAAGAGCGTGGGCTACTGGCTGCCGCAGGATGCGCCGCTCGCCGGCACGACGCTCATCTACATCGTCTCGCACGCGAGCCGCGAGGCCGCGAAGAAGAACTGGGATGACTTCCGCGCCGACCCCGAGGTGCGCGAGGTCATGAACGCCTCCGAGGTCCAGGGGAAGATCGTGGCCAAGGTGGATTCGGTGTTCGCGGAGGCGACGAGCTTCTCGCCGCTCCAGTAGCTCGGAGCACAACCGGCGTCACAGTTCGCGAGCGTGGCCGCCCGGCCGCGGAACTTTTCCATGCGACAGAAGAGCTGCGCCTGGCGCAGCTCAGCGACGGTTTGCGGGATGGCGCTAAGCCACTGACTTTGCAAGAATACTGGCCTTGCTGCGGTGGGGTCCTTGGTGGGCCTGTGCGTAGGGCTCAACGTCGCCGAGGGGCCATGTCCGACCTAAGTCTGCGGGCTGAGAATCTGCACCTGTGGCGCGGCGAGCGCCACGTCCTCAAGGGACTCTCGCTGGCCGTCCAGGGCGGTGAGGTACTGCAGGTCACCGGCGCGAACGGTGCAGGCAAGACCACTCTGCTGCGCGCGCTGTGCGGGCTCTTGCATCTCGAGGAGGGCCGCGTGCTCTGGGGCGGCAACGACGTGCAGCAGGACCTGCCGAGCTACCACGAGGCGCTTGCGTACCTCGGGCACGAGCCGCCGCTCAAGGCGGACCTGACGGCATGCGAGAACCTGCACTACTGGGTGGGAGTCAGGCGCCACCTGAGCGAGGCGCAGATCCGCGAGGCGCTGCAGCGGGCCGGGGCCGCGGCCTTCGGCGAACGCCTGGTGCGCTCGCTGTCGGCGGGGCAGAGGCGCCGCGTGGCGATCGCCGGGCTGCTCCTGATGACAGCCGGACTGTGGCTGCTCGATGAGCCCACCACCAATCTCGATGCAGATGGCACGCGGCTCGTGGCCGCTCTGGTCGAGGCGCATGCGAAGGGTGGCGGGATCGTGGTGGCCGCCGTGCACCACGAGCTCTCGATCTCGGGCGAGCATCTGCGACGACTCGAGCTGGCCGCATGAGCACGGTCGCACAGCCATCCGTGCCGACACGCGCCTCGTCAGCGGCGGTCCGCGGCTCTGCGCTTGCGGCGGCCCGGCTCGTGCTGCTGCGGGATCTGCGATTAGCCTTCCGCAAGCCAGAGCACATCGTGCAGCCGCTTGCATTCTTTGCCATCGTCACCACGCTGTTCCCGCTGTCGACCACGCCGGAGCTGTCGCGCCTGAGAGAGATCGCACCGGGCGTGCTGTGGGTCGCGGCGCTGCTCTCGGGGCTGCTCGCGCTCGAGTTCCTGTTCCGCGACGACGCGCAGGACGGCACGCTCGAGCAGTATGCGCTCTCGGGTCAGTCGCTCACCTGGCTGATCCTGGCGAAGACCTGTGCCCACTGGCTGCTCACGGGATTGCCGCTTGCACTGCTCGCACCGCTCGCCGGCGGCGCGCTCGGCGCCCCGGCAGCCGCGTTGCCGAGCATCACGGTCACGATCGCCATTGGCACTGTCGCGCTGAGTCTCGTCGGCGCGATCGGTGCAGCGCTCACGATCGGGGTCAAGCGGGGCGGCGTGCTGCTCTCCGTGCTGGTGCTGCCGCTTGCCGTCCCCATCCTCATTTTCGGGTCGCGTGCGACCCAGCTGGCGATTGCGGGCGAGTCGTTCGTGGCTGCGCTTGAGCTATTGGGCGCCATGGCGGTGCTGGGCGTTACACTCGCGCCGCTTGCCGCCGCCGCCGCGGTCAGAATCAGCCTGGAGTAACCTGCAAAACCTATGGCCTGGACATGGTTTCACCGCTTGGGCTCGCCACCCTATATATATGGGCTCGCGGCACGCCTCACACCGTGGTTCGCCTGGTCGGCGGGCCTGATCCTGATCGCGGCACTGTTCGCGGGGCTCGTGCTCGCCCCGCCCGACTACCAGCAGGGCGAGGGCTACCGGATCATCTTCATCCATGCGCCCTGCGGCTGGATGTCCACGATGGTCTATTCGACCATGGCGGTATCCGCCGCGGTCGGTCTCATTTGGCGGATCAAGGTGGCGCACGCCGTCGCGGCCAGCTGCGCAACACTCGGGGCCTCTTTCACGGCCGCCACCCTCGCAACTGGAATGCTCTGGGGCAAACCGATGTGGGGCACTTACTGGGAATGGGACCCGCGGCTCACGTTCGAGCTCGTGCTGCTCTTTCTGTATTTGGGCTACATGGGACTGCGTGCCTCCTTCGAGGACGTGCAGCGCGCCGATCGCGCGAGCGCATTCCTTGCGATCGTCGGGGTGATCGACGTGCCGCTCATCCATTATTCGGTGATCTGGTGGAACTCGCTGCATCAGGCGCCGTCCGTGATGAAGCTGGGCAAGCCCACGATGCCGCCGGAGATGCTCGTGCCGCTGCTCATGATGTTCCTCGGGTTTACGCTGTTCTTCGTCGCCGTGCTGCTCACGCGACTGCGCGGCGAGGTGCTGCGCCGGGAGCGCACCGCGAGCTGGATTCGGGAGGCGGTACTACAGTGATGACCTTTCTGCACATGGGAAAGTACGCCCAGTACGTCTGGCCCGCCTATGGCATCGTGCTCGCCGTGTTCCTTCTGAATGTCTTATGGGCGCAGCGCCTGCTCGGGCGCGCGCGCCGTGAGGCCCGCAGACGGCTTGCCATGCAGGGAGAGACGCCGTGACGCCGAACCGCCGCCGCCGACTGTGGCTCGTTCTGGGTATCGTTGCCGGGGTATCGGTGGCCGGCGCCCTTGCGCTCAGCGCCTTCCGCGACAACGTCACCTTCTACTACGACCCGAGCCAGGTGGCGGAGGGACAGGCGCCGCACGCCCAGGCCTTCCGGCTCGGCGGCATGGTCTCCGAAGGCAGCGTGCACCGCACGCCGGGCACGTTGAAGATCGAATTCGCGGTGACGGACTTCAAGCACGACGTGCCGGTGGTTTACGACAAGGTGCTGCCGGATCTGTTTCGCGAGGGGCAGGGCGTGATCGCCCATGGCCACTTGCGCGAGGATGGGGTATTCGTGGCGGAGGAAGTGCTCGCCAAGCATGACGAGAAATACATGCCGCCGCAGATTGCGCAATCACTGAAGGACAAGCACGACGCGGCCGTACGTGCGGCCGCCGGGTCCGTCGCCCCGCAAGCGCCGAGCGCCGCTGCGGCGCCAAAGGGGACGTGATGCTGCCCGAGCTGGGTCATTTTGCATTGATCCTGGCGCTGCTGCTGGCAGGCCTGCAGGCGTTCTTCGGCATCGCAGGGCCGGCCCTCGGCCGCGAGCGCTGGGCCGCCGTGACTCTGCCGGCGGTGGCCGGCCAGTTCGTGATGGTCATGACGGCGATGGGCTGCCTCGTCACGGCATTCGTGACCTACGACTTCTCGGTCCTGTACGTCGCGGAGAACTCCAACTCCGCGCTGCCGCTCGGCTACCGTGTGGCCGCCCTGTGGGGCGCGCACGAGGGCTCGCTGCTGCTGTGGATCTTCCTGCTCGCATGCTGGTCGATTGCGGTGGCGATCGGCTCGACACGCCTGCCACGCCCGTTCGCGGCGCGAGTGCTTGGGGTGCTCGGAGCGCTCAGCTTCGGCTTTCTGCTGTTCACGCTTGCGACCTCGAATCCGTTTTTGCGCCTCATCCCGCCGGCGCCCGATGGGCGCGATTTGAATCCGCTGCTGCAGGATCCGGGCCTCGCCGTGCATCCACCCGTGCTCTACACGGGCTACGTCGGTCTCGCCGTTGCATTCGCGTTCGCCTGCGCGGCAATGCTCGAAGGCAAGCTCGATCAGGTGTGGGCGCGCTGGACGCGGCCGTGGACCACGGCGGCGTGGGTGTTTCTCACATGCGGGATCACGCTCGGCGCGTGGTGGTCGTACTACACGCTCGGCTGGGGCGGTTACTGGGCATGGGACCCGGTCGAGAATGCCTCGTTCATGCCCTGGCTCGTGGCGACCGCGCTCATCCACTCGCTCGCCGTGACGGACAAGCGCGGGCTCTTCAAGAGCTGGACGCTGCTGCTCGCCATCGTGGGCTTCTCGTTGAGCCTGCTCGGGACGTTCCTGGTGCGCTCCGGTGTCACCGTTTCGGTGCACTCGTTCGCGGCGGATCCCTCCCGCGGCATCTTCATCCTCGCCTTCCTGGTCACCGTCATCGGCAGCGCCTTCACGCTGTATGCCTGGCGC
>Ga0335081_10008128_pt1 | contig 16825 bp, 13 predicted proteins | sample Lox_Sample_35_FD_206713 | JGI IMG/M metagenome (GOLD analysis project Ga0335081, IMG submission 206713) | Soil microbial communities from Loxahatchee National Wildlife Refuge, Florida, United States - Lox_Sample_3.5 | ecosystem: Environmental > Terrestrial > Soil > Wetlands | place: USA... | reverse complement strand
TGAACTCCCTCACGGCGTCTATGCCAAGCAACTGCTGGCTAGTGCCTCCTGGTTGCATATTGTTTTCAGCCGCGCCTGTAAACTCAACGCCGTTCAGGAGGAACAAGTTCTGCTGCGGCCGATTCCCGGAAACCACGAAGTTGTTGCCCACAGTGGAATTCGACACGCCGATCCCACCCGTTTTTTCGAACGTAAAATTCACAACACCCGGATTGAGCGTAAGAAGTTCATCGTAACTTCTCCCATTGAGGGGAAGGTCCTTCACTTGTTGCTCACCCACCAGCCCGGAGATATCTGTCGTCGTGACACTTACTAGCGCAGCGTCGCCATCCACGGTGACTTGCTGGCTCGACTCGCCGACCCGGAGAGCAAAGTCCACCGAGGCATCTTGGCCCACGACCAAATGAATTCCCGTGCGTACCTCTTCCGCGAACCCCGATTTCTTAGCGCGGACCTCGTAGTGTCCAACGGGCAGCTCGAAGAGTTCATAGCGGCCGGCATCGTCGGTTGCTGTGGTGCGAATAGCTCCCGTATCTACGTTTTTCGTCGTCACTGATGCACCGGCAACAGTTCCACCGGACTGATCCGCGACCGTCCCCGAGACGACAGCCGATACCTGAGCCGAGCCCAACGACGAACTCAGCAGCAACAAAACGCAGTATCCGAATGTGCAGAAGCCAAACGTGTTCTTACATACTTCAGCTGCAGGCCGGCAAGCAAGATTCCTCATGTAATGTTAGATTACCATTGTAACGGATAGACAACAAGCCGCCAATGAGCGGATCCTTGTGGACTGGGCTCCCGAGCCGGATGTAACACCTAACAGAACTATATGGCCAGTCGGATCGAAAAAGACTCGCTGCTGGATACTTGGAAGAACCCTCTTATTTTTGCAGCCGGACTACTTCCAGCGTCTCCAGCATCCGGACGGAGCGTGCACCCGCTTTGTCGGTTGGGCAGACGAGCCGAAAGGGCCCCTGGTACCCAAACAAGGCCTTCCCGTTCCGCTTATCGGCGACGATAATGTGTTCATCGGCGAAAGCCGGGTCGACCTCCGCTAAAGTGAAAACGACTTGGTAGCCGTCATGGGCCTTTGCAAGGACATAGCTAGTCAGGGCTTTGCCGCGCAGTTCCTTGCCCAGAGGGGCGCCAACGCGCTTCAGAATTTCCCGCAATGCGACACCTTCGTAGTCGACCTTTGTTCCATCCTGATCTGGAATGGAAACGGTCTCGCGAGGCATGGTCGCCAGATCTTCAGCCCCTAAAGTCTGAGGGGAAGAAATATCTCCGCTGATGGCTAGCTTCGCCGCTGCGGCCGGCTGATTGCTCTGGGCGGCCGCCGTGCTGCAGAGGCCCAGCAGAAGGGCAACGCGGCAAATTGCCCGATGCGTGTAACTCATACAAGACATTGTCATGCTAAGCTTTTTAGAAAGTCCAGGCCCATTTCGGGATTCAATTGTAGTCCTGCATTATGATCGTCATACGGAACGGATTTCGCGGACACGATGAACAAAACGGTACCCCAGATTAAGAACATGCTGCCTAGACTTCGCCAGAAGCGAGGGTTGTCGGTAGCCCACTTGGCAAAAATGGTCGATGTCACGCGCCAGACCATCTACGCCATGGAAGCTGGGGACTACGTGCCGAATACTGTGGTCGCGCTCAAACTGGGTCGCGCTCTGGAGGCTCGCGTTGAGGATCTATTTGCCTTGACTGAGGAGTCTCCAGCGCCAGATCTTCATGCCGACCGAGTGGTGCTGCTGCCTGGTTCCGACGACCTGCAGCCTGGTCAACCGGTACAGGTATGCCGAGTGGATAAGCATACGATGGCCGTCTCTCCATCGCCGATCGCATGGCACTTTCCTCCTGCCGATGCGGTCATTGTTGACCCTGCGGGGAAAGGGAGAGTCCCGCGAAGCGCCAGCGTTAAGCTTTTTCAGGAAGAGGAACAGCTTGGCAACCGGCTGCTTATGGCGGGGTGTGACCCGGCGATGTCCGTGCTGGCCCGACACCTGCAGAGAGCGCACATAGAACTGGTTCTGGCCCATCGCAACAGCACGCAAGCGCTGGAACTGCTGCGCAGGGGATGCATCCATATCGCAGGCTCGCACTTGCGCGATGAAATCACCGGCGAATCCAACCTGCCCAACGTCCGTAAGCTATTTCCTGGACGCTCCGCGTCTGTGATCGCATTCGCAGTGTGGGAGGAAGGCATTGTGGTTGCTAAGCGCAACCCAAAAGGCATTAAACAGATCGCTGATTTCGCTCGAAACAACGTCGCTTTAGTGAACCGGGAGCCAGGGTCCGGCAGTCGCCTGCTCTTGGACGCCAATCTTAAACGTCTTGGCATTCCAACATCTAAAGTGAACGGATATGATCAGGTCGCGCACGGCCACCTTCCGGCCGCTTGGCAGGTGAGAACAGGGCGGGCGGACTGCTGTGTGGCGACTCGAGCGGCGGCCCGCGTATTCGGCTTGGATTTTGTTCCCTTAGTTAGTGAGCGGTACGATCTCGTGATTCGAAAACAGCATCTCGAACTGCCGGCTGTGCAGCTACTCATAGACACATTAAATCGGACGGCCTTTCGAAGAGAGCTCGAAGGCCTTGGAGGGTACGACACGAGCGGTGCAGGTCGACGGCTGACGTGACCGGCCTGTAACCGCGAGAGCACTAGTCCATGTTTGGCCACATTCTTTTTACGCCGCTTCTCTGACAGGGCAGTCGTTCACCGAACGATGGCCGAGCCTTGCGCCCATAGCCGATCGTGGCGGTCTCCTTAAAGATCGTGATGTTGTCATTCGTAAATGGCGTTGTCAATTACAAGAGACGAATCCTGCCATGATTTCACCCGCTCCGATCTCTGGGTGCCGGTGATACGGTTCGGGTCAGAAAACTGGTGGAACGAGCCGCGCTTGGCTTGAGCCGACTCCTGCCACGCGAACTTGCGGTGGCTCTGCTGGCTCTCCGCACGTTGGGAGAGCTTCTTTATGAGCGGGGCGATTTCCGGAATGCATACCTCATTCAGCGGGATGCGCTGCAGCGCGCCTGAGGCACCGCAGCCCAATTCGCATATTCTGTACCGCCCGCTAACGGGTCCGCAAAAAAAAGAGTGAACAGAATTGTCAGGGAAGGAATATTCATTGTAGATGGCCTCTCACTCCCTTCGTAAAAGTCTTCGGGCCTCGGGAGTTCGATTGCGCGTTATTCTGGAAGGGCTTACGGTCGAGGGTATTCCATGTCGTCCAACTTGACAGAAGCGGCCGCGCGGGCGCTCCCAATCAGATCTGCGGCCTATCCTGGTGGCAGGCGGGATCGACTTGAGGAGGACGTTGTCGCCCTGTTCGACGAGTTCAGAGATCCCTTGCTGCGATACTTGTCGAGCGTTGGTATGGCGTTTCCGGATTGCGAAGATGTCATCCAGGAGGCATTCTTTGCGCTTTTTCAACATCTCCATCAAGGCAAGTCCCACGACAACCTTCGTGGCTGGTTGTTCCGAGTTGCGCACAATTTGGCCTTGAAGCGGCAGTACCGAACACGGCGAGATTTGGAGGTGCCGAGCGAACCGGGAGCCGAAAACTCGGCCATGGATCCAGCCCCGAGTCCGGAGGATCAGGCAGCGTACCGCCAAACGCGGCTGCGATTGCTCGCCGTTGTAGAGGCTTTGCCGGAACAAGATCGCCGGTGTCTGTTTCTGCGCGCCGAAGGCTTGCGCTATCGGGAGATCGCCGGGATTCTCGATATGTCGCTTGGCGCGGTAGCCCTTTCATTGGCCCGATCGTTAACGCGGGTCGCTCGGCGAGCTAAACAGTGCAACTTATGAAACGCGAGGATTCACATCTTTCCGACCAAGACTTGCTGTTGAATGTCGACGGAGAGCTTTCGACTTACGATGGCAGGCTGGCTCGGGCGCATCTCAAGGCGTGTTGGAAATGTCGGGTGCGCCGTGATGAACTCGAAAATGCGATCTCCGGCTTCGTTCGCTTTCACCACAGCCAATTCGAGGCAAAGTTACCGCCTCCCGATGGTCCGCGAGCGTTGCTAAAAGCCCACTTGGCTCAGCTAGCTGCGACCGAACCGAACCGATCCTCATCGTGGTTGGCTTTGCTCCGGAATCTACGTTGGGCGCTAACAGTCGCCGTATGTATTCTCCTGGCAGTTGGTTTGTTCCTTTCAAACGTTGGACGCCGCACATCACGGCCGCAGATGGCGATTGTCTCGATTCCTGATGGCAGACTTACTCCCGGGGCAGCACTCCTCGTGGACCGACGAAAGCTGTGCACCGAACCGAATATCAAGAATAAGGAGGTTCCGGTCGCTCTTCGGCGCAGGGTGCTGGAGGAATACGGAGTTGCGAGCGCCGAACCACGAGCGTATGAGATTGACTATCTGATCACGCCGGCGCTAGGCGGTGCGGACGACATTCATAACCTCTGGCCCCAATCTTACTCGAGCACGGCTTGGAATGCGGACGTGAAAGATGCGCTGGAGGACCGCCTTCGCGAGATGGTGTGCGACGGGAACTTGGATTTGACGGAGGCCCAGCGGGAAATTGCGGCAAACTGGATTGCTGCGTACAAAAAGTACTTCCATACAGACAAGCCGCTGCCGGAAGCTCGTTAAGGGCGGTCCGGTCACAAAGCCCACTGCAGGCGCGACCCCCGGAAATCGCGTGGGAAAATAATTCTGAGGAAGACCTGAACAAGAGGCATCGAAAAAGGAACATTCAGGTAGAACTCATGTGTCGACGATTCCTCGCCCTTTCCCCTTTTCTTCTTCTCGTGCCAGGTCTTTACGGACAAACCGACACAGGGGAGTTGCGCATCACCGTCACGGACGCGACGCAGCGCGCCATCCAGACGAATGTAGCACTCATCAGTGAAGCGAATCAGTACCGCCGGACTTTCCAAACAGATGCAACGGGCCGTCTTTCAGTGAATCGGCTGCCCTTCGGTGTTTATCGCGTCGCGGTGGAACAGGCCGGGTTCGCGTCTTATTCGGGCTTGGTCGAAGTCCAATCCGCGCTGCCAAAAGTGCTGACACTGGTTCTCACTGTGGCGCCGATCGCTACCACGGTAACCGTGACCGATAGCCAAACATTGATCGATCCCAACCGGGTTGGAACTGTCAACCGGATCGGATCGGACACCATCGCGGATCGCCCGGCATCTCTCCCGGGACGCTCGATCGTCGATCTGGTGAATTCGCAGCCGGGTTGGCTCTACGAAGGAAACGCCGTTCTGCACCCGCGGGGTTCCGAGTGCATGACTCAGTTTGTGGTCGATGGAATTCCCCTGACGGACAATCGGTCGCCGAGTTTTGGTCCGGAGATTGGAGCGGACGACGTGCAATCGCTCAGCATTTACACGGCCGGCTTTCCGGCGGAGTACGGACGAAAGCTGGGCGGTGTGGTCGCAATCGAACCAGCGAAGGACACGCTGCCGGGATTTCACGGAGAGTTCGTCGGGTTTGGGGGTAGCTATGCGACCGCGGACGGCTATTTTCTCGGCCAGTACGCTTCAGGGCGCAACACTCTCACTTTCAGCCTGGACGGATCCGAAACCGATCATTACCTGAATCCTCCGGTTCTGCAGAACTACACCAACCATGGAAGTTCGGGCAGTTTCTCGCTTCGCTACGAACGGGATCTGAGCGATAAGGACCGCGTGAGCCTGTCGGTGACCCATGCCGTCTCGCGGTTTGAGGTGCCGAACGAGCAACTCCAGCAAGCTGCGGGGCAGCGCCAGGATCGAGGCATCGTCGAAACCATGGGCATCGCGTCGTACCAGCACATCTTCACGCCCAACATCGTGGGCGAACTGCACGGTATGGTACGGGCCGATGAACAAGCCCTGGATTCCAGCCCACTGTCTACTCCCGTCATTGCGTTCCAGGACCGCACGTTCTATGAAGGGTATCTCAAAGGAGCGCTGTCGATTCACCACGGACGAAATGAATGGAAGGCCGGCTTTGAAGCCGATTCCACCAAGCTCCACGAGGAGTTCAGCGACATCATCACCAATCCCGATCAGTTCGACGACGGCACGCCGAAGACGTTCCAATTCAGCGGCAGAAAATGGGACCTCGAACAGTCCGCCTTCGCCCAGGACGAAATCAATCTCGGCAAGTGGCACATCAGCGCGGGCCTGCGTTACGACCACTATCAGCTCCTGGTCAACAAGACCGCATTCAGCCCACGGCTGGGCGTCTCCAGGTACTTCAAGAGGGCGGATCTGGTGCTCCACGCTTCGTACGACCGGGTATTTCAAACACCGTTTTTCGAGAACATTTTACTATCCAGCTCCAACCAGGTTCTATCGTTGAACCCAGTCTTTCTGCGCCTTCCCGTGGAGCCTTCCTACGGCAATTACTACGAGGCCGGGCTAACCAAAGGCTTCTTCGGTAAGGTGCGTCTGGACATCAACGGTTTCGACCGGCACGTGAACAATTACGGCGACGACGACCAGCTCTTAGACACGGCGGTAAGTTTTCCGATTGCATTCGAGAAAGCCCACCTCTACGGAGCTGAAGCCAAGCTGGAGATTCCGCATTGGGGACATTTCAGTGGTTTTGTCAGCTATTCCTACATCGTCGGCGCGGCGTACTTCCCGGTGACGGGCGGTCTGTTCCTTGGCGAAGACGTTGCAGGCGCGGCGGGGGTCGGCCGTTTCTGGGACTCGCAGGATCAGCGGAACACAGTTCGCGCTCGCTTTCGATGTGATCTGACGCGACGCCTCTGGGTAGGTGTTGGCGGAGAATATGGAAGCGGTCTGCCAGTTGATTTTGATGGCGACCAGCAGGACGCCATCGCCCAGTACGGCCAGAAGGTCGTCGACCGCGTAAATCTCGTTCACGGACGCGTCAGCCCGTCGCTGTCAATTGATGCTTCGCTCGGAGCTCAACTGATCACTCGGGAAAAATTGAAGTTGTCCCTTCAGGTGGACGGGACGGATCTCAACAACCGCATCAACGTGATCGATTTTGCTGGTCTGTTCTCCGGCAATGCGATAGCTCCGCAGCGCAGCTATTCCATTCGCCTTCGAGCGAAGTTTTAGCCTGACAGAAACCGGGAATTGTTGAATCCTAATACGAATGAGTTTAGTTCTCCAAAGGAACGCGAAGTCCGGTTCTATTCGTTTGACCCCAGGAACCGGTTGCCGCTGTCTATGATCTCCTCGATCCCCGTGTGGACTGATAGCGGGTCTGCAAGCTAAAAATAGGAGCCAAGCGAACGGCGAACAGCGTGTCCAACTGACGTCCAGTGATCTACGAGCCGACCTTCCACGCTGGTCGCCGAATGGCAAGAGCATCGTCTTCAGCGGGTCGAAATCCGGAGGACCCTGGAAGATCCATCGCATCTCCACCGATGGCGGCAATTTGGAGCAACTCGTTCCCGGCGAAGTCCGGAATTCGAGGTGTCGTGGTTCCCGGACGGCCACTGGATCGCGGCCTTGACCACAGACTCAATGACTTGAAGTTGTTCATTCCGGGAGGGCTGGCGCCTGGGCCTTCGGGTTGGTGGAGCGGAGTCACGCCGGATGGATCTCCGTTGCTACTGCGGGATAGCAGCATGCAAGAGGCAAATGCGCTCACAGTAGAGTTCTGGCGATTTCGGTTATGCACGCCGGAAAGACCACTGAAGGCGCATTCACGGAGTTACCGGCTCGAACTTCCCCGGTGGTCACCGCTTGTTCTGTAACAGCAACGCCCAGTCCAGCCAGCCCGGCGTATGCGGTGACGTCCACTCCCCGCCCTGGACCGGCGGCAGCGGAACTCTTTCTCCTGTGAACGCGCTGAACCAAGTGGCTTCGTAAGTTCCCGGCTCGAGCCTGATCTTCGCACTGCCTTCCTTCGGCAAATACACGGCGTAGATCTCGCCGGGCTTCGCCAGGCACATGGCGCCGCTATCGACCAGTTCGTCGTGCGGTTCCATCTTCCACCATTCAAAGCTGGTGAAGAAATCCACCATGTGCTCGTAGCCCTTGAGCATGGTTTGCGTGTCGTCGCCGCGTCCGTTGATCCAGCCGCCGCCTGTGTCGGGCCAGATGTTGGTGCCGCGCCGGGAGCTTTCACCTGCGGTCCCATAAGCGCCGGCCATCGCGATCTCCCACGCCATCTGTCGCAGGGTCTCGGCCGAATCCGATCCTGGTCCCGGCGCCCAATGTGGGTAGTGGTCCTCGTATCCGTACTCTTCGTTGGTCTGCGGGATAATGCGCCCGGTTTTCTTCTGGATCTCTCGTTCCTCCAGCATCAGGGCATGCTGCGGGCGCCGCCAGTCCTGAATGGAAGTAAACCCGAACCAGTCGGAGGCGCGATCTTGGTTTTCGCGATGCACCGGGTGGCTGGTGGCCAAATGCTTGTATGGATCCCAGCTCTCGATCAGTTCTCCCGTCGCATGCACCCACTTCTCATCGCGGAAGGTGTCCATATCGTCGCCAAGGTCGTAGGTGATGTTCGAGAACGCGCTCAGCCGCGCCACCATGTAGCGCAGATAACGCCGCTCGTCGTCGCTATATTCCTTAGGCTGCGCTTTGTGAGTCGAGATGTCCTGCACCGCCGAAATAATCATGTCGCGGTCCCGTGCGAACCGTAGCATGCGCTCCCATTTCTGCCAGTACGGTATGTTGAACCGCGTGTAGTCGATCCCGGGCGTGGCGAAATTTTCGGGATCTGTGGCCAACCAAGGCCGCAGGGCCATGTTGAAGTTGTCGCCGGTCATGACCGGCTCGCCCCAGAAAATGTCGGCCGCTCCTGCCACAAGCACGCGCATCCGGTTGATCTTCATCTTGACCAGACGTTCGATCGAATAGTTGATGTGGCGTTCCTCTTTGAAGCCCATCAGCCAGAAGGCGGTGGTGCCATTGAAGAAATAGTGCTCGCCGGTGCCTTCCCAGATGAAGTGCCAGGGATACTTGGGATCCACGCGCAATAGCCCGCGCCGATGGCCGTCGGTCGCGCGGAATGTGCCGGAAGCAGTCTTCTCGAAGCCACCTTGCTGGTAGCTGATGTTGTACGTGTAGTCGCCCGGCGAGGACGGCATGAAGCGGATGCGAAATACGCTGCCATCGGCGGAATCGCAGAATCCTTCGATCGCGGTCTTTGCGCTGTCGCCGGTTTTGCCGAAGGCGCCGCGGAGTGTCGCATCCATGAACGGGTTCGGCGCGTCGGGTCCCGTGACATTCACGGTGACTTCGACAAAATCGTAGGCTTGGACGCTGCCCGCCGGCTGTGAAAATGAGACTTCGCGAGGCGCGCCTGCCAATACCGGAGCCAGGGCCGCCGTCAACCACAAGATGTTTCGAACCATGCTCCCCCCAAACGTCGCTTTAGCGTACGGAACAGCCAGACCTTCTGTCTATCGAAAGCCTGCGATCGCTTATCGAAATCCTACGATTTCGCCGGCTGCAGGCCAATCTCCCAGTATGCGTTATACAATTCGCTATGCTTATGCGGCGCATGGCGCTTGTCCTCTGCTTGTTGTTGGGCATTCGGGGTACCTCCTCCGCCGAAATCGCCGGACCGCTCACCATCTCCGGTAATCCGAACTATTTCAAAGACGCGAATGGCGCCATACTCATCCTGAATGGATCACAGACTTGGAATACTTTTCAGGATTGGGGTACCAACGGGTCGATCGCGGCATTGGATTTCAATGCCTTCGTCGACTTTCTGACCGCCCACGGACACAATTTCACGCTGCTCTGGATCACGGAGATGCCGAAATTCTGTAATCTGCCAGTCACTGCAGCTTCCCCGCCGGATTTCGTGGCTAGCCCGCTTCCGTGGCTGAGGACCGGCCCGGGGAACGCCAGCGACGGAGGCCTGAAATTCGATCTGACGAAGTTCGATCAAAGCTTTTTCGATCGTCTGCGGATGCGCGTTCAGGCTTTGCGAAACGCCGGTATCTACGTCGGGGTGTACTTATTCACTGGCGAATGGCTGAACGTTTTCCGGTGCCCCAGTGACGGTTACCCGCTTACCGGAGTGAACAATATCAATGGCGTGGATGACGGCTACACCAGCGGCAAGAAAGGTCTTGGCGCTTTGACGATGACCGCATCCAATGGCATTACCCAGTTCCAGGACGCTTACGTGGAAAAGGTAATCGACACATTGAACGACTCGCCAAACGTGCTTTGGATCGTCTCCGAGGAAGCCCCTGCCAATTCCACGTGGTGGAATGCTCATCAGATTTCACACGTTCGAGCGTACGAGGCGACGAAGCCGCACCAGCACCCCATCGGATACGCAGCGCTAATCGGCGCCCCGGATACCATCATTTACAACTCTGATGCCGACTGGGTTGCGCCACAAGCTAAACTTTCCCCTGTTAAGTCCTGCGGAAGCGGGCATCCCACCTGCAAAGTGAACGTGAATGACAGTGATCATTCCAACTTTGGTATGTGGAACGATACCCCACAACAGAATCGCAATTACGCATGGGAAAATTTCATGACCGGCAATCAAGTGCTGTTCATGGACCCCTACGTCATCTACTACCCGCGCGAGAACCGGAATCTGTGCGTTTCTCCAGCCAACGGTATCTGCAGGGTGCCTGACGCCCGCTGGGACAACTTCAGGGATAATCTCGGCCACATTTTGCGCTACTCCCGCAAGCTGAATCTGTCTGCTGTTACGGTGCGCGGTTCGCTTTGTTCGACCGGTTACTGCCTGGCGCAGACGCCATCTGTTGGTGCGGAATATTTGGTCTACGCTCCTTCTGACGGCTCATTCACGGTGAATCTCTCGGCGATGCCCGCATCAAGGAGATTAGCCGTAGAGTGGTTCAATCCCGCGACGGGTGCAACGATCACCGAAAATCCGGTTTCCTCCGGGTCGCCCGCGCAATCCTTCACTCCGCCGTTCAGCGGAGATGCCGTGCTCTATCTCGTAGACACGGCAGGACACGCGACCGCAGCCGGGCGAGCGGAGCATGATCGGTGACTCTGCGCGAAATCGATACGCCGGCGCTTCTGCTTGATCTCGATGCCATGGAGCGCAATTTGACGAAAATGGCGCGTTTCTTTGGCGCGGGCCCGACCCGGCTGCGTCCTCATTACAAGAACCATAAATGTCCCACACTAGCTCGCCGTCAGCTTGACGCGGGAGCCGTCGGCATGACGTGCGCAACGCTCGCGGAAGCCGAGGCTCTGGTGTCAAACGGGATTGCCGACATCCTCATCTCGAGCGAACTCGCCGGCGACCGTAAGTTCGCGCGCTATGTCGGTCTGGCCGGCGAGGCGGACGTGAAGGCGGTTGTGGATAATCCGAAAGCTGCGGCGGCACTCGCGGCAGCGGGACGGGCGAAGGGACGCTGTCTCAGTGTTCTGGTGAATGTCAACGTGGGCCAAAATCGCACGGGCGCGAAGCCTGGCGCGCCGGTTCTGGAGCTGGCACGCCACGTCCAAGCGGAGGGACTGGTTTTGCGCGGCCTGATGGGTTACGAAGGTCACGTGGCCCATCAGGTAGAAGGACCGGAAAAGGAAGCCGCGTACGACCTCGCCATGGGCACTTTGATGAAGTGCCAGTGCCTACTGGCCGAGAATGGAATTCCCGTTGAGATTGTCAGCACCGGAGGAACAGGCACACACCATCTGACTCCCCGATTCCCGGGCATCACCGAATTTCAAGCCGGTTCCTACCTGGTGATGGATACGGAGTACGCCAATACTTGCAAAGATTTCGAGCGCGCGCTCACTGTGCTGGGAACGGTGATCAGCAAGACCGACGGAGAGAGGATCGTCGTGGATGCGGGCCTGAAGTCCATCAGCGGCGAGCATGGCATGCCCGTCGTTAAGGGACACGAAGGCCTGCGATTGAGAAAGCTGAACGCGGAGCACGGCATCATCGATGTGCTGGATTCTTCCGACCCAGTGGACGTTGGCGACACCATAGAGATTTGGGTCCACTACAGCGACGCTACGGTCAATCTGCATGAGCGTATGTACGGCATCCGCAGTGGGATGGTCGAAGAAATATTGAGACTACAAGGTTGACTGGATGATGTTGCCTAAAAAATGGCAAATCTGCATCATCCTGTTCCTGGCGACTACGCTGAACTACCTGGATCGCCAGACCCTGAGCATCCTGGCTCCGTCTCCAGCTCTGACCCTGGTCAATTTCGGTCCTGGCATCTGGGTAGTGGTGTACTTGACTCTGGCACAGGAGGTTTCTGCCACGCACATTTCCATGGCGATCGGGCTTCTCAGCGGCTGCGGCTCCCTGGCGGGCGCTCTGGCGATGTGGGCGGTTGGGCAGGTCACCCAACGGACTGCGAGTTTCGCCATTCCCATGAGCTCGGTGGCACTGGCAGCAGCGCTAGCGGCGGCGGGTGGCCGGATGGCAAGCAATGACTCCCCGAAGGAGGCTGCGATATGAGCAGCTTGGTTCTGGCGCATTACCCATTCACATGCCCGAAATTCTGAAAGGCGCCATCATCGGCTGCGGCTTCTTCGCGGAACGCCATATCGAAGCTTGGCGGCGCATGCCCGAAGTCGAGATCGTCGCCGCGGCGGACCCGCGACTGGAGCGTGCGGAAAAGTTTGCTCATCTGGCTTACCGGTCGGCTGAGGAAATGCTCGATCGCGAGCAACCGGAATTCGTCGACATTGTCACGCGCGTGGAAACGCATCTTCCGCTGGTGCGGCTGGCTCTGGAAAGGAGAATCCCAATCATTTGCCAGAAACCCATTGCGCCCGACTGGAATTCAGCTGTCGAGATCGCCACAGCGGCCGCATCGGCCGGCGTGGCCTTCATGATCCACGAGAATTGGCGCTGGCAACCCTGGTATCGTGCGGCCCACGGAATGATTTCCCGCGGCGACATCGGCCTTCCGATTGGCTACGGATTTCGAACGCGAACGCGAGATGGGATGGGAGCAGAGCCCTACCCCCGGCAGCTCTACTTCCGTCAATTGCGCCGGTTGCTGATCGACGAAGCCCTGGTGCATCACATGGACACCGCCCGATTTCTTTTTGGCGAGATCGATTCAGTTTACGCCCAGACCAGCCGCAGGAACCCGCACGTTACCGCCGAAGACCAGGCCATTCTTGTGCTGTCGCACGGCGGAATGGTTCATGGCTGGATCGACGGGCATCGCTTCCTCGATCCAGACCCGGATGGCCCGGCCATGGGCGATGCCTTCTTCGAAGGTGAACTCGGAACGATTTCAATTCAGGGCACCGGCGATGTCTATCGAAATCATGTGCTGGCTTGGAAGAACGATATCACCGCCGGTTACCGAGGGGACAGCGTACGGGCTACGCAGGCCCACTTCATCTCCTGCCTGAAACACGCCGATCCGTTTGAATCCGGCGGCTCCGAGTATCTCCGGACTTTTGCGGCTGTCGAGGCCGCGTACCGAAGCGCGGCCGAGGGGCGTTGCGTCCTGCTTTCTGAGATTCTTCCGTCCAACCCCGTCGCATAGCCGCCAGCTTCCGTACGCAGCGGTGTCATCCCGGCTATCGTTTTACGAGAAACAATTGTGGAAATCCTCTAGACTGTTGCCGAGACGGGGTTTACATTTACTAAATCAATTCGGGCAGTAGATTTCCACCGAAGGGAGTGCTCCGTCACCATGCACACTTGGCAACTCGGTAGTGTTGTGGCGGTTCTTTGCAGCTTGCAAGTGGCGCCCGCGCAAGGATCCAAGCAATTCATACAGGCGGAGTTACTCAAAACCATCAAGGCCAAGAAGGCCAAAGTGGGCGATGTCGTCAAAGCTCGTCCCGTCCGGGCCGTTACATTACCCAATGGCTTTACGATCCCGGACGACGCGACGCTGCTAGGCGAGGTTCGCGCGGTGGATGAGAAATCGCTTGCAATTTCGTTTGATCAGGTGGAGATCAAGGGTAAGACAACTCCAGTGAAGCTATCCATTCGCTCGGCTATGATGCCGAATCAGGAAAAGGCAGCGAGGCGGCCCGGTGACGCCACTACATCCTTGGACGCTGCCACGCCGGGCGACCGGCCCATGCGGGGCGGTGTCCCACGGGCTGGCAAGGTAACGGAGTCGGAGCCGCCAGATGCCGCCCAACCGGGAGCCCCCGTGGCGGCGCATACCGGCTCGGTAATCGGCATGCCTGGGGTCACGTTGGACGTGGATGAAGGACCGCAGCGCGCCTCCAAATTTGCCTCCGCCGACAAAGAGCTGCAACTCAAGTCCGGACTCCAATTGATGCTGGCCATTGTGGAATAGGCGGACGAGTCCCGGCCGCGGGGCCACTCTGCCAGACACCGCCATCATAGTTTTACGAGAAACAATCGTGGAAATCCTCTAGACGGTTGCCGAGGCTGGGTTTACATTTGCTTAAACAATTCTGGTAGTGGATTTCCTACCAGGAGGGAGTTTAGCCGTGAGATGCGGCTTGCGGCATGGTCAGAAGCTTTTAGGGAGAAAAACTGTGGCTCAGAAATCAGACTTTTTCAATGTCCATTTTGGGAATCGGCTGGCTGTGGCATCTGTCCCCATGGTCCTGTTGTGTGTTGTCCTGCTCTTTATGAGCGGTTTGCTCAATGGTCAGGCAACTACCGGCATCAGCGGGACGGTAACCGATAAGAGCGGAGCCGTGATTCCCAACGCCCGTGTTTCCGCAACTAACACCGCTACCAGCGTGGCATCTTCGGCCGTGACTTCATCAGAAGGCACCTTCACCATTATCGGATTGATTCCCGGCCGGTACTCGGTTACTGTGGACGCACCAAGCTTCAAGAAGGCTCAGTTGGATGCAGTCGTCGAAGTGGCCAGGATGACAACCATTAACGTCGGAATGGAGGTCGGCGCCACAAGCGAGACCGTCGAGGTGCAAGCATCGGCCGTTTCTCTGGATACGGCGTCGCCTATCATCGGGACAACCCTCGAGCCTGAGTTGGTGAAGGATGCCCCCATTGAAATCAATAGCCTGGCACGCCAGATTGACGCATTTATGTATCTTGCTCCTGGCGTGGGTGGCAATGCCGGCTCGCACTGGGTTAATGGCGGGGTCACGTATGAAAACGAAGTCCAATTCAACGGCGTTCCCGTCTCGTTCGTTCAATTCCAGGGCAACCAAACTTACATCAACCCCCCCTACGAAGCGGTGACCGAGTTTCGCGTCAACACCGCCACCTTCGATGCACAATATGGGCTCGGGCAAGGTGCTGTCGCATTCCAGATGGCGTCTGGAACCAATCAGTTCCATGGGGACGGCTTTGACATTCTTCGCAACCAGTACTTCGACTCGCCTTACTTTGCTCCGTTTGCCACGACCTTCGGTAGCAACGGAAAACCCATTCCTCCGGTTGACCAGCAGAATGACTATGGCTTCAGCTTGAGCGGTCCTATCCTCATTCCGAAAATCTATAACGGGAAAAACCGCACGTTCTTCTACTTGTCGCAGGATTGGTTCAGACAGAACCAGGCGGAGAACGGGATCGGCACCGTGCCGACGGCCGCTATGAAAAGCGGTGATTTCAGCCAGTTCGTAAACGCCAGTGGTGCCCAGATCCCCGTCTATGACCCGAACAGCGGCGCGCCTTTTCCTGGCAATAAGATTCCGCAATCACGCTTCAGCCCGCTGGCGCAATCCCTGCTGCCACTCATTCCCGACCCGAACACCGCGGGCATAGTATCGGGACTTCAAAGTAACGAGCTTCCTGCGGTTCACTCCGTTGCCATTAATCAGCACATCTGGAGTTACACCCTGGACCATAACATTAGCTCCACACAAAGCATCCACTTCAGCCAGTGGCGCGACACGGTAACGCAGCCCTACTTTGCGTCAGCTCCGATCGTGCCCTTCAGCAACCCGCTACAAAGCGGAATTAACACTAGCAACCTGGGAACCGGCTTTCTACTCAATTACGTAAAGACTATAAGTCCGCATCTCGTAATGACTGCCGGTGCGAATTGGATCGGGTATATAAACGACCTCGACAACGCCAACCATAATGTGTCCTTTGCCGGCACGCCGGGCGGCAATACGTTCCCTTTGGTTAACTTCGACGGGCAAAATGCTCCGACCACTTGGGGAGCGAGTGCTGGCGGTTATCTTGCCTGCTGTAGCGGCGGAGTTACCAACAACATCAACCGTATGCTGGGGGTCGTGGCCGTGAACAACTGGCTATGGACCACCGGACGCCATACCTTCAACTTTGGCGGTCAATTCCGCCACGAGTGGCAGGACACTCATGCGTGCCAGTTTTGCAGTGGAACATACAATTTCAGCCAGCGAACGACATCGATTCCCAATTCCAACGATCCGAATTTCGGCGTCTACGGAAGCTCCTTTGCCAGTTTTCTCCTGGGTCTCGCCGATGCTGACCTACGCATACTTGCCCCTGACGATCACTTGCGAAACAAAGAGTTCGCCACCTATGCCGAGGATGAAATCAAGGTCAATAGCCGGCTCACTGTAAATCTCGGCCTCCGCTGGGACGTGATGGTGCCGTTCACTGAAACAAATAACCAGATCATCTATGTAAACGCTAAGTTGCCCGATCCCGGTGCGGGCGGAATTCCCGGTGGCGCGACTAAGTTTGGAAACTGCGACGGCTGCTCCGGAATTACTCGCGCCGCCATTCACTGGAGGTATTTCCAACCCCGAGGCGGCGTCGCTTACAAAATCAATTCCAAGACGGTGGTCCGAGCAGGCGGTTATATAACTACCCTCGATGGTGGCGCCTACGAATTTGGAACGTCTTTCTCAGCGTCCTTCATGTCACCACTCCTCTCAGGCACGTTCCTTCGCAACTCCAGCGGTGGCAGTGTCCCGGGTGTGGGCAGTTGGGATACCAACCCTTTGCCTTTGCCTCAGCCGACTCCCTTTAACGCATCGATCGGAAATGGTGG
>Ga0335081_10008126_pt1 | contig 16828 bp, 12 predicted proteins | sample Lox_Sample_35_FD_206713 | JGI IMG/M metagenome (GOLD analysis project Ga0335081, IMG submission 206713) | Soil microbial communities from Loxahatchee National Wildlife Refuge, Florida, United States - Lox_Sample_3.5 | ecosystem: Environmental > Terrestrial > Soil > Wetlands | place: USA... | reverse complement strand
TTTGGGCGAGCACGACGGGAATCCCTTCCTGGTCATGGAGTTCCTGGAAGGCGAAAGTCTGGGCGTGATCATCAAGCAAAAACGCTCAGTGCCCATAGCCGACAAGCTGAACTACATCATCCAGGTCTGCAACGGCTTGCAATATGCGCATTCCTGCAACATAGTGCATCGTGACATCAAGCCCGGCAACCTGATGCTGCTCAAGGGCAGCAACGTCATAAAAATCGTCGATTTCGGCATCGCGCGCATTCAGGATGAAGCCAACATCACCCAGCAAAGCCAGGTTGTTGGGACCATTCAATACATGTCTCCCGAGCAGATCAATGGCCGGCACGTAGACGGCCGTAGTGACGTCTTTTCCACCGCCGTGGTGCTGTACGAACTGCTTACTTACAAGCTGCCTTTCGAGGGCAAGGACACCGGCTCTACTCTGCTGAAGATCATTAACGAACCACCGCCGCCGCTCCGTACCTACGTTCAGATCTACCCGCCGGAGTTGGATGAGATCGTCGGGCGCGGTCTGGCCAAGTCCTGCGACGAACGCTACCAGACAGCGGAAGAATTTGCCTTCGACCTATCGCAGGTGCAAGACCAGCTGCGGCGCGAAGCGGTGTCGGATTACCTGCTCATCGCCGAAGACTTGCTCACGAAGAACGAGTTGGGCAAAGCGCGCGAACAATGTCTGCAAATCCTGCGCATCGATCGCCAGAACAGCCGTGGCAAAGAGTTGATGCAGGAAGTGCAGCGGCGCCTACAGCAGCAGCAGCGCGATGAGCAGGCGCGCCAGTTGCGTTCGCACGCACAAGAAGCCTTTGCGCTGCAGGAGTTCGAGCGCGCGTTGTCATACCTCGACCAGGCGCTGGAACTCGACTCCCGCAACCAGGATCTGCATGCATTTCGCGAGTCGGTGGTGCAGGAGAAAACCCGTCTGGAGCAATGCCGCGAGGCCGTGAAGCGGGCGCAATCGGCGCAGTATGCCGGTGACCTCACCGACGCCGTTAATGCGATCGAGCAGGCGCTAAAACTGGATCCCGCCGACGCAGAAGCCCGCGCTCTCCGTAGCGAAATTATTCGCGATATCGAGCAGCGCAAGCGGCAGGCGGAGGTCCAGACTCTGATCGAGGAGGCGCAACGCCACATTTCGTCACGGCAGTTCACCAACGCCATCCAGGCGCTGCAAAAGGCGCAGGTGATCGATCCGGGTTCGCGAGTGATCCGCGACCTGTTGACGCTGGCTGCCAGCGGGCGGGAACAAGAGCGCCGCCGCAAGGAGATCGAGCGCTTCACCAACTCCATTCAGGAAGCCTTGAACCACGATGACTTCGTCTCCGCTGGCGCGCATGTCGAGGAAGGTTTGAAGCAATTCCCCGAAGATCGCGCGCTGCTCAAGCTGAAGTCCATGGCGGAGCGCCAGCGGCAGGCGTGGGAAAAGCGCCAGTACATCGAGGCACATATCACCGAAGCGCGAAAGCTGCTCGACATCAAGCAGACCGAAGCGGCATTAGCCAACCTGCGCAGCGCCTGCGAACGCTTCCCTAATGAACCGGCGCTGTTGTCGGTGGTCCATATTGTGCAGCAGACGCTGGAGCGGGAGCAGGCCGAAGCCCGCAAGAACAACTACATTCAGAAAGCCAAGGAAGCACTGCGCAACAAGCACTTCGACGCAGCCATCGAGATTTCGCAGGCCGGCTTTGCCGAGTTGCAGGCCCCGGAATTGGAGGATCTGCTTCACTTCGCGCAGGAAGAGAAAGCGGCAGAGGCGCAGCGCGAGCGCGTGGAAGCGACGGCCCAGGATGCCCATCGCTTGATTGCGGCCGAGGAATATGAGCAGGCGATAGCGCTACTGCGTAACGTGCTCCAGGAGACCAGCGACGAGGACCTGCAGATTATCCTCGCCGAGGCTGAGGGCCACCTCGAGGACTTCAACCGCCGCGTTACAGAAGCGGTCGACGCTGCTGAACGCCTGCTGCGCGTGGACCGCGCCTCGGAAGCCGTCCGCTTCCTGGCATCGCAGCCGCAATCGTTTTCAAAATCGCCGCGCTTTCGCGAGATTGTCGGTCGCGCTCGCGATTGCCAGGACCGCCTGCGCAACATCGCCTCGGCAGTGGAACGCGCGCGGGAGGCCGTGAGTCGCCGCGAGTGGCAGGACGCCGATGCCGTCATCGAGCAATGCCGCGTCGCGTATGGCGATCATCCCGACCTGGCGCACGTCGGGGAGCAGATCCAGGCCGGCCGCGCCGGCGCCGCATGCATTCTTGTAAACAAGGCGCTGAATGACTGTCGCATGCTGCTCATGACCGCTTCCTACCAGTCTGCCGTAGAGTTGCTCGCCAGTGTTGGCCCGCAACTAGCCTGGGTTCCCGAGGACCTGCGCCTGCGGCACATGGCGATGCTGGAGGAGGCAAAGCACGGGTTGAATCGCCAGCGTTACGTCGGCGGACGCGAACTCACCGAGACGGCTGCCGCCGCCCCGATTGTCGAAGATACGGCAGAACGCACCTTGTGGGCCGTGCCGGGCGCAAGTACCCATCCCCTCGAGCCCGACGTGGCCCGCGCACGCGACCTGGAGGAGCTGAATAAGCTCAGCGAAGACGCGGCAACTGAAATTGACATAAAGAAGCTACAAGGGATTGCCGCTCGCGCTCGTGTTCTGGCCGACCGCAACGCGGGACATGAACAAATAGAGGCCCCCGCGAAGGAGCTCTCGGCCACGGCCGTTTATCGGATTGAATCCCTTACCAGGGCTGCGCCGGCGACAAGCACGGCTGGTGCTACTATGGTGCAGTCCCCGGCAGATTTCGCGGCACAGGCCCTGGCCGTAAAGGTCGAACCCGCGCCAAAACCGCCAACTACGACGCCGTACGTGAACGTAGCGCCGCAACCCGGCAAGCCCTCGCGCATCGGAACCGCGTCGCAGCCGGCGGTCACCACGCACGCGCAGCCGCCAAAGCCGGTCACCACTGCACCGAGCCAGCCTGCCGCACCCCCAACAGTCCGCCCGCCGACGTTAGCGGCCACGGCTGCAAAGGCGACTACCGTCAGCCCGCCTCCTCCCCGCGCCGTCCCTACGCCCGCACCGCCTCGCGAAGAGCTACGTCCGCCCCAGTTCACGCTAACCACGCCGACGCCGGCGAGGTCGAGAGCCGCCGTTGTCGCGGGCGTTGCACTTGCAGTGATCGCGCTCGCGCTGGGCATCTGGAAATTCCTGCCGTCAGGTTCGCAGGCGACGAATGTCAAGACGTCAGAGAACAAAGCTCAGGTCACCGGGGCGAGGTCGAACACAACTGGGCCCGGGGTCGCGAACGAGTACATCGAGCTCAACCCGCTCCCCTGGGCGGAGGTGATTCGGGTGAAGAAATCCACCGGCGAAGTCGTGGAGCTTCCACAAGTACCTGTACAAACGCCGACTCGTCTTTCGCTCCCGCCGGGTAGTTACGCCATCGACATTAAGGGGCCGAATAATTCGCTGAAGACCGTGCAAGTAGTCCTGGAACCTCACAAGCCTGTGCAGTGGACCGACTCGTTGCCCGGGTTTGATACCGAAAAGATTGTCAATGAGCTGCTCAAATAAATTCTGGCGATTTCTCCTGGCCGGCTCGATTGCATATGCCGTGCTGTTGCCGCTTCTGGACCAGCGTTGTGTTGCGCAATCGCCGGATGAGCGCTGGCAGAAGGCAGTCAGCCTTTTCAACTCGACTGCGCCGGGAAGTGTCGAGGATGCTTGCGACATTATGAAGCAATTGGTGCAGGAGTATCCCGGCAGCCAGGACTACGAAACAAGCCAACGCACCTTTTGCCGGCAGGTGAAGTTGATGATCGAAAGCGAGAAGCGCGTTGCGGAAGAAGGTCTCCAGTTCGCAAGGGCGGGCAATTGCAGTGGGGCCCGCAGCGCTTATGAACGTATCCTTCCTCTGGGAACACGCGATCCCAGGTATCGCGACCAGTTAAAGGCGGAACTGGCCTCGTGCGAGACGAAGGCATCGGCGACTTCGGCCGATAAGTCGCACATCAACCAAGCCAGGCAGTTGTTTCAGAACGGCAAGGATTCCGAAGCGCGCGCATTATTGCAGCCGGTGGCCTCAGGCAACGGCGGCCTGGCGCAGGAAGCCAAGCAGGTGCTGGCTTCCATTGAGCATGTCGAAGCAAAGGACCGCGAGTCCATCGACGAGGCCCGGAAACTCGCCGCGCAAGACAAGAAAGCGAAGGCACGCGACCTCCTGCGTAACGTCGTACGCCGCGGAGGTCCGGAGTCTGCCGACGCGCGTCAATTGCTCGATCATATGGGCTCAGCAACTTCAGACGATGTGCTTAGGGCCGCCTTGACCGAGTATTTCGAGGGAAACCTTGCGAAAGCTGAGGATGACTTTACTACCTACATCGGCAGTAACGGCGACCATCAGGCGCTCGCCTGCTTTTTCCGTGGTGTGACTCGTGCCTCACGCTACTACCTCTCCGGGGAAACTGATACTCAGCAGAAGACCAATGCCCTTACCGATTTCCGGGCTGTGAAGCAAAAGTACAAAGATTTTCACCCACCCACCCGTTATATATCCCCGAAGATCCTTGACCTTTACTCCAGCCGATGATGAAAGGCTGCGACTTCGCAGCCGAAAAGTGTTGTGAATTCCGGCGACGAAGTTTCATTCTGGTCCGGATGTGAGCTTTGTCACAACCTTGGGTGCGAAATAGCAAAGAAACTCGTTGACAAATCTCGCATAGACGGGTGTAATCCTCAGCAAATAAACAACAACGATGCACTGGGAGGTGCGTTGTGCGGCCTTCTCGGGTAAACCTTGCCCATGTCCTCATCCTTTCCGTTCTATTTTTTCCACTGTTTATAAGAGGTCAACAGAACGCCACTGTAACCGGTATCATTCTTGACACTTCAGGCCGGCCCATTCGCGGAGCCGAGGTGACCCTGGTTAACCACACAACCGGGTACTCGCAGACCCAGGTCACCGACGCCGACGGCGAATATACGTTCCTCCAGGTGACGCCTGCCTCGGAATACGTGCTGACTGTCACTGCGAAGAACTTCAAGCCCAGCCCCACCGAAGCCTTCGACGTTCACGTGAACGAGTTGTTCATCGAGAAGCCTCCCATCCGTTTGGTGCCTCTGCAGGCCGAGGTGAAGGTGGCGGAAGTTCCGAAGGCGGCTCCGCCACCTGCTCCATCGCAGACTGCGCCACCCGCACCACCTGCCGAGGTGGCAAAGGCCCCACCCGCGCCGGCGCCTCCGGGCCAGCCGGCACCGCAGCAAGCTGCAGCACCACCAATGCCTGTGCCCAGTGTCGAGCGTCCAACCGTGCAAACGGACTTCAGCCCCATTCTCAGCGGAGTGGTTGACAGTAACTACGTGCACACCCTGCCCCTGGCGGATCGCGACTTCATTACGCTGGCACTGCTTGTGCCGGGGACCTATCCCTTACCGCAAGCATCCCCCCTGCAGGGCGCGTCGCTGGTCGTCAACGGCGTGCGTGGCAACATGAACAACTTCCTGCTCGACGGCGCCGACAACAACGACTACACCGTGAACCAGTCGCTGCCCTTCCAGATTGTGGAAGCCATGCAGGAATTCCGCGTGCAGACGAGCACCTCTACGGCGAACTTTGGCCGCGCCGCCGGCGGCCAGATCAACGTGATAACCCAGAGCGGCACCAACAAGTTCCACGGGGAGCTGTTCGAGTTCAACCGCAACTCGAATTTAGGCGAAGACAACCCGATTTCCGCCTATGCTGGCGGAACCTTTGATGCGTTCGCGCAGTATGGCCGTGTGAATCAAATCGTGAAGGGCAGCGGTGCGGCATTTCCTAACTACGCGTTGAGCGATCCCTTATTGAACAATATTTATCAGAGCGGCCGATACTTCCCTCTGAACCAAAACCAGTTTGGCGCGAACATCGGCGGACCGATCAAGAAGGACAAGCTGTTCTTCTTCTTCAATTGGGAGAGCTTCCGTGCAGCCGATGCACGCCCAAACTTCGACCGGGTTCCGGATGAAGACTCGCGGTCGCAGTTAAGTCCCTTCTGCACGACATATGGGTGCGACCCCGGCGTGCAATCTTTGTTTAATCTCTATCCGCTTCCCAATGTTCCGCTTACTCCTGGGACAACAAATCGCCAAGGGTTGGCGCTGAGCAATCCCACCAGTGGCGATACTAATATGGCGGATCTATGCACCTCGGCTCCTCCCATTGGCGTGCCCGTTCTTCTTGGCGCCTGTTCGGGTGCGTTCTTTGTCGGAAATTCGGCAAACCGGACCTTCTCCAACAATTATCTGGGCAGAATTGATTTTAATGTCTCATCCAGGTCAGTCCTCAGTTTTAAGTACAATATCCAGACGTTCAACTTGCTGCAGGCAGGCGATGTGCCTCAAACAGCAAACTATCCTGGGAATGGTATTACCCTGGATGGTCAGAACCAGAATTTCAGCGCAAACTATGTGTGGAACATCAGTCCATCAACAGTGAATAAGATCACGTTCGGCTGGAACCGTTTTTCGTTTGACACGTTGCCTCTGGACCATGCCATCAACGCCTCGAATTATTTCCAGAATCTCAATTTCTCAAATGGCGGGCTGCCGACAATTCTGATTGGAGGAAATGACTACTCCTACGGCGCATATTCGGGTCTTGGCGCCGGCTTCAACGGTCCGTATAACCGCACAGACGGTGTATGGTCGATATCAGATAACTTTACGCATATCCGGGGCAGGCACACCATTGAGTTTGGTGGTGAATACCGCTACAACAAGTTGGATGTCAACAATCGAGCTGCCGCCCGGGGCCTGGTAACTTTCTTTACGGTTCCTTTTGGAATCACGGCTGGAACCGCAGATATTGCTTCGATCGCGCGGGTAGCTCCGCAATTTGGGGGTAGTGCTCAAGGGATTGGCAGCTTCGCGCGCACTTTTTCCGATAATGGTATGGGGTTGTATGCGCAGGACACATGGAGGCTCCGGTCGAACCTGTCCCTATACTACGGACTGCGCTGGGATGTTTATCAGGCGCCTGTCGAGTCACAAAACCGTCTTGTTAATGATTATCCGGGAGCGTGCACTGACCCGAACGGCTTAAGTTTGGTTTGTCTCATTCAGGCAGGCAGTAACCAGATCTACGACAGCGACGGTACTCTGATAGGAACGGCGGGCTTCCGGGCCCCTCGTGCAGGGTTTGGCACCGACTGGCACAACTTCGGACCGCATGTCGGGGTGTCATGGTCACCTGGCAACTCGGGTGAAACGGTAGTTCGTGCCGGTTTTGCCATTGTCTACCAGCAGCAGTCGCTTGAGCCGTCGGTAGATATGTTGCTTAACCCGCCTTTCATTCAGCAAACAGTTGGCATCAATGGTACGTTGGCCTCTGCTTTCCCATCCGGATTCCTGACGAGCGGAATGACGACGGCTGACGGCTCGTATTGGTTTCCATCGCCGTATTCCATCACTGCTCGCGATCCCAACACTCGGTCGCCGTACGTCTACCAGTTCCACGCTGAAATTCAGCAGCAATTGGGAAACAACAATGTGCTGAGCATCACTTACGTGGGGTCGCTTGGCCGCCGGCTTCCCGCCGACCTTCTCTTCCTTGAGTGTAATAGCGCTGCATTCAACGGCAATCCATTGAGCTGCATTCCTCCTCTCGGATCGGGGAAGGATACGCAGCTCTCCGACTCTGTGGTGTTCCAGGAGAATAAAGCCAGTTCTTCCTTCAACTCCCTTCAGGTAAGCCTGCGGACACGCAACTATCATGGCTTCAGTTTCCAGGCGTTTTATCAGTTTGCGCATTCAATTGATGATGCTTACTCGGGAGCCACAGCTCCAGTTTTCCTGTTTTCGCCAACCGCGGCGAGCATAATTAGCAATCCCCTGTTTGGTCTTATCAATCGCGATCAACTTGCTTCAATCAACAACATAAATCCAGCCCTTACCTTAAATGCTGGTCTGCCCATTATTTCGACGCCCGATTGGCTGCCCAACGACACTAGCAACTCTTCCAGCCTCGCCTCTGAGCGGGGCAATTCTGATTTCGACATCAGGCACCTCTTCGTGGTGTCGTACATATATCAGCTGCCGGAATGGAAGCGCGCGCGGGCTTTTGGCAGCGGGTGGCAAATAGCTGGCATCACCACAATCCATAGCGGGCAGCCCTATTCGGTTTACTCCGACTTTTTTGGTGTACCGCTGCGTCCAGATGTAGTCGGTATTCCGGCCACCAATAACAACAATCCGAATGGCGCGATCGATAACGCTATACCGGCGGGATGCAACAACGGGAGTTTCAGCAAGCCGTGCGCCGGCACGGGTCAGAGCAGTGCTTTCGGGGTCACTCCTACCTTTCTCTTCCAGCCCGGCAACCTGCCAAGAAACACTTTTTACGGACCGAGTTTTACAAACTTTGACTTCTCAGTTCTGAAAAATACGCGCATCACGGAAGGAACGAATTTGCAGTTCCGGGCGGAGTTCTTCAACCTTTTCAACAATACCAACTACCGTCAGCCAATTAGTGACTCCGGTCAAGCTGCAACCATTCCAGGAATCGCGGGGACAACGGTCCCGAATTCATTCTTCGGACAGATCCTTCAAGCCAACGCGGGAAGGCAAATTCAGTTCGGGCTGAAGTTCCAGTTCTAACATTCGACATTTGGCGTACGCCTATTCCAGGGTCATTGCACGGGTGGAGTAGCGGAGACTTAGGCGAATTGAATAACTCCATAACGCGCCGCTGAGTTTTGAATGTGCTTGCGAAGCCTGAGGGATTGCATTCCCAAATTGGGACTCTGAACGGCCCAATATCTCATTCGGCTAAGGTATGTGTTGCAGGAACAGCACGTCATGAGGGCTGTGCGCGTAGTTGTCTGTGATGCTTCGTGCGACGGAACTTACTCGTTCGCCGATTTGCATAACGCAATGGAGCGTTGTCGGATTGATTTCGGAGTGAAGATTAGGCTCGACGATGAAGACGCGCTGAAGCCAACTGGAGCACAGGGGAAATGCGTTCAAAGGTTCATTTCGTCACCGGTACGATCAATTACCCGGATTTGCAGGATGCGGCACGATCAGTTACATCAAGCCAAGCTTAGTGAGTGGCGATCCACAGGACGTCCTCGCCTATGGGAAGGTGAACGCCAGTTTCCCGCATGATACAACTACCAATCAGTGGTTTGACGAAGTGCATTTCGAGAGCTACCGCATGCTCGGGCAGGCGGCAGGTGAGCCGGCCATATCTATAATTCAGTAGGCAATTAAGAATGCAATCGGTTACGATCCTCAAATGCTAACGGCGACTGAGGCTTTTCGAGCCCATGCTAGTAGACATAAAAGCGGTTCGACCTGAAACCGACGAGGGACCGCAATGCTTCGCCGCTGCCGCTTGGGCTGTTCGATCTTTACTACGCGGAACCATCCATGACCACCTCCAGCACAACTACGCTTCGGGTGATGATCTCGCGGACTTAGTTGGGAGTACAGGCGGTAAGAACCGGACGGTTACGGCCAGCATGATCGCAGGCGAACTGAAGCCATTTAAGTTCAACAAGACCAATCTCACAGGGATTATCATCGCTCCTGGTATAGCTGCTCGCATTTAGAATGGAAATTCCGGTAATCGTCTCGGTCATCGGTCTTGTCGCACTCCTCCGGCGCTGGGGGAAACCACGGCACCGTAGTCCCAGGGCCTAGAGGGCCCCAGGGCGGCCCATCACGTTAATTTTTCCACCGAAGCTCGCGCAGGTGACCATCGCTGCTACGGTAGATCACGTGGTGTGTACCTTCTGAGGCAGCGTAGTAGGCCGAGACATCACCCACTGCGGGGGGTGCCGCAGCAAGGGCTGTGAGGTCGTTGCGAGAGACGATGCCATTCGTCCACCGCAGTTCGTTTAGATGGCCGTCCTCGCTTCGATAAATGACATGGTAGTTTCCGTCTTCTGCAACAAAGTACCCCGAAGGGTTATCCACGGCGGGTAATGCTGGCGCTGAGCTAGTCCAAGGGTGGCTTGCGGGCGGGGAGACATATGGACTGCTCAGGTCGATGTGGCTGACCGAACCACTTACCCAATGCAATTCATGCACGTACTTGTCCGGGCTGCTGTAGACTACATGGTTTGAATTGTCGGAGGTGTTGAAATACGTCGAAACATCGCCAATGGCGAAGGGAGGATTGGGAGTCAGATCTCCCTGCCCAACAGGGCCGGCACTCCACCACAGCTCATGCAGGTGATTGTCCTCACTTCGGTAGACGACGTGGTTAGTTGCGTCGGTTGTGCTGAAGTACGCCGCCGGATCGCTCTCCGCCAGGGGACCGTGCGGAGTGAGGTCTCCCTGCCCGACAGGGCCAGTACTCCACCACAGCTCATGCAGGTGATTGTCCCCGCTTCGGTAAACAACGTGTTGTATTCCGTTCGCTGCGTAAGGCGCGGGATCACCCACTGCTAATGGGCCGTGCGGGATAAGGTCGCCTTGGCCAATAGCACCCTGACCCACCCACCACAGCTCGTGCAGATGACCGTCACCGCTTCGGTAGATGACGTGTTGTCTCCCGTCTGCCGGATTGAAGTAAGGCGAAGGATCGTTCACTGCAATTGGGCCGTGCGGCGTCAGGTCCCGGTGGCTAACAGGGCCTTGGCTCACCCACCACAGTTCATGCAGATGACCGTTGCTGCTTCGGTAGATGACGTGGTGTGTTCCGTCTGTCGGGCCGAAATATGCCGCCGGCCTGCCCGCTGTCGCCGGAGCGTTGGGGGCGAGCTCGTGGTCAGTAACGATCTGGGATTTGCCATCGTAGGCTTTCTGCAGGGCACAGTAGCGGTCCGCGCCTAAGAGATTAAAGGGAAGCTTTGCCGGATCGCCGGGGTAATTGGAGGCGAGGAAGTTCGCCTCTGTGCAATTTGCTACGCATTGCGCGCCGGTGCACGCCGCGCAATTCTTCGGATCGTCCGCTCCTGTGCAACTCCAGTTCGGCACCTCGACCCCGTACGCTACAGCACCAGCGACGGTGGGTAGATTGAAAGCCAGCCGCGCAAGATCGTAATCGTAGCGACTGAGGGGCGGGGTTCCGTTTGACCCGCTCCAGAGGCCGACAAAATATATCCCTAGCAGTAGCTTCCTACCACTGGCGAGGGCGCTGCTCATATCGGCGATTTCGTCAGGCGCGTTGTCGGCGGTCCGCTCACATTGCACCGAGTTGTCAAGGCAATGGCGGCCCTTGGGGTCTCTCTTATCGTTTCTGAAGAAAAAAACCATCGAATCGAGTGCCGGTCCCATATCCGCCCAATGATCTGTCCACTCATCGGAACCGTTGGTCGGATGCGGATGATAAACATAGGGGACGAAGTTCAGCCACGGGGATTGTGCCCGCATGTTGGATTCCATGTCGGCGACGAAATCCGGGGTAAATGGTTGGTTGATATCGTCAGAAAAGTCATCGACCGCAAGTCCCACCAGATGCGGGAAATCCTGCGCCAAGCGCCCGATGAGAGAGGCCCACGCGAGCATGTCACGACAGCGAGCAATTGTGTCGCCGTCACCCTTGAAGAACTGCTGCGCGTCCCACGAGGTCAAATCGGGCGAGGTATTCTCCGGTTGGGAGCAACTGCTCCCTGGACTCGTCACCGCTTTCGGTGGCACAAGCGTCACGACAACCCGCAATTGCTTGCCATCAACTCCCCAGTTCTTTGTGTAGTGGAGAAACTTCACCAAGGCGGTGTAATCGCCAGGACCGTTCAAGAGCCAATACATGGTATTTGTGTGGCTGCCCCTCAACCAATTCTTTAGGTCGTCAAGCGCCGTGGTGTTTCCCCACTGGGCCCTGGTCCCATCCAGGCCGGTGTCGCGGGGAATGCGGTGAAATGGGTTGCCGTATACGAAAACGTTGGTGCGGTAGCGACCGCTGACTGCGCGAACTGCGATGAGCTCGGCAGCACCTTGGTCGCCAGGTAGCCAGTCGGTTGCACTAAGTCCCGTCCAGTCTTGTCCGGCTACCGAATCCAGATCTGCCGTTGCAAGTACCCTCAACTGGCTACCGCCCCCGGGGAAATCGAATACGGCGAAGTTTGAATGTTTGTTCTTGGCCACTACAATGGCTTTGCGACCGTCCCCGTTGAAGTCGCCGAGCGTGACGCTACCCCATTCGGAGTTGCCATTGTTCCCAAAGGTCGAACTCGCAAACGGGACGAACTTCGAGCCATTCCACTTGAACGCAATGACGGTGGGGTTCTGGTTATCGCTTACGCGGCGAACGGCAACAAGCTCGTCAATCCCATCACCGTCGAGGTCCCCGGCCGCCAGCCCCTTCCATTCGGACGGATGCGATGGGTCAGTGTCGAAGTCCTCCGTATCAACGACGTTCAGCACACCTTGGTTGAACTCCATCACGAATAGATTCGAATGCTTCTGCTTCAGGAGCGCGATGCGCTTCTTACCGGTACCATCGAAGTTTCCCACTGCGGCGCCCACCCACTCCGAATTGGCAGGGTTGCCTAACGTGGCCGAGGCCACCGGTGCTATGCCGCCACAGTTGCCATAAAACCTGCCAACTACCAAGTCCGGGTAACCGGGTTCCGCGAGCTGACGAACGGCAATGAACTCGTCGTAAGGCCAGTCATCAAAATGACCAGTCCCCAGCCCACGCCAGCTTCCCGAAGCGATTCCCGGGAAATCGCCGCCGCCTACGAGGTGTGGTGTGGGACCTCCCAGCAGAGAAAAATTGACAGGCTGGTTGCGCACCACAAGAAGCTGCTGTTGCCATCCTTCACAGAAGTGGCCTGCCGTCACCCCTACCCATTGCGCACCTGCGATTCCGTAGTAGCCAGCCGCCTCCAAAAGCGATCCCAAGGCCACGCTGTCGTCCGCTGGTCTGGTGTACGGAGGCGTCTCGTAGGGCGGAATGCAGGTCCCAAGAGACGTTCGCGCAACGGTGCCGTGCACTACGACGGGCGTTCCGCAGTCACCCCCAACGGCCAACCCTTGGGGTGACCTCGCTGGTTGCTGGGCGTGGGCCAGAATCGCTCCCCCCATGACGCAAATCGCTGCTATCAATGGGCGTGTACCGGAGTGCATGGCTCCTCCTCGGCGTTGGGCTGACACATTTTACCTACTAAAACACACGATTTCGAGGTGCAGCTACCGGATATGACCATCGAGTCGACGAGGTCAAGCCGGGATACCGCCAGAAAGCTGAAGGAGGGTGCGCGACGCGAGGTACCGTTCTCCTTCGAGGACACCAAGCTGAAGATCCAGGTTGCCGCGGCGCACTTCGACGAGTTCGCCTTCGTCATCGTCTTCCCGCTCGGAGCTGGAGCTTGGACGAGTCGAGTTCGGCACTCCGGCTGTCGCCGGAGCCGTGCCCGCGGACCAGCAGATGGAGGTCGCCTGTGGAGCTTGAGGGAACCAGCATCCGCACCATCAGCTCTACACGGTGGCCGAGCTTCGACAACGCCGGAAATCTGTATGGCACAACCTTCGCGGGCGGGACGAACGATACCGGCACGATCTATGAATTAACCAACACGTCAGACGGCTGGACGGAGACGATCCTGCGCAGCTTCAATGCGAGCACCGATGGCAGCAATCCCGCCGGCGGCGTGGACTTCGACCAGCAGGGAAACCTGTACGGTACGGCCTCTGCCGGCGGCCCGGGAAACTGCGGCACAGTCTACCAGTTGCAACTGTCCGGTGGAGGGTGGACCTTCAACCTGCTTCATGGCTTTGGTGGATTTGGCGAGCCGTTTGATACGCTGACGCTCGACGCAGCCGGCAACTTGTACGCCACATCCATCGACGGCGGCAGCAACGGCACAGGCAACGTGTTCAAGTTGACGAACGGCAGTCAGGGCTGGACCTACACCGACCTGTACGATTTCAAAGGCGATCTCTCCGATGGCTACGCACCCATCGCCGGCGTGGTCCTTGACGGCAGCGGCAACCTCTACGGCACGACGCCAGTCGGAGGCAATCAAAACCGGAACTGCAACGATGGCGGATGCGTGTAGTGTACGCGATTATGCCGTAATCCCCGATTAAGTAGTCGCGCACATCGATTGTTAAGTATCAAGCTAGATGAATTCGACGTATTCCAGATTAGCCAGAATCTGGAAGCTGCGCCAGCATTGGTTGTCTCTATTTATTACGACCCTGACTCGAAAGTTAGGCCGTCTATTTACGCCAAAATAGCGCATCCATAACCGATACATCATCTGGCAAGCGATATAGAATCTCTAATTGTTGCTGGGTTGGACACAACCTGACACAGTGCGAGTTAACGTTTATAGCGGTCGCCCGCATAGTAATAGCAATACCTGGCAGTGCACCCCCGAAGTGTGAACTGCTCGTCAACGCCTTCCTGCGTAATGCGCTCCTGATACAAAGCATAGGTCTCCGGATAGCGCTCGCGGCGCACATACTCGAGCGGCGCATCAGGGTAGGTAGCAGCCAATCTCCAAGTCACCGTTTCCATAGATTCCCGTCCAAGAACGGCGAGCCTGGAACCATTGCGGGAGCCTGGTAGCATCGAACCGTCGCCTGCACTGTCACGCTGCCCGCCGCCGAGCGCGTGGATGTGGGGGCATGGTTGGCGTTGCCGCTGACCGTGCATGGCCGCCACTAAACCGTAGAACACCGCTTCCGCGTTAACTCCGCAAGCCGTTCCGACCCGCTGCGCTCATTCCCCGACCAGGCGTGCTCTCGGTTCCGATCGGCAAAAAAGCGAAACAGCATGTGCACTGCAAAATCAGCTTTCTGTCTCTGATCTGGTTAACCGGCGCATAGAACCTCTTTGCGAAAACCCTCTCCGTGGCCTACAATCTCGGAACTGCTCTCTCATTAGGCCGCTCGTCGACTTTTGCATATTGGCAGGGGATTCCCGCATGCCACAACTTGAGCTACTGGCGCAATACCAGCGATAGGGAGTGCTTTGTAGAGCAGGCGCATCGATATACTCGACTCTGGATGACGAGAATGACTGCTGACATGGTAACACGTTGCTCAAAAATTGCGCTAACGGCGTGTATTGGACTATATCTCTCGCTGGTGGTGTTTGATAATATATCTGACTATGGCACTAATTTCGAATTTGTAAAGCATGTAATGCAGATGGATACGACACTCATGGCAGCACACAGCACTTGGCGCTCGATCTGGTCGCCCACGGCGCACCACATCTTCTACATCTTTATTATTATCTGGGAACTCGTCGCATCTCTACTCTGTTGGGCGGGAACACTAGCGCTGGCTCGACGCATGCGATCGCAGGCGACAATGTTCAACTCTTCCAAAGGCTTGGCCATTGCCGGTCTTGTCACCGGCATGTTGTTGTGGCTTTGCGCATTTATCTCGATCGGTGGAGAGTGGTTCATGATGTGGCAGTCGGCACAGTGGAACGGACAACATTCCGCCCAGATGTTGTTCGAAGTGACTGGTGTTGTCTTGATTTATGTAGCACTACCCGACGCTGACCAATGCCCAGGAAACGACAGCTTAGAATCGCATCTCATTGATCGGGTACATTCTAGCGAGATTGCATCGAAGGTTTAGTGTCTGAATTCAGTGGTTTCGGGAAGGTACGCTTCGGCGCAGGTGGTGCGCTGCCCAACCTGCGATTTTGAACGAAGTACACCATCAGGAAAGAGGAGATGAACGAGAAGAGGGTTTTCCAAGAAGTGTGCAGAGCGTCGCCGGTCAGGGCCCGGCGCAAGGGGCCGCCACTGATGAACGCCTGCCGTTTATGCATTGTCGTCTTGCCTCAGCCTGAATCCCGCCTTTTTCGGCTTCTTCACCTTTGTCGTCGCTGTCCGCAGCGCCCGCACGCAGCGCCGTGTTACAGTAGATGTCCATAACCTCCGGTTGGGTAACCGCGTTCCGGCTGCCAGTGGCTGCGCAGTGGGGTCAGCCGCCGCAATGCCCCGATCTGTCATCGTTGGGATCCACGCGATCATCGTGCTACTGATGACGTGGCTTGTTTCGCGCAAATACAAATCCGCGCTGAACCCGATGACCTTATTTGCCGGGTGGTTCCTTGTCGCGACCGTAGTGTATCCAGATGTTCTTCTGCAGCTAAGGATTCTTCGCGGTCGCGAGATGGCATTCGATGAAACAATTCTCCTAAGCACGCTCTACTTTGGGACAATGGGCACTGCTTATCTGTGGCGCTTTTCACCACTTCGCCCGGTGCTAGCTTTAGCAGACCATTCACCGTTCGGGATGGCCATGATCTGACGAGTCCTGCAATCGTTCTGCTCGCGGCTGAATCAGCTTCGGCTTTAGGACGAGTTCGCCGCAGCTATGGTGGCGAACAATGTCACGTCACACCGGCGCAATGGAACCTTCCGGTCTGACCGTCATCCGCCAGTGCTCCTGGACGTGGCGTGCTGTCGCGTTCTGAAGGACGGCCAGTTGCGGTGGGACATACGATATCCGTTGATGGGAGTAGCGGGCCTGCGCTGCATCACGCTGCGGCTGCAGGTGGAAATCTGGTTCGGGACAAGGGGGTCGGAGGTTCAAATCCTCTCTCCCCGACCAATGTTTTTCAATCACTACAATTTTGCAAGTCTCTGGAATTGAGCCCCTGGTGCGGCGATTGTGCGTGCCCCAGACCAAGTGTCGGATTCGACAGGGAGTTGGAGATCATCGGGACTGGCGGTTGGGGCACCCATTCGCGGCACCCATAAAAATTTCCTTTTTCCCGAAATTCCAGAACGTGCAGTGAAAATGCCGAAGTTTGGCATTTGGCCCACTTCAGCACGTCCTGGATCTCACATAGGCGATCGGAAATGCGAAAGAAAAGGAATCCAGAATCACTCTCAGAACTCAATGACTCTGAGCAGAAGCACAACGGAAAGG
>Ga0335081_10008125_pt1 | contig 16828 bp, 12 predicted proteins | sample Lox_Sample_35_FD_206713 | JGI IMG/M metagenome (GOLD analysis project Ga0335081, IMG submission 206713) | Soil microbial communities from Loxahatchee National Wildlife Refuge, Florida, United States - Lox_Sample_3.5 | ecosystem: Environmental > Terrestrial > Soil > Wetlands | place: USA... | reverse complement strand
ATGCAGGCCGAGAGCAATCCGGCGGTGCTCAATCATCCCGGCAACGAGGAAGAGGAGGTGCTGTTCGCCGCCATCAAGAAGCGGCTCAAAAGCGAGCCCGGCTGGTACACCAAGACCGCAAAGACTATCAAAGGCGTCACCGAGGAGACCACCACCGGCGTGCACCGGCTTTATCAGATGGCAAAAGAAGGCCGGCTGCTGTTTCCCGCCATCAACGTCAACGACAGCGTGACCAAATCGAAGTTCGACAATCTGTACGGCTGCCGCGAGTCGCTGGTCGACGGCATCCGCCGCGGCACCGACGTGATGATGGCGGGCAAGGTGGCCATGGTCGCGGGTTTCGGCGACGTCGGCAAAGGCTCGGCCGCCTCGCTGCGTCAGGCCGGCTGCCGCGTCATGGTGTCGGAGATCGATCCGATCTGCGCGCTGCAGGCGGCGATGGAAGGCTACGAAGTCACCACCATGGAGGACGCGGCCTCACGCGCGGACATCTTCTGCACCGCGACCGGCAATGTCGACGTCATCACAATCGACCACATACGCAGGATGAAGGACCGCGCCATCGTCTGCAATATCGGCCACTTCGACAGCGAGATTCAGGTTCATGCCCTGAAGAATCTGAAGTGGAACAATGTCAAGCCGCAGGTCGACGAGATCGAGTTCCCCGACGGCAAGCGCATCATCCTGTTGTCGGAAGGCCGTTTGGTGAATCTCGGCAACGCCATGGGGCATCCGAGCTTCGTCATGTCGTCGTCGTTCACCAACCAGACCCTGGCGCAGATCGAGCTGTGGACCAATCCCGGCAAGTACGAGAAGAAGGTCTACACGCTGCCCAAGCACCTCGACGAGAAGGTCGCGCGGCTGCATCTGGAAAAGATCGGCGTCAAGCTGACCAAGCTCAGCGACAAGCAGTCGACCTATATCGGCGTGCCGGCGGAAGGGCCGTTCAAGTCGGATCACTATCGGTATTGAACGCAGCAGCGCTCTTTCCCACAAAAAATCCGTCCGCGCCTTGCGGCGCGAACGGACATCCTCGTCACCAAACGAGCTAGTGAGTCGTATCTTCGAGCAGATCCTCGGCCCGGTCGATCAGCCGCCGCGCCTCACGCTCGTCGATCTTCTGGTCGTGGAAGGCGGCGTCTTCGAGCATGTCGATCATCTGCCCGGCGATGTCGTTGCGCCGTGCGGTGATGTCGCGAATGCGATTTTCCAGCGCGGTGTAGATCGCATCGTTGGTCGCATCGCCGCTGGCAACGGCGCGCGTCGAAATGCCGGTCAGCGTGGATAGACCGAGCCGGCCGGTCGGCGCGTTGATCTGCTTATAGGCCTCGGCGAGGTCGCGGAGCGTGTCGGAATGGCCGCGCAGCGCCACCGGCAGCGCGTCGTCGTGAAGGATCTCGAACAGCACCCGGCCGTCGTGGGCGTAATCGTCCTTGAGCTTCGCAAGACTCAGGATGGTTGGCCGGATGTCGGTGTGATCGGTGAACATCCGGTCGGTCAGGCCGACCTTGCGGACGCCGGGGCCGACGACGCCGAGCCAGGTGCGCACGATGTCGCGCTGGAAGTCTCCGTGGTTCCAGGCAAAGGCGCGCGACTGGACGAAACAGCTCGCCGCGTCGGTTGCCGGCGTGCAGGGCGGCGTGGTGTGTCCGGACGACGTCAGGAAGTAGTCCGGATTACCGAACAGGACGAAGTTCGGCGTCCGATTGGGATCGTGGCTGATCATGTGGAGCAGATCGAGCTCGGCCTGATCCGCCAGCGCCTGGGCGACATTGGCATCGCCACCGATGATCGGATCAAAACCCTTCAGCGCGGCGGCTTGACGCTCCAGCGTTCGCGTCACCGAAGCGGTCTGGGCCGGATTGCCGTTGATGTGCACGCTCGGCGCGTCATCGGAATGCACGGCAAACGGCGTGGTGTTGCCGAACTCGGTAGCGTAGACGAGGCTCAGGTCGGCGTCGACTTCGCCTTTGGTCGGCGGCGGATAGCTGCACGGCACATGGATGCCGTCACAGCCGGCCGGTACGGCGCCTTTCACGTTGCCGGCGAAGTGATCGTTCTCGTCAGCCGTGACGACGAACAGCGTGTTGGCCGGCGTGATGCCGTCATTCTTGAGCCTGGCAAAGAACTGCCCGAACGCCTTGTTGTAGTCTGCCAGTTGGCACACATAGGTCGCCTCGCCGGGCCCGAGCGTGCCGTCCGAGTTGTTCGGACAATTGGCGAATTGGGTCGTGGAGACGTGGGTGTCGTGGGCATCCTCGATGTAGAAGTAGACCACGTCCACGCCATGCTCGAGCATCTGTGCGACGTAGCCGAGGCTTTGTGACGCCGTCGGGCTGAAGCTCGAGGGGAAGCCGTCGTTGCCATGGCTGTCGGTCACGTGGTTGCCGTCGAGGTCAAGCACGAAGGTGTTGCCGCCATTGATGGCGGGCGCCACATATTTGTTGCCGAACAGCGCCTGGAAGCCGGTGTAGCCGCCGGGCTCGTCGTTCAGCACGTCCGGCCGCGCATGCGGGGAACTTCCGCACAACGAGTTGCCCTTTGCGCAGTGGATGGCGATGCCCTCGAAATCGGCTGCCGCGAGCGTCGAATTGGTCCCGGCCTCGGAGAACTCGGCGGACGGATTACCGAAGACGGTCGCAAGATCGCCCGTTGGACTTGTGTTGGCGTTCTCCAACTCGAGATTCGCAATCGAGAACGCGCCGAAGTTGCAGCCGGCGCGGGTGTAGGGAACCCATGGCGCGGGGTGGACCTTGCCGCGCTGGTCGACGTGCTGCGGAATGTTGATCGGGCTTGCCGTCGTGCCTTCGTTGACAACGTCGGTCCAATAGGCAAACGCGGAGGCGAAATGCGGATTGCCGCTCGGATCGAAGAAACCGAAGCTGTTGCCGACCGCGAAGCCGAACTTCTCGCCGTAGACGCCGGTGAGCGAGGTGACGATATCCACCGAGGTGTGCGAGATCAGCGGCGTGTGATGGTTGGTGAGCAGCGTCCCGTTTTGCGTCATGAAGTTCAGCAGATTCGGGATCTGCTCGAGATCGGACGGGACATTCGGGTTGTCCCGGCGCAGGTGGACATTGTCGAATTGCAGGTACACGATGTGCTTGATGCCGTTACCGAGATTGCAGTTGTTGGCTGCAAGCGACGGCGCCGTACCGGCAAATACCAGTACGGCCGCGCCCGCGGCGCAGCGGATCATCCTGTGCATCTGACGTCCTCTGTGGTTGGTTTTGCGTTCGCGGCTATTGCGAACGCGCGCAAACTAGCCGGGAACTGTTACCGTCCCGGGTCAGCTTCTTTGCGAAACGGTGAAGCCTTGATGACGGGCAAGCCTTTATCGTTGATGCAGCAGCGTTTTTGCGGCTGGATTCGTGGCGACGGGCAACACCCGCGCAGGCATGGCCGGTTGTGGATTACGCGGACAAACCGATGTCACGATTCGGCGTGTCGTCAATTTGCAGTATCTGCCACGCGGGCCGCGGCGCGTCATCGCCTGCCATGCTGTTCGCGTTCGAGCCGCGATACTGGCGCGGCGGCGGCGACCGGCGTGATGGCGTGAGCCGAAAGCGACAACAGCGCGACTTCTTGGTCCTTCTGCAGAATGACGTCCCTTTTATGCACCGCGCTGAGAACCCAGCCATCATGGCCTTGTCCCGTTCGCAGGCTGATCGTGCGGTTGGTCGATTGATCGAGGAATACGCCGATAGCGCTGGTCTCGCCGGCAACCGTGCCGATCAGCGCAAGGGTCGGCCGCTCGCGCTCGGTCGGCTTCGGCTCAGGCGGCGGCGGGGGTGCGGACGATACGGCGAGGACCGGCGGTAGCGAGGGTGGACGCCGCGACGGCGCAAAAAGCGGCCGGTCCTGGGTTGCCATCAGGTTCTTGATCGTTATCGCCCACAATGGATTGTCGATGCGCGGTCGATCAGCGGAGCGCGAATCGCCCGGCGCTCCTCGGCTTACCGCGAAGCTTGCCGGGGTCGCGTCCGACTTGGGGTCGGAAGATTTGGGGTCGGAAGATTTGGCGTCGCTTTGCCCGATCACCGCTATGGCGAGCGTCGCCGCGCCACCGAATACCGCCAGGATCAACAACTTGATCGTGCCGTCGGCGCGGGACACCCCGCTCAGTGGAGAATCGGAAAGCCAAAGGCGGCGCACGGTCCGGCGAAAGTTCCACATCGCATGCGACGGCTTACCCAGCGGACCTATAGGTTGGCATGCAGTTTGTGAAACTGGCGCGACAGTGTTGCGACCGTGCGGTATCCTGTATCTATTGCGGTGGGATGATCGCGATCCGATAGAGGATCGGCCTATCGTCGGTGCCGAAGTAATGCCGCGCCAAGGTCACGTCCTCGACCACCGTGGCCCCGAAGCGCGCCGCGTAAGCGTTCAGCTCTCGCATGCAGTCGGCCTCCGGCTCGGGGCAGACGATGGCGATGCCGTCGCGCTTGATGCGGTCTTCGTCGACCCAGGGCGTGCGCCAGGTGCTGGTGATGGCATAGGTCGCGGGCCGGCTCGGGAAATACGGATTGGTGCCGTCGACCACGGGGCGCAAACTGCCGACGATGCGCAGCGGCGCGCCAGTCTGTTGGTGCCACGCCTTGATCACGGCTTGCGCGATCAACCGGTAGTGCGTGCCGTAATTGTTCTGCAGGGCGTTGCGATGGATGGTCACGGCGATCACCGGCGAGATCGCGACCATGAGCAACGGGAAGAGGATCGCCATGGCGGTGAGCCGGATCGCGGCAGCGCGCTGCACCGTGAGCAGCGGCGACACCAGAAGCACCACCGGCAGCAATGTCATGCCCGACATCGACCACAGCGGATCGAGCCGCGCCTGCACTACGACTGCGACCGCCGCCGCGAGAACGAATGGCGCTGTGAGCGCAATGATGAAGAAGCGGCGCGCGGGATCGGCCGACCAGAGCGTATCCTTGACCGCGGCCAGGCTCGGAAACGTCACAAAAGCGTTGAGCACGATCGCCGGCGCCATGTAGCCGAGCACGCCGGCGAGGAAATAAAGCGACCACTGCACGGCTTCGGGCAACGTCGTCAGGTGCGAGGTCATGGCGAACTGGAACGTCGAGAAGCCGTGGGTCGCAATGAAATAAAGATGCGGCACGAGCACCAACGTGCCGAAGATCATAGTCAACCACGGTGCCGGCGAGCGGAAATAGGCGGCGCGGCGCGGATCGGCCACGGCGCCAAGCGCGAGGCCCGCGAGCATGAACAGCGACCAATATTTGCCGAGCATCGATGCTGCGGCGCCCAAGCCTGCGAGCGCGGCCCAGCCGACGCGGCGGGTCTTGAACGACAGCAAAAACCACCACGCGGTCGCCGCCCAAAACGGCGTCAGCAGCGAGCTCGCGTTATATTTGAGTGCGTGGAAGTTATAGAACGGCAGGAACGCCAGCAGCAGGATGCCGACCGCGCGCTTCTCCGGCGGCAGATAGCGGCCCGCGAGCCGCCACGCGATCCAAAGCCCGACCGTCGCCACCACGATGCCGAGCAGATAGAACGACCAGTCGGCGACCGGCATCACCGCGAACCAGGCGTGCGCCAACCAGGCGCCAAGCGGCGGATGGGTCGGCGCGCTCCACACCACCTCATGGGACCAGGCGAACATCTCGCCGATGTCAAAATGCAAATCTTGGCTGCTTTTGGCGATGGTGCCGTAGACCGACCAGACGACCGCATAGGCCGTGAGCAGCAGCGCCATGGTGCGCTCGCAGCGGTTGAGATCGACCAGCGCGTCGTAGAGCCGCGCGAACGGATTGCGTGCTTGCGGGGCGGCGTCAGTCGCAGTCATCGCTCTGAAGTTCGCGCTTGCTTCTGCGTCGGCGCGGCCAGCACCTCGGTCACCGCGGCAAACACTTCGTCCACCGCGATCGCCTGCATGCAGACATTGTCGGTGCAGGCGGTCTTGCGATGATTGTGGGCGCTGACGCAAGGCGAACACGCGAGCCCGGCATAGATGGCGCGCGAATTGCCGAGCGGCTGATAAAGCTTCGGCGTCTCCGGGCCGAACAGCACGATGGTGGGCAGCCCGGTGGCCGCGGCGAAATGCGCCGGCCCGGAATCATTGGTCACCATCAGCGTGGCGTGCGCGTAGAGCGCCGGAAGCTCGGCGAGCGTCGAATGGCCGGCGAACGACACCGCGCGCGGCGCATTCTCGGCGGCGAGGCGCTCGGCGGCTTGGCGCTCCTCCGGCGCGCCGGTGATCAGCACGACGACGTCGTCGTGGGCGGCGAGAATCCGGCCGATCAACTCGGCGAAGCGCTCCGGCATCCAGCGCCGATGCGGCAGAAGCTCGCTGGCATTCGGGTTGATCAGCACCAGGCGCTGGCGATCCGGCTTGAAGGGCGTGAGCGTTCGAATGCGCGTCAAAATGTCGGCGCGGCTTTGCATGCTGGCCGGCGTGATCTCGACGCCAAGCTGATCGTCGCCGATCTGTGCCTTGGTGTACGGCACGGTCGGCGCCGGTGCCAGCAGCGCATCCACCAGCGCGATGAAATTCTTGGCGATGTGGATGTGCGGATTGTAGCTAATCCGATGAGTCAGCATCTCGCCGCGATAAAGGCCCTCCTGGTGGAAGCGATGAAAGCCGATGCGGCGATCGGCGCCGCTCAAGCCCGCGAGCAGTGCGGTGAAGCGCGAGAACAGCTCGAGATCGACCACGGTGTCGATGCCGTTGCGTCGTGTCCAGATGAGAAAGGCGAGCGTGTCGCGCGCCAGCGCAAACAGCGAGGCGTCCGAGATGGTAAAGACGTTGCCGGGCGGCACCGCGCCGACGAGCTGCAGCGAGCCGACGTTGCGAGTGAAGATGACGAAATAAAGCTCGGCGTTGAGCCGCGCCTTGGCTTTGCGCATGGCCGGGCTCGCCAGCACGGTCGAGCCCATCTCGGAGAGCTCGACGAACAGGATGCGCCGCGCCGGCCGCCGCGCAGTGCCGCGCAGCCAGTCGCGCAACCGCACCAGCACCGTTGCGACGGCGCACAGCGGCACGCCGGCCAGCCGGTCGATGCGGCGCATGGTGTCGACGTTCATCGGCAGAGTTTTACGCGTTTGTTTTCGCTTTGGGAAACGCCGGACAGAACGGCAAAAATCACCGCCGAATCGCCGGATTTCACGCTAGGCGCTTGCCGCCCGCCGGAGTGAATGTTATCTGCGCCCCATGGCCGCGACGCCCATCCAGAACATTCGCAATTTCGCGATCATCGCCCATATCGACCACGGCAAGTCGACGCTCGCGGACCGGCTCATTCAGCTCACCGGCGGGCTCACCGACCGCGAAATGGTCGACCAGGTGCTCGATTCCATGGACATCGAGCGCGAGCGCGGCATCACCATCAAGGCGCAGACGGTGCGGCTGAATTACCGCGCCCGCGACGGCCACGACTACGTACTCAACCTGATCGACACGCCCGGCCACGTCGACTTCGCATACGAGGTCAACCGCTCGCTCGCCGCCTGCGAGGGCTCGCTCTTGGTGGTCGACGCCAGCCAGGGCGTCGAAGCGCAGACGCTCGCCAACGTCTACCAGGCGATCGACAACAATCACGAGATCGTCCCGGTGCTCAACAAGGTCGACCTGCCGGCCGCCGAGCCCGATAAGGTCAAGCAGCAGATCGAGGACGTGATCGGGCTCGATGCCTCGAACGCGATCCTGATCTCGGCCAAGACCGGCGAGAACATCGCCGAGGTGCTGGAAGCGATCGTGCATCGGCTGCCGCCGCCGAGGGGCGATCCGAAGGCGCCGCTGAAGGCGCTTCTCGTCGACAGCTGGTACGATTCTTACCTTGGCGTCGTCGTGCTGTTCCGCGTCGTCGACGGCGTGCTCAAGAAGGGCCAGCGCATCCGCATGATGGGCACCAACGCGGCCTACGAGGTCGACCGGGTCGGCGTGTTCACGCCCAAGCGCGTCGAGCTCGACGAGCTCGGCCCCGGCGAGATCGGTTTTCTCACCGCGTCGATCAAGGAAGTGGCCGACACTCGCGTCGGCGACACCATCACCGACGAGAAGAAACCGGTGGCGGCGCCGCTGCCCGGCTTCCGCCCGGCGATTCCGGTGGTGTTCTGCGGCCTGTTCCCGGTCGATGCCGCGGACTTCGAGGCCTTGCGCGCCGCCATGGGCAAGCTCCGCCTCAACGACGCCAGCTTCTCCTACGAGATGGAAACCTCCGCCGCCCTCGGCTTTGGCTTCCGCTGCGGCTTCCTCGGCTTGCTGCACCTGGAAATCATCCAGGAGCGGCTCGAACGGGAGTTCAATCTCAACCTGATCGCGACCGCGCCGTCGGTGATCTACAAGATCAAGCTGCGCAACGGCCAGGAGCTGGAAATCCACAATCCGGTCGACATGCCGGACCCGAACCACATCGAAGAAATGCGCGAGCCGTGGATCGAGGCGACGATCCTTACGCCTGATGAATATCTCGGCGCCGTGCTGAAGCTCTGCCAGGACCGCCGCGGCGAGCAGAAAGAGCTCACCTATGTGGGCAGCCGCGCCATGGCGAAATATTACCTGCCGCTCAACGAGGTGGTGTTCGATTTCTATGACCGGCTGAAATCGGTGTCGCGCGGCTACGCCTCGTTCGATTATCATCTGACCGATTACCGGCCCGCCGACCTGGTCAAGCTGCAGATGCTGGTCAACGCCGAGCCGGTCGATGCGCTCGCCATGCTGGTGCACAGAACGCGCGCCGAGCAGCGCGGCCGCGCCATGGCGGAGAAGCTGAAAGAGCTCATCCCGCCGCACATGTTCCAGGTGCCGATCCAGGCCGCCATCGGCGGCAAGATCATCGCCCGAGAGACGGTGCGCGCGTTCAGGAAAGACGTCACCGCGAAATGCTACGGCGGCGATGTCACCCGCAAGCGCAAGCTTCTCGACAAGCAGAAGGAAGGCAAGAAGCGCATGCGGCAGTTCGGCAAGGTCGACATCCCGCAGGAAGCTTTCATCGCCGCGCTAAAGGTGGATGTATAAGGAAGTTTGGGCAGTCTCCTTGTGTTTTCCCGCTCCTTAGCGTAACATGTTACGCAATGGAGATTCATCTATGCCTGCAAAGCCAAAGACAAAGCCAAAGCGACCCAAGACGGCGCGCGAGCGCATGAGCGCCCGCCGCAAGCGGTTGCGCGCGCATGGCTTGCGCCCGGTGCAACACTGGGTGCCTGATCTTCGCGATCCGAAGGTGCGCGCGGAATTAAAGCGCGAAGCTGCTTTGCTGGCGCAGCACCCAGAAAACGATGCTGTCGATGCGTTCATCGAAGCCGCCAACGATTGGAGCGAGTGGGAGTGAAACGCGGCGACGTCGTGCTGATGGTCGCCCCGGGCGATCTGGGCCGGGCACGTCCAGGCGTCATCGTTCAGGCCGATGAACTTGGCGAAAAGACCACGACGGTGCTGGCATGCCCCTTGTCATCAGACCTGCAAGACATTCCAAACCCAAGGCTGCGACCAGTCGTTGAGCCAACATCAGAAAACGGTCTGCGTCTTCGTTCGCAGATCATGGCCGACAAAGCTTTTCCACAGCGCCGCGAACGCATCCGGCGCGTAATCGGAATGTTCGATCGCGAAACCATCGGCCGCCTCGACACGGCGTTGTTGCTGGTGCTTGGCTTGACGCGGTAGCAGCGAATTATTGTCGATGACCGAAAGCTTCGACATCATCATCGTCGGTGCCGGCGCGGCCGGTTGCGTGCTGGCGAGCCGGCTGTCGGCGCGCTCGAACCTGAGCGTGCTGCTGCTCGAAGCTGGGCGCGATACGCCGCCGGGCGCGGAGCCGGCCGACGTGCGCGATTCGTATCCGCAGTCCTACTACAACGACTCCTATTTTTGGCCCGAGCTGAAGGTGCATTGGCGGCTTAAAGGCAATTCGCCGCTCAGTGGATTTTCCCAAGGCCGGGTGCTCGGCGGCGGTTCGAGCGTGATGGGCATGGTGGCCTATCGCGGCACGCCCGACGATTACGCCGAATGGGTTGCGCACGGCGCCGCCGGCTGGGGCTGGGACGACGTGCTGCCGTACTACAAGAAGCTCGAAAGCGATCTCGATTTCGATGGCGCGATGCACGGCAAGGACGGGCCGGTGCCGATCCGCCGCACCAAGACCGACGACTGGGCGCCGCTGTCGAAGGCGGTCCGCGCCTTCGCGGACGAGCGGCAGATCCCGTTCATCGCCGACATGAACGCCGATTTCCGCGACGGCTATGGCGCAGTGCCGATGAGCAATTGGCCGCTCAAGCGCGCCTCGGCGGCGATCTGTTATCTCACCGCCGACGTGCGCCGCCGCCCTAATTTGCGCGTCCTCACCGGCGCGTTCGCCACCGGGCTCGTCTTCGACGGCCGCCGCGCCAGTGGCGTGACGGTACGGGCCGGCGGCGAAGAGAAGACGTTTCATGGCCGCGAGATCATCGTCGCGCTCGGCGGCATCCATTCGCCGGCGTTTCTGATGCGCGCCGGGCTTGGGCCGGCGGTGGCGCTGCGCGCGCTCGGCATTGAGGTGCGCGAAAATCTTCCTGGCGTTGGCGAGAACCTCTCCAATCACGCCATCGTCTTCATTGGGCTTTTGCAAAAATCCGGCATGCGCCAAGCGGCGGAAATCCGCCCGCATCCGATGACGGCGTTCCGCTATTCCTCGGGTCTGCCCGGCGCGCCGCCGGCCGACATGTATCTCAATGTGCAGTGCAAGACGTCATGGAGTCCGCTCGGCCACCAGGTCGCCAATCTGGCGCCGTCGCTGCTCAAGCCTATGGCGCGCGGCCGCGTGTCGCTGACCTCTGCCGATCCCGCTGTGTATCCGCTCGTCGAGTTCAATTTCACCAGCCACGAGCTCGACCTGCAGCGCTTCATGCAGGGCTTCCGCCGCTGCGTCGACATTCTGGCCCACGACGCGGTGCGCGCCATGACGCGGCTGACCTTCCCGGTGAAATTCAACGACAAGCTTCGCCGCCTCAACCGCATCACGCCGGCCAACCGGATCAAGAGTGCGGCGGTCGCGGCGCTGATCGATCTCATACCGCCGCTGGCGCCGCCGATCTTCGCCACGCTTGCCGACCGGCGCGTCGATCTCACGGCGCTGGCAGCGGACGACGCGGCGCTCGCCGATCACATCCGGGACAACGTCGCCGGGACCTTCCATCCGGTCGGCACCTGCCGCATGGGCGCGGCCGGCGATCGCGACGCGGTCACTGATCCGGCCGGCCGCGTTCGCGGCGTTGCCGGCTTGCGCGTCATCGACGCCTCGATCATGCCGACGGCGCCGCGCGGCAACACAAATATTCCGACCATCATGGTGGGGGAAAAGCTCGCCGACGCGATGCTGCGCGAGCTTTCGGCTGCTTGATTTTCGGCTATTTCGGCACGCTGACGTAAATCTGGCCGTCGCGGACCGCGACCTTGACCGGCGTGAGCCGCACCGAAGGGTCGCCGGGATGGCAGCCGGTGGCGAGATCGTATTCGTAGCCGTGCCACGGGCAGACGATGTGGCGCTGCTTGCCGAAGCGCAGCCCTGCGCTCTTCTTCTCGGGCGTCAGCACTTCTTCGACCTTGTGGAAGATCTTGCCCTGGCACACCGGGCCGCCGGCATGGGGACAGTTGTTCTCGTAGGCCAGCACCTTGCTGCCGGTACGGAAGATGCCGACTTCCAGATGCTCGACCGCGAAAATCCGGTAATCGCCGTCGGCGATATCGGTCAGCTTGCCTACCGCGACTTCTTCCATTTCACACTCCCAGCCCGTTCATTTTAGTTTTCGGGATCATGCTTCATTCGATTCCCGGCGGGCGATGAAACCAGATCGCCACGTCGAACATGTTGAGATCGGCGGCGCGGATCATCCCGCACGCGGTCACCACGGTTTCGGTCGCGGTCACGGCATGTTGCGGAAACGGCACGACGTCGTGGCCGCGGCGCTCGACCTTGGCGGCATAGACCTTGACCGCGGCGGTCAGCACCTGTTGCAGCGTCTTGTCGGAGATGGCGTCGGGCTCGCCGCGCTTGAGCGCGTCGCGGGCCGCGGCGCAGAAATCTGCGGGCTTCGCAGCAGTGCGCGCGAGCGAACGGCTTGGCTTGCCGCTCCGTTTCGCCGATTTACGCTGTACGGACCGCGCCATTGCGCCTCAGGCCGTCACCGGCTCGCGCCGGGCCGGGGCCTTTTTCGATCCTGTCTCGAGCTGCTTGTGCTTTGGCACTTCGAGATTGAATAGCCGCGCCGAATTGAAGCCGAGAATGTTGCGCTTGGCCTGTTCGTCGAGGAACGGCAGGGTGGTGATCGAGTTCGGCAGGTCGAAGTCCCAGTGCGGCCAGTCGGAGGCGAACAGGAGCTGCGTGTCGGCATTCATCGCCTTGAAGGTCGCCTCGGTCAACTCGATGTTGGAGCGCTCCAGCGGCTGGCTGGAATAAAACATCTCGCGCATGTAGTCGCTCGGCTTGCGCTTGAGCAGCGGCGCTTCCGACGAGCGCATCATGTATTCGGAATCGAGCCGCTGCATCAGGAACGGAATCCAGGCGAGCCCGCTCTCGATCCAGATCACCTTGAGCTTCGGGAAGCGCTCCGGCATGCCGTTCATGATCCAGTTCGTCATGTGGATGATGTTGTAGTAAACGAACGAGATGGCGTGCATGGAGATGAAGCGGTTGCACTGCTGCATCGACTGGTCGCCCCAGTGGAAGCCGGAATGGAATGCCAGCGGCTTGCCGGTCGCCTGGATGGCGGAATAGAGCGGCATGTAGCTGTCGTGATTGACGGCGCGGAAGCGTGTCGAAGTAACCGAGAAGCCGATCACGCTCGGATTGTCGGCGTACATTTCGACGGCCTTGACGCAGGCCTCGGGATGATTGAACGGCAGATAGAGCATCGCCTTCATGCGCGGCTCTTGCGGCAAGACTTCCTCGGTCAGCCACTTGTTGAAGGCGTTGCCGACAATGACCTCGACCTCGACCTGCGGATGCATGCCGAGCACCAGCATCGGGGTCGGGAACACCACCATGTAATCGATGCCGAGCGAGTCCATGGCGCGCTGCACCAGCGTCACCTGGGCGTGGGTGCGGCCGCCGGACACCGCCTCGCCGAGGCGCTGCTGATGCGGGATGCGGCCGCCGACATCTTGGTAGAGCATACCGGGCGTCGAGTTCAGCAGTCCCGGCGCGCCGCCGCGCTCTTTGAACGACCGCGCCATCTGCTTGTAGACGTCGCTCTCCATGCGGTCGATGACGTCCGGCCAGAACGCCGTTTCGGTGACGTGGGCATCGACGTCGACGATGAAGTAATTGTCCTGTCGCGCTTCCTTGGCGGCGTGGGCGAGAATCTCGCGGGTGTCGGTGGTGGTGCTGATCTTCGGCAGCTCGGTGACCTGCGAAATGCGCTTTCCGTTCTTGCCGTTGCGCGGCGTCTTGGTCAGCATCGTGTTCCTCCGTCGGTGGAGCGGGCGCGTGATCGCGGCCTCGGCGCGTGGCGGCAAACCTAGCAGCAATCGGCCGCGATGCACACGGCAATTCGGCCGATACCACTGCCACTCTGCGGCGCAGCCATGCGGGAATGGCCGGTCCGGGGGCGCTCCCGCTCATGCGCGCCGCAGTGTAGCTTTGCACGAAGCGGCCAACGGCCCAGCGGGAGGAAATTGTCCATGAGCTATCAGGATTTGCTTTATGCCGTTGACGGCAAGGTCGCGACCATCACGCTGAACCGGCCCGACCGCATGAACGCGCTGTCGCGCAATCTCGAAGCGGAAATCCACCGGGCGCTGGACGAAGCCGACGCCGACCGCGCCGTGCGCGCCATCATCCTCACCGGCGCCGGCGCCGCCTTCTCCGCCGGCTACGATCAGCAGGCGGCGCCGGTCTCGGGCGTGCGGCCGCTCGATCCGACCGGCAAGAGCCACGCCGAATATATCGAGCACTGGCAGCGCCTCGACGGCAGCCGCGTCAACCACTGGGAGCATATGTGGAGCCTCGGCAAGCCGGTGATCGCCGCAGTCAACGGCTGGGCCATGGGCGGCGGCTTCTGGTATCAGCTTGCCGCCGACATCACGATCGCCTCCGACAAGGCGGTGTTCGCCCAGCCGGAAGTGCGCCAGGTCTCCAACACCAGCTACCTGCTCACCGCCCTGTGCGGCTGGAAGGTCGCGAACCGCTGGGCGCTCACCGGCGATCACTTCGACGCCCACGAGGCTTTGCGCATCGGCATGGTCAACGAGGTGGTGCCGCATGACGAGCTGATGCCGCGGGCGCGAACGCTGGCGAACCGCATCGCCATGGTGCCGGAGCCATCGATCCGGCTCAACAAAGCCATCGCCATGCAGGGCTTGCAGGCGTCGGGCTTGCATGCGGCGCTGCTGCTCGAAGGCACGCTCGGCGCGCTGGTGCATTCTTCCCACAACGAAGATCGCCAGCGGCTGTTCGAGGCGCAGCGCGCCGGCGGGCTGAAGGCGTATTTGGAGATGCGCGACGGTCCGTTCCATCCCGAGCCGATGGGCCCGAAATCGAAGCCCCGCGCGGCCAAGGCTTGAGCGTGGCGGTCGCGCTCATCGGCTATGGTGGCATCGCCCGCGACGCGATCGCGGCGCTGCGCGCGGCCGGCGAAGCTGGAAAAGTCGTCGGCGCGCTATGCCGGCCTGGCCGCGTGGCGCAGGCGCGTGCCGCGCTCGGCGATATTGCGGTGGTGGAATCGCTTCTGGATTTGCTCGCGCTGGCGCCGACCATCGTCGCCGAGGTGGCGGGACAACAAGCGGTCGCCGCGCATGGTCCCGAGGTCTTGCGCCGCGGCATCGATCTGCTCGTGATTTCAGTCGGCGCGCTGGCCGATCCGGCGCTGCTGCAAAAGCTCAGGGCCGCGGCGGAAGAGGGCAAGAGCCGCATGTTGCTGCCGGCCGGCGCCATCGGCGGCATCGACGCGATCGCCGCCATGCGCCTCGGCGGGCTCACCACCGTGCGCTACCGCTCGCGGAAACCCCCGGCAGCATGGCGCGGCTCGCCAGCGGAGAAGGTCGCCGACCTCGACAAGTTGACAGGCCACACCGTGCTCTATCGCGGCACCGCCGGCGAAGCGGCGCGCATGTACCCGCAGAATGCCAATGTCGCGGCGGCCGTCGCACTGGCCGGCCTCGGCTTCGACAACACCGAGGTCGAGCTGGTCGCCGATCCCGAGGCGCCGGGCAATGTGCACGAGATCGAGGCCGAAGGCGCGGCCGGCCGCTTCGCCATCCAGCTCCAAGGCAAGCCGTCGCGCACCAATCCGAAAACTTCGGCGCTTGCGGCACTCAGCGTGGCGCGCGCGCTCCTCAATCTGGATGCTACAATCGTCCTATGACCGCGCCGACCCGCCGTGCCACCAACGCCTTTATCGGCAGCCCGATCGAGCGGCTGGAAGATCTTCGCTTCCTCACCGGGCGTGGCCAATACACCGACGATCTCACCGACGAACGGATGCTGCATGCGGTGTTCCTGCGCAGCGCCGTCGCCCACGGCCACATCCGCAAGATCGATACGGCGGCGGCGCTGGCGCGGCCTGGCGTCCACGCGGTGATCACCGCGGCCGATATCGGCGAGATACCGACCATTCCGCTGCGCCACGATCCGCTGCCGTCGTCGAAGCTTTACGTGCAGCCGATCATCGCCGCCGACAAGGTGCGCTTTGTCGGCGAGCCGATAGCCGTCGTGGTCGCCGACAGCGTCGCGCTCGCCGAAGACGCGCTCGAGGCAATCGCGGTCGATATCGAGCCGCTGCCGGCGGTGGTTGATCGCGACGACGCGCGCAACGGCGCGAGCCTGCTGTTCGAGCACACCGGCAGCAACATCGCCGGCACCATCACGGCGACCCGCGGCGACGTCGATGCGGCGTTCAAGACCGCGCCTTACGTGCGCCGCGAATTCTTCTCGGTGCAGCGCCATGGCGCCGTGCCGATGGAGCCGCGCGGGCTCGTCGCCAGTTGGGATGAGGCGAAGGCACGCGTCACCGTCTCCGGCGTCTGCAAGGTTCCGTTCAACAACCGCCGCGCGCTGGCGCAGATGATGAGCCTGCCCGAAGCTTCCGTTCGCATGTTGGAATACGACGTCGGCGGTGGCTTTGGCGCCCGCGGCGAATTCTATCCTGAGGATTTTCTCATTCCGTTTGCGGCGCGCGTCGCCGGCCGGCCGGTGAAATGGACCGAGGACAGGCGCGAGAACTTGATGTCGCTCAGCCACTCCCGCGACGCCGCGTGCGACCTGGAAATCGCCTGCAGCCGCGACGGCACCATCCTGGCGCTGCGCGGCCACGCCTACACCGATCTCGGCGCCTACGTCCGCACCAACGGCGCCACGCAGTCGCGAAATATCTCGCAAACCATGTCCGGGCCGTACCGCATCCCGCATGTGCGCATGGACGTGACCATGGTGGTGACCAACAAGACGCCGTCGGGCACCTATCGCGGGCCGGGACGCTTCGAAGCGGACTTCTGCCGGGAGCGCTTGCTCGACATGGCGGCGGCCGATCTCGGCATCGACCGGGTCGAATTCCGCCGCCGCAACCTGATCGCCGAAAGCGAGATGCCCTATGCGCTCGCCAAGGTGCACGTGCTCGATATCGTCAGCGAGTGCGACAGCGGCGACTATCAGATGACACTCGACCGCTGCCTCGCCGAGTTCAAATGGGCGGAGCGCGCGAAGCTGCAGGGCAAGCTGATCGACGGCCGCTACCATGGCATCGCCGTCGGCTGTTATCTCGAAGGCGGCGGCACCGGGCCGCGCGAGAACGTGCGACTCGTCATCGAGCCCGACGGCAGGATCTCGGTCTATGTCGGCTCGTCGTCGGTCGGGCAGGGGGTCGAGACTGTGTTCTCGCAGATCGCCGCTGATGCGCTCGA
>Ga0335081_10008124_pt1 | contig 16829 bp, 19 predicted proteins | sample Lox_Sample_35_FD_206713 | JGI IMG/M metagenome (GOLD analysis project Ga0335081, IMG submission 206713) | Soil microbial communities from Loxahatchee National Wildlife Refuge, Florida, United States - Lox_Sample_3.5 | ecosystem: Environmental > Terrestrial > Soil > Wetlands | place: USA... | reverse complement strand
GGAACCTGCTCGGGCCGGTCAGCATGGCCGAGCGGGTCAGCGAGCTGGAGCGGACCAGGTCGCTGGCGGTGGAGGACTCGGCCGCGGTGCTGCGCCGGGTGGAGCGCGACCTGCACGACGGCGCGCAGATGCGGCTGGCCGCGCTGGCCATGAACCTCGGCATGGCCCGGGAGAAGCTCGACGACCCGGACAGCGCGACGGTCAGGGAGCTGATCGACGCCGCCCACCAGAACGCCGTCGACGCCCTGTCCGACCTGCGCGACCTGGCCCGCGGCATCCACCCGCCGGTGCTGGACAGCGGCCTGGCCAGCGCGCTGACCAGCCTGGCCACCAGCAGCGCGATCCCGGCGTCGGTCACCGCCGACATCGCCACGCGGCCGGCGCCCGCGATCGAGACCATTGCCTACTTCTGCGCGGCCGAGCTGATCGCGAACGCGACCAAGCACAGCTTCGCCGACCAGATAAAGATCAAGATCTATACCGAACCGAGCGGGGTTCTCCGCCTCGAGGTCAGCGACGACGGCGTCGGCGGCGCGGACGCCGCCCTCCGTTCGAAGCAAGCACAGGGCAGCGGGCTGACCGGGCTGGCGCAGCGCGTCTCCACGGTGGACGGGCGGATCGACGTGTCCAGCCCGGCGGGCGGCCCGACCACGGTAACCGTCGAACTGCCGCTACGAGCCTGAGGGAGCCTTGTGATGCGGGTCGTGATCGCCGAGGATGCCGTGCTGCTGCGGGAAGGGCTGACCCGGCTGCTCGAGGACCGCGGGCACTCCGTCTGCGCCGCGGTGTCCGACGGCGACGCGCTGCTGGCCGCGGTGGCCGGGCACCGCCCGGATGTCGCCGTGGTCGACATCCGGATGCCGCCGACCCACACCGACGAGGGCCTGCGGGCGGCCCTGAAGCTGCGGCACGACTTTCCCGGCACCGGGGTGCTGGTGTTCTCCCAGTACATCGAGACCTCCTACAGCGCCCAGCTGCTCGAGGGCGGCGCGGCCGGGGTCGGCTACCTGCTCAAGGACCGGGTCGCCAACGTGGCCGAGTTCAACGCGGCGCTGCAGCGGGTGGCGGACGGCGGGACCGCGCTCGACCCGGAGGTGGTCAGCCAGCTGTTCCGGGCCAGCAGGCAGCGGGGCGGGCTGGCCACGCTGACCCCGCGGGAACGGCAGGTGCTGGCGCTGATGGCCGAGGGCCGGTCCAACGCCGGGATCGCCGCCGAGCTGGTGGTCTCGGGCGGGGCGGTGGAGAAGCACGTGGCCAGCATCTTCACCAAGCTCGGCCTGCCGCCCGGTGAGAGCGACAACCGCCGCGTCCTGGCCGTGCTCCGCTACCTGGGCCCCGCCGAAACCTGACCCTGGCCCCCGGCTGCCCGTGGCTGCCCCCTGGCCCCCCGGCTGCCCATCGCCCCCCCCACGCTGCCCGGCCCCGGCCCCGCACCTCCCGTCGCCCGGCCCGGCTTGACAGCGTTGGCTAATTAGATTAGCTTTATAGCTAACTTACTTAGCTTAGGAGGCTGGCATGACCGAGTTCCTCGAAATTGACGGCGGCCGGATCGCCTACGACGTGACCGGGGAAGGCCCGCTGGTCGTGCTCGCGCACGGCATGGGCGACACCCGGAACTCCTACCGCTTCCTGGTGCCGGTGCTGGCCGAGGGCGGCTACCGGGTGGCCAGCACCGACCTGCGCGGGGCCGGCGAGTCCAGCACCGGCTGGTCCTCCTACACCCGGACCGACACCGCGGGCGACCTGCTCGCGCTGATCAGGCACCTGGGCGGCCCCGCCGTCATCGTCGGGCACTCGTTCGCCGGCGGCGCCGCCACCATCGCGGCGGCCAGGGCACCCGAACTGGTCAGCGCGGTGGCGGAGATCGACCCGTTCACCCGGGTGCCGAAGATCAGCTACCTGTCCTTCCTGACCAACCGCAGGTACCGCCGGGGCGGGCTGCGCCTCATCGGCGTCGCGCTGACCGGCAGCGTAGGCATCTGGACGAGCTACCTCGACGTCGCCTTCCCCGGCCGCAAGCCGGCCGACTACGCTCAGGCCATCGCCGCGCTGCGGGCCAGCCTGCGCGAGCCGGGCCGGATGGAGGCAGCACGGAAGATGGGCAGGTCACAGCCGGCCGACGCGGAGGCCGCGCTGCCAGGCATCCAGTGCCCTGCCCTGGTCATCATGGGCACCCTCGACTCCGACTGGGCCGACCCCGGGGCCGAGGCGGACGCCATCGTCGCCGCGATGCCCGCCGGGCTGGGCCGCGCGGTCATGATCGACGGCGCCGGGCACTACCCGCACACCCAGTTCCCCGAGCAGGTCGCCGCGGCGGTGTTGCCGTTCCTCAAGGAGCACGCGGGTGCCTAGAGCAGGGCTGACCGGTGACGACGTGGTCGCCTCGGCCGCCGGGCTCGCCGACGAGATCGGGTTCCCCGCCGTCACCATGGGCCTGCTGGCCGACCGGCTCGGCATCCGCCCGCCGTCCCTGTACAAGCACGTGGGAGGCCTGGCCGACCTGCAGCACCGGCTGGCCATCCTGGCCATGAACGAGTTCGGCGAGGTGATCCGGGACGCGGTCCAGGGCAAGGCCGGGTTCGACGCGCTGGCCGCCATGCTGACCGCGGCCCGGGGCTACGTCACCGCCCATCCCGGCCGCTACACCGCCACCGTCGGCGCCGAGTTCGGCGGTCCCGGCGACCCGCTGCTCGCCGCCGCGACCCGCGTCATCAACTCGATCGCCGCCGTGCTGCGCGGCTACGGGATAGCCGACGGCGAGATGGACCATGCCATCCGCGCCATCCGCTGCACCCTGCACGGATTCGCCATGCTGGAAGCCTCGCGCGGCTTCCAGTGGGACGCGGACCCCGAGCAGAGCTTCGACTGGATGATCCGCTTCATCGACCGCGGCCTCCGGCGCCAGCCGGACTTAACCGGGCAGTGCCACCCGGGCAGTGCCACCCGGGCAGTGCCACCCGGGCAGCGCTAGCCGGGCTGGCGGGTGCTGCGCAGGCAGTGGCAGATCATCGGCAGGTCCACCTGCTCCCACGGCTGGCGGTCCAGGAAGGCCCTGACCCGCCGGGAGAACTCGGCCCGCCGCTATTCGGCCATTTCTGGCCACGACGAGATCATGAAACTGGCCGGGTTAGGAGTGGCCGAGGACGGGGTGGGGGACGTAGGGCTCCTCGAGGCGGCGGATCTCCTCGCCGGTGAGGGTGAGCTGGGCGGCGGCCAGGGCGTCGGTGATGTGCCCGAGCCGGGTGGCGCCGACGATGGGCGCGGTCACGGCGGGGCGGCTGAGCAGCCAGGCCAGGGCGACCTGGGCCGGGGGCGCGCCGCGCTCCGCGGCGACCTCGGTGAGCCGGTCGACCACGTCGAAGTCGGCGCCGGTGCCGTACCGCTCGTCCGACAGCGGGTCGTCTCCGGCCCGGGCGGTCCGGCGCTCGCCCTGGCGGTCCCGGTTGCCGGCCAGCATGCCGCGGGCCAGCGGGCTGTACGGCAGCACGGCGACACCCTGGTCGGCGCAGAGCGGGAGCATCTCCCGTTCCTCTTCCCGGTACATCAGGTTGTAGTGGTTCTGCATGGAGGCGAACCTGGTCCAGCCGTTCCGCCCGGCCACGTACTGGGCCTTGGCGAACTGCCAGGCGAACATGCTGCTCGCGCCGATGTAGCGGGCCTTGCCCGCCCGGACCACGTCGTGCAGCGCCTCCATGGTCTCCTCGGCCGGCGTGTCGTAGTCCCACCGGTGGATCTGGTACAGGTCCACGTAGTCCGTCCCGAGGCGGCCAAGCGAGGCGTCGATCGCGGAGAGCACGTGCTTGCGGGACAGGCCCCGGTCGTTGGGGCCGCGGCCCATGGGGAAGAAGACCTTGGTGGCCAGCACGTAATCCTCGCGGCGGCCGAAGAGCCTGCCGAGCAGGCGCCCGGTGATCTGCTCGCTCACGCCGCCCGAGTAGGTGTCGGCGGTGTCGAAGAACGTGATGCCGCCGTCGACCGCCGCCTTGACGACCGGCTCGGCCGCGGTCTCGTCGAGGTGCCAGGCCCGCTCGGCCTGGCTGCCGTAGCTCATCATGCCCAGGCAGATCCGGGAGACCTTCATCCCGGCCGAACCTAGCTTCACGTAGTCCACGTCATGTCCTCTCGTTGCTCTTGTCCTGGTGAATCGCGACGCCGAGTACTACCAGGGTGATGCCCGCGACGTCCCGGGCGGTAGGGAGCTGGCGCAGCACGATGGCGCCGATGATGGTGGCGAAGACCGGCAGCAGCGCCAGCACCGGCGAGGACTGCTACTTCATGAAGGTGTGGCTGCGCTCCATCGACGACCTCGAGCCGATCCTCGACCTGTTCACCCCGCATGGTCGCACCACCACCTCGATCGTGCACTCGGCCCCGGTCCCGCCGCGTCCGCTGCCCGTCCCTGGCCCGGTCCCGGCCGTCTGACGTCCCTGTGGAGCGTCATGTCTGATGCGGTCAAGGCGTTTTTCGACGGTGTCGCGTCCTGTTACGACGACGTTCTGCCGCGCTGACCAGGCTGATGCCGGGGCGCCAGCAAGCCACGTGACGGGGAACTCTCGATGCGGGCCCGGTGAATGCCGGGCCCGCATCGCCGTGCTTACCTGACATGTCGGCCAGTGAGCCCTTTGGACGTTTTCGGTCGCTATCGCATTGAAGGGTTAGCGGACACGCTCGATCGCGACAGCCGGAGGGAGGCACAGTATGGGCGCGTGGTTGCTGATCATCGTGGTAGCAGCGACACTCATCGCGTGGCGGTTGATCAGTGTTGCCGGGATGCTCTGGAAGGAGCGGGCACACGTGACGGCCCGTTGCGTTCAGATGGAAACGGCGGCGTCCAGCGGCGCCATCCTTTGCGAGCGGCTCCCGGACGGGACCACTCTGCTTGTCATGCCAGGACCAGCTAGCCGGGATCCGTCATCATCGGGAGGGGAGATATCCAGCGTTCGTGAGCTCAAACCTCTGTGACAGCGGATTCAGGTGAGGCCGCAATGCCGCCGCAGGCCCCGTACGGCGATGCCGAATCGCTGTTCCGCGCGGTCTATGACGATCTGATGAGAGCCGCTTATGCGCTGCTCGGAAATGATGCCGACACCGAGGACGCCGCGCAGAATAGCTTTCATAAGCTCATGGTGGCATGGACCCGCGTCGGCGGCCTGCCGACGGCGGGAGAGCAGCGCGCCTACCTGGTCAGGATCGTGATCAACGAGTCGTTGCAGATCCTGCGGTACCCGTATCGGAGGTGGGAGCGTCTCGGCGTCGACGCCGGGGAGTGGGGAGCGATCCAGGAATCGCCCGACGAGAGCGTGCAAGCCAGGGAAGATCTCCGGCTGGCCTGGAAGGCCATCAGCGAGCTGCCCGCAGCGCGCCGTGAAGTCGTGATCTTGCGCGCCGCCGGTTACGAGTACGAGGAAATAGCAGTGCGGCTGGGCATAAGCATAAGCACAGTTCGCAGCCATATAAATCACGCGCGGCAACAGCTGTCCCGGGCTGGAGCGCGCGGCCGGGAGAGGCGCAAGAATGAGTAATTGGGTACCCACGGACGGAACTGGCGAGAATTTCATTGATTGGTTGTATGCGCGAGGTAAGCAGCGAAGCGACAGAATTCCTGAATTCGATGCGGAAAAGACCCTGCGCCGTGCGCGGGCCGTCCGCGATGCGGGCGCGGTGAATTTCTGGAACGTGCTGAGCCCTACTGAGCGCAGGGCCTTCGAGTCGGCGGCGCGCAGGCAGGCGTTTCCGGCCGGCACCGCGCTCATGCGCGAGGGTGAACGGGCTGATGACGTCATCGTCATCATCGATGGCTGGACGAAAGTCTGCCTCGACGAGGGCGGCCGGGAGCGGGTCATCGCCGAGCGGGGCCCCGGCGACTTGGTCGGTGAACGCGGCACGATGCCAGGGAACGTGCGTTCCGCCAGCGTCATCGCGCTCGATACCGTTCAGGCGCTGGTCATGCGGACCGCGGATTACGCCGCCTTTGTCCGCGAGCATCCCGGCGTGCCGGACCTGGTGGAAAAGCAGACGTACGACCGGCATACCGGTCGGCCCGGTACGCGCTAGGTGAACATGCCGTGCAGGACGGCGACGCCTTCGGCCGTTGAGCGCACGTCCAGGACGATCGTCCCGGCGGTCCGCTCCACCGTCCAGGTGGCCCACGAGCAGCACTCGGTCTCGACGGCGACCAGGGCGCGAAGCTCGTCCTCCGCCCCCGGCTCGGGGCGGAAACCGAGACGCAGGCCGTCAGCGGTCTCGGCGCGCTCGGTCAGCGCCCGGGCCATCAGCTGCGTCCAGCGCGCGCTCTGGGCCGCGAGGCCGGCCGAGGTGAGCGTGCACGCGACCGGGGTGCCTTCTGTCATGACGGTTCCTTCCTTGCCGGGGGGCGATCGGTTACCAGACAGCGTCGTTGTTAAAGTCGGCTTGATGTCAAATCCCGAGGGCCCGATGACCATCGGCGCGATGGCCGCGCTGGCGGGCAAGCGGCCGTCCGCGATCCGCTACTACGAGCAGATCGGGCTGCTGCCCCCGGCGGCCCGGGTGAGCGGGCGGCGCATGTACGGCGCGGATGCCGTGCGCACGCTCGCGGTGATCGAGACCGGGCAGCGGGCGGGCCTCACCCTCGACGAGATCAGGGCGCTGCTGTCCGCCTCGCCCGGTGACCAGGCGGCGGTCGAGCGGCTCCGCGAGGTGGCTGACCGGAAGCTGCCGGAGGTCACCGCCCTGATCGAGCGCAGCCAGATCGTCCGCGGCTGGCTGGAGAGCGCCGCCCGCTGCGAATGCCCGAGCCTGGATGAGTGCCCGCTGTTCGACGATCCCGCGCTGCTCCCGGAGAGGTCTCCCGGATTTTAACCAGCGGGAATTCGTGACACCGTTGCTGTGAGCGAAAGGAGCCAGGCCGTTGACATCCTCCCCCGCCTGATGGCGGGGGATTCCAGCTACTCGCGTCCGGTTAAGGAGGCAAGCAGGTGGGGTTCGCGGTTCACGGGCCGGGCAGTCACGGCGTGCCCCGCCGCGATGTTCCGGGCCGCGTTCACATCCGCGTGGCCGGCGTACCCGGTACCGGGACATGCGAACACACTATCGAGGATTACTGACATTCCAGGGGAGGTGAAGCGGCGTTTCCTCCCCGGCCTGAAGGCCGGGGTCTCCACGCCGCGATCCTGATGAGTTTTCCTAGCTTGTTCAGCGTCGAGGACAAGGTCGCCTTCGTTACCGGCGCCGGGGGCGGCCTGGGTACCGAGTTCGCCCACATCATGGCCGAGGCCGGGGCCGACGTGGTGTGCACCGACCTGGACGAGGCCGCCGCGCAGGCAACCGCCAAGCGAGTCGGCGGCCTCGGGCGGCGCGGCCTGGCGCTGCGCTGCGACGTAACCGACGAGGACTCGGTGCGGGAGGCGTTCGCGGCCGGCCGGCGGGAGTTCGGCCACATCGACATCCTGTTCAACAACGCCGGAATCGCCGACCCCAACCCGGCGCTGCTGCACCAGTACGGCACCGAGGACTGGATGAAGGTCCTCGACGTGGACCTGCACGGCGTCTTCTTCTGCGCCCGCGAGGCGCTGAAGGTCATGGTCGAGCAGGGCCACGGCAAGATCATCAATATCGCGTCGATGTGGGGTCTGGCCGGCGGTTCCAGCGTCTTCCCCGTCCCGGCGTACAACGCCGCCAAGGGCGCCGTGGTCAACCTGACCCGGGAACTCGGGCTCGAGTACGCCACGGCCGGCATCCAGGTCAACGCGCTGTGTCCCGGTTTCTACCGGACCCGCCTCGGCGCCTACGACGACCCCGGTTTCCTCGCGGCCGTCACCGGATTCACCCCGATGGGCCGCGTCGCCGAGGCCGCGGAGATCCGCGGCCCGGCGCTGTTCCTGGCCTCGCCCGCCTCCGACTTCATGACCGGGCAGACTCTGGTGGTGGACGGCGGCTGCATGGCCAAGTGACGCCGGCGGACCGGTACCAGGCCGCGGCAGGGCTCATCGCCGCGCTGCAGGCTCAGGCCGGGATCGGACGGCAGGTCCGGGCCTGGCAGCTGCCTCTGGAGTGGCCGTGCCCGGGGTGGTCGGTGCGGGACGTGATGAACCACTCGATCGGCGTCACGCTGAAGTTCGCCGATTTCGCCGCGGGCGGCAGCGATCACCCGCGGGCGCCGTCCGGCGATCTCGTCGGGCGCGATCACGGCCTGGCGCTGCGATCGGCGGCGGATACGGCGCGGTCGTCGTGGGCCTCGGCGGACATGACGCGGCGGTGCTACCTGCCCTTCGGCACGTTCCCGGCCAGCCTGGCGGCCGGGATCAACCTCTTCGACGTGCTGGCCCACACGTGGGACATCGCCACCGCGGCTGGCCTCCCGCTGAGGTGCGCGGAGGGCCTGTGGAGCGCTGGCCTGCAGGCCGCGCGGCTGGTCATCGGCCCCGTTCGTGACCCGCGCCAGTACGCGGCGGAGATCCCGGTCGGGGCCGCGGCTTCCCCCAGGCAGCGCTTCCTGGCCTTCGTCGGCCGGCCCGAGCCGGGCCTTCAGCCGTAACGCCGCCGTTCGGCCAGCGGGGTGCCGATCCGCAGACGCAGGCTGAAGACGAACGAACCGCCCGGCCCGGGCGTGAACCCGGGCCGGGCCACGGCGGTGTCAGCCCGAGCGAGCGACTTCAGGGCAACCAGGCCGGGGCCTGGCGCGTGTAAACAATAGCGAGGCCGGTCGCGCGAGGAAGGACCACGGCGATGTGGAAGGTCGGGCGCATGGTCGCTGGCGGGATTGCCGCCGCGGTGCTAGCCGGGTGCGCGGCTTCCGCCCCGGGCACCCGGACCGGCGCCACCGCAACGACCCCGGCGTCCGCCCGGCCATCGGCCACCTCGCCATCGGCCACCTCGCCATCGGCCGGACCGTCGCCGGCCATCTCGCCAGCGCCAGGCTGGCAGGCAGCAGGGGATGTCGACGGTGACGGCCGCCAGGATCGTGCCCGGCTCGTCTACCTCGGCGGCGACGGTCCGGACAACTGGGAACTCGTCGTGGACATGACGACCCTCGGCCAGCGGGCCGTCCGCTTCACCGGCAGCCCTGTCCTGCCCGGCAACACCGCTGCCCCGACGATCGCCGGTTCTGCGGACGCCGGCCGGGACGGCCACGCCGAGATCTTCGTGAAGGCCGGCTCGGGTGCCTCGACCCAGTCCTGGGCCATCTTCAAGCTCGCCGGGCGACAGGTCCGGCAGGTCATCAGCCAGGGACGGCCGGTGCGCCTGGCGGTCGGCGGATCGGTCACCCACCAGAGCGGCTTCCGATGCGACGGCGCCCGGTTCGTGACCGTCAGCGAGGCGGCTGAACCGCCCGGATACACCACGTGGACCTACGAACGCGACACCTTTGCCTGGTCCGGAGCCGAGCTGGTGCCCGTCTCCAGGCAGGCCGGCCAGGTAACCAGCGCCCAGCCAGGAAGCCCTCCTGCCGCGTACAGCGGAATCAGCTGCGGCGACCTGGCCCAGTACGCCCCGCCCTACACGCCATCAGCTGGTTAGCCCGGCCAGCAGCGTGCCGCGGCTGCGCCTCGCGGACGCGCAGCGATCGCCTGGTTGACAGGCGGCCGCGGCGGGGAGGATCTGAACTGGTCATGGGGGAGGTCAAGGGGAGGCAGCCATGGCAGATGACCCAGCACGGCCGGCGCCGGGAACAGATCGCCGGGGCGCGCCATCTATCCGGCGCTGGACGCCACCTACCCGGCCGGGCTGTCCCCGGCGGTGATCCAGGGTGAGCTGCGCGGCAGGCTCGGCTACCAGGGGGTGGCCATCACCGACGCGATCGAGGCGGGAGCGCTGGCCGCCTTCGGCAGTTACGGGCAGCGGGCCGTGCTCGCCGCCCAGGCCGGGATGGATCTCCTGCTGTGCTCGGCCCAGGACCCCGCCGAAGGGCAGGCGGTCGTCACGGCCCTGGCCGGCGCCCTGGACAGCGGGCAGCTTGACGCAACTGCCTTCAGCGCCGCCGTGAACCGGGTCACCGCGCTCCGCAACGGCCTCTAAGGCGGGTCACGCCCGGGCCAGCAGCTGCTTCCACTCGGCGATCGCCTCGTCCGCCCACGCTCCGTGCAGCCGGGCGAACAGCTCGGCGGCCGCCGAGCCGCTCCACGGCGCAGGCAGGAACCGGGCGGGCAGGCCCGGGTCGATCCACGGGAAGCGGCGCCAGGCGTGCACCAGGTCGATGACCCGGACGAGCGGGTCGGGGCTGACGGCCCCGCTGAACGCCGTGATGAACTCGTCGTATTCGCGGGCCAGTTCGGCCAGGTCCCAGGCGTTCCCGATCATGGCGGCCAGCGAGCTGCCGCCCTGGTACTCGGCCGTGAACAGGTAGCCGCCGGGAAGCCGCGCCTCGTCCAGGATCCGCCGCACCTCGTCGCCCCGGTCGCCGCGCGGGCTCAGCCAGACCCCGGGCATGACATGGCCGAACCCGGCCCACCGCAGCCTGGTCCTGAGCATGTGCCGGGCGGCGCGCTCGGTCTCCGGGGCGCGCGCGATCACGATCGTCCAGCGGCTGTCCCAGTCCGCGGCGACCGCGGTGAAGCCGAAGATCCGCTCCGTGCCGTCCCGCAGCAGCCGCTCGGCGGCCGGCGTCAGGCGCCAGACGGTGCGCCGCCCGACCCGCTCGGAGCTCAGCCAGCCGTCGGCCGCCGTGCGCATCAGGGCCTGCCTGGCCGCCTTCTCCTCGACGCCCAGACGGCCGAACACGTCGATGAACGCCGACGTCCAGGCCTCGCCGCCGGTGGGCAGGACCAGCTCGCCCAGCACGGTGAACAGGACGCTGCGGGCGCTGTCGGTGCCCTCGGCGTGGCGCCGCGGCAGGGCCGGCGCGGGCTCGCCCAAAGGTCATCGTCTCCTCCCGGCCGCAGGCAGTCAGGCAATGCGGCCATCACGCCATCCGGCCACCAGATAACCAGTGAACAAAATACTACGAAGTCTTGACGTTCAACTCAAGATTTGTAGAGTATGGAGTACCGCCAGCCGGGAGCGGGGTCGAGCGGGGGCACGCCAGGCGGGCCCGGCAGCTGGCCGAGCGGAAGGAATCGGAAGGAATCTGCCATGACAGACGAGCGGGTCGAGTTCCGGGTCAGCCCCGACCGCTACAAGCACTGGCGGGTGTCCTATGACGGCCCGGTCGCGACCCTGGTGATGGACGTCGATGAGCACGGCGGCCTGGTGCCCGGCTACGAGCTGAAGCTCAACTCCTACGACCTCGGCGTGGACATCGAGCTGTACGACGCGGTGCAGCGGCTGCGGTTCGAGCACCCCGAGGTGCGCGCGGTCGTGATCACCAGCGGCAAGCCGAAGATCTTCTGCGCCGGGGCGAACATCCGCATGCTCGCCGGCTCCGCACACGGCTGGAAGGTGAATTTCTGCAAGTTCACCAACGAGACCAGGAACGGCATCGAGGACGCCACCGCCAGCTCCGGGCAGACCTACCTGGCCGCGGTCAACGGCACCGCCTCAGGCGGCGGGTACGAGCTGGCGCTGGCCTGCGAGCACATCATGCTGGTCGACGACCGGTCCTCGGCGGTGTCGCTGCCCGAGCTGCCGCTGCTCGGCGTGCTGCCGGGCACTGGCGGCCTCACCCGGGTGTCGGACAAGCGGCACGTGCGGCGGGACCTGGCCGACTACTTCTCCACCAAGGCCGAGGGCATCGGCGGCAAGAAGGCCGTCCAGTGGCGCCTGGTCGACGAGGCCGTGCCGAGGCCGCGGTGGGACGAGACCGTGGCGGAGCGGGCCGCCGAGCTAGCGGGCCGGTCCGGCCGGCCAGCCAGCGCCGAGGGCGTCATGCTCACCGAACTGGGCAAGACCCGCGACGGCGACATCATCAGGTACGCCCACGTCGAGGCCAGGCTCGACCGTGACGCGGGCAGTGTCGACATATCGGTAAAAGGCCCGCAAAACGACCCTCCCGCGAGCATCGATGAGGCCAGGAACTCCGGGTTCTGGCCGCTGGCGGTGACCCGCGAGCTGGACGACCTGATCCTGGACCTGCGGACCAACGAGCCCGAGCTCGGCACCTGGGTCTTCCGCACCGCGGGCGACCCGGCCCTGGTGCTCGCTCACGACGAGTTCCTCCTGGCCAGCGCCGCAGACTGGTTCGCCAACGAGGTCCTGCACTATCTCAAGCGCACGCTGCGGCGGCTGGACGTGACCAGCCGCAGCCTGATCGCGGTGATCGAGCCGGGCAGCTGCTTCGCCGGGTCCCTGCTCGAGCTGGCGCTGGCCGCCGACCGGTCGTTCCAGCTGGCCGGGGTGTTCGAGGCAGTCGATCCCAGCACGGGCGACCCGGACGCCGGGCCCGCCACCATCACCCTCGGGGACATCAACCTCGGCCCGCTGACCATGAGCAACGGGCTGACCCGGCTGCAGACCCGGTTCTGGGGCGACGAGGCCGGCTACGAGGCCGCCGCCAAGCGCCGCGGCACCCCGCTGGAAGCCGAGGACGCGGCCGAACTGGGCCTGATCACGTTCGCCCCGGACGACATCGACTGGGACGAGGAGATCCGGATCGCGACCGAGGAGCGGGCCAGCTTCAGCCCCGACGCGCTCACCGGCCTGGAGGCCAACTACCGGTTCGCCGGCCCCGAGACCATGGAAACCAAGATCTTCGGCCGGCTGTCGGCCTGGCAGAACTGGATATTCAACCGGCCCAACGCCGCCGGCCCGGACGGCGCGCTGCGCCGGTTCGGCACCGGGCAGCGGGCCGTCTTCGACCGGAAGCGAGTCTGATCGACGTGAGCACCACCGCCGATTACACCGAGAAGATCCCGAACAACGTCAGCCTGCACGAGGACCGGCGGCTGCAGCGGGCGCTGGAGTCCTGGCAGCCGAACTTCCTGCACTGGTGGCAGACGATGGGCCCGGCGCTGCCGACGCAGGACGTCTACCTGCGCACCGCGGTCAACGTCGGCCGGGACGGGTGGGCGCAGTTCGGCCACGTGGCCATGCCGGAGTACCGCTGGGGCATCTTCCTGGCCGAGCGGGACCCGGGCCGCAAGGTCGGGTTCGGCGAGCACAAGGGCGAGCCGGTCTGGGACAAGGTCCCGGGGGAGTACCGGGCCGAACTCCAGCGGCTGATCGTGATCCAGGGCGACACCGAGCCCGCCTCGGTGGAACAGCAGCGCAACCTGGGCGCCACCGCGCCGAGCCTGTACGACCTGCGCAACCTGTTCCAGGTGAACGTCGAGGAGGGGCGGCACCTGTGGGCGATGGTGTACCTGCTGCACGCCTACTTCGGCCGGGAGGGCCGCGAGGAGGCCGAGGAGCTGCTGCACCGTAACTCGGGCAGCCTCGACTCGCCGCGCATCCTGGGCGCCTTCAACGAGGAGACCCCGGACTGGCTGTCGTTCTACATGTTCACCTACTTCACCGACCGGGACGGCAAGTACCAGCTCGGCACGCTGAAGGAAAGCGCCTTCGACCCGCTGAGCCGCACCTGCGAGTTCATGCTCAAGGAAGAGGCGCACCACATGATGGTCGGCACCACCGGCGTCGACCGGGTGGTGCAGCGCACCGTCGAGGTGATGCGCGAGCATGACACCGACGACGTGGCCGGCCTCGGCGCGATCCCGCTCCCGGTGATCCAGAAGTACCTGAACTTCCACTACTCGGTGTCGCTGGACCTGTTCGGCGGCGAGACCTCGACGAACGTGGCCAACTACTACACCGCCGGGCTCAAGGGCCGGTGGCTGGAGGACCGGCGCAAGGACGACCACAAGCTCACCAGCGACGCGATGATGGTGGACGCGCTGACCGAGGACGCCGATGGCGAGCTGAGCATCGGGCAGACCGAGGTCATGGCGCTGACCGGGCTCAACACCGACCTGCGCCGCGAGTACATCTCGGACTGCCAGGGCGGCGTCAAGCGGTGGAACCGCATCCTGGAGGAGGCAGGCGTGAAGCAGCGGCTGAAGCTGCCGCACGTCGCCTTCAACCGCAAGGTCGGCGCGTTCGCCGGGATCGAGGCCACGCCCGACGGCGAGAAGCTCTCGGCGGAGGAGTGGAACCGCCGCCGGGGCGGGTGGCTGCCCACGGACGTTGACAAGACCTACGTGCGGTCCCTGATGCAGCCGGTGCACCAGCGCGGCAAGATTGCCGCATGGATCGCACCGCCGCGCAACGGCATCAACGGCCAGCCGTTCGACTACGACTACGTCCACCTCGCCTGAACCGGAGGCCCAGTGACCGCGGCCTTGTTCAACGCCTGTGACTACCTGCTGGACCGGCACGTACGCGAGGGGCGCGGCGGCCGGCTGGCGCTCACCGGAGTGGCGGGCGACGTGACCTACGGCGAGCTGGCGGAGCGGGTCGGCCGGGCCGCCGGCGGGCTGCGCGGCCTGGGGCTGCAGCCCGAGCAGCGCCTCGTCATGGTCATGACGGACTCACCGGAGTTCGTGGTCATCTACCTCGCGGCCATGCGGATCGGCGCGGTGCCCGTGCCGATCTCGACCATGCTGCGGGCCGACGGCATCGCCGAGATCCTCGCCGACTCGCGGGCCCGGGTTGTCGCGATCAGCGCGGCGTACCGGGACGTCGTGGCCGCCGCGCTGGGCGTCCCGGGCGAGGTCATGGCGGTGGTGACCGATACTGTGCTGGCCGGCGAGCGGGGAGAGCCCGTGGCCGGCCTGCCCACCACCGCGCTCGGCGAGCTGGCCGCGGACGCGCCGGACGAGATCTACCCGACCACCGCGGACTCCCCGGCGTTCTGGCTGTACACCTCGGGGACGACCGGCACGCCCAAGGGCGCGATGCACCGGCACGGGTCGGTCAAGGTGGTATGCGAGACCTACGGCGCCCAGGTGCTCGGGATCACCCCGGACGACCGGTGCCTGTCCGCGGCCAAGGCCTTCTTCGCCTACGGCCTGGGGAACTCCGTGCTGTTCCCGATGTCCGCCGGGGCGGCGGCCGTACTCGACCCGGCCCCGTCGCGACCGGAGATCCTGGCCGAACGGGCGAGGTTCTACGCCGCCAGCCTGTTCTTCGCGGGCCCTACGTTCTTCGCCGCCATGCTGCGTGCCGCCCTGCCCGCTGACGCCCTGGCCGGGGTCCGGCTGGCCGCCTCGGCCGGCGAGGCGCTCCCGGCCACCTTGTACCAGCGGTGGACCTCGCGCTTCGGCGTGGACATCATCGACGGCATCGGCATGACCGAGATGCTGCACATCTTCCTGTCCAACCGGCCGGGGCAGGTCAGGCCCGGGACAACCGGGATGGCCGTGCCAGGGTACGAACTGCGGATCCTGGGCGAGGACGGGCAGGAGGTCCCGCCGGGCACGCCGGGCACCCTGTTCGTCCGGGGCGACTCGGCCGCGACCGGGTACTGGTCACGCTACGACGCCTCGCGCCAGGTGTTCCAGGGGGAGTGGCTGCGCACCGGGGACACCTACGTCGCGGACGCGGACGGGTATTACGCGTGCCTCGGGCGGACCGGGGACATGCTCAAGGCCAGCGGCATCTGGGTCTCCCCGGCCGAGGTGGAATCCCGCCTGCTCGCGCACGCCAGCGTGGCCCGGGCCGTGGTGGTGGCCGCGAACGACACCGACGGGCTGGAGAAGCCCGTCGCGTTCGTCCAGCTCAATCCCGGCGCAGCCGCCGACGAGGAGACGCTGATCGGGTTCTGCAAGGCCGGGCTGCCGTCCTTCAAGCGGCCCCGCCGGGTCGTGTTCGTGACCGGGTACCCGACGACGGCCACCGGCAAGATCCGCCGCGTCGAGCTGCGCGCCCAGGCCGCGGCGATCATGCAGGCGGACGAGGCGGTCTTGTGATAGAGCGGGGCGCGCCGGTCGCGATCGCCGGCGCCGGCACCATGGGCGCGGGGATCGCGCAGGTCGCGGCGGTGGCCGGCCATCCGGTCCTGGTCTTCGACGCGGCCGAGGGGGCCGCCGGGCGGGCGGTCGCCGCGATCCGCGAGCGGGTCGCCGCGCTGGTGGCCAAGGGCCGTCTGGCGCTCGACCCTTCCAGCCTGTCCCTGCAGGTCGCCGGCCACCTCGACGAGCTGGCCGCGGCCCGGGTCGTGATCGAGGCGGTGGCCGAGGACCTCGCCGTCAAGCAGGCCCTGTTCGCCGCCCTGGAGAAGGTCGTCAGCCCGGACTGCGTGCTGGCCACCAACACCTCCTCGCTGTCGCCGACCGCCCTGGCCGCCGGGCTCAGCTACCCGGGGCGCCTGGTGGGCCTGCATTTCTTCAACCCGGCGCCGGTGATGCGGCTGGTCGAGGTGGTCAGCGGCCTGGCCACCGACCCGGCGGCCGCCGCCGCCGTCACCCGGCTGGCGCAGGACTGGGGCAAGCAGGTCGTCCAGGCGTCCGCCACGCCGGGGTTCATCGTGAACCGCGTCGCGCGGCCATACTACGCCGAGGCGCTGCGGCTGGCCGAAGAGCGGGCCGCCGGGCCGGCCACCATCGACGCCGTGCTGACCCAGGCGGGCGGGTTCCGGATGGGACCGTTCGCGCTGATGGATCTGGTCGGGCAGGACGTGAACGAGGCGGTCACCCGTTCGGTCTGGGCCGCGTTCGGGCACGACCCCCGGTTCGCGCCCTCGCTGCTGCAGCGGGCCATGGTGGAGGCCGGGTGGCTCGGCCGGAAGTCCGGACGGGGCTGGTACCAGTACGGCGAGGGCGCGGAGCCGCCTGCCCCGGCTGCGGCTCCGGGCCGCCCGGCGCCGCCTTATGCGGTAGAGCACGGCGAGTCGCCGTTGCGGCTGCTGCTGGGCCGTTCGGGGATCGAGGTCCGGGCGGGTACCGGCTCCGGAGGAGCGGTCGGGCTGCCCGGCGGCGCGCGGATGGTGCGCTGCGACGGGAGGACGGCGACCGCGCTGGCGGCTGAATGCGGGGCTCCCG
>Ga0335081_10008122_pt1 | contig 16829 bp, 15 predicted proteins | sample Lox_Sample_35_FD_206713 | JGI IMG/M metagenome (GOLD analysis project Ga0335081, IMG submission 206713) | Soil microbial communities from Loxahatchee National Wildlife Refuge, Florida, United States - Lox_Sample_3.5 | ecosystem: Environmental > Terrestrial > Soil > Wetlands | place: USA... | reverse complement strand
AGCAGCGGCAGGACCGCGACCGCGAGCACGATGATGCCGAGACCGCCGCACCAGTGAAGCGTGGCGCGCCACAGGTTGATCGACGGTGGCAGGGCGTCGAGCCCCTTGAGCACCGTCGCGCCCGTGGTGGTGAGTCCGGACATCGTCTCGAAGAAGGCCCGCGTGAAGCTCAGCTGCGGCATCAGCAGCAGCAGCGGAATGGTGGCGGAGGCGGACATCAGCACCCAGCCGAGCGTGACCAGCAGGAAGCCGTCGCGGGGCTTGAGCTCGCGCGCATGACGGCGGGCGGCGAGGGCGATGCCGAGGCCTGCCCCCACGCTCACGATGCCGGCGAGCACGAACTCGCCCGCCGTGCCGTCGCCTGCGATCAGCGCGGCAAGCACGGGCAGCACGTACATCGCGCCGAACGCGGCGAGCATCAGCCCGAGCACGTACGCGACGCCGAGCACTTCCGTGCGTCCTTCAGCTCGCCGTGCCGATGAACAGCCGCTCGACCGCCTCGACGTGGCGGCGGTCGGAGAGGAACAGGATCACGTGATCGTCCGCCTGCACCACGATGTCGTGATGGGCCATGATCACCTCGTCGCCGCGCACGATCGCCCCGATCGAGGCGCCCACGGGCAGCTTGATGTCCTCGACGCGGCGCCCGACCACGCGCGAGCTCGAGTGCGTGCCGTGCACGATCGCCTCGAGCGCCTCGGCCGCGCCACGCCGCAGCGAGTGCACCTTGACCACATCGCCCCGGCGCACGTGCGCGAGCAGCGAGCCGATGGTGATGGTCTGCGGCGAGATCGCGATGTCGATGCTGCCGCTTTCCATGAGATCGGCGTACGAGGGCTTGTTGATCAGCGCCATCACCTTGTGAGCGCCCAGGCGCTTGGCGAGCATCGCCGAGAGGATGTTGGCTTCCTCGGAGTTGGTGATGGCCGCGAACACATCCGCGCTGTCGATGTTCTCCTCGACCAGCAGCTCCTCGTCCGCGGCATCCCCGTTCAGCACTATGGTGTTCTCGAGCAGCTCCGATACCCGCCGCGCGCGGCGCAGATCGCGCTCGATGAGCTTGACCTGGTTGTTCTTCTCCAGGGCCTTGGCGAGGCGCAGTCCGATGTTGCCGCCGCCGGCGATCACGACGCGCCGCACGGGATCCTCCTCTTTGCGCAGCTCGCTCATCACGCGCCGGATGTGCTCGCGCGTGGCGAGGAAGAACACCTCATCGCCGTCCTCGATCACGGTGTCGCCGTCGGGGCGGATGACGCGGCCGGCGCGGTAGATCGCAACCACGCGCGCCTCGGTCTTCGGCAAGTCGCCTTTGAGCTCGCGCAGGCAGCGATTGACCAGCGGCCCGTCCTTGCGCGCGCGCACACCGGCGAGACGAACCTTGCCGTCCGCGAAATCCAGCACCTGCAGCGCGCCGGGATAGCGGATGAGCCGCTCGATGTACTCCGTGACGAGCTGCTCCGGGCTGATGAACACATCGACCGCAAGGGCCCCGTCGCTGAAGAGCTCCGGCCGGCTCGTGTACTCGGCCGAGCGGATGCGCGCGATCTTGGTCGGCGTGCGGAACAGCGTGTAGGCGACCTCGCACGCCATCATGTTCACCTCGTCGCTGTTGGTGAGCGCGACGATGATGTCGGCCTCGGCTGCGCCGGCGGCCTCGAGCACCGTCGGGAACGAGGCGTTGCCGGCGACCGTGCGGATATCGATGCGGTCCTGCAGATCGCGCAGCGTATCCTCGTTGGTGTCGACGACCGTGACCTCGTTCGCCTCCTCGCGCGAGAGCTGATAGGCGGCCGTGCGGCCGACCTGACCCGCCCCGAGAATCACGATTTTCATGGTTGCCTCACCAGCGCTCGGATCAGGCCGCGCTACACGGGTTCGAGGTTCGCGTACTGCAGCATGAGCCACTTCGAGCCCTGGTGCTCGAAGTTCACCTCGACGCGCGCGTGCGCGCCGTTGCCTTCGAGGTTCAAGATCACGCCTTCGCCGAACTTGCTGTGACGCACGCGCGCCCCGAGGCGCATGCCGGGAGCGGCCGGCTCCTCGGCTGCGCGAAACCGGCCGACCGCCACGGGGCGCGACACGTGCACGCGCGGCCGCACCTCCTCGATCAGCTCCTCCGGCACCTCGCGGATGAAGCGCGACGGCTGGCCGTAGCTGTCGATGCCGTGCAGGCGCCGCTGCTCCGCGTAGGTGAGGTACAGCTGGCGCATCGCGCGCGTCATGCCGACGTAGCACAGCCGCCGCTCCTCCTCGAGCCCGTCGATGTCGTTGAGCGAGCGCTGGTGCGGGAACAGACCGTCCTCCATGCCGCACAGGAACACCACGGGGAACTCGAGCCCCTTCGCGGTGTGCAGCGTCATCATCTGCACGCAGTCCTCCCACGCCTGCCCCTGCCCTTCGCCCGACTCGAGCGCGGCGTGCGCGAGGAAGGACTCGAGCGGCGGCAGCTCACCGCCGCCTTCCGGCTCGAAGCCGCGCGCCGCGCTCACGAGCTCGTTCAGGTTCTCGACCCGGGCTTCGCCGCGATCGGCCTTCTCGCGCTTGTGATGCTCGATGAGGCCGCTCGCCTCGAGCACGTGATCGACCTGCTCGTGCAGCGCGCGGCCCTGCACCTCGCGCGCGAGCCGCTCGATGAGCTGCAGGAAGCCGTGCACGGCGGCGGCTGCCTTCGGTCCGAGCGGCGAGCCGAGCGCATCGCCGATGCAGGCCCCGGCTGCCTCCCACAGCGAGCTGCCCGCCCCGCGGGCGTACTCGCGCAGCACGTCGAGACTCTTCGCGCCGATGCCGCGCGTCGGCAGGTTCACCACGCGCTCGAAGGAGGGGTCGTCGCGCCGGTTGGCGATGAGCCTCAGGTAGGCGAGCGCGTCCTTGATCTCGGCGCGCTCGAAGAAGCGCAGGCCGCCGTACACCTTGTAAGGCACGCGCCCGGAGATGAACGCCTCCTCGAACACCCGCGACTGGGCGTTGGAGCGATACAGGATCGCGATCTCGCGCCGCTGCCCGCCGTGCTGCACGTGCTGGCGGATCCGCTGCAACACGAACTCCGCCTCGTCGCGCTCGTTGAAGCCGGCGTACACGCGGATCGGCTCGCCCTTCGCGCCGCTCGTCCACAGGTTCTTGCCGAGGCGGCCGGCGTTGTGGGCGATTAGTGCATTGGCTGCATTGAGGATCGTGCCGGTCGAGCGGTAGTTCTGCTCGAGGCGAAACAGCTTCGCGTGCGGGAAGTCGCGCTGGAAATCGCGCAGATTGCCGGGTCTTGCGCCCCGGAACCCGTACACGGACTGATCGTCGTCGCCGACCACGAACGCGTGGCTCTCCGAGCCCACGAGCAGCTTGATCCACGCATACTGAATGGAGTTCGTGTCCTGGAACTCATCGATGAGCACGTGGCGGAAGCGGCGCCGATAATGCTCGAGCAGCGCGGGGTTGTCGCGCCAGAGCTCGAACGAGCGCAGCAGCAGCTCGCCGAAGTCGACGACACCGGTGCGTGCACAGGTCGCCTCGTACTCCGCGTAGAGCCTGATCAGCTGCCGGCGCGTGGGATCGTTGCCGTCCTTGAGGTGCTTGGGCCGCAGCGCCTCATCCTTGTTCGAGTTGATGAACCACTGGATCTCGCGTGGTACCCAGCGTGTCTCGTCCAGATCGCCCGCCTTGAGGATCTTCTTGATGAGCCGCAGCTGATCCTCGGAGTCGAGGATCTGAAAACCCTGCGCGAGCCCCGCCTCGCGCCAGTGCATGCGCAGCAGCCGGTGCGCGATGCCGTGGAAGGTGCCGATCCACAGCTCCCTGCCCGGTATCCCGAGCAGCTGCTCGATGCGCCCGCGCATCTCGCCGGCGGCCTTGTTGGTAAATGTCACGGCGAGCACGCCGTGTGGGGAGACGCCCTCGACCTGGATCACCCACGCGATGCGGTGGGTGAGCACGCGTGTCTTGCCACTGCCCGCGCCGGCGAGCACCAGGACCGGACCGAGCGGGGCCGTGACCGCTGCGCGCTGCGCATCGTTCAGGGGCTTGAGGATCGGGGACAAATCCATGGGGCGCGCATTTTATACCAGGAGCGCCGGCGGGCCGGCGCGAGAACACGGCCGCAAACCATACGCTTAAGCGTGGGGCGGACGGCTGGCGGCGTCAGCGCGCTCGGCGCTCTGCTCTGGGGGTACGCCATCGTCGGCGAGCTGCAGGAGCGCCACGACCAGCGACAGCAGCACCGGTCCCAGCAGCAGTCCGACGATACCGAAGGTCGAGACGCCGCCGATGGCGCCGAGGAACATGACGAGTGTCGGCACTCCGCCGTGCCGCGAGGCGAGCAGCGGTCGCAGCAGCTGGTCGCCGATCGCGATCACGATGGTGCAGATGAGCAGGAAGGCCGTGGCGCCCCAGCGGCCGACGGCGGCGACGTACAGCACCGCCGGCACGAGCACGGTGAGCGAGCCGGTCACCGGGATGAAGGCGGCTGCCGCCGCGAGCACGCCGAACACGACCGGCGAGGGCAGCTCGACCAGCGCGAACGCGCAGCCGATGAGCGCGCCCTCGATCAGCGCCGTCGTCACGGTGCCGTAGAACACGGCGCGCAGCACCGAGATCACGTGCTCGATCAGGCGGCGGCGCGGTACCGGGTCGAGCGGGATCAGCCGCTCGGCGGTGCCCAGGATCGCCGCTCCGTCGCGCAGCAGGAAGAACAGCAGAAACGACATCAGCAGGAATCCGACCAGCGTGCCCGCCACCCCGAGGGCCACGTTCCCGCTCAGCGATGCGGCACCCTGCAGCACCGAGCGCGTGCTCTCCACCAGCCAATCCTGCACCTGCTGCGTGGTGACCGGCGTGTTGTGACGGATCCAGCCGAGCACCGGCCCGACGATCGGATAATGATTGAGCTCGGCGACCCGATGCGGCATCGGCACGGCGGCGCTGCTCTTCAGGTACTGCACCAGGTTCCTCACCTGCTGCGCGAAGGCGATCGCCAGCATCGACAGCGGCGCGATCACCACGATGGGCGAGAGCGCCGTGAGGACTCCGGCCGAGAGCGCGGCCCGCCCGCGAACGAAGCGTGTGAGCCGCACCTGCAGCGGATACAGCAGGAAGGCGAGCACGATCGCCCACTCGAGCGCGCCCCAGAACGGCTCGAGGATCCTGAGCGCGGCGTAGCCGAGGATCACCACGGTCGCGACCACGAAGGTGCGACGGTAGAAGGTCGAATACCTCTCCACGGTAAGCGAGCCTACTCTGAATGCACCTCGCGAGCGATCACGGCGGCCTCGCCGAGAACCCAGTCGCTGAAGGCGCGGACGTTCGGTCGCGCGAAGTTCGCCGGCGGCGCAACCAGGCGGTACGCCCAGTCCGCCTGCCACGATTCGCGCGTGAGGCGCAGCAGCTGGCCGCGCGAGAGCTGCGACTCGACGTGCGCGGAGCGCCCGAGCGCAAGCCCGAAGCCGGCAACCGCCGCAGCGATGAGCAGGCTCGCATCGGAGAACGTGAGGGCGCGGCTTAAGTCGGCGGTACTGACGCCGGCGCGCTCGAACCAGGCCGGCCAGCCCATCCAGCGCTGGTGCGGGTGCGCATCGACGTCGTGCAGCAGCGGCCACTCCCGCAGCTCCGCGACCTGCAGCGGCAGGCGCGTTGCCGGGACGAGCGCCGGACTTGCAACCGGGAAGGCCTCCTCCTCCAGCAGCAGCACCGATTTCAGCTCCGCGCTGCGCGTGCCCGGGCCGAAGCGGATGGCGAGATCGGCATCCTCGCGCCGGAAGTCGACGAGCTCGCGCGCCGTCTTCAGGTACACATCGATGCGGGGGTAGCGCTCCTTGAAGCGCCCGAGCCGGGGCAGCAGCCAGCCATGGGCGAAAGAAGGCAGCGTCGCCACCGTCAGCAATCCTCCCGTGCTGCCGGAGCGCAGCCGGGTGGTGGCCTCCGACAACGTGTCAAACCCCGAGGTGAGCTCCGGGAGATAGGCGCGTCCGAGCTCGGTGAGCACCAGCCCGCGCGGCAGGCGCCTGAACAGGCGCGTACCGAGGTAGCGCTCGAGCGTGCGGATCTGCTGGCTGACGGCGGAAGGGGTCACGCGCAGCTCGGCGGCGGCGGCGACGAAGCCGCCGCGGCGGGCCGCCGCCTCGAAGGCGCGCAGGGCATTGAGGGGCGGCAGGCGGCGGGGCATGCGAGGCTAAGAATAACTTAGTCTCGCCCCGAGGGCTTCTCGCTGGCCTGGGCACCGCTGCCGGTCCGATACTTGGCTTGCGCCGCAGGAGGCCCCGATGCTCACGTTGTACGACTATCTGGATTCCGGCAACGGCTACAAGATCCGCCTGTTGCTCGCACAGCTCGCGCGGCCCTACGCCTGGCGCGAGCTCGACATCATGCAGGGTGCGAGCCGCACCGCGGAGTTTCTGCGCAAGAATCCCAACGGGCGCATCCCGACGATCGAGCTCGAGGATGGCACCTGCATCGCCGAATCGAATGCGATTCTGTGGTACCTCGCAGAGGGCAGCCGGTTCCTGCCCGCCGAGCCGGTGCAGCGCGCGCAGGTGCTGCAGTGGATGTTCTTCGAGCAGTACAGCCACGAGCCGTACGTCGCCACGCCCCGCTTCATCGTCAAGCATCTGCCGCCCGACTCCCCGCGCCGCGCCGAGCTGCCGAAGCGCCTGGAGCAGGGACGCGCCGCGCTGCAGGTGATCGAGACGCACCTCGAGGGGCGCCAGTTCCTGGTCGGGGGCCGCTACACGATCGCGGACATCGCCCTCTACGCCTACACGCACGTCGCTCACGAGGCACAGCTCGATCTTGCCCCGTATCCGCGGCTGCGCGCGTGGCTCGATCGCGTGGCCGCACAGCCGCGCCACGTGCCCATCACGCTGCGGCCGCCACCGGCGGCCTGAAGCGCTCTAGCGCCCGACCATTCTCTGGAGGTGCTCCGGGTAGCGCGCACCCTGCACCGTGATCTTCGCCGCGGCGCTCTCGATGTCGCTCAGATCCTCCGCGGTGAGTCCCACCTCCGCCGCATCGATGTTCTCCATCAGGCGCTCGTGCTTGGTGGTACCCGGGATGGGAACGATCCAGGGTCGCTGCGCGAGCAGCCAGGCGAGCGCGATCTGTGCCGGGGCGCGCCGCTTGCGTCGGGCGATGCGGTCGAGGAGATCCACCAGCGACTGATTCGCCCTGCGGGCCTCCGGGGTGAAGCGCGGCACGAGGTTGCGGAAGTCCCCAGAGTCGAACTTCGTGTGCTCGTCGATCTTGCCCGTGAGAAAGCCCTTGCCGAGCGGGCTGAAGGGCACGAAGCCGATACCGAGCTCCTCGAGGGCCGGCAGCACCTCCTCCTCGGGCTCGCGCCACCACAGCGAGTACTCGCTCTGCAGCGCCGCGAGCGGTTGAACGGCGTGCGCCCTGCGGATGGTCGGCACTGCCGCCTCTGACATCCCGAAGTACCGCACCTTGCCCTGCCGGATCAGGTCCTTCACGGCTCCGGCCACCTCCTCGATGGGGACCTCCGGATCGACGCGATGCTGATAGAAGAGGTCGATGACATCCGTGTTGAGTCGCTTGAGCGATGCCTCGGCCACATCGCGGATGTGCTCGGGGCGGCTGTCGAGGCCGGCCTGTCGTCCCTCGGCGTCGATCCTGAAGCCGAACTTGGTGGCAATAACGACTTCCCGGCGCACCGGTGCGAGCGCCTCGCCGACGAGCACCTCGTTCGTGTACGGGCCGTACATCTCCGCGGTATCGAAGAAGGTCACGCCCTGCTGCACGGCCGCCCGTATCAGGGCGATCATCTGCTGCTTGTCGCCGGGTGGGCCGTAGCCGAAGCTCATGCTCATGCAGCCAAGACCGAGAGCGGAGACTTCCAGGCCGCTCCTGCCCAGTTTGCGCTTCTGCATGCTGCCGCTCCTTGCTCGGACCGCCGATCGGCGTGGAGGGGCAATGTACCGCAGGCAGTCAGGCGCCGGCGAGCGAGCCTCCTGCCTGCTCCACGCGCTGGCTCACGCTTCACATCGAGTCGGGTCAGAGGCAGCGGCGGCCGCGCCGCCGCGCATGACGGCGGAGCCCCGGTTGACGGCGCTGGCGGCTTCTCGAGACAATCCCGGCGCTCGGTCGGAGCATCCTCGTCCGCGGAAAGGGCTGCGCCCACGACCTACTCTGCCGGGGATCATCGAGTCGCCGACATCCCTTTTTTCGCCCGAAGCGGACGCGGGCATCGAAAGGGGATCGTCATGACCGACCCGGTGCCGCCGCGACCCGCCTCCGCATTCCGTCTCAATCTCGAGCAGCAGAAGACCCGCGCCAAGGAGCTGCTGCGCAGCGCCCGGGCGGGCGATGCCGCGGCCTCGAGCCGCCTTGCCGCCGTCGTGCCGCAGCGCGGTGCATGGAAGCTGGCTGACGCGCAGCACGCGATCGCACGCGAACTGCGCTTCGAGAGCTGGGCGAGGCTCAAGGCGCACATCGGCGCTCTGGAAGGACAGCGCGCCGCCATCGAGGCGCGCGCGGCGGCGCCGGATGCCGACTTGCACACGCTGCACGTCCGCTGCGGCTCGGACATCCAGCTCACCCTCGCGCAGGCCGGCTTCGTCGGGGAGTTCCTGGAGCACGCGATTCCCTACTGCCAGGGGCCGGTGACGCTCGGCCCCGAGCGCCACGAGCTGATGGCGCGCTTCCTCGTGGAGGCCTATCCGGATGCCCGCGGCGGTCTGCTGTATGAGCGCGAGCTGGAGGGCCTCATCGAGGGCGAGCGGCGCCTCGAGCGCGTCGGCGGCGAATTCGAGCGCATCGTCCTGTGGATGGAGCACGACAGCTGGGACCAGCTCGTGCTGGCACGCGTGCTGGCGTGCTTCGCGCGGTGCGCGCGTCCGCGGGTGCTCGAGCTCGTGAGCGCGCGCGAGTTTCCCGGCGGCCAACGCTTCCTCGGCCTGGGTCAACTGCCTCCGGAGGCGCTGCGCCTGCTCTGGAGCACGCGTGCGGCGGTGACGGAGACTCAGCTGGCGCTCGGCAGCGCAGTCTGGTCGGCGCTGAGCTGCGATGACCCGACCGGGCTTGCCGGCATCGCGCGCTCGGGAACACCCGCACTGCCGATCATGGCACCGGCACTGCTGCGACACTTGCGTGAGCTGCCCTCCATCGAGAACGGCCTGAGTCTGACCGAACAGCTGATCCTCGAGATCCTTGCCGAGGGGTCGCGGACACTGAACCGCGTGTTCTTCCTGATGCAAACGCAGCGCGAGCCGCTGCCGTGGATCACGGACCTCGGCCTGCTGCACGTGGTCGACGACCTGCTGCGGGCCGCCGCGCCGGTGCTCGTGCGCGAGCCCGCCGCGCCCGGCGCGCGCGCGTTCGCGCAGCGGCTCACGATCACGGATCTGGGCCGCGCAGTGCTGCGGGGTGCTCGCGATTGGCACTCGCTCGAGCCGCCGGCGCGCTGGGTGGGCGGCGTGCACGTGCAGCCCCGAGCTAGCGGCTGGCGGTGGAACGAGCGCCAGCGTGAGCCGCAGCGAACCCCGGGTCGGTGAGGCTGCCGAGAAACGCGGTGAGCTGCGTGCGCTCCAGTGCGGTGAGCTCGAAGGCGCGCAGACGCGAATCGCGCGTGCCGCCATGAGTGGTGTCCGGCGCGCGCCCCGCGCGCATGTAGTGCTCGAGCACTGCATCGAGGGTCGCGAACCGCCCGTCGTGCATGTACGGCGCGGTCAGGGCGATGTTGCGCAGCGTCGGCACACGCAGCGGCGCCTCAGTCGTGCCGTTGCTCGCAAAGCTCGGCGGGCCGGTGGCGCCTTGCGCATCGCGCCAGTTGCCGGAGAAGTTGAAGCCGGAGTGGCACGCGGCGCAGTTGAGGCGCGCCGAGAAGAACAGCGCCATGCCGCGCTTGGCCTGCGCGGACAGGGCGGCATGATCGCCGCCGAAGACGTACGCATCGAACGGTGAGGCTCCCGAGATCAGCGTGCGCTCGAAAGCCGCGATCGCCTTCACCAGATTGGCGAAACTCACCGAGGGCGTGCTGTCCGGGAAGGCGGCATCGAAGGCGCTGCGATAGGCGGGCTCGCGCCCGAGCCAGGCCACGACCTGCTGCTCGCGTCCGCGCATCCCGAGCTCGACCGGGTGCTCGTTCAAGAGCGGTTCGAGCATCTGCTGCTCGAGGCTCACTACCTCAGGCTTGCTCCAGCCGTAGCTCAGGTTGTAGGCGACGTTCACCAGGGCCATGGCGTTGCGCGCCAGGGGATCCCCGCGCGCGCCGACCGCCACCGGGCGTCCGTCCGAATAGGCACGCACGGGGTCGTGGCAGCTTGCGCAGCTGTAGCCTCCCGTGACCGCCAGCCGCGGCTCGAAGAACAGCCGGCGTCCGAGCGCCACCTTCGCCACGGACATGGGGTTGTCCGCCGGCACGGCCGGTACGGGAAAGCCCCGCGGCAGGTGCCAATCGTAGGCCGCGCCCGATGAGCCGGCGGATGCCGGCAGCGCCGCGCACGCGCCGATCACGACGCATGCGAGCGCTCTCGGCACGCTCAACGCCAGCTGGCCGCGGTGCCTTCGCGGGTGAGCGCCGCGGTCTGAGCCGCGATCTGCGCGCGCTCGTCGGCCCACTTCACGAACTCGGCGAACACCGCCGCATCGACCGAAGCGGCGTTGCGGTGCTCCTCGATCCAGTTGTGGATCGCCGTCATGAAGACATTCGACACGGCGCGGTTGCTCGCGAACAGATCGAGGTATACCTGCTTGGCGTCATTCAGGCGGTTCAATCCGAGGTAGGCCTCGCCGCGATACTCGAGCGCTTCCGGGTAGCCCGGCCGCAGCTTCAGCGCACGCTCGTAGGCGGCGAGCGCGTCGTCGTAGCTGCCGAGCTTGCGCAGCGTGTAGCCGAGGTTGTTCCAGGCCTCGGGCATCGTCGGTACGTTGCGGCAAGCCGCGCCGAACTCGCTGCGCGCATCCTCGTAGCGCGAGCGGGCCTTGCGCAGCGCCTTGTCGCGATGCTTGGGGTCGGTCTCCTTTGCCGCGGCGCTGTCGTACTCGTCCGCGCGCTTCATGTCCCGCAGGCCGTCCTTGAAAGCTTCCGCCGCGCGCTGCTCGGGCGTCTGCGTCACCTGGAAGTTGCCACTGCCCATCGAGGGCATGCTCGGCGAGGCGCCCCCGCTCGGCATGGCAAGGCCAGCCGAGGCGCCCAGGGCGCAGCAGACGAGCGCCACGAACGAGGCCAGGGTCGGCAAGGGATTGGAGCCACGCACGGTCTACCTCCTATGTGCACGCCGCAGTGCACCACTCACTCTCGGACGGTGAGTTCCCTCAAACTCACCAACGGTTGCGCAGCTCCCGCAGCTTGAGGAACACGGTCTTGGCATCGGGGTGCTCGCCGATCTCCGGAAAGCTCTCCCGCAGCCGGGCGATCACGGTCGGGTTCTGCAGGCGAAAGAACGTGTTGACCTGCTTCTCCATCGCGAGCGTCGTGATCGGTGCAGTGCTCGCCTCCTCGGCCTGAGTGCGCGCCAGCAGCGCGGTCGCCGCGCTATTGCCCGGCTCACGGTCGAGCGTGAATTCCAGGTTCCGCTTCAGATACTCGTGACCCGGATAGAGTCGTGTCGCATCCGGCAGCCGCGCGAGCTGCGTCACGAACGTGTCATAGAGCAGATCCGGCCGGCCGGTGCTGTGACAATTGCCGGCGCCGGCATTGAACAGCGTGTCCCCGGAGAACAGCGCCGGCGTGTCGCCGTGCGCGAGCAGACAGATGTGGGCAAGCGTGTGGCCGGGGGTGTCCAGGCATTCGAGCTCCACCGTGCGGCCCACCCGGATCACGTCCCCCTTCTTCAGGCCCCGATCCACGCCTCCGATGGCCGCCGCGGCATTCTCGTGAGCCAGCACCTTGGCGTGGGTCGCGTGCACCATGCCCTCATTGCCGCCGGTGTGATCACGGTGCTCGTGCGTGTTCAGGACCTGCGTGATCTCCCAGCCGTGCGCGCGTGCGGCCTCGAGACAGCGCCGCCACTCGAGCGGATCGACGGCGAGCGCCTCGCCGGTCTCGGAGCAGGCGATCAGGTAATGAAAGTTCCGGTAATCATTCGCCGCCCAGATTCGCTCGATCAGCATGACGCGCTCACTTCTGCTCTCCGTACCTGTCGCCGCCAGGCGCCAACGTACCGGGAAACGCGACGCCGCGCCATAATGGCGCACCATGCAGCACACTTTCCTGTACGAGCCCGGGATCTGGACCCTGACCGGAATGTTCTGGAGCGCGGACGGTCAGGCAATGGCCGTCGACGGTAGCACCGAGATCTCGCACGGCCCCCACTGCTGGATGCTCGCCGGGCGCATGCGCGTGCTGGCCTCGCCGCCGGCGGAGTTCGTCAACGTCTACGACATCCAGATTCCGGGGAAGGACGCGCTCGCCTCCAAGTGGACCTCCGAGAACTCCTCGCTCGGCAAGCTGCACGGCGTGTACACGGTCGTCGGGCCTGCGATCCTGTCGCTGTACCGCTCCGAGCAGGGCGGCTACCTCGGCACCGAGCATCTCGAGCAGATCACCGCCGATCAGTACTCCGCCTACGGCGTGCTGTTGATGGACGACCGCCGGCTTTCCTCCTGGCAGGTCACCCTGACGCGATGACGGCCTCGAAGATGCTGACTTCCTTGTGGGCGGGAATGACCCGCTGCAGCTTGAATCCCGCGGCCGCGAGCAGCCGCTCGTATTCGGCCGCGGTGCGCTCGCGGCCCGTGAGCCACGCCAGCATCATGATGTCGAGCGCCTTCGCCGGGTGAGGCTCCGGACCCTGGGGCAGATCCGCCTCGAGCAGCAGCAATGTCGCGTGCGCGGGCGCGGCACGGCGCACGGATTTCAGGATCGCGATCGCCTGCGCGTCCGACCAGTCGTGCAGGATCTTCTTGACCAGGTACGCATCGCACGCAGGCAGCGGATCTTCGAAGAAGCTGCCCGTCTGCAGCGTGACCCGCTCGCCGGCGTGGCCGCGGGCTGCCTCGATCGCGTGTGGCAGATCGAACAGGACGCCGCGGGCGTGCGGCACCGCATCCAGCACCGCACGCAGCAGATGCCCTTGGCCTCCGCCGATGTCTGCGATCGAGCCGAAGCGCGAGAAATCGTACGCCGATAGAATCGCGTCGATCTCCAGCTGGGATTTCGCGCGCATCGCCTGGTCGAAGACCAGCGCCTCCTCGGGATGTGCCGCGAGGTACCCGAACATCCCCTCGGGGGCGAACAGCTCCACCGCCGGCCGGCCGGTACGCAACGGATGGCTCAGCGCGCCAAGGATGCGAACGGCGAGCGGCGAGCGGCGCCACCGCAGCCAGTCGCGCAGCGAGTTTGGATGGTCGCGGCGCAGGACGCGCGACATCGCGCTGTGCCCGAAGCGCCCGTCGCCCGCCTCGACGAACACTCCGATCGAGGCGACCAGGCGCAGCACCCGGTGCAGCGCGCCGGCATCGGCACCGACCTCGCGCGCCAGCTCCGCGGCGCTCCGCGGCGCCTCGCCGAGCGCATCCGCGACGCCGAGCTCGGCGAGCTCGCAGGCGCAGACGATCGCGTACAGATCGTTCAGCAGCCCGCCGACGGCCTCGGCGGCTTCCGCATCCGACAGCACCCTGGCCGAATCCCTCTCGATCCTCACGGCAGATTCTGGGTCGTCGGCAGATAGTGATCGATCAGCAGCGCGGCGAACAGCCACATGAGATAGGTCACGGAGAAGCGGAACACGCGCATCGGCAGCTCCTGCCGCGCCGTGATCTTCAGCGCGAGGGCGTAGTACAGGAACAGTGCATTGAGCACGATGGCCGCGCCGAGATAGATGAGGCCGCTCATCCGGGTCAGAAACGGCAGCAGCGTCGCGATCACGAGCAGCACCGTGTACAGCAGCACGTGCAGCCTCGTGTAGGCGATGCCGTGCGTGACCGGCAGCATCGGAATGCCGGCGCGGGCGTACTCGTCGCGGCGCGCGATGGCGAGCGCCCAGAAGTGCGGTGGCGTCCACACGAAGATGATGAGGAACAGCAGCAGCGCGTTCGCATCGACGTGGTTGGTGACCGCCGTCCAGCCGAGGACCGGCGGTGCCGCACCCGCCGCCCCACCGATCACGATGTTCTGCGAGGTCGCCCGCTTCAGCCACACGGTGTAGATGATGGCGTAGCCGATGAGCGAGACCAGGGTCAGCGCGGCCGTCAGCCGGTTGACGAGGAAGGCGAGAATCGCCATCGAGGCGAATCCGAGCAGCGCCGCAAAGATCAGCGCCTGCCGCTCAGTGAGCCGCCCGCGCGGCAGCGGCCGACCGCGGGTGCGCGTCATCTGGGCGTCGATCCGCTGGTCGAGCACGTGATTGAGTGTCGCGGCGCAGGCCGAGGCCGCGGCGATGCCGAGATTGCCCCACAGCAGCGCATCGAGCGGCGGCACGCCCGGGCTTGCGAGCAGCGTCCCCACGATCGCGGTGAACACGATGAGCGCGACCACCCGCGGCTTGGTGAGCGCGAGGTAATGACGCCAGCTCGAGTGAAACGCCGCGGAGATATTGGATTCGGTTGGCACGCTCAGGCCCGCAGCCGGCCGTCCCGCCGGCCATACACCCGATGATACAGCGCGATGACGGCGAGCAACGTCAGCGCCGCGCCGGCGTTGTGTGCGGTCGCGAGGGTGAGCGGAAATCCGTAGTGCACCATCGACAGGCCGACCGTGAGCTGCAGCACGAGCGCGCCGAGCACCGCAAGCGCGGCCCGCCGCGCGCGGATGAGGGTGCGCGCACGCCACACGGCGAGCACCGTGAGCAGGAGGACGGTCGTTGTCACGATTGCCCCGAGGCGATGCGTGAAGTGGATGGCCACGCGCGCCGCGCCGCCGAGTACCCCGCCCTCGTAGTTGATGCTCGGTGCGCGCCACAGGACGAAGGCATCGCGGAAGTCCATGGCCGGCGGCCACCACGCGCTCTGGCACGTCGGCAGATCAGGGCAGGCGATCGCCGCATAGTTGCTGCTGGTCCAGCCCCCGAGGGCGATCTGCACGGCCAGCACCGGGAGCGCAACGGCGGCGAGCACCCTCGCCAGGCGCTCGGCGCCGAGCTCTGCATGCGATGGCGGCCACGCCGTGCCCGCGGCACCCGGCCGGCGTGCCGATCGCAGCGACAGCCACAGCCACCACACCGTGCTCAGCGTCGTGAGCCCGAACAGCAGGTGCAGCGTGACGATGAGCGGCTTCAGCTGCCAGGTGACGGTCAGCATGCCGAGCGCGCCCTGCGCTACGACGAGCAGCAGCAGTGCGACGGCGTAGAGCGGACTGACGATGTGGTCGCGCCGCCGCACGATGGCGAGCGCCGCGATGATGACGATGACGAGGCCCAGCGTGCTCGCGGCGTAGCGATGGATCATCTCGCGCCAGGCCTTGCCGACATCGAGGGCGGTGCCGGCGAGCGGAGTCAGATGCCCGTAGCAGCCGGGCCAGTCGGGGCAGCCAAGACCCGCGGCCGTGAGCCGCACGTACGCGCCCAGCACGACGACCGTCGCTGCGATCAGCACCGCCGCGAGCGCAAGTCCGGTGAGCAATGCCGCAGTGCGCGCCGCGCGTGGGCTGGATATGTCGGTCAACGGGACCACTGCGTGGGTTCTCTAGCCGATGTGCGACAGCTGCAGCAGCTTCTTCAGGTCCTGGAGCAGGCCCCGCGGCGGCCGGCGTGTATCGTAGCGCATCATCAGATTGCCGAGCGGATCGACGACGAACAGCATGTGCGCGCGCTCGGCTTGCGGAAACTGCGCAAGGAGAGGCTCCGCCGCAGGGCCGCTCGCATCGAGCACCTCGAGCCCGGCATGCTCGCGCGCCAGGAAGGCGAGATTGCAGCACTCGCCGGTCGCGAGAAACACCCGGTGCACGCGGCTCATGTCATTGGCGAGCGACAGGCGCGTCTGGCGCATCACGTACAGCGCGGCGCGACAGTCCTCATCGCAGCCACCGGCGCCGAGATAGACGAGAGTCCAGTGTTGTTTGAGCAGGTCGCGTGGCGCGCGTTGGCCGGCGGCAGTGTCGAGCGGCACCTCGAGCAGCGGTCGCGCCGGATCGATCAGCTCCCCGTGAAGCGTCGTCCCGGCCGGATGCCAGCCGATGCCGTAGTACAGGTAGAACGAGGCGGCGAGCGGCAGCAGGAACAGCGCGGCGAGCGCTCCAATGGTGCGCAGGTTCCGCAGGCGCAGTGCACGCGCCTCGCGGTCGGGCAGCGCGTTCGAGTCCTGCGTGCTCACGCGCCAGTCTCGGTCTTGCGGGTGCTCAGCACCGCCCAGATCACGGCGAGCGTCGCGGCCAGGCCCCACCATTGGATGGCATAGGACCAATGCCGCGCCGGCGGCAGTCCGGGCGGCTGCCAGTCGCGTACGTAGCCGAGCGGGGCGTCGCGATCGAGCAGCAGGATGCGCGGCTCGAGCTTGCGCGCAAGCGCTTGCGACAACTCGGCCATGTCCGGATAGCTCGTGACCTTCGGCCAGGAGCTCCCGGAGGGCGGTGGCGCCCGGCCGAGCGCAAGCCCGCCGACGGGCAGCACATCGATGCGCCCGGTGAGCCGCGTCTGCGGCTGCTGCGCAGGCACGCGCACGTCCGGCAACTGGGCCCGCGAGCCCGTGAAGGGCACCCAGCCGCGATCGATGAGCAGCGTGCGGCCGTCCTCGAGCGTGAGCGGCGTCAGAATCTCGTAGCCGGCGCGCCCGGAGTAGGTGCGGTTATCGAGCAGGAACTGATGCTCGGCATCGATGCTGCCGGTGACTTCGACGCGCTGGAAGCGCGGCAGCGCCTCGAGGGACTGGCCCGCGAGCGGCACGGCGCGGTCGGCGCCGCGGGCGAAGGCGTCCCACTGCGCCTGACGCAGCATGCCCCGGTCCCACTGCCACTCCCCGAG
>Ga0335081_10008121_pt1 | contig 16829 bp, 14 predicted proteins | sample Lox_Sample_35_FD_206713 | JGI IMG/M metagenome (GOLD analysis project Ga0335081, IMG submission 206713) | Soil microbial communities from Loxahatchee National Wildlife Refuge, Florida, United States - Lox_Sample_3.5 | ecosystem: Environmental > Terrestrial > Soil > Wetlands | place: USA... | reverse complement strand
GTGATCTGGAAGAGCTATACGATCCCCGAAGAGCCGCACAAAGTGCGCAAAAACAAGAACGGCGTCGATCAATGGGGACCCTCCGGCGCGGGCGTCTGGTCGGCGCCCACCATCGATCCGAAGCGTCACGCGATCTATGTCACCACGGGCGATTCCTATTCCGATCCCGCCGCGCGCACCAGTGACGCATTCCTCGCCTTCGATATGCAGACTGGAAAACTTCTGTGGTCGCGCCAGATGACCGAGGGCGACGCGTTCAACGTCGCCTGTGGAGGACTGGGCGCGAATTGCCCTGACGAAAAGGGACCGGATTTCGATTTCGGCGCATCGCCCATCCTGGTGAATCTGGCGAACGGAAAGCGCGCGCTGATCGCAGGGCAAAAATCGGGCGTGGTCCACGCGGTCGATCCGGATCAGCAGGGCGAAGTGCTGTGGCAGAAGCGCATCGGGCATGGGAGCGCGGCCGGCGGGATCGAGTGGGGTTCGGCCGCCGACGATCAGAACGTGTACGTGGCGTTGTCGGATGTTCGCAATCACCGGCCGGTTTCCGGCGGCAACAAGACCATTTTTGGCGGCGTCGGCGAATACGATCCAGCCTCGGGCGGCGGCATGTTCGCCTTGCGTCTTACCGATGGCGAGCGCGTGTGGCAGACTCCGCCGCCGCCGTGCGGCGATCGCAAAGGATGCAGCCCGGCGCAATCGGCGGCAGTGACCGTGATCCCGGGGATCGCGTTTTCGGGCGACCTCGGCGGACGGCTGCGCGCTTATTCGACTCGAGACGGCTCGATTGTGTGGGAGGTCGAAACCGCACGCGAATTCGAGACCGTGGACGGCGTAAAGGCGAACGGCGGCGCGATCGACGGTCCCGGCGCGGTGGTCGCCGGAGGGATGCTGTACGTGAATTCAGGATACGGCTTCAACGGCGGCATGCCGGGGAACGTGCTGCTGGCGTTCGGAGTGGAGCGCTAGGCGTCAGTCGGGAACATGCTGGGCGGTCTGCGCGGGTACTGCCTTCGAACCCGATTCGACCGACGTGTACCAGCGATAGTAAACCAGCATCACTTCGCTCAACAGGATGAATCCGGCGAACAGCCAGAACAGGAGTCCGGCAGTCTGCTGGTCGTTTTCACGGGTCAGGCTCCACTGCTGGACCAGCGCATCGGAAATATGCAGCGTATCGGCCGGAGCGGTGTAGCGCGAAAACCATCCCGGCTGCGTGAAAGCGAGGACCAGGCCCAGAAGGGAGCACCAGACCGTCGCCGCAAGCAGGTAGAACAGCGAGGCCGGCATCAGCCGTAGACGGTCGCCTCGGAACGGCGCGTGCAGCGGCCACCAGAAGGCGATCCCGCAGACAAGCAGGGTCGCGTTTTCCGCAAGTCGCCCGCCGATGCCGGCGAGAGCGAAACCGAGGGCGCGCGGCAGAAACCAGACCGCGATCGCGATCATCCCCGCGGCCCAGCACACGCGATAATCCAGCCGAACGCGCGGCGAGCGCTTCCGTGGAATCGCCAGAACCAGGAGATATGGCGCGGCCAGGCAAATGATGACCCGTTCGAGCGCCTCCGCGGTCAACAGATACTGGCGCGCCAGCACGTCGAGCGGCGAGCAGGTGACGATCATGATCAGCGCCTCGGCCGCGAGGAAATACGCGAGCGCCCGAGGCTCGCGCCAAACGCGCAACCGGAGATAAGCGATCAGCACAGCCGCGCAGCACACCAGGCCAGCCGCATTCCATTGCCAGGCTTGGGCGAGCACGATGAGCGCGTGCATCTCCCTTCCATCATGCCAGCCCCGGCGAGGCGCGGCGTTACTCGTTCCGCAGCGTCGCGACCGGGTCCACGCGCACGGCCCGTGCCGCCGGGAACATCAACGAGAGCGCCGCGACCACCGCGAGTGTCAGCGATACAGTCGCCAGCAGGCGAGGATCGGAGCCGCGCACTCCGTAAAGCAGTGCTTGAAAATATCGCGCCAGCGCGGCGGCCGACGCCAAGCCGGCCGCAAGACCGATGAGAACCGGCGCACCCGCCTGACGGCCGATCAGCCACAATACGTTCGCCGGTCTTGCGCCGATCGCCATACGAATCCCGATCTCACGTGTCCGGTTCGCCACGAATTGCGCCACCAATCCGTACAACCCCACGGCAGCCAACAGCAGCGCCAGAACCGCGAAAGCGCCGATTACAATCGCGCGGAATCGCGGGTACTGGAGAAACGATCCCAGCTCCGCTTCCATCGTCATGACCTCGCCGCTGGGAACGTTGGCGTCAATCGCACTCACGATCTCTTCGAGCGGGAGGCCCTCGAGGCTCGAACTGCGCACCAGGAGCGTGGCTCCGGTGGCTGGCGACTGCGCGATCGGGCGATACAGCACCGGCTGCGCATGCCAGCTCATCTCGTGCATCAGCTCAGGACGCTTTTCGTCGCCGACCACCCCGACCACGGTGGCCCACGCATTCTCTTTTTCGTCGAACCCGAAAATGCGCACGTGCGCGCCGATGGGGTCGCGGTCCCCGAAATATTCGCGCGCAAGCGACTGGTTGATCACGCAGACCGGCTCGGTTCCGGCGCGGTCGTGATGGTCGAAGACGCGCCCGCGCCGCACGCCAATCTTCAGGACGCGGAAATACTCCGAAGAAACCATGTTTTCACCCGTGTCCTGGGCGTCGCTGCGGGGCCGGCCTTCCACGTCGAGCCGGGAAAATCCCGTTCCGTACGGCGGCGGATTGGTCGCGACCGCGGCGCCCTCGACGCCGCCAAGCGCGTTCACGCGGCGCCGCAGCTCATCCCAAAATCCGGTCATGCGGTCCGGCGCCGCATAGCGATCCTTGGGGAGCATCACGTTCATGCGCAGCAGGTGCGCGGGATCGAAACCGAGCGGCGCGGCGCCCATGTTGAGCACGCTCTCGATCAGCATGGCTCCGCTCGCCAGCAGCACCACCGATAACGCGATTTCGCAGGCAATCAGCCATCGCGCCGCCGCGCCTGCGCCTTGCGCCGCTCCGCGCCCCGTCGCGCGCAAAGCCAGGTTCACGTCTTTAAGAGAGATGGTTAACGCGGGCGCCAGGGCAAACATCAGCGCGGTCGCGATCGAAAGCAGCGCAGTGAAGCCGAGCACCGGGAGATTGAGCGCGATGTGCGCGCCGATCGGCAGCTCGATCGGATTGGCGTGCTTGAAATATTCGAGCGCGCCGAAACCGGCCCACACACCAAGCGCGCCGCCCGACGCGGCGACCAGCAGCCCTTCGGCGAGCAACTGCCGAACCATGCGCCATCGCCCCGACCCGAGCGCTGCGCGCACCGCCAGCTCCCGTTCGCGGCTAGCCAGGCGACCCAGCATCAGGCTGGCGATGTTCGCGCATGCAATCAACAGAACGGCGCCGACCGCGGCCAGCAGAATCCACAACGTCGGCCGAAGATTGCGTCCGGCGAGAAACAGGAACAAATCTTGCAGCGAGCCCAGTTCAGGCGTCAAGTCGCGTTCGGCGTCGCCAGGATGAATCGCCCGGTGCAGACGCGCCAGCTCGGCCTGGGCCTGCGCGAGGCTGACTCCGCGTTTAAGCCGTCCCACGCCGACGAGCGACTGATGATCGCTTAATCCGGGGTAATCCGGAGTCAGCAGCATCCAGATCTCCGTCTGGCGCGGATAAACTTCGAACGCTGCGGGCATCACGCCGACCACCGTGCACGCGCGATCGCTCAGCGTGAGCGATTGCCCCACCACCCGCGGATCGCCGCCCAGCGTCCCGTGCCAGAATGCGTTGCTAAGCACGACCCAACATCCGCCGCGAAGCTCGTCGCCCGAAAACGTTCGGCCCAGCGCGGGTGTTGCGCCCAGCATCGCGAAAAAATCGCCGGTCACCAGGTTGGCGACCACGCCTCTGGCACGCCCGTGCCCTGTCAGGATGGCGCCGCCCTGGGCCCAACTGAGCCCCGCGAAGCGCTCGAAACTGCTCGAGTGCGCAAGATATTCTTTGTAGTCGGCGTGGCTGGCGAAGAGTTTGGTGAGTTGCGGATCGTGCATGCTCCGATCGAGCACCAGCACCAGCCGGTCGGCATCGGCGTAGGGCAGCCGGCGCAGCAGGACGCCGTCAATGATACTGAAAACCGCGGTGTTGGCCCCGATTCCCAGCGCCAGCGCGAGAATCGCGACGATCGCGAATCCGGGCGATTTCATCAGCATCCGGCCGGCATAGTGGAAATCGCTCTTCATCGCGCGTCCAGATCATTTTTTCACAACGCCGCATTGCATTCTCTCCTTGACAGCTTAGGAAAGCTGGAATACACTCTCCTTAGCGCTTTAGGAGTGCAAAAAAAAATGCCGGCTCAAGCCCAGCTTCTTCCGGGAACTCTCGACCTGTTGATCCTCAAAGCGGTGTCTCTCGGCCCGTTGCATGGCTACGGCGTTCTGCTGCGCATCGGACAAATCTCGGAACAGGCGCTGCTTATCGAGCAGGGAGCATTGTATCCCGCCCTGTTCCGACTGGTGCGCCAGGGTCTGCTCAAAGCGAGCTGGGGGACCTCGGAGAACAACCGGCGCGCCAAGTTCTATGAACTCACCGCTCTCGGGCGCAAGCGCCTGCGGGAAGAAACCGAGGGATGGAATCGTCTGGCCGCGGCCATCGGATCGGCTCTCGCGGCGCACCCGGAGGAAGTATGAGCGTAATCGCCTGGTTCCGATCGCTTGCCCGGAAACTCGATGTCTCCCGAACGGAAGCCGAGCTTCAAGAGGAGCTCCGCTCGCATATCACGCTGCGAGCCGACGACTTGCAGCGCACCGGCATCGATCGTCGCGAAGCCGAGCGCCGCGCACGGCTCGAATTCGGCGGCCGCGAAAAATTCGCCGAGGAATCGCGCGAGGAGATGGCCGGCCATTTTTTCGACACGCTCGCGCGCGATGTCCGCTTCAGCCTGCGGGTGCTGCGGAAGTCGCCCGGATTCACGCTGGTCGCGATCGCCACGCTGGCCGTCGCGATCGGGGCGAACGCGGTTGTCTTCGGCGTGCTGAATGGAATCGTCCTTCGCCCGCTCAATGTACCGCACGCTCAGAGTTTGTACGGAATCGAGCACGGCAATGAGCACAACATGTACGAGTCCTACCCCGACTATGTCGATCTGCGCGACCGCAACCGCAGCTTCGACGATCTCGCCGGATTCGGAGTCGACCTGGTGGGCCTCGAAAGCAACGGAAATCCGGTGCGCGCCTGGTCCGACAGCGTCACCGGGAACTACTTCGACGTGATGCGGGTTCAGCCGTATCTCGGCCGCTTTTTCCATGCCTCCGACGAGCACGGCGCCAATAGCGTCCCATATATCGTGCTCAGCTACTCTTATTGGCAGGCGCATTTTCAATCCGATCCCGGCGTGGTCGGCAGAACCGTCCGAGTTAACAGCCATCCGTTCACCATCATCGGTGTGGCGCCGCGCGGATTCATAGGAGCGCTGGTGTTCTTCGCTCCCGATTTCTTCGCGCCGCTGGTCGATCAGGAGATCCTCGAAAGCAAGAACAATCTCGACGCGCGCGGGACGCAAAGCGTGTTCATGACGCTCGGCCACTTGAGGTCCGGCGTGACCACGCAGCAGGCCGCCGCCGATCTGAACTCGATCGGGGTGTATCTTGAGAAGACCTATCCCACAAACCACGGCGCGACCACGTTCAAGCTGGTGCGGCCGGGTTTGTACGGAAATCTGCTGGGATCTCCGGTGCGCGCGTTCCTGGGCGCGATGATGCTGCTGGCCGGATTGATTTTGCTCGCGGCGTGCGCGAACCTTGGCAGCCTCTTCGCCGCCCGCGCATCGGATCGTTCGCGCGAAGTGGCGTTGCGCCTGGCTCTGGGCGCGGGGCGCACCCGGATTCTGCGCCAGCTTTTGACCGAAGCCATGCTGATCTCGCTCGCCGGCGGCGGTATCGGACTGTGGGCGAGCGTCGCGCTGCTCAACGCTCTCAGCGCCTGGAATCCGCTTCCACGTTTTCCGATGATCTCGCCCGTCGCGCCCGACGCAAACGTCTACGTGGTCGCACTGATGCTGGCGATCCTCAGTGGAGTGCTGTTCGGAATTATTCCCGCGCGCCAGGTGATGTGCGCCGATCCTTATCAGATCATCAAATCCGGACCCGGCGCGATCAGCCGCAGGCTCAGTCTTCGCGACCTGCTGCTCGCCGTGCAGATCGCGATTTGCGCCGTGCTGGTCACGTCTTCGATGGTCGCGCTGCGCGGCATGGCGCAATCCCTCCGCGCCAGTTTCGGATTCGATCCGCGCAACGCCATGCTGCTTGAAACCGATCTGAACATCGCAGGTTATCGCGGCGAGCGTGTGCCCGAAATGCAGAAGCGCATGATCGACGCCCTGCATGAGGTTCCCGGCGTCGAGGCCGCGGGAGTCGTGAGCCGGGCCCCGCTCAACGGCGGTGGCTTCGCCGAATGGATTTTCACCGAGCAGGCCACCGATTTCCGCCCGGCGAACCGGGCGGCTGTCGCTGAGCGCTTCACCATCTCTCCGGAGTACCTGCGCGCGGCCGGAACGGTCCTGCTCGCCGGCCGTCCGTTCACGTGGCAAGACGATAAGGAAGCGCCGCGCGTAGCGCTGGTGAACCGCTTGCTCGCGCGAACATTATTCGGCTCGGAGGCGAACGCAGTGGGCCGTCACTTCAAGCAGCGCGACGGGTCGCTCGTCGGGATTGCCGGCGTTGTCGAGGACGGGAAATACGAGAACCTCACGGAGGATCCGCAGCCGGCCGTTTTCTTCCCGCTGGCGCAAAGGCCCGTAAGCGAGACCACGCTGGTCGTGCGCTCGGCAGGCGATCCGCTGCCGCTCGCCCGGTCTCTTCAAGCGAAGCTGCGCAGCCTCGACCCCGAGCTTCCCTTTCTCGCTCTCACCTGGATCGAACAGCTCGGAGTCGCGCTGTTCCCCGCCCGGACGGCGGCCGTCGCGCTTGGCCTGCTCGGCATTATGGGCGCGATCCTTTCGATCACCGGCATCTTCGGAATGGCCGCGTACTCGCTCAGCCGGCGGCTGAAGGAGCTGGGCATCCGGATCGCCGTCGGAGCCCGGCCCAAACAAATCCTGCATGCCGCGCTGGGACGCGCATTCAAGCTGCTGGCGATCGGCTCCGCGTCGGGATTGCTGCTCGGAATTCTCGCCAGCCGCGTGCTCGCTTCCATCGTCTATCAGGCCACGCCGCGCGATCCGCTGGTGCTCGGCGGAGTCGTTCTCGCGATGTTGCTCGTGGGCCTGCTGGCGACCTGGATTCCCGCGCAACGCGCGCTGTCGATCGATCCTTTGACCCTTTTGCGCGAGGAGTGAGGACAGACCAACGCGCGGCATGACTGCCGCGCCTCAACACCTCCACGTATACAAAAAACTTACATCAACTCCATCGCCCGGTCGATTTCGCCGAAATCCACATAAAAATGCGGCGATAATCGCACCCATTCGCCGCGCGCGGCAGCCATGACGCGATTCTCTTTCAATCGCGCCACAATCGCGGCAGAGACCTCGGCGGGTTTCTTGACGCTGACGATCCCCGCGCCGGTCGCCGGCGTCCGCTCCGCGGCGACGTCGAACCCTTTGCGACGCGCGGCCGCGTCGATCCGGTCTCCCAGCGCCTGTACCTTCGGCGCGATGTTCTCCACACCGATTTCCAGCAAAAATTCGATCGCGGCGCGCAGCCCGAAACAACCCACGGTGTTCAACGTCCCGCACTCATAGCGGCCCGCGTCGTCGCGCAGCGTCATGTCGCGAGCGCCGTAGTTTTCGAACCCCGCGACGTTGGTCCAGCCGAATTCCGCGGGATAAACCTGCTCCTGCAGCCGGCGCGAAATATACAGAATCGCGCAGCCCTCCGGGCCGCACATCCACTTGTGGCCGTCGGCTGCCAGCGCATCGATGTGCGACGCGCGCACGTCCAGCGGAAACGCGCCCAGCCCCTGGATCGCGTCGACGAAGAAGATCACACCCAGGTCGCGGCAGATCTCCCCGATGCGCGTGAGGTCGGCGCGATATCCGGTCAAATATTGCACGAAGCTGAGCGCCAGAAGCCGCGCGCCCCTGGCAGCGTCGTGAATGCGCTCCAACGGATCGGTCACCGAAAGCCACTCGACGCGCACGCCCTTCGGCTCCAACCGCTGCCACGGGTACTGATTGGAAGGAAATTCTTCTTTGAACGCGACCACCCGATCGCCCGGGCGCCAATCGATACCCTGCGCGACAGTCGAAATGCCCTCGGAAGTGTTCTTCATGAGCGCGATCTCTTCTGGCGTGGCGTTCACCAGCCGTGCGGCAGCCCGGCGCAATCCGTCATAGGCCTCCAGCCACTTTTCGTAGTGCGCCGAGCCGTTCAAAAGCGCATCCTCGGTCAGCCACTGCATCGCCTCGGCGGCCGGGCGCGACAGCGGCGCAACCGCCGCATGATTCAGATAAATCAGGCTTTGTGCAGCCGGAAAAGCGTCGCGGTAACGCTCCAGATTTTCGAAACCCATTCCTCCGAGCATACGTTAAATCAGCATGCGATTCGTTCGCCTCCTACCCTGTCTGGCGAGCTTCGTTCTAATCCCGTCGCTTGCGGCCCAAACTCAAGCCGACGCCAAAAAGGATCCCGACCGGATCGGCTCGCGTGACGTGAGCAAGGGCGTCAACTGGTACTCGATCCCGAAAGAGCTGGCGCTCGGCAAGCAGCTCGCCGCGCAGGTGGCGCGCAATTCGATCCTGATCGACGATCCAGTGATCACGGAATACGTCAATCGGCTTGCGCAGAATCTGGCGCGCAACTCCGACACCAAATTCCCCATCACCACCCAGGTCATCCAGGACGACTCCATCAACGCGCTGTCACTGCCCGGCGGATTTTTCTTCGTCAATACCGGCCTGGTGCTCGCCGCCGCCAACGAATCCGAGCTCGCCGGCGCCATGGCGCACGAAATCGCCCACATCGCCGCGCGTCACGGCACCCGCACCGCCACCCGCGGACAGATCGCGCAACTGTCGACCATCCCTTTGATTTTCATCGGCGGATGGCCCGGCGTCGGCGCGAGTCAGGCGGCTAATGCCGCAATTCCCATAGGTTTGCTGCAATTCTCCAAAGCGTTCGAGTCCGAAGCCGACCTGCTCGGGCTCGAATATCTTTACAAAAGCGGCTACGATCCCGAGGGGATGGTGGATATTTTCGAGAAAATCGAGGCGCTCGAGCAAAAACAACCCGGACGCGTGGCCAAAATCTTCATGGATCACCCCGCCACCGGCGATCGCATCGTGAAGGTTCAACAGGACATTCAGGAACTGCTCAAAGCGCAGCCGCAGTACGTCGTCAACACGTCGGAGTTCGATCGCGTGAAAGCGCGGCTTCAGGCGCTCGAAAACCGCCGCAGGAACCAGCCCGCCAGTCCCAATAAACCGACCCTCCGGCGCCGGCTCGACACGGGGGATCTGGTTGCTCGAAATGGTTTCTTCACCGGAGCGTCGCATTGAATGACGGCGCGTGGGAAGAATCGGTATATAATGTGGACTGAAAGGAGTCCGTCGATGCCTGCTTTACGAGCGCGGCGCCTTCTGGCAATCGCAACGATCGTATCGTTGTCTTCATTCTCGCTGTTCGCTGGCGATGACAAGGAAAAGAACCCCGATGATATCGGGAATCGCGATGTCGGCAAGGGCCTCAACTGGTACTCGATGGACAAAGAGATCGCGCTCGGCAAGCAGCTCGCGCAGCAGGTGGAGCGCAACGCCAAGATCATCGACGATCCGGTGATTGCCGAGTACGTCAATCGCGTGGGCCAGAACCTGGTGCGCAATTCCGACGCCAAGGTTCCCTTCACCATCAAAGTGATCGACACCGAAGACGTGAACGCGTTCGCGCTGCCCGGCGGATTTTTCTTCGTGAACTCCGGCCTGATCCTCAAGGCCGACACTGAAGCGGAGCTGGCCGGCGTGATGGCGCACGAGATCGCGCACGTCGCGGCGCGGCACGGAACGCGTCAGGCGACCCGCGGCCAGGTGATGCAGCTTGCCACCATCCCGCTGATCTTCATGGGCGGCTGGGCCGGGTACGGAGCCTACCAGGCGGCCAGCGTGCTGATCCCGGTCACCTTCCTCCAGTTCTCCAAGGCGTTCGAGTCCGAAGCCGACATGCTGGGCTTGCAGTACATGTACAAGACCGGCTACGACCCGGAAGCCTTCGTGGACTTCTTTGAGAAGATCGAGTCGCTTGAAAAGAAGAAACCGGGCACCATGGCGAAGGTTTTCTCCACGCATCCTCCCACCGACGACCGCATCGTGGCGGCGCAGAAAAATATCCAGGAGTACCTGAAGGCGAAACCGGAATACGTGGTGACCACCTCCGAGTTCAACGACGTCAAGGCGCGCCTGGCGATGCTGCACAATCGCAAGAAAGTGGACCAGAAGGACGACAACCGTCCGCGCCTGCGCCGTGCGCCCGGGTCGGGTACCGACGGCGGATCGGGGTCGGGATCGGGTTCCGGAAGCTCCGATGATGACCGGCCCACGCTCAAGCGCCGTCCGGATTCCGGCAGCGGCAGCAGCGGCGGCGACGGCAACAACAACTAATTCTCCCTTAAGTGCGAAGAAAAGCCCGCGGAAGTGGAATCCGCGGGCTTTTTCAATTTTTGACCGCGCAGGGCGCGCTTCATGCCAGCGTCGAGGTGCACGCGGGGCAGCGGCGCGCCGCCAGCGGGATTTTCGAGCAGCACTCCGGACAGTCCTTGGTGGTGACAGGCGCCGGAACCGGCTTCATCAGGCGGTTCACCTGCTTGACGATGATGAAAATCACGAATGCGACGATCAGAAATTCCACTACCGTGTTGATGAACACCCCGTAGTTGACCGTGGGCGCCTTGTCGGCCTTGGCGGCCGCGAGCGTGGCGTAGCTTTTGCCGTTGAGCGGTATGAACAGGCTGGAGAAGTCGATTTTTCCGGTGAACAGGCTGATCACTGGCATCAAAACATCGTTGACCATGGAAGAGACGATCTTTCCGAACGCGGCTCCGATGATCACGCCGATCGCCAGGTCCAGCACGTTGCCCCGCATGATGAATTTCTTGAATTCCGCAAACACAGTGGCCTCCCTTTCGATTTGCGCGCGTGCGCGCAAACCTTCAGTGCCTGTGTAAAAAGGGGACAGCCTCTACTCTGTCCCCAGACGCAGGCTGTTGAACCGGCGACACACGGACGGAGTGGACAGAGCGGGCTGTCCCCTTTTTCACAGACACTTCAGAAGCAGTGTACCGGAATTTGCTTAGTGAGCTCGGTGCGACTTGGCGCCCGATGGCGTGAGGCGGACCTTCCACGCGCCGCTTCCCAACCGCACGGGGGACCCGTTCAGCGTGAGTACGGTGTTATCGCCGTCACCCACCACGACGGCGGAATCGTTCGTGAACTCGAATTCACGAACATCGCCGCGCCGCAGCAGGCCCTTGAAACCCGCGCGTCCGTCGACAGTGATCGAGATCCACGTCTGATCCTTGGCGCGAATTTGCGCGTGCTGCACCGGGGATGCTGCTGACGTCGCGGGGAGCGCCGCGCTCGGCGCCGGAGCCGGCGATGGCGCAGCCGGTGAGGGTTCGGCCGCCGGCGCGGGAGAGGGCGACGGCGTTACCGATGGTGATTCAGCAGCAGGAGCGGAAGCAGGCGCCGCCGCGGCGGTCACGTGAGGCCGTGGAGGTGCGGGGCTGGCCTGCATCCACCGCTCGATAACCAGCGCGCCGATGACCGCAAACACCAGTCCCGCGGCCAGCGCGAGCAACAAAGTCCACCGCTCCCTGCGCCGCGCCTGTGGAATCGATTTCTGCATCGTCTCGATCGTGTTGACTGCCGACGCGCGCGCGGCTTCTACGGGATCGACGCGAGTTGGCGTCACATCCACCACCCGCGGATGAGTGGACCCCGCCATCATCGGGGCGGGCGTGGGCGTGGGCGTCGGCTTCGCGACTTCTTCAGCCGGCGGCGGTGCGAGCGTCTGTTGTCCGGCTTTTTCCTCGAGAACTTCTTCCGCGGCCATCACCTGTTGGGGCGCGACGATGGGCGCGGGTGACGGAGGTTCGGCTACAGCCGCGATTGGCGACGGCTCCGCCATCGACGGAGGCGCGGATGCCTCCGATTCGTCCGGTTCCTTCCCCTCCATGATCTTTTCCATGGCGGCCAGTACCACCGCGTCCGAATCAAATTTCTGTCCGTCCGTGATGTGCCGGTGAAAGTCCCCGAGCATCCGCGAAACAACGCCCGCCGCATCGCCGAGCGCGGCATCCTTGGAGATTTCGTGCAGCCTGCGGGCGCCGATCACGTATTTGTTTCCGCGCGTCTCGACATGGCGGATCTCGGCCAAAATCAGGCGGTGATCCACCTCAATGCCGGCAATCTGGTTCTCCTCGATTTGCTCCTCGCTCAAGAACCGCATTCCGGTGGCGGAAATATCGATCAGTCGCGCGATGAACATGCGCGCCGGCTCGCCGGGCACAATCACCCGGACCGGGGAGCTAACCTCGAACCGCGGTTCGCGACGGCGTTCCATTTTCAATCACCTATCGGCGGATTCGGGCAATGCCTGTAGGACGATCTTAGTGTCGCCGGATGAGTATGATAGAAGTAATGGCGAAGCACACCAAGCTCATCGAGACCGCGTGTCCGTGCTGCCACGCCGAGCTGCACATCGATTCGGAAACCGGCGCCGTGATCCGCTTCAAGGAGCACGAGAAACCGCCCTCGGTCGCCGATTTCGAGACCGCCGTCGAGCGCTTGCGCGGTGAAGCCGGGCGCCGTGAGGACGCTTTCAAGAAATCCGTCGAATCACACAAAACGCACCAGGACGTATTAAGCAAGAAATTCGACGAGATGCTGAAGATCGCCCGGGAAAACCCCGACGCCCCGCCGCCCAAGCGCGATATTGATATCGACTGAGCGGATTCACTTCGGCGCGTTGACCCGGCGCAGAAACGCGATGATCTGCCAGCGCTGCGGTTCCGGCAGCTTCGACCAGTCCGGCATGCCCCGCTGCACGACACCATTCGCTATCAGCCAGAAAATTTCGCCGTCGGTCGCCCGGCTTAGCAGCGGGCCCAGGCCAGGCCCTCTTTGGGAGCCGCCGGCCGACTCGCCGTGACATTCCGCACAATGCTCGACGAACAACTTCTTCCCCGCCGCTGGAGCGTCCGCGTCGTCGCGCAGCGGATTGCGCCTGCCGCGCGCCTTTTGCGGAACCCGCGCGAGCACCACCTCCACAGGTTCATCGCGCCGCTGCCGCTCCCTCGGCGCCGAAGACGAATCGAGCGCCAACAAACCCAGGACCGTCACCACCACGAGTTCATTTTTCATACGCGGCCTCACATCCAGCTCCGAAGCATCTCGCCGAAGCCCGAGAATTCACGGGAAAGCCCCCACCGCAGCAACACACCATGGCTGTTGTCGTTCAGCCCGAATCCGGGCGAAATTCGTACGGTCCATCCCGATGGCAAATTCCAGGCGACGGCCGGCGCAAGATAATGCGACGTGTCGTGGAGGCCGAAACTCTGCGTATCGCCAAGACCGCCATACATCTCGACCCCCGCGATGATGTTCTCGGCACACAACACGCAGTGCCGCGGGGAAGCCTTGAGCGCCAGCGGCCGGCTGATTCCCAACGCGTATCCGAACTCCCACGGGTTGTCCGGTAAAAGGTTTTTGGTCGCCAGAGGATTCAGCGCGAAGTTCCAGCCTTTGAAATCCCTGGAAAGGATCAGTTTGAACTCGAGCTCGTGGTCGTGAATGGCGTTCAGCATCGCGTTGGGGTCGGCGTGATCCAACGCGACGTCGTGGCCCTCCACTTCCTTTATCGTCTTGTCGGCTTCGCTGATGTTCTCGTACTCGACGTAGAGCACCGGATTGACAAAGTGCTCGGTGCGCAGAAGTCGCACCCGATTTTCCCAACGCAGCCCCGTGAATACCGTGCTGTCGCGGAAGGTGGTTTGAGAATCCAGGTAGAACTCGGTGGTCCACCACGCCGTCGCGCCATATTCGAATTCGATCCAGGGAGCCACGAAATCGTTGCCCATGCGCTGCGTCCCGAAGGTAGAAAAATACTCGACCTCCAGGTTCCCGGGCTCCTCCAGGTGATGGTCATAGGTGACGATGTAAGGGCTTTCCTGACCGAATGCGTGGGGCGAGAGCAGCGCCAACGTCAGGCCCACCACCAGCCGGGCCGACTTGAGACTGTGGATCGGTCGGATTTCGTCCCGGCTCTTGTTGCAAATCATTTGCATATCGCATCTAGAATCCACTCAAATGCCCTAGCTTGCCAGGATATTTCAGCAAACGGATTGCAAACGGGTTCGTATGGCGAGAATTAGGACCTAAATGGTCCGAGTTTGTTTGGGGAGGCCGCACGGAGTTCGAATCGAACTCCAGATCTCAATCGGTTCGATCAGCCGGCCAATTTGTGAGAGACGAAACTAAAACGGCACGTCGTCGTCCGTCACGCCCCCGCTCGGAGGAGTCGACGGGGCCGCCGTTTGCCTCGGCCGCGGCGCACTGCGCATGCCTTCCTGCGAAAAACCTTCGTCCGGCGGACCACCCTCGCCGCGTCCGCCCAGCAGGATCACGTCCTCGGCGATCACTTCCGTCATCCACTGCTTCTTGCCGTCTTTATCGTCGTAGCTGCGCGTCTGCAAGCGCCCCTCGACGTACACCTGCTTGCCCTTGGTCAGGTACGGCGCCACGTTTTCGTTGCGCCACAGGACCACGTTGGTCCAGTTGGTCTCCTCTTTCCACTCCCCCGTCTGCTGATCTTTCCAGCGCCGATTCGTGGCCACGGAAAATTTGGTCACCGGAACCTGCGACGGCGTGTACGCGGTCTCCGCGTCGCGGCCCAGATGCCCGATCAGAATCACTTTGTTTACGCTTCGGCTTGCCATGATTCTGCACGATAGCATGAGATTGCCCGGAAAGGCTAACGCCGATAGACTGATACTCCATGCAACACGAAGGCTTCAGCCGCACCGCCTACCTGGTCGCGTTGCGCCGGGCGGCGCATCAGTCGCTCGATTCCCCCAAAATCTTCGACGATCCGCTTGCGTGCCGCATTCTCGATCCGATTGACGATCCGCGGCGAAAAAATTTTGCCCGGCGTGCGGACACGCGCCGCCGCGCGTTCATGGCCGTCCGCAGCCGCTACGCCGAAGACCAGCTCGCCCGCGCGACCGCCCGGGGTGTGCGCCAGTACGTCATCCTCGGCGCAGGCCTGGACACGTATGCCTACCGCTCCCAGTCCGGAGTGCGCGTGTTTGAGGTCGACCATCACTCGACGCAATCCTGGAAGCGCCGGCTGCTCCATCAATCCGGCATCGCGATTCCGGATGCCGTCACCTTCGTTCCCGCCGATTTCGAACGCGAGCCGCTCGATCAGACTCTTCTGGCGAACGGATTCCGGCTCGATCAACCTGCCTTCTTCGCCTGGCTCGGCGTAACCATGTACCTCACGCGCGAAAGCGCCGTCGGCACATTTCGCTTCATTGCCTCGATGCCGGCCGGAAGCGGAGTCGCCTTCGACTATGTGCTCGACCCCGCCGAGCTGAGTCCCGGCCTGCGTTTCCGTCAGCACCTGATCGCGCGCGCTGTCGCCGGCCTGGGCGAGCCGTTCCGGCTGTATTTCCGTCCATCCGATCTGGCGCAGCTCTTGAAGGAACTCGGATTCAGCGCAGTCGAGGATCTCGGCCCGGCCGAAATCGATGAGCGCTATTTCGCGGGCCGCAATGACGGGCTGCGAGTGTCTCCCGGTTGGGGCCACCTCTGCTCCGCCTGGGTTATTCTGGACAGATGAACCGCCGGGAGTTGCTCCAGTTCGTCCCCACCGTTGCCGCGCTGATCGCCACCGAAAGCGGATTCGTGCCGCGCGCCGCCGCGCAGGGACGCGGTCCGGAGCCGCCCATGCGCATCACCAAGGACCAGCTTCACGATGCGCTCGAGATTCTCGGCCTGGATTTCACCGAGGAGCAGCGCGACATGATGCTCCCCGGCGTCAATCGCGCGCTCGCCAATTACGAAGCCCTGCGCAAGATCGACATTCCGCTCGACACCGAACCGGCGTTTCATTTCCGCCCCGCGCTGCCTGGTAAGGAACCCAAGCCGCGACTGTCGCGATTCACTCCAACCCGCGCCGGGAAGCTCGCTTCGTTCAAAGATGTCGAAGACCTCGCCTTTTTGCCGGTCACCGAACTCGCGCCGCTGGTGAAGGCTCGCAAGGTTTCCTCCACCGACCTCACCAAGATGTACCTGGCGCGCCTCAAGAAATACAGCCCCAAGCTGCTGTGCGTGATCACGTTGACCGAGGATCTCGCGCTCCAGCAGGCCGAGCAAGCCGACAAAGAAATCCGCGCCGGCAAATATCGCGGCCCGCTGCACGGAATCCCGTTCGGCGCCAAGGACCTTTTTAATACCAAAGGCATTTTGACCACCTGGGGCGCGGAGCCGTTCAAAGACCAGGTCCCCACCTACAACGCCACCTGCATCGACCGCCTGTACAACGCGGGCGCGGTGCTGCTTGCGAAATTGTCGATGGGCGCGCTCGCGCAGGGCGATGTGTGGTTCAACGGAATGACGCGTAATCCCTGGAATCTCGAGCAGGGATCGAGCGGATCCTCGGCCGGATCTGCCGCATCGACATCCGCCGGCCTGGTCGGATTTTCGATCGGCACCGAAACTCTGGGATCGATCGTCAGCCCCAGTTCGCGCTGCGGCGTCGCCGGCTTGCGTCCGACTTACGGCCGCGTCAGCCGCTACGGTGCAATGGGTCTGAGCTGGACCATGGACAAGATCGGCCCCATCTGCCGGTCGGTGGAAGATTGCGCGCTGGT
>Ga0335081_10008119_pt1 | contig 16830 bp, 18 predicted proteins | sample Lox_Sample_35_FD_206713 | JGI IMG/M metagenome (GOLD analysis project Ga0335081, IMG submission 206713) | Soil microbial communities from Loxahatchee National Wildlife Refuge, Florida, United States - Lox_Sample_3.5 | ecosystem: Environmental > Terrestrial > Soil > Wetlands | place: USA... | reverse complement strand
CACCACGGGAAATATCTGGACCGGCATCTGGAACCTTTCATGGCCCATGCTTGTAATGATGATCTTTGGCTTCATGGTCGGCTTCACCGATGTTTATGTTGCCGGTCTGATCAGCCCGAATGTCCAGGCGGCAGTCGGTTTCATAACACAGATATATTTCCTCGTCATCATTGTGGCAAATGCCATCAGTATAGGCTCGCTGGCGGTGATTTCCAGGGCCATTGGCGCCGGAGACCAGGCGCGAGCCATTGATGCCGCAAAGCAGTCCCTCCTGCTGGGACTCTTGATTTCCATCGCTTTTACTGCGGTATGTGTCATATTTTATCGCAGCATCATTTCCGCTGCCGGCTTCCCGCAAGAGATCACTGCCATTGCCGAAAATTTCTTGCAGATTTTCGCCTTTGCTTTAGGCCCAAATTACCTCCTTATCATCTCGAATACCGTTTTCCGCGCAGGTGCGGAGGTGAAAAAACCCCTTGTAACAATGTTTGTCATCAGCGTGATAAATATTGCCCTGGATTTCCTGCTGGTTTTCGGCATTCCCCCTTTTCCGAGACTCGGTTATGCTGGGATTGCCTTTTCCACTGCCATCTCGACACTCTTGGGAACCGTGATGAATCTGATGTTCCTATGGTTCAGCGAGAAGTGGCGGCCCGTTTATTCCGATTTCGGAACCGTATCTTTTGGAATGATCAAGACCATTTTCAACACGGGATGGCCTGCGGGATTTCTCCAGGTTGCCTGGAATCTGGCGAGCATATTCCTGTATAATGTTCTGGCAAGACTAAAAGAGGCAAGCATCATCGCTCTCGCGTCTATTGCCAATGGACTCCGGATTGAGGCAATCATTTTTCTTCCCGCCTTTGCTCTCAACATGGCCGCATCAGTCATTGTGGGCCAGAACTTGGGCGCCGGCGATCCCGATAGAGCGGAAAGGATAGGCTGGAAGTTGGCAGGTTTGGGTATAGCGGTCACGAGTATCATGGCTATTGTCATTTTTATCTGGGCTGAGAGTTTCGCATCCACCCTGACATCGGAGCCTCAAGTCCTCGCCGAAACGGCGCGGTATCTAAGATTCAATATGGTTTCCGAGCCCTTCCTTGCCTTGAGTACTGTCATGGGAGGCGGCCTTCAAGGGGCCGGTGATACAAGGGCGACCATGTGGGTCATTATCATTTCCATGTGGCTTATTCGGCTCCCCCTTGCCGTATATCTTGCGCTCTATGCGGGATTGGGGGCCCCCGGCGTCTGGACCGCCATGGTAGTCTCCATGGCTTGCCAGGGGCTGATGATGGCCTGGTGGTTTCACAAGGGGAGATGGAAGAGGCTGGAGTTGAGATAAACGAAAAACCCGAAACGTCGGGCAGATCCTAGAACCACTGAAAGGAGACTTTATAAATGTTGCACTTCTACAACTCAATGGGAAAGCGATTGGAGGTTTTTCGCCCCGCTAACCCCGGAGTCGTGAATATATTCACCTGCGGTCCTTCCGTCTATCAGAGGGCGCATATCGGTAATTTCAGAACATTCTTATTCGAAGATGTCTTGGTCAAATATCTGGAGTATTCCGGTTACAAGGTCAAACGTGGCATGAATTTCACCGATATCGAGGACAAGGCCGTCGCCGAAGCGGAAAAAAGGCATACTACAGTAAAGCGCCTGACAGAGCACAATATAGCATCATTCCTTGATGAAATGACCCTCCTCAACATTAAGAAACCGGATTATCTTCCCCGCGCTTCGCGTTCGGTGGGCGAAGCAGTAAATATCATCGAGAACCTCGTCGCCTGTGGTACAGCATACTGGCATCATGGTGACGTCTATTTTGATCCACTGAAATTCAAAGGATTCGGGAAAATTTATGGTCTTGATATGACACGGTGGCCGAAAAAGAAGAGGCGGTTCAGTAAAGATACCTATCCTGGTATGCGCTGGAATCTCGGCGATTTCATTCTCTGGCATGGCCGCAAGGAAGGAGCACAGGACTACTGGAAGACATCTATCGGAGAAGGAAGGCCCGCATGGAACATTCAGGATGCAAGCATGGTGAACCGGTATTTTCATGAAACCCTGTCAGTTTACTGTGGAGGGATCGATAACCTGATCCGTCATCACGACTATACGCGGGCTATCCTTGAATCTGTGAGACCCTATGCCATGGCGCGATACTGGCTCCACTGCCAACATCTGTTTGTCAACGGACAGAAGATGTCCAAAAGCAAGGGGAATATCTGTTATATGGAAACTTTACTTGCCGATGGATGCAGCCCGGCTGAAATCAGGTTTTTCCTGATCTCAAATCATTATCGACAGAGGATGAACTATACTGAGAAAAATATGCGCCGTGCTAAAGACAGGCTTCAGAGACTGAAAGCCCTTGCGCACGGCATCTCCATAAGAGCCGCAGGCAGGTCCGAGAGGCCTTTCCCGACAGCCGACCGCCTCCAGAATACCTTTGTTCGGCACATGGATAATGACTTGCGCCTTGGAGAAGCAATCGATTCCGTGCAGAGTTTCTTGTCAGGTATCGACCAGGAAGCCTTACATGGAGATGAGGCCTCGGACATCCTCTCCAGACTGAGGGATATTGATAAGGTACTGAATGTCTTGTTTTAAAATGGAGGGATCGTGTCCATGGACTCCGCTGGCTTTTTGAGGATGCAAGTAATAAAGGATTTTACTGAAGATAAAGGCACTGCAGTAAAATGCTTGCAGAAGAAACAATATAATTCAGGGGGTTATGGTCAAGTTGAGAAAGCGAAAGGAAGACGCCATGGAAAAAATATTGGTACTAGTCACTTTTCTTTTATTAATTTTGAGTGTAGCGGGCATCGCCCTAGCAGAATCAAAGATCGTGGGGAGGGAAGTATCCTATGACGCTCGGGGCGTCGTAATGAAAGGTTACCTGGCATATGACGAAAACATCAAGACCAAACGCCCGGGAGTGTTGGTGGTCCACGAGTGGTGGGGTCTAAATGACTATGCGCGAAAGAGGGCACTCATGCTGGCGGAGCTAGGATATGCGGCGCTCGCTGTGGACATGTACGGTGAAGGCAAGGTGGCCACGCATCCCGACGAAGCGGGGAAATTTTCATCGGAACTCATGAAAAATTTTGACGTTGGAAAGGCGCGCTTTATGGCGGCGATGGATTTCTTAAAAGGGGAGCCCACCGTCGACCCCGCACGGATCGCAGCCATCGGCTATTGCTTCGGGGGTGGCATTGTGCTCAACATGGCGCGGCAGGGGGTGGACCTTAGGGGTGTGGCAAGTTTTCATGGAAACCTGACTGCGGTTAAACCTGCCCAGCCTGGTTCAGTCAAGGCAAAGATCCTTGTCCTTCATGGCGCCGATGACAAGTTCGTCACAAAAGGGCAAGTTGAGGCTTTCGAGAACGAGATGAAAGCCGCCGGTGCTGATTTCAAGTTCGTGTCGTACCCGGGTGCCGGTCACAGCTTCACCAACCCGGATGCCGATGAATTAGGGAAAAAGTATAATATCCCCATCGCATACAACCGCGATGCCGACAAGAAATCATGGGAGGAACTGAAGAAGTTCTTGCGCGATATCTTCTGAAGATAGCGAATTGCGGCTATCTTCTCATGCCTCCGGCGCCGCCAGCGGGTGGATGCATAGTCTCTCCGTCGTGAGCAGGCGGGCTGAATACCCTCTCTTCACTCGGTGACGGCCCAGGCGTCCCGCCTTCCGGTGCTGGTGCACGGAACCGTTCTCCCTCATATACGCGCGGTCCGGACGCTTTTCCTTCCCGGGGAGCGGGGCTCATCATCCTCTGCCCGCCAACAGGAGAGCTAACCGTAGCGCCTCCCGCGGCTGGACTGGCATGCCTGGTGCCGCCGGTTGGTGCGCCTATCACATTACTACGGCGTGAAGGCGGGTTCGCTATCCTTGTACCGGGAGGCATTTGTTCACGGGGGCCATGAAAAATTCTTGTTTCACTGCGAGGGAACCCGTCGAGATAAAACGCTTTTTGTTCTTTACACCGATGCCGGCAAATGTCCTCCCATTGAATCTCGCTCCCGGATCGATCCGGAAGACACGGCGCTTCCTCATGTCGTTGAAGTGGTTTGAGACAATGATCCTGTGAAAATCGTTGAGGACGAAGAATCCGGGAACCCAGAAACCGGAACACCAGAAGGGGTATGGAATCCAGGCGTAAAGATAATAGAAATCAGGCGGCGGCAACATCGTAGAACACTTTTAAGGCCTCATCCCTGCCTACGGACAGCTTGCCGGCATCCGCGGCGGTGCCTACCGCTTTTTGTAGCTCACATATGATATCGGGAGTCACGGGATAATCGGCAATCCATCCGTTCCGCGGTGTGATGCCGGCTTCCCCAAGCCGGCTTTCCGCCTCAACCTCTTCATCTGTAGCACTTATACCCAAAGCGGAGGCAAGCCTGACCGCGAAATCGCCTTCACGGACCAGTTGCTGCTCTATCGGTGGCGGGTTTTCTGATTGAGCATGAGTTACCACCGCCGGCAACAACAAAAAAGGGCCCACCGTTAACAATATAATAAGTCTCCGGGATAGTTCTTCTCATACAGTTCCCCTTTCAGTTCCCGTCGCGATTTTTTCATCATTGCCCCGTCTCCCATCCCGCTGGCGAATCTTTTTCAATATTGATATGACTTCTATATCCTCCATATCGGGAAAACTCCGGTAAAAAGAGGCGACAGCAAAGGAGTAGCCCCTGTCGATGTGGAGGCATATGATGGAATCAACCTCGTGACTCACCAGATTGTACGCATCGTCGTGTGCGACAGGGACTGTGCATCTGATTTTCAGTGCATTTCTTTCCTTTGCAAAATTTATGGCAGCAAGCATGGTGAATCCCGTGGCAAGTCCGTCGTCAACAATGATAACAGTGCGCCCTTGTAGATCGGGGAATGGTGCCGACCCGCGATACAGTCTGTCTCTCCGCAGCACTTCCTCATATACCTCATCCACTATTGCATCAATCTCGCTTTGTGAAACATAGCCCGCGTCAATCAGTTTTTTGTTCAGCATGACTTTCTTGTCCAAGACAACAGCACCGAAGCCCATCTGGTCATTCTGCGGCAGGGGAAGCTTGCGGAGAGTTATCGGCTCTAAAAGACAATTCAACTTGACAGCTATGGGATAGCCTACAGAGATCCCGCCTCTTGGTATGCCAAGGACGATGGGATTCTTATCGTCCTTGACGAGATGAATTTTCCCCGCAAGTTTTGTTCCCGCATCCAGTCTGTCCTTAAAGAGAATCATGGCAGATACCCTTGCAGTCTTTCCAACTTCATACATCCTAATGACGCATGTTATTACGAAAATGGTCTTCTCAATTCTCAACCCCGCAACAGTCGCACGCTTCACCGACCAGTTCCGTTGAAGATCTTTATCTTCCCGTATTCACCGTCGAAGCCGGGCTTGATATTAACATCTCCCTTCCTCATGCACGAGACGGCCTCCGCGAGACGGGGCGAACCGGCGCGTCCTATGTCTTTCAGCGGTATCGTTGTTATAATGGTCAATTCATTGCCCAGCTCCTGCAGCAATCTTGTATATTCGCAATCGACCGCCCTGCTTTTCGCGCCCACATTCATGGCTTCTGCAATGATCTCCCGGAGCGGAATTACAGAATAAAAAGGCGGCGCGCCCTTCGGCCTGAATCCCATCCCCCTGTCCGCGAGCTTTTCAATCCTGTGCATTACACCCAAGGTCAGCTTCCTGCCGCACACGGGGCAGATATCGTCATGCCTTATCGAATCTTCCGGGTCCATGCTTACGGCGCAGGATCGGTGGCCATCGTAGAAATACTTCCCCTCCTGCGGGAAAAATTCGATCGTGCCCACAAAACCCTTTCTTGATTTTATAGCATCCATGATCGCCGCGTAAGACACCTCTACATCGAATATGGTAGCTTCGCGGCCAATTGCGTTTGGCGAATGTGCATCAGAATTGGATATTAAGGTTATCTTGGCAAGGGATGAAAGCCTCCAATTCATGGCCGGGTCCGAGGATAGTCCTGTTTCAATCGCATAAATATTGGGTGTCCATTCTTCAAAGCATTCCTCGAGGGAGGAAAATCCGGACGCCGCGCCAAAGACCGAGAAATGCGGCGTCCATGCATGTGCAGGAACGAGCATGGCATGAGCGGATGAATCGAGCACCATCTGGAGGAGATCTTTGGCGTCCAGCTTCAGGATTGGTCTCCCGTCCGAGGCGAGCCTTCCTATTCTTGTAAGGGCCCTATTTAATTTAACGGCATCGGAAAAGTCACGAACAAATACAAGGGCATGGATCTTTCTGGTTTTCCCATCCTTTTTATAGATGCAGCTTATTTCCACAGACAACAGGAAGAATACGGGAGCTTTGCACGACTCGGGGACGTCATGCGATTGAAAATTTTTTCTCAGAGAGTGCAACCCATCTCCCGCGGGCTCCAGTTTTCTTCTTAATTCGCCGAGCCATGCGGGATGCGTGAAATCACCCGTGCCAATGACCCTGATACCTTTCAGCTGCGCCCATTTCCAGATGATCTCAGGAGACAGCTCATTGCTGGTTGCTATGGAATACTTTGAATGGATGTGAAGGTCTGCAATGAAGCGCATGAGGAATTATTTCTTCGTACCCATGTGTTTGAGAAACCACTCCGCAGCGAGCCTAGCCACTTCGTCAAGGGCACCTGGTTCCTCAAAGAGATGAGTCGCCCCCGGAATGACGACCATGTCTTTCTTGCATTTGAGATTTTTGAAGGCCTCTCTGTTCATGGCAATGACAGGTCTGTCATTGCCTCCGACGATAAGCAAGGTCGGTGCCTTGACCTTGTCGAGATGATCCATAGCGAGGTCGGGGCGGCCTCCCCTTGACACTATAGCGGCAACACCCCTGGGTTCCCTCGCCGCGGCATCGAGAGCGGCTGCCGCGCCAGTGCTTGCGCCGAAGTAGCCCATCTTTAACCCGCGCGATTCAGTGTTTTCCTGCAACCACAGGGTGCCGGCAAGGAGCCTATCGGCAAGAAGATTGATATCAAATACTTTTCTTCGATCAAGTTCTTCAGAGACATCGAGAAGATCAAAAAGAAGCGTCGCCAAACCTGCCTCCTGCAAAACCCGTGCAACGAATGCATTGCGCGGGCTGAGACGGCCGCTCCCGCTTCCATGGGCGAAGGCAACAACACCGGCAGGCTTCGAGGGAAGGCTGAAAATCCCTGCCAGACTCATATTGTCTGCCGGGATGAGAACTTCCTTTTCACGCATCTTGGCCACGGTCATGATCCTCATCGCCTTTCTATGCGGGTCGTAACTGAATCCACATTAGATTGTCTCGCCTTCATCCTGCCATTTCCGATTTATTTAAAAAGGCACTTCTCGCCTTTTTCGTTGATGAAATATTGTATTGACCCGTCATAGAAGATCACGGAAATTTGTTTGTGCTGCCCATGCTTCCTGAGCAATCTATGAAATTCCTTCTTTTCCAGCTCCGACTGCCATACCACAGAACCGTATATTCTCTTTGACTCTACGGGGAAATGAATTACGATCTGACAGAAAAGAGCGACAATAAAGAATATCAGTACAAATCTCATGGCTGGTCCTCCGCAAAGAGAGCGCCGCACTTTGTAATTCCCAGATAGGCCAGTCGACTAAAGACTTCTGATCAGAAAAGCATCTCCGGGAAATGTGTCTGGCGGAGGGTGAAGAGGCAACACCCTCCGCCGCAGGAGAGAAGAACAACACGAGTTGGCGCTAGAGGATTGATCTATCCGCGTGCACTTTCTATGACCGCCCTGCACTTGCCGCCCACATGCCTGGGGCATGCCGGCCATGTCAAGAAATGGAAGCCTCTGAAGTCCTGTGCCCGCGATTAACAATAAATATCTTGAGATCAGCACCTATAAGCGTAAAAATGATTGTAGCAGAATGACTCCGGATCACTCTGTTTTAATTCCGCCTCCGACAGACACTGCCCTATCATCCGCTTCGAGACTTCTTCGTAATCAGGCCGTTTTTCCTCACTCTTTTTGCATGTCATACATATGGCTTCATGATCGTAGCTTGAAAGAATTCTTTCATCCTTCTGCTTGAGCGGCCTATGGCACCTGGAGCATTCCGCCGCACAAAATAATTTTTCCTTCCAATCCTTCATTTTTTCGTCAACTCCTTTCAATATCCGTGTGAGGCGTTAATTTGAAATCAATAATTTTCTCAATTTGTACTGTCACTTTTCTCCGGATTTGAGGAACATCATCTTTCTTTCCAAAAGCAGACGCATAACCGTCCAAATACGCCATGTCCTCTTCTTTTTTCGCCCTGCCTATTAATTGATAGCCTGTGTCCTTTACGGCATCCCAGACGGCGATTGCCAGATAGTTATTTTCCCCCATCAGATTTTCCATGGTTTTCGGACAGAACCATTCAGTGAGAACAGCGTTATTCTTTGAGTCAAGGGAAAGCGCCTTCGCTGCCGCTATGTGCGGTACGCCGTCCCCGTTTACAGATGCTATGAAGGCGTGTTTCGTTCTCACCGCGAGGAGAACCGCCTTCTTCAATAATTCCGTTTTCGTTTCCCTCTTCACTTTCTCTCTTCCAACAAGATCTGGCGCACTTCTTCATCTTCAGTCTGATCAAATCTATTGTAGAATTGGCCGACAGCGGAAAAGAATTCCGGTGCCCGTAGGCAGAGCACATAGTCAGCGTCGTTTGCCAATCTCCTCAGACTGTCTTCAGGACCCACCGGCAGGGCAACCATTAGCGTTTGGGGCTTTTCCTCCCTGAGGGACCATACTGTTGCTTCCATGGTAGCACCAGTGGCTATGCCGTCATCCACGACGATTACGTATCTCCTTCCCAGATCTATTCTGGGAAAGTCGTTTCGAAAATACGACACGCGCTCTGCGATCACTTTCTGCTGCCTCTTTTTTTCCTCTTCGATGTACTGAGCCCGAATACCGATCTGGGATGCTATCCTCTCGTTTATGAATAATTCTCCGTTTTCGCTGATTGCGCCAATCGCCAATTCCGGATTGAAAGGAGAGCCTAGCTTCCGTGAAAGTACGATATCCAAATCACCATCCAGGATATGGGCCACTTCGCGGGCAACGATTATCCCTCCTCGCAAAATCGCAACCACGACCGGTTTTTCTTTCTCAATGCCGAGTTTTTTCAGTTCGTTGCCAAGAAGCACGCCTGCCTCTTTTCTGTCGAAGAAGGGACGGCTGCTTCTTGATATGATTTGTAGTTTCCCCATCAGCCCCAGCTGCCGCCAATCGCCTGCGGAAAAATACATCCAAGTTCATGAGACGTTACGGCAGTATTCCCTTCCCAGCGCGTAATTCCCACGACCCCTGCGATTCGGTACGATTTTGATCTAGACTACTTTCCTGAAGGACGGAAGGCAATGAGGATAAAATAGAAGAATAATGGTAGGTATAAGCTACCTATTATTTGAAGGTGGATGTGATCTCAGATCAAGCGCGGATACGGCTGTCATTTGCCAAATATCATCTTCAAGGAAATTAGAAGGAGGGCCGCGCCGAAGATCTTTTCCAGTGTTGTGTTTGAAAGATTCGTTGTCATCTTCGCACCTGCCAGGCCTCCGATTAAGGAGCGATTGTATCTATCCGGTTTAGCTCCCGGTGAGCAGTAAACTCTCGGCTTTCTGCTAATTTCATGATCTTGTTCCACAGGCATACCCCGCGTCTGCTATTACTTGCCGATGGTCAGATTCACCGTCTTTTATCCCCACCAGCCTCACCTGGCTATCGCCTCCAGCGTTTCACCCTCGGCGACGGGTATCTTGTTTGTATAAGCAAAGGTATCCATGTCAGGCTGGCTCCTCACAGATGTTTTTCATCACATCTGCTCCATTCTTCTTGATCTCAACATATTTTATGTAGTGATAATTGGGGGGAAAAGACGGATGCGTGATCGTGACTGTCAGCATTCAAGTGCTGATATAATATTCAAGCCTCACTTCCTGAGGCGATGTGGCAAAAGATATCTAAGGATAAAAACACCAGAGAATAGATAAGATTAAAACAACCTTCAACACAAGGATCAAGGAGCGCCCTCATCTCATCATCATGCATCTCCGTGCTTTCAAATGCCATGCTCACGAAAAGCACATATATTAATAAATTCCTTATAAAAATAGCCGTGTCATAATGGGGAAGCAATGAGTATTAAATGAAAGAGGAATGGGAGCTATTTCCTCCCAATTCACAGCCATTTTATCCTCATTGAATCCACCCACTGGATGAATTAGTCTTCCATTTATATTTTAAAAAAGTTTTTGGAAACTGCGGTATTCAAGGGCGGCATTTATTTGTCAAAAAACTGCTGGCTGGAAAGTCAAAAGCAGAAGAGGAATATGGAAGAACGGAACTGTCAAATGGTATTAACAGCTGGGGCTCACCCCAGTGATTCTTTGTAGGAGGGCGTCATGGCAACGGCATCGGCAAACTACTTCTTGCCTCCCATGCCGGAGGGGCTGGAAGGTCTCACGGAACTTGCCCTCAACCTCAGGTGGTCATGGAGCCATACGGCAGACCCGCTATGGGAATACATCGATCCTGATACCTGGAATCTCACTGGCAACCCCTGGCTCATCCTGCAGACCGTATCACGCACAAGGCTCGAGGCACTAAGGAGCGATACGCGGTTTCGTGAGCTGATGGACAAATACGTCGCGGGCCACCGAGAGTCCCTTCAAACCATCCGATGGTTTCAGCAGTCCTATCCCCTGTCTCCCGTTACTGTGGCTTATTTCAGCATGGAGTATGGTCTCGGGGAAGCCCTTCCCATCTATTCCGGGGGACTTGGAATACTTGCGGGCGATTACCTGAAGACTGCAAGCGACCTCGGGGTGGCGGCCATTGGGATAGGTCTTCTCTATCAGCAGGGTTATTTACGCCAGACCTTGAGCGCCGATGGCAGCCAGAGAGAAGTCTTTCCCTACAACGATCCCACCCAGCTGCCCATAGTCCCCGTACGTGATCAGGCGGGGGAATGGCTGCACGTAGAAGTTGAATTTCCCGGACGCATGGTGCGTCTGCGCATATGGGAAGCTACGGTCGGGCAGGTGAAGCTCTATCTCCTGGACAGCAATGATCTTACCAACAGCCCTGTTGACCGGGGCATTACAAGCGAGCTTTACGGAGGAGGGCCGGAACTCCGCCTGCAACAGGAGATCGCCCTTGGTATCGGCGGGTGGCGTGTCCTCTACAAGCTCGGCATTCAACCGGAAATATGCCACCTCAATGAGGGGCACGCATCGCTCGCCATATTGGAGAGGGCGCGGAATTTGATGGCTTCCACCGGGTATTCCTTCGATGTCGCACTGACGGCGACGCGAAGCGCCAACGTCTTCACTACACACACGCCCGTCGAAGCCGGTTTTGACAGATTTCCACCGGACATGATAGGACGTTATCTTGCTTCTTACGCGAACGAACTGGGGATCGGCCTGGACGGCCTCTTTGCGCTGGGCCGCAAAAACCCTGCAAATCAGGATGAGCCCCTAAATATGGCGTATCTTGCCATCAGAGGATCGGGAACCGTAAACGCCGTGAGCCGCCTCCACGGCGAGGTCAGCCGCAGCATCTTCCAGCCCCTTTTCCCCCGCATCCCACAGCATGAAGTACCCGTCACTCATGTTACCAATGGGGTTCATGTGCCTTCCTGGGATTCTGCCTTAGCCGATACACTCTGGACTGATTTTTGCGGCGATGCTCGCTGGCAGGGCACGCTCGAATTGATCGAACAAAATCTGAAAGAGGTGTCGGAAGAGAACCTGTGGACCTTCCGAATGGAAAGCGTCAAGGAGTTGATCCGGTACGTACGGGAAAGGCTGTCGAGGCAGCTCGCCTCCGTAGGCGCCCCTGGTCGAGACATCCGGCAATGCAAAGAACTGCTCGATCATAAAAGTCTCACCATGGGATTCGCCCGGAGGTTCACAGGCTACAAAAGACCAAACCTGCTCCTTCACGATCCAGAACGGCTTGTCCGCCTCCTTACCAACCCTGAGCGGCCCGTACAGCTGATAATTGCCGGCACGGCCCATCCGCAGGACATTGAGGGCAAGGAAATGATACGGGCATGGTCCCGCTTCATAAGGCGACCGGAGGTACGGCCCCATGTTGTCTTTCTCGCAGATTACGATATAATACTGGCGCAGAAGCTCGTACACGGGGTGGACCTGTGGATCAATACCCCGCGCCGTCCATGGGAAGCATGCGGCACCAGTGGTATGAAGGTTCTCGTCAACGGGGGTCTGAATCTGTCTGAGGTGGACGGGTGGTGGGCCGAGGCGTATCGCCCTGAAGTTGGATGGGCTCTGGGTGACGGCCATGAACACAGAGATGACCCGCACTGGGACGCTTATGAGGCGGAGGAGCTATACCGGCTCTTAGAGTCAGAGATTGTTCCTTGCTTCTACGACAGGAACGAAAAGGGTATTCCTTTACAGTGGGTGACACGAATGCGCGCAAGCATGTCGGAGCTGACGCCGGCCTTCAGCTCCAACAGAATGGTGAGGGAATATGTGGAAAGCATCTATCTGCCTGCAATAGAGGCCACCGCAAAGCGCCAGGCAAATGATGGACAGATGGCGAAACAGATCAGCCAATGGCGGAAGTCTGTGGAAACGCTCTGGCCGCAGCTGTCGATGCGCAATTTCATATTCGAGAATACGGGCGCGGACTCCTATGTCTTCCGGGTCGATGTCGAGCTCGGCGCCGTGAATCCCGGCACGGTGGAGGTGCAGCTCTATGCCGATCCCAGGCACGACGAGCCTCCTCTGTATTACCGGATGACCCGGGCAGAAGGAGCCAGGCCTTTCACAAACACTTATCGTTATGAAGCGGAGATCAGGACCAACCGGCCCCCTTCAGATTTCACGCCCCGCTTGATTCCCGCCTTGGGCGGCGCCATGGTGCCTCTGGAGGCGCCACAGGTTCTCTGGTACCGCTAATGCGCGAGCTCATGATCCATGATTTTTAAAGAGTATTTCCAGGATCCAAGGGGCCAAACTTCCATCGATACAGAGGAAATGTTTAGAGACGAAGGACGGCTCAAGACATTGGCGTGATATCCCGAAAACCAAGACTTAAGCCATCGAACTTTCACCCCACCTAGGACAAACGGAATGGCAAGAAAGAGCGCAGGATTACTCCTGTACAGGCACCGCGGTGACACAGTGCAGGTATTCCTCGTGCATCCTGGTGGACCTCTATGGGCCAATGGGGACACCGGGTCGTGGTCAATTCCCAAAGGAGAGTTTGGCCCGGACGAAGAGCCGCTTGCCGCCGCTAAGAGAGAATTTGAAGAGGAAACGGGCTTTAAATTGGAAGGCCGATTCACGGCGCTGACACCGGTCAGGCAGCGGAACAATAAAGTTGTATATGCCTGGGCAATAAAGGGTGACTGCGATGCCGCTCTTGTTCAAAGCAATACATTTCCCCTGGAATGGCCACCCCATTCGGGCATCACACGCGAATTCCCGGAGATCGACCGCGCAGCATGGTTTTCACTGGCAGCGGCCAAACAGAAAATCTTCAACGGCCAGGTCGGGCTTCTGAACGAGCTAGAAAGGATCCTTACCAGCGATTCGAACACGGCTCATCAGTGAACAATTGAATCTCTCCGCAGTAAACTGGGACGGATCTCCTATCCTTGGGAAATAATGATGTTCCCCATTTACTCGCTTACCCCGCAGCAAGCGAAGGCGTCTGAGCTCGCTGCCGGATTCACGTCCGCAGCGTATGGGCGGCCATTGCGAGGGCGGCGGCGACATTCTTGAGACAGGCGCGTATCTTCATTCCCGCGCGATTAGCGAGTGAAAAAAGAGCGCCTGTACATCCCGATTTTGTTGAAAGGGGATTTGCCTGCCATGCAAAATCCCCTTGATCGCCCATTGCAAAAAAGAAGCAGGAAAACAATGATTTCTTATTTCTGCCTCGTTACAGTGAAATGATCCCTTCTGTTCTTTGCCCAGGCTTCTTCATTGTGACCCGGATCGAGGGGACGTTCCTTTCCGTAGCTTATGGTACTTAATCTCTTCTTGGCGATACCAAGGTCAACTAGGTATTTCATGGCGCTAGCCGCACGTCTCTGGCCTAGAGCCATGTTGTATTCAACAGTTCCGCGCTCGTCACAATTTCCCTCGATGCGGACATTGAATTCCGGATGTGCCTTGAGCCACTTGGCATGCACATCCAGAATCTCCCGCGCGTCAGGCCTGAGGTCGGAGCGGTCAAAGGCAAAGTGGATGTCCGTAAACCGGGACGCCTCCTTGTCGGCGAGTGCCCCCGCTTCTTCACCGCCCTTTTGTTCTTCCGCCTTCGCGGGAGCCGGAGCCATCTCCGCTGGCGCCTGCTTCTCCATTGCCGCTTTTTCCGCTGCGGGTTCCTCTTTCATGACTGCCTTTTTCGCGCATCCAGCGGGTAGAACGAAGGCACATATGATAACAACCAAAAATAACGTCATAAAAATATTTTGCTTTTTCATTTCTCTCTCCTTTCAATAATTTTCTTGACCATATCGACTCTTCAGCCTGCCATGGGGCGAGGAGGCTGTTACTTTGGCCTTGCACATCCTTAAGGAGCCTAAGGTGACGCGATGGACACGTAAAATGACTGACCACCGCGGCTCAACAGAAAGACCACATTTTCATTTGACTTTATCCGTTCCATTGCTTTTTTAAAATCGTTCAAATCCTTGATCACTTTCTTGTTCACTTCTCGGATCACATCGCCGGGTTCTATCCCTGCGTCGTCCGCGAGGCCGTCCCGCTCAACCCGGATTACCACGACTCCCGTCCTTGCAGATATATCAAATTGCGTCCGCCATTCAGGCTTTATATTATCGGCTGTAAAACCAAAAACGTTTTTCGACTTGCCTGCCTGTAATGCCATGCGCTGCTCTGTCATTTCCACTATTGTCACCTTGACATCCATCTCTTTACCCTGCCGCATAAGCTTGACATCTACAGTCTTCCCAACGGGAGTCTCTGCAACTATCCAGGGAAGGTCATTCGAGGACTTCACAGTCTTGCCGTCAAAGGTAAGGATGACGTCTCCCTGCTTGATGCCGGCCTTTTCGGCGGGACTGCCCTTGATAACATCGGCAACTATGGCCCCCTGCGCCTCCTTCAGTCCGAAGGACGGCGCCAGATCAGGCGTCACCATCTGAATAGAGACCCCAAGCCAACCCCGCACTACTTTGCCTTTTTCCCTGAGCTGGGCAACAACACTCTTTGCAGTGTTGCTGGGAATGGCAAACCCGATGCCCTGGCCGGCGGCGACGATGGCAGTGTTGATCCCGATGACCTCGCCTTTCAAATTTACCAGGGGTCCTCCGCTGTTACCTGGGTTTATAGGGGCATCGGTTTGGAGAAAATTGTCGTACGGCCCGGAACCGATCACCCGCCCAGATGCGCTGATGATTCCCTGCGTAACCGTGTGTTCCAGGCCGAAGGGGTTCCCAATGGCCAGCACCCAATCACCTACCTGCATAGCGTCTGAGTCGCCGAGGACAAGTGTCGGGAGATCTTTGAACATAGAGGATATTTTAATCAGGGCCAGGTCGGTCTTCTGATCTTTTCCTATTACCTTCGCCGTGTATTCTCTTCCGTCCGTCAACTTCACCTTGATCTCCCCTGTCTCCGATACGACATGATTGTTCGTGATTATATATCCTCCTTTGTCGACAATAATGCCTGACCCGAGGCTTCGTTGTTTCATTTCCCTGTCCGGCATATCACCGAAGAAATCCCCGAACGGCCCGCCATGAGGGCCAAAGAACTGCTTGAAAGGATTGCCGGGAACCTTGACGGTTGTTGTTGTGCTGATATTTACGACGGCCGGTGTGACCTCCTTTGCAAGCTCCGCAAAGGACTTGGGAAAGCCGATTGCCTCCGTGCGCCCCTTATCATTCAGGCAAGCAGCAACGAAGACAATTAAAATGAGAGCAAGTATGAATGAACCCTTGCCAATATCAAAAATACCGACCTTTCGTCCCATGACATCCTCCTTGTTATCACCTGAAAATGACAAGAAAAATAATTATGATACAGTCTCCAAGCGCGAAATGCTACACAAGACATTATTTCCGTTGAGGCGACTCACCACCTGCTTGCTGAATCCGCGACTTAACCCATCATAAACAGGCGGATTTGCCGGCCGGAGCCATATAAAAACAATAGCATCATGGCTGGTACGCAAAATACTATGAATACAAGGATGTAAGAAATGACCTCAAATTCGTTTTCTTACTTTTTATGCCAAATTTCGAACGAAGGTTTTTTCTGTGGAAGTCGACGGCTGTTGTGGAAATATTGAGAAGCTTGGTTATTTCCTTGGTCGTCTTTCCTTCTTTAACGAGGGTAGCCACCTCTATTTCCCTGGGTGTCAGACTGAGGTACGCCGAGGAAAGGTTCCGCAGAAAGGGTGATACGATATCATTCAGATGAGCCTCAACGATCTCTATATGAAGACGCTGGCTGGCGTCTAACCTCGGGCCCTTCAATTTTTCCAGGTAGGGAAGGACAAGCTTTTTAACATTGGCAAGCACTTGCTCTTCCAGGGTAGCCTTATCTTCTTCCCTGTGCTTCAAGAGGACCTTCAGTGCCGTGTTAGCTTCCTCAAGACTCTGCGATTTCAACTGCAGTTCTTGTTCCCTTTTCTTTAAGACCTCTTCCGCCATCTTCCGCTCTGTAATATCGAGGAGAGACATGACTACTCTTTTCGTTGACGGTATGGCAGCCACATTCGCCAGAACATTGAGGACACCGTTGCGATTGTTCGTGATACGAAATTCATAGCCGTCGGACGGGGTTT
>Ga0335081_10008117_pt1 | contig 16831 bp, 15 predicted proteins | sample Lox_Sample_35_FD_206713 | JGI IMG/M metagenome (GOLD analysis project Ga0335081, IMG submission 206713) | Soil microbial communities from Loxahatchee National Wildlife Refuge, Florida, United States - Lox_Sample_3.5 | ecosystem: Environmental > Terrestrial > Soil > Wetlands | place: USA... | reverse complement strand
GCGGTTCCTTCCGACAGGCCGATCCCGAGCATGTCCGGATACTTCTTAATGACCGGAATGAGGTCGTCCCAGCGGTTGCGGGTGTTGATGTGCTGATCGATGGCCACCTTCCGCAGGAAGGCGAAGCCGTGCTCGTGCTCGGGTTCGGGGGTCATCACGATTTCGGGTCCGGCGATAGCCCCGCGCACCAGGTAGTCGCCTTGAATGGTGGCCCCGGCGGAACTGCCGCCGATCACGCCGCCGCGCTCCAACACCTTATGAAATTCGCGCAAGGTGAGGGTATTGGCATAGGAGTCGACGATGTTCCACTGCCGTCCGCCGTCGAACCAGACGGCGTTCGCGTCGCGCAGGACCTTGGCGAATTCCTCGGTGTCCGCCACTTTCGGATCGTGCGTATGCAGCATCCAGACGTTCGTGCACCCGCGCTTCTTCCAGGAAGAAAGCACCTGCTCCTCGTTGTACACCCGGACGGAGCCATCGGCGTTGCGGTTGCCGCCGGCGGTGGGCACCACGACGATCTTTGCGTCCAGCCCGCCGGCGTGGTTGATGAAAGTCTCGAAGATCCCGGTGCCGGTGTCCGAGCCGCCGCCCTGGATCACCAGTGTGCCTTTTGCCGGACCGTACTCCGGTTCCTGTGCCAGGATGTTTCCCGCCAAAAGAGTCGCGACAATTGCCAGAGCAGGCCTCATAAGTTTAGAGACAGCATATCATCGAACCGCGATCGGCTCTGCTGAGCAGGGGAGGCAGACGGACTTGGCGTGGCTCGCTTATTACGGCACGATTACCATCTTGCCGACGCCGTCGGCGTAGCGGTCGGTAATGGAAAACGCTTCCGCAATGCGGTCCAGCGGGCGCGTGTGCGTCACAATCGGGGCGAACCAACCGGCCCGTTCGGCCAGCAGATCCAGCGCGGCGTGAGATTCGTGGTTGGAGCGCCGCACCGCGAAGATGGCGAGTTCTTTGCGGCGCATGGGCGAAACCTCGAACGGAACCAGGGGCTCGGGGTGAATGCCGGTGAGCACCACGCGGCCGGCGTTGCGGACGGCGCGGATGGCAAGGTTGGTGGTGTCCGCGCGGGCAGCGCAGTCGATGGCGCAGTCCGCGCCGCGTTGGGCTGTGTCGGCATGAATTTGGCGGGCGGGGTCGAGTTCCGCGGGGTCGAGCGCGGCGTCGGCGCCCATGTGCAGGGCCAGTTCGCGGCGGTGCGCTACGGGTTCCACGGCCCAGATACGGCTGGCCTGCGCCAGCTTGAGACAGGCGATAGTGAGCAGCCCGATCGGCCCAGCCCCAAACACCACGACCGTTTCGCCCGGCTGGATAGCCGCAAACTGCGTGGAGTGCAAGGCCACGGCCAGCGGCTCGAACAACGTGGCGAGCTCGAGCGAGAGGCCGGCAGGGATGGGCAGGACGTTGGTGGCGGGCAGGTTGACGAACTCGCGATGGAAACCGGGTTCGCCGGGATTGCTGAGGAAACGAATGTTGGCGCAGACATTGTGGCGGCCGCTGCGGCAGAACTCGCAGTGATAGCAATACAACGCGGGCTCCAGGGCCGCGCGATCGCCCGGTGACCAGCCCGTCACGCCGGCGCCAGTCCCGACGATGGTGCCGGACGGTTCGTGACCCAGCACCATCGGGAAGCGGCAAGGCATGTCGCCAATGGCGCCCTGCCCGTATGCATGGAGATCGGAGCCGCACAAGCCGATGGCCTGGACGCGCACTTGCACCTGGCCGGGCCCGGGATCCGGAATGTCCTGTTCAGTCAGGCAAAATTGACGGGGCGCGACGAGTTGGGCGACTTGCATGGTTTCCGGGAGCAGAGCGCTGGACCCATTGTAGAATAGCGTCAGATGCTTAATTTCCGCGAGTTCGAAGCGGGGCCGGACCCATTCGGGCGCAAGTTTCAGGTGATGTTCAAATGGCTGCAGACGGCCATTTCCATCCGGCACGCCGATACCGTCGATGTGAAGTTCATTCTCGCGGACGAAGACGGTGCGCGCTCGGAAAAGACCATCGCGCTGCCGCACGCCGCGTTGTTGGAAGTGAGCCGCGAAACCGGCCGCGCGATGGATGATTCCTGGTGCGCGCGCCTGGCGGAATTGCATCTGCTACACCTGGTGGAGACGGGCGAGGACATGGAGAAGGAACTCGTCACGGTCACACCGGCGGACCTGAAACGCTACGCAGCCGAAATTGCGCGCCAGGAACAGGCCGAAGTACACGCTGGCTGAGCGGCCGGAACGACGTGGCAGAGCCACCTCTTTTGATCATTGCGGATCGATCGCATGCGACCCGGGCGCGGGCGGTTCTGCGCCGCTTGCCGCCGATGGTGGGGGCGCCGCTGCGACTCGAAAGCGTCCGGGGACTTCGCGACCGGCGTGGCGACGTGCACGCGGGATCGTTTGTTCGGGAGCGTCGCATCGCCTTGAACTGCACGCGCGCGGAGTTTCCGCGGATCTTTGTGCACGAGCTGTACCACTTCGTGTGGCTGCGGGCAGGGAATCCGGTCCGGCGTTCTTACGGGGAACTGTTACGCCGGGAGGGCGCGGCGGGAGCGCGGGGAGAGCTGGGATGGTCAGCCGAGTGGAGGAAGCGAACGCTGAAGGCCCGGGACTGGGAGGCGCGCAGCCAGCGGTGGCGCGAGTACTGCTGCGAGAGCTTTTGCGACACCGCGGCGTGGCTATACTCAGGGGTCCGGCACGCGGAGTTTACATTGGGAGCACGGTGTCGCGCTTCCCGCCGCGACTGGTTTCGGCGAACCATGGAGAATCGGGAAATACCGGTATAATTGGAGCAGGAAGAGATCTGTGTCCGCACCGCGTTTCTGCGCCGCATTCGCTGCTTCTATCCTTCTGGGGTGCCTGCTCCAAGGCTGTTCCACTACTGCGCGGACCGCGCACGCCGCCAGCGTCAAGCCCGACAAGGATCGCAGGCAGGCCCCGGATTTCGCCTTGAAGGATCCGGAGGGCAGGCTTGTGCGACTCTCCGATTTCAGGGGGAAGGTGCTGCTGCTGGATTTCTGGGCCACCTGGTGCGACCCCTGCAAGATCGAGATTCCGTGGTTCATGGATCTGCAGCGTCAGAACAAAGACAAGGGTTTCGAGGTGCTGGGCATTGCCATGGACGACGGCGGCTGGGAGGACGTGAAGCCGTTTCTGGCGGAGCTGAAGGTCAACTACCGCGTGGTGATGGGCAACGACGATACCGCGCAGAACTACGGCGGCGTGGACGCGCTGCCGACGACTTTTCTCATCGACCGCGGAGGGAAGATCGCGGCCATCCACGTGGGACTCACGAGTAGGAAGGAATTCGAAGATGGTGTCCAAGAACTCTTACAGGCGCCTGCTCCCGCTGGCGGCATTGTTCCTGTTGGCGCCGTGCTTGTGGCCCCAGGGCGGTAGCACCGAACGTTTGACGGTCGGGCAGCCGCAAAAGGTCGCCGGCAAGCGGAATGACGCGGTCGAGACCAGGATCCCGGTTTCCATTCTGGCCGGCTTCCACGTGAACAGCAACACTCCGTCGGAAGAGTACCTGATCCCGCTCAAGCTGACGTGGACTTCGGTGGGCGCGCTCGAGGGCGGCGAGGTCACGTATCCCAAGCCTTCCATGGAGAAGTACGAGTTTGCTGATAAGCCGCTCTCCGTCTTCACCGGCAACTTCGTATTGGTGGCGCATTTCAAGGTGGGAGCGAGCGCTCCGGCGGGGCCGGGAATGGCCGTTGGAAAACTGCGCTACCAGGCATGCAACAGCAATGCCTGCTTCCCGCCGAAAACGGTGGATGTGAGCGTACCTTACCAGGTGCAGTAAGAACCGCAGTCAGGCCTTCAGAAACTGACCGATTGACCGAGTCGCTTGGCGGATGCGCTGTTCGTTTTCCACGAGCGCGAATCGGACGTGGCCTTCGCCCAGAGGTCCGAAACCGATGCCCGGCGAGACCGCGACCTGCGCCTTCTCGAGCAGGCGTTTGGCGAACTCGAGCGAGCCGGCCTCGCGGTAGCGCTCCGGCAGCGGCGCCCACAGGAACATGGAGCCGCGCGGCTTTTCAACCGGCCAGCCGGCGCGATTCAGTCCGTGCACCAAGGCATCGCGCCTTTTTTGATAAACAGCACAGATCTTCCGGGTGTCCTCCTCGCATTCCCTCAGAGCAATGATGGAAGCGATCTGGATGGGCTGGAAGACGCCGTAATCCAGGTAGCTCTTGATGCGCGCCAGCGCGGCGATCATGCGGGCGTTGCCCAGGCAGAAGCCCACGCGCCAGCCGGCCATGTTGTAACTCTTCGACATGGAAAAGATCTCGACCGCCACCTCGCGGGCACCATCCACCTGCAGGATGCTGGGCGGCTGGTACCCGTCGAAGCCCAGGTCGGCGTAGGCGAAATCGTGAATGATCATGGTGCCGTGCTGACGCGCAAGCCGCACGATTTCGCGGAGGAAGTCGAGATCGACGCAAACCGTGGTGGGGTTGTGCGGGAACGAAATCAACAACGCCTTGGGCTTGACGGAGGAAGTCCGGTAGAGATCTTCGAGGCGGTTGAGGAACGTGAAGGCGTCGGGCATGGGCAGCATGCAGGCATGGCCCTCAGCCATGATCACGCCGTACTGATGGATGGGATACGCCGGGTTGGGCGAGACCACGGTGTCGCCCGGGCCGATGGTGGCGAAGATCAGGTGCGCCAGGGCGTCCTTGGCGCCGATGGTGACGATGGCCTCTTTGTCCGGATCGAGCTGGACGCCGTAGTTGGTCCGGTAGCGAATGGTGATTTCTTCGCGCAGCCTGGAGATGCCGCGGGATTGGGAATAGCGGTGGTTGCGCGCGTTGCGGGCCGCCTCGATGAGTTTGTGGACGATGACGCGGGGCGTGGCGCCGTCGGGGTTGCCCATGCCGAGATCGATGACGTCGATCTGCGCCGCGCGCGCCTTGGCGCGCATTTCGTTGATGACGGCGAAGACGTAGGGCGGCAGCTTCTGAATGCGATAGAAATCCGGGGAAGGTTGGGACATTAGGTCTATTTTACGATGGGGGCGGCGCGGCGTTGTTTGGGCCTGACGCTCTCCTCGTACAGACGACCGAGCCGAGCCTGAGCTGTGCAACTGCATGCCCCCGCTCAGCGGCCTTCCGGTACCAGGCGCCCAGAGCGATCTCGGCGCTGTATGCCGCGATGGCCGAAGCACAACGGCACGCCCGCGACTGGAGACCGACTCCATGAGCGTCCACAGCATCGCGATTGGCGAGGTAGAAGGCAATCGACCCATAGACCTGTTCCAGGGTCAACGAAGGGAAGTTCAGGCTTACCCATGTTCGCGAACCTGCGGAGCGGCATGCTGCCGCTACCGCACCCCCCGCAGCGTTTCCCAAAACTCCGGGAACGATACCGAAGCCGCTTCCGCGCCCTGTATCACCGACTCGCCGTCGCCTCGCAGCGCAGCCACCGCGAACGCCATGGCGATCCGATGGTCGCCCATGGAGTCGAGTTCTGCCGCATGGAATTTCTGCCGGCCCGGAATCGCCAATCCGTCCGGCAGTTCCTCCGCGGCAACGCCCATACGCCGCAGGTTGTCGACCACGGTACGAATGCGGTCGGTTTCCTTGATGCGTAGCTCCGACGCGTCTTTTACCGTGAGGCCTTCTTCGGTAGCCGCTCCCAACACCGCCAGCACGGGTATTTCGTCGATCAGCGCCGCGGTCAACCCGCCCGCGATGACCCCGCCGCGCAGTTCCGAGTGCTCCACCACCAGATCGCCCACCAGTTCGCCGTTTTGGTTTTCGAGACTCGGAACCTGAATCCGCGCTCCCATCCCAACCAGAAAATCGAGCAGCGCCGCCCGCGTCGGATTCAGCCCGACGCCGCCAATCACGAGCTTCGACCCCGGAACCAGCAACGCCGCCACAATAAAGAACGCAGCCGAAGATAAATCCGCCGGCACCGCCACCTCGCGCCCCGTCAGCCTGGGCCGGCCGCTCACTGAAATTCGCTGGCGCTCCACGCTGACTTCCGCCCCAAACTCGCGCAACGCGATCTCGGTGTGATCCCGCGAACGCAGCGGTTCGGTCACCGATGTCCGGCCAGCGGCGAACAGACCGGCGAACAGCACGCATGTCTTTACCTGGGCGCTGGGCACGGGCAGCACGTAATCGATCGGATGCAGGTTCCCGCCGCGGATCTCGAGCGGCGGAAACTGGCCCTCGCGCGCCGTAATCCGGGCGCCCATTTGCGCCAGCGGCGTCATGACGCGCTGCATCGGCCGCCGCGAAAGCGATTCATCGCCGAAGATCCGGCTGGTGAACTGCTGCCCCGACAGAATCCCCGAGAGCATCCGGATCGTCGACCCGGAATTCCCCGCGTCCAGATCCGCCGACGGCTCGCGGAGACCGCCTAGGCCCCGGCCGTGAATCACGAATTCCGTGCCCTTGCCTTCCACCTCGATTCCCAGCGCCCGCACGCAGCCCAGCGTCGAGTGGCAATCGGCGCCCGTGGAGTAATTCCGGATGCGCGTATCGCCTTCCGCGATGGCTGCGATCATCGCGTACCGATGGGAAATCGACTTGTCGCCGGGCAGGGAAATAGCGCCGGTGATCGCTGAAGCCGGCGAAACCGTCTGCTGCATGTCTACTCGATCTTCCCCGGCGGCAGACTCACCTGCGCTGCGCCGCTCGGCGCCAGTTCCACTTCCTGGTAGCGGTTGCGCGCCCGCCACAGCCTTCCGATGCTCTCCGGTGTGTAGTCCACATCGTCTTGCGTCGCCACCACGTAATACTTTCCCGGCGGCAGCGTCTGCGACGTGTACTGTCCTGACTGGTCCGTCGCTCCGCGAACGAATGTCACCGCCAGCGCGCCTTCAGTAGACGCGTCTTCAGGCAGCACCAGCACGTTGACGTCGGGTACCGGGCTCCCGTCCTTGTCGGCGACCCTCGCGCTGATCGTTCCGCCGTCCCGCGCTACCGTGACACGCAGGCCGGCGCCGCGCATGGCGCTGCCGAGATGCAAGGGCTCATGAATCACACTGCGTCCTCCGTACGTCACGTCCTTGACATAAAAGCCTGGAGCCATGATCAAGGTGCGCACCGCGTAGTCATCCACCAGGAGGCCCTCCCACGAGAATGTGCCCGGAATGTCGTACCGCCCGCTGCCGCGGCCCATCTCACTTTGGAACGACGCGCGCAACAACGGTGTTAATGATACGCTCACCTTCACATTCGGCGGTGTTGCGGGCGGCTCGCCGGCCCACGCCACTTCTCCTTCCAGCCTCATGCCGGCGGACGCCGCGACCTTCACGTCCTTCAAGTCCTGATCCCCTATGGTGAAGTCCAGGACTCCGAAGTTCGGCACGCCCTGGCGGCCGGCTTGTGTCTCCGTCACCGTAAGCCGGTACGTTGCCGGATATAGACCGCAGATCCGGAACTTGCCATCCGGGCCAGTGTTGCCTCCGGGCGACACGGTAAATGTGCCGCCGCCATTGGAAATCCCGCTCGAAGGCTGCAACGGCTCGATGTCGAAGCGCACCGCGCCGCTTCCCGCTGCACCCAGCGCCGCGCCTTCCGCGCAATAGGAAGGCGATTTCCTGAGCTCGATATCCATGTTCTCACGCCGCTCGCCGGGCCCCACGACGATGGTCTGCGCGCCGTCCTTCGATGGGGCATTGGGATACCAGGTGCGCATCGGCACCCGCCGCCGCAGCTTCGGGTCGAGGGGCACTTCGGAAATCGCCGGCAGGTTGCGCTCGACCTTTTCGGCCACGATCAGATACGGCCGCCTCGCCTCCGCCCCGGCGAACCGGTATTCACCGCGATCGTCCGTCTGGGTCGGCGCTCTCCAGTAAAAGTAGCCGATGTTGCCTAAATAGTATTCCCGCGAAATCAGGCGCACCGTCACTCCGGGCACAGGCTCCTTGTTCTCATCCAGCACTTTGCCGGCGATCGTGCCCGGGCGGCTGATTTCGAAATCGACGTTTTCCAGATCGTGCCCGGCCAGGGTGACGCGTCGCGTCCTGCCTCCCGTCATGATGCGGTACTGCCCCGGCCCCAGATCCGTCAGCCGATAGCGGCCAGAGGCGTCGCTCTTCGATTGCGCCTGTTTGGTGTCCCGGCTTTGGACAATGGTGTCGCCAACCCATGTGGAATTGGTCCAGGTCGACACCGTGTAATCGGCGAGGGGCTGGCCGGTTGCCTTGTCCTTCACCACGCCGCTGACGGACGCGTTCGGCAGGACGGGCTGTTGTGCCACCGCCATCCCCGCCGCCGATAACACCAGGATCATGCAAACACGCCTCATTTTCCACCTCCGGTTGCAGTGACAGCCGGCAGTTCCAAATCCGTGGGCACGCCTCCCGGCACTTCGATCTCGATCATGCGCGCCAGGTCCACCCACTGAGCGCTTGACGCCCCTGACGCTGATTGCGCCGCGATCCGGTACCGTCCAGGGTGCAGCGCATCGAATGCGAAGTGACCGTGATCGTCCGGAAACGCCAGGCGGGCCGGGCCGCCGTCGCTCGCGTCCGCATCCAGCAGCACCACCACCAATTCCTTGAGTTGAGCTGGACCTGTCTGTAAGGTCCCGCGGATCGATCCCGCCGCCGCCACCTCAATGGCCACCGGAGCCGGCGCCTCGCCGCTCAAATCCATAACCGGCCGGTTCACCTGGTAACACCCGCCGCCCAGCCCGTTAGCCGTCACGCGGTATCGTGCCGGAGCAAGGTCCGAGATCTTCTGGGGCTTGGCGAAAACCGCCTGTGCCGTGCGGTTGCTGAAAATCCCCCACGGCTCGAGCAGAGCCAGCGCGACCGTTGCGCTCGTCGGGCAGTCCTGCGGCGGCGCCTGGCCGCCGTGCGCCTGCAGCAGCACTTCCACCGCTCGTCCCGCGCTCACGGGCACACTGACGCCTTCCACATTCTGCCCCAGCACCTGTATCCGCGCGCGGCCGTAGAGCGGGCCGGCGCCCAGCAGCGATCCAAAAGCCGCATATCCCACGGCCGGTCCGGCCACGAACAGGTCGTATGTGCCCGAGGGGATCTTGTCAAAACGAAATGCTCCGTCGTTTTCCGCCATCATTTGTGCGATCGGCAGCGTGGGCTGCTCCGGCAAACCCAGCGCCAGGGAGAAGGGCGTGTTTTCCTTCGGCATCTCGATCTTGCCACTCACTGAGAACGACGCCCCAGGCATCAGCGTGAAATCGACGTCGCGATAGTCTTCGCCGCCGGAGACGGTGAAAAATCGCGGATTCGCGTTGTCGGGATAGAGCCGCGCGCCGGATCCGGCGCTCAGGCCGGCCCACCACAAGCCCACGGCATACCGCCCCGGAGGCAGATCGAAGACACGGTACCGCCCGCCTTCTTCGAGCGCGACCGTCCGCACCGCTTCCAGATCCTCGCTTCCCGGACGCTTCACGAGGATGGCGATGCGCGCGCTCCCCGAGGTCCGGCCGGTCGGCGAGAACACTCGGCCCTCGAGCGGTTTCCCGTCCGCATCGCGCGCCTGCCCTGCGATTACCGCGTAGCGCACCAGCCGCAGTTCAAGCCCAGCCAGCGGCACGCGCACCGTCAATGTGGCCGTGACGAAATTGGGCTTCGAGACCTCCACGGTGTATTCGCCGGCGGCCAGCCCCGCGGCGTGGAACCGCCCATCCCGATCCGTCTCCAGGTCCGCTGCCAACTCGCGAATACCAGCTTTGTGAAATTTGAGTTCAACCGAGGCCAGCCGGCTGCCGGTAGAGTCCTCCACCACGCGCCCGGACACGTCTTGAGCCCCGGACACGTCCTGAGCAAAGACGGGCGCCCCCGCGAGTGCGGCGACTGCCAGTACCGGAAGAGCGCTCATGGACCACGCCTCCTCGAAGGTGCTAAATTCCTAGCACTACGAACCGTAGCGAATCGCCGCGTCGGTGTCAATGCCGGTTCCGGGGTTGGAAACAAGTCAGTAAGCCGCAGATGATCCACAATGGCCTGAGCCGCCGCGAGAACTCATTAAGCTTCGTGAAACGGCCCTGTGCCTAGCCTGTGCAGGCTCACCACGGCTTGGGCCTCCGCCGAACGGCCCTCGCCCACCGGTCCCACCTTCTCCGCCGTCTTGAACTTCACCGATACCCGGTCCGGCTCCAGTCCCAGGGTTTCCGCAATCCGCTGGCGAATCGCGGAGCGGAAATCCTTGAGCTTGGGCCGTTCCAGGATCACGGTCGAATCCACGTTGACGACGTGATAACCGATCGCTTCCGCCATTTCGCGGGCGCGTTGCAGAAAGACCAGGCTATCCGCGCCTTTCCACTGTGGATCATTGTCCGGGAAGTGCATCCCGATATCGCCCAGCGCCGCCGCGCCCAGGATGGCATCGGTGATGGCGTGTGCCAGCACGTCGGCGTCGGAGTGGCCCTCCAGGCCGAGATCGCTTGGAATCTTGACACCGCCCAGAATCAGCGGCCGGCCAGCGGCTAGGCGGTGCACGTCCCAGCCGAGACCCGTACGGTATTCGCTCAAGGCTGAACTTCCTTGGCGGTCTCCTCGCGGAAGAACAGGTGCGCCAGGTCCATGTCGGCAGGCTTTGTGATTTTGATGTTGCGGTCGCTGCCCAATACCACGCTGACTTCCACGTCGAGCCGCTCCACGAGGCTGGCTTCGTCGGTGCCGATGAAGCCATCGTCACGAGCCGATTCGAACGCGTGCTTCAGCAGGTCGTAGCGGAACACCTGCGGTGTCTGCGCGAGCACCAGTTTGTCGCGCGGCAGCGTCGCGCGGATGCGAACCTTGCCGGTTCCACGGCTCACCTGCTTCACCGTGTCCACCGCCGGGACGCCCACGATCGCCGCTCCGGTTTCGGCCGCTTCGTCGAGCACCTTGTGAATCGTCGCCAGGTCGATGAACGGCCGGACGGCATCGTGCACGGCAACCAGTTCGGTGTCCGGCGCCAGGGCGGCCAGTGCGTTGGCCACCGACTGCTGCCGGCTATTGCCGCCTTCCACGGCATGGACGCGCCGGCCGCCGAATTCGCGCGCCAGCATCGCGTCCACCCATTCCAGGTCCTCCGCGCGCACCGCCACCACGATCTCGCTGACGCGATCGGAGGCCGCGAACTTGCGGACCGTGTGCATCAAGATGGGCGAGCCCTCCAGGAGCATGAACTGCTTGCGGCTGGTGCCGGTCTTTTCCGCGGAGCCTTTGCCCATGCGGGTGCCGAGACCCGCCGCGGGCAATATCACGGCGACTTTCATGTGCTTTACGATTCTATCGTGGTTTTCTCGGGGCCGACGTTGGTCATCGGCTGCGGATCGCTCTTGCGCGCCGGGCGCTCGTGCTTTTCCTGCGGCGCCGGGTGCGTGCGGTCATCGAACTTGCCGAAGATCATCTTCCCCGCCGTGGTTTGTAACACACTGGTCACGGAAATGTCGATGGTCTTGGAGATCATTTTCTTGGCGTTGTCCACCACCACCATGGTGCCGTCGTCAAGGTAGGCCACGCCCTGGTTGTACTCCTTGCCTTCCTTGAGGATGAACACCCGCATGGTCTCGCCGGGCAACACAATAGGCTTGAGCGAGTTGGCCAGCTCGTTGATGTTCAGCACCTCGACGCCGTGAAGCTGCGCCACCTTGTTCAGGTTGAAGTCGTTGGTGATGACCTTGCAGTCGTACACCTTGGCCAGCTCGATGAGTTTCATATCCACGTCGCGGACCTGCGGAAAATCGTCTTCCACGATCTGCACGTTGAGGTGCGCCATCTTCTGGATGCGTTGCAGGATGTCCAGCCCGCGCCGTCCGCGGTTGCGCTTCATGGAATCGGCCGAATCTGCGACCAGTTGCAGCTCGCGCAAGACAAACTGCGGGATCACCAGCACCCCGTCCAGAAAGCCGGTCTCGGCGATATCGGCGATGCGGCCATCTATGATGACGCTGGTATCCAGGATCTTGAACGCCTTCTTCGAGGACTTCTCCCCGCCGAATATGCCGCCCAGCGCGGCCAGATTCAGCATGTCCCCCTTCTTGGCGCCCACGATCAGGCCGACGTACATCATCAGCAGCAGCAAGGCCACCTGAAGGTACGGAGGCGCTTCCGCCCTGCTAAGCACCAGCGACATCAGAAAGGCCCCGACAATGCCTAGCACGGAACCGGCGGCGGCGCCGATCAGGCGTTTCAGGCTGACTTGTTCCAGCCGGATTTCAAAGAAAATGATGCAGGCCCCGAGGACGGCTCCGCCCGCTGCTGCAATCCAGGGCGTAACACTGAGAGGATGCAGGAAGAATGCGGAAAGGGCCAGAACCAGGATGAAGATAGCACGAACCAGAAGCAGGTCGAGCATGAGTGCACCCCCTTGGGTACCTATGGGATCCGGAAAAATCCGGCATCCCGCCCATTATCAGAACGCAACTAACGTCGCGCCAAGAGTATAGCACTCCTTCGGGAAAGTTGGGCGGCGAATAATCCCGTTCATTCCGCAACTGGTACCAGAGGGGCATCACCAGCCAACCGTGACGTTGTTGTAGGTGTGGTCCGGGGCGTGGGCGATCTTCATGAGCTCGCCGCAGTCCAGCCAGTTCCAGGAACAGCGCGAACAGTCGTCCAGGATCACGTTGCCCGGACCGGCGTAGTGGTGCGTATCCATCGGGTGGTGGCACTCCGGGCAATCGATGTGGCGTTCCAGGTCCCGCGGATCGGCCGCATGAGCAATTACAGGATGACCGTCGTTCTGCTTGCGGAGCTCGTCGATCAGGATCAGGAAGACCTCCATCTTGATGAGCATCCCGCGGCACCGCGTGCAATAGAGAATCCGCTCGCTGGCGACCGAGGCGTGGACCAGCGGAACGTCGCAGATCGGGCAGGACAGGTCGGACGGTTCGTTGAGAACGCGAACGCCCTCATCATTGACTTCGGGCAGATAAACGCTTTTGCAGTAGTCGCAGACGAAGCAATCTCGGTCCGCTGCCAGGCGCATGGGGGCGCCGCAACTCTGGCAATTCATAACATCACACCCATCCTACGGGAGGACGGCGGACGCACCTAGCTTGCGATGGTAAGCAACCGGATGCTAACTGCGCCAGGTTACCTGCCGGCAGGTTTTGTTTCCGGGACCGGTAAAAAGGGCGCGGCGCTGTCCGCCGCAAGGACGGAGTTCCGTTTCCATTCTCTCCCGCTGCCCGATTGCATCAGCACGACCGACTGCCCGATTGCCCAGAGCGACTTGTCGACGGGGAGCAGTTTTCCCAGGAAGAAGCGGCCGCCCGCGGGCGTCTGCGTCCAGGTTTCTCCCTTGTCCTCACTCACCAGAAGACCGTCGTCATAAGCAATCCAGCCGCGGTTGGCGCTGTCGAAAGCGATCGCGTTGAGAGAATTCTTCACAGGGCTCTTCTGGGCGGTCCAAGTGAGTCCTCCATCCTTGCTGCGCAGAAGTTGGCCGGCGAAACCGGTAATCCAGCCATTGTTGGCGTCTTGAAAGTACACTGCAAAGAGGGTCCACGAAGCAGCCGGTGTCTTCACCTGGGTCCAGGTCTTGCCGCCGTCTGTGGTGCGCAGAATCGCGCCCGACCACCCCACGCTCCAGCCGCGATCCTGGTCGAGAAAAAAGACGCCTTCGAGCGCCATGGTGGTCTTGGTGGTCTGCTTCTGCCAGGTGTTTCCGCCGTCTGCGGAATGCAGCATCACGCCCTGGTAGCCGGAAATCCAGCCCGATTCGCCAACGAACGTGATGTCGATCAGGTGTTGCTTGACGCCGGAATCCCGTGGCTGCCAGGTTTTGCCGCCGTCGTTAGTAGCGAGCAACAGGCCGCCATCGCCGATGGCCACGCCGCGCTTGGCATCGATCCACGAGAACGCACGCAGGCGCGATTTGGCGCCGGTCGAGTTCGCGACCCAGGTAGCTCCCCCATCGGTCGTCGCCCAGAACTTGCCCTGCTCGCAAAGCAGGTAGGCGGTCGCGGGCGCTGGCGAATTGGCATCGCGCAGCCAGCATGCGCTGCTCTGTTGCGCAACGGTCAGGACGGGAAGGGTCAGAAGCCCGAGCAGACACCGGGAGGCAGTTCGGTTGAACATCAGAAGACTCCTTCGTTACGGCGATCTAAAGGTCATTTTATCTGATTTACAGGAGACATCAGAAAGAGCGTCTGGAGCCTATACGCCCCAGAGGTAATCCTCACCGACCGGAAGCGGCTCTCTGCGAACCTCGGCCTGGCCGAGATCCAGCGCCCGTAGATCGAGATCGAGATACTTCTTGTTCTTGACCAGCACGTTCAACGCGTCCACCACCTGCTCGGGCTCCAGCAAGCCGGTCGCCTCCAAGAGCGCGCCCAGCATGACGATGTTGCCGACCTTGGGGTCGCCCAGTTTGTCGGCCAATCCGGAGAAGTGCATGTTGATCATCCGGAGATCCTTGCGCACACAATCCTCGGGCAGCGTCTCCGCGTTGTAGAGCACCATGCCGCCGGCTTCCACCGTGGGAAGGAATTTGCGGAGGGAAGGTTCGTTGAGCGCCAAAAGCACGTTCGCGCGCGACGCCAGCGGAGAGGAAATCGGTTCAGCCGAAAGCCGTACCGTGCAGTTGGACGTGCCGGAGCGCATCTCCGGGCCGTAAGCAGGCAGCCAGGAGACCTCGTAGCCGGCTTCCATGCCGGCTTCAGCCAGCACGTAGCCGAGCATGAGAACGCCTTGACCGCCGAACCCTGCGACCCTTATGGTCAGATCGAGATTGCGCTCGGGCTTGGGAGTCTCCTCCTGCTGCGTGCCGTGGCCATTCACCAGTCCGAGGATGCGCGGAATCTCCTCGATAGCCGGTGGCGGCGGCGGAACGGGGTGAGGCGATGCCTCCTTGGTGCGGTCGCGGTAATTGGCCACCGGAAAGACTTTGGCCATTTCATCGCGCACGAAACGCTGCGCTTCCACCGGCTCGAACTTCCAGATGGTGGGGCAAGGCGAAAGAACCTCTACGAACGAAAAGCCAAGGCCTTTAACCTGGTTCTCGACGGCGCGGCGCAGCACCTTGGAGGCAGCCATGATGTTCTTGGTGGTGCCTAGCGAGACGCGCTCGATGAAGACTGGCGCCTCGAGCGAATTGAGCAGCTCGCACATGTGGACCGGGTAGCCTTCGGTGTACTCGTTGCGGCCGAAGGGGGAGGTTGTGCTCTTCTTCCCGAGCGGAGTAGTGGGCGCCATCTGGCCGCCGGTCATCCCGTAGATTCCGTTGTTGACGAAGATGACCGTGATCGGCTCGCCCCGGTTGGCGGCGTGAATGATTTCGGCGGTGCCGATGGCCGCCAGGTCGCCATCGCCCTGGTAGCTGAGAACGATGCTGTCCGGGCGGCTGCGCTTGACGGCCGTGGCCACGGCGGGCGCGCGCCCGTGCGCCACCTGGATGTTGCCGACGTCAAAGTAGTAATAGGCGAACACGGAGCAGCCTACCGGGCTGATGAGGACCGTGCGGTCCTGCACCCCGAGATCGTCCAGAGCTTGGGCGAGCAGCTTGTGCACGATTCCGTGGCCGCACCCCGGGCAGTAGTGGGTCTGGTGCTGGAGCTCGCCCTTGCGCTCGAAGCGATTGAAAAGGGACGCGGCTTTCTCGTGGGTGACGGTGAAGCTAGCCATGGACCAGTACCTCCTCGGGCTCTCGGCAGGATGCGAACTTGTGCTCCACCACTTCCAGCACTTCCTCGGTGGTGGGGATGTTGCCGCCGACACGGCTGAAGAACTCCACGGGCGACCGCCCTTCCAGCGCCAGGCGTACATCGTCCACCAATTGGCCGGTGCTGAGTTCGGCCACCAGGAAGGCCTTGGCGTTCTTGCTCAGGCTACGAAGCTCTTCCACCGGGAAGGGATACAAAGTGATGGGACGCAGCAGGCCGAGCTTCAAGCCCTGCTTGCGGCCCTGGTCGACCACCGCCTTGAGAATGCGGCCCATGATGCCATAGCCAACCAGGATGATCTCGGCATCCTCCGTGCGCCACGACTTCGACCGCACGGCGTGCCGCTCGGCCTCTTTATACTTCGCTTCCAGTTCGCGGACGTGCCGCTCGAGGACGTCGGGTTCAAGATAGATGGAAGTGACCAGGTTGCGCCGTGTCGCGGCGGTGCCCAGCACCGCCCACTCGGGCGGCCTCGGGACGGCGATGGGATCGGCGAAGCGCACCGGCTCCATCATCTGCCCGATATTGCCGTCCGCCAGGACAACCACGGGGTTGCGGTATTGGTCGGCGAGGTCGAACGCCAGGGTCGTAAGGTCGGCCATCTCCTGGACCGAGGCCGGCGCCACCACGAGAGTGCGGTAGTTGCCGTGGCCGCCGCCCTTGACGATCTGGTTGTAGTCGCCTTGCTCGGGCGCGATGTTGCCCAACCCCGGACCGCCCCGCATGATGTCGGCGATCACGCACGGCAGTTCGGCGCCCGCCAGGTAGCTGAGACCCTCCTGCATCAGGCTAATGCCCGGACCGCTGGAACCCGACATGACGCGCACGCCCGCCGCCGATCCGCCATAGAGCATGTTGACTGCGGCAGTTTCGCTTTCCGCCTGGATGAAAACGCCGCCGGCCTGCGGCATGTAGAGCGCGGCTGCCTCCGCGATTTCGCTGGCAGGGGTGATGGGGTAACCATAATAAGCGCGGCACCCGGCCAGCACCGCGGCCTTCACAATGGCTTCATTGCCCTTGGTGAGTTGTGGCTTCATGGGATGTCTCCGTCAGGCCGCGCCGGCCAGTCCTGCCGTCACGGGAAGTTCGCGCCGCAGCACCTTGATGCCGCCGGGCTCGGGGCAAACGTAGAAGCAGATGCCGCAACCGGTGCAACCATTCCCCAGGTAGAGCGCGGGATGGTAGCCGTAGCGGTTCAACTGCTCCGCCAGGCGCAGCACCTTGGGCGGGCAGGCCTCCACGCACAG
>Ga0335081_10008116_pt1 | contig 16833 bp, 9 predicted proteins | sample Lox_Sample_35_FD_206713 | JGI IMG/M metagenome (GOLD analysis project Ga0335081, IMG submission 206713) | Soil microbial communities from Loxahatchee National Wildlife Refuge, Florida, United States - Lox_Sample_3.5 | ecosystem: Environmental > Terrestrial > Soil > Wetlands | place: USA: Florida... | reverse complement strand
AGCCTCGGCACGTTCCCGTTCGTGCGGCAATCGGGCAATGGACCGACGACTGGCAAAGCAGCCCTCACCGCCTGGACCCCGCCGGCCTACGGGCAATACACCGTGAAAGCGCAGGGCTGGATTCGGGATATATGGGGCAACAAGTATCAGGGCGGAGGAACCTACCACTTCTGGATCGCCAACCGCATGACCCTGGCGACCGCAACGTTCCAGGGGATGCCGTATCCGATGGGCTCGACCTATGGCCGCGACATTGCGTTCGCTCCCGCAGTCCCGGCGAATGTGACTGTCACCGCCACCCTCTATCCGAACTCCGACCCGACCAAGGCCCAGACCGCAACCTGGAGCGGCACCGCCAGCGCCGGCGGCGTCTTTGGCGCGTTGCAGGGCTCCAAGAGCCTCGCGCTCTCCGCACCGGGAGAATACTGCGCCCATATCCTCGCCACCTTTACCGATTCCGGCGGCAACCTGTGGGTATCCACCATGCGGCACGCCGGCGTAGTCTACGATCCCAACGGATCGATCGTGGCGCGCGGGAAAAAACTGAACATTGGCGGCCAATACGTAGACCGCGGCAACACCAACGATGAGGGCTACATCAATACCGCCACCGACGCTGAGCACCTGATGCACATCAATTTCCCGTACAATCCCGGCGATGCACTCCTAATTGCAAGCGACGGCCAGGGCGCGGACAAGATCATCCCGACCATGACGTACGAGACCGCGGCCAACCCGCAGCGCAATGATGCGCAGTTGAACGGCATCGGCATCACCAACATCCAGCTGAAGACCTCCAACGGCTACTCCCCGCACATGTTTCCAGAATTCATTACCGATTGGGAATACTACTATGGATCGGCCGCGCGGCCGGGATTCATGGGGCGCTTTCTGGTTGGCGAAACTTCGGTGCGAGGGCCGTATTGGCCCGTCAGCCCCAACTCCTTCGGCGGCCAGATCAACGCTTCGAGCAACGGCGATTCGCCGGGCGATATCTACCGGCTGATGGGCGGCGTAGTCCTGCGGCAGCCTGGCGTGGTGCCGACCTACGCCGGTTACATCTCCAGCGCGTTTCTGCTGCCCCGAGGATCGAATGACAATCGCGTGATCGCGCCGGGCTCGGAGGTGCTCACCGGTTCCACCGGACAACAATCGCGCGTCTTCCTAGTGGGACCAAGACCGGGCATGACCTACCCGGTGGGGACGACTTTCGGGGTGGCGCTGCAGATTGACCCCATCCTCCCCGTGAACATCACCTTCACACTGAACTACCCCGATGGGCGCACAGCGCAGACCAGCGGCGTCTCCGACGCCTACGGTTCGTTCTCCGGCAAGGACAAATTCCTCCTGGATGTGCCGGGCATCTACGTGTACAACATTGCAGCCAACTGGAACGGCAATCCCGCCATCATGCCGGGTCTGCCGCCACAGGGCGGCCAGCTCTACGTGCTGGAAGCTCAGCCCCCGGCCAACGCCAAAGGGATTCAGATCACCGTTCCGGATGGGACCACGTTCGATCCTTCGGCAGGGATGCGAATCACCGGCGCCAGCACCGCCGACACCGTGCACTATACCGTGGTGATGCCAGGCGCGGTTCTCGATGAAGGCGATCTGACCGTGACCGGCGGGCAGTTCTACTACTACTTCGACCCCATCGCGCTGCACAACAAGGCCCAGACCTACGACGTGACCAACCGCGTCACCGGCAAGCCGGAGCTCGGCGACGTGGTCCACCTCAGCCTGTTCTCCGTGGAGAAAACCCCGGATGGAACCACTTACCACTCCTTCGCGCGCGTGATCGTGCGGGCCAACCAGGTTCGCGTGGCGAAGTAGGTGGGGCAGGCGATCGTTTTGTGTCGCCTGCCTCCGGGCCTCGTCCACCCCGTGCTTCCATCCTTCGTTGCGGTCCGCCGGACCCACGGCCTACTCGTAATGCAGCGCACCAATTCCCGGCTGCGTCATCCGGGAAATGTGAGATCATGGCTGCAAAGATCATTACCAGGAGGGCTTAATTAGTGTCTGCATCCGCTTATGCTTACCCAACTTCGGCTATCGAAGATACCGGAGGGCCGCAAAGGCTGCATCCCGACCTCACGGACGATGCCGGGAAACTTTGCATGTACAAGGCAATGGCCGGAGCGACGACCGGCGACATCAGCAACTACAACGTGATTGTAGAATCCACCAAGCCGCTCCGCCGCACCTTCATGGTGCCTTTCGACGATGACGTCTGGGCGCTCGTGCTGGCCTACCTCTACGACTTCAAGCCGATGGGCAGCTACGACAGCTATACCGACGCCACCGAGGCCTGCGAGGGGGCGGGCGAGGGCCAGATCCTGTACATTTCCATTGGAGCGTCGGACCCCAAGAAGTCCGGGCACGCCATTTACGCGGTGGTTGGAGAGAGCGACGTCAAGTACCATGACAATGAACATTCCAACACCAGCAAGATCGACCAGAAATTTAAAACTGGTTTCAGCTTCCTCATTTTTTCGCGCAAGGGAGGCGGCGCGTCCGGCCACGCAACCATCGCCTACAAAATCGCGAACATGCCGAAATCGATGGTGGAGAGCCTGTTGCAGGCCCACGAGGCATATGGAGAAATGACCGTAGGATTGCAACGCGCGAACACTAACACGAGGGATGATATCGCCAAACTCTACGTCAAGCGGTCCGCAAAGGCGAAGCTCGCTCTCAAGACCAACGAGGCGCTCGATAAGCAGATTACCGCCTGGGACAAGGCCATGCCCAAGGCGTCCTGATCGTTGGAGTAAGGTTGTTCTTGGCCGTCCATCATCCGTGGACACCTGTCGCTTTGCTCGCACCCGCCGAGGTGAAATCCGATGAATGGTAGAAGAGGGTTCTTGAAACGCGCGGGAGCCGGCCTCGCCGCCGCTGGATTAACCAGCCAGGGCATCGCCCGGGCAGCAGACGCCCCTGGCGTATTCGATGTGAAGGCCGCCGGTGCCGCGGGAGACGGCGCCACCGTCGACACGCCCGCCATCAACAAAGCCATTGACGCCGCAGCCGCGGTGGGCGGTGGAACGGTCCGCTTCCCTGCCGGAAGCTATCTCTGCTACTCCATCCACCTGAAGAACAATGTGGTGCTCTACCTCGATCAGGGCGCCAAGATCGTGGCGGCGGACACACCCGCCGGCGGCACGGGCGGGTACGACGCCGCTGAGCCCAACCAGTGGAAGGATTACCAGGATTTCGGGCATAGCCACTGGCACAACAGCCTGATCTGGGGCGAAGGCGTCGAGAACGTGTCCATCCTGGGCCCCGGTCTCATCTGGGGCAGGGGGTTAAGCAGAGGTTCGGGCCCTGGACCACGCGCCGAGGACCCCGGCGTGGGCAACAAAGCCATCGCCCTGAAGAACTGCCACAACGTCACGCTGCGCGATTTCTCGATCCTGCACGCCGGCCACTTCGGAATCCTCGCCACCGGCGCCGACAACTTCACCATCGACAACCTGAAGATCGACACCAACCGCGACGGCATCGACATCGACTGCTGCCGCAATGTGCGCGTTTCCAACTGCTTGGTGAACTCCCCTTGGGACGACGGCATCTGTCTGAAGAGCTCCTACGGACTCGGATCCGCCAAGCCCACCGAGTTCGTCACCATTACCAATTGCTATGTGACCGGCGCCTTCCAGGAAGGCACGGTGCTCGACGCGACCTATAAGCCCTTCGATCCCGGAGTGCGGGTCTCGCACACCGGCAGGATCAAGTTCGGCACGGAGTCCAACGGCGGGTTCCGCAACATCACCATATCCAACTGCGTGTTTGAGGCCTGCCAGGGACTGGCGTTGGAGACCGTGGACGGCGCCTTGCTGGAAGATGTCACGGTCACCAATATCTCCATGCGGGACATCGTCAACGTGCCCATTTTCCTGCGGCTCGGCAGCCGCATGCGCGGGCCGGCGGACACGCCGGTCGGCCGGCTGCGCCGCGTCATCATCAGCAACATCGTCTGTTCCAACTCGGCCTCGCGGGCTAGTTGCATCCTCAGCGGCATTCCCGGCCACTACATCGAAAACGTAAAGCTGAGCAACATCCTGATCGAGCACCGCGGCGGTGGAACAGCGGCCGACGCGGCCATCCAGCCCCCTGAGATGGAGAACCGCTACCCGGAGCCGACCATGTTCGGCGCGATGCCCTCACACGGCTTCTACATCCGCCACGTGAAGGACATCGAGATGAGCAACGTGGAGGTTGTCGCGATGAAAGACGACGCCCGCGCGGCTTTCGTTCTCGACGACGTGCGCGGCGCGGACTTTGAGCACATCAAAACGCCTGCTTTCAAAGACATCCCGACGTTCGTGCTCAACAACGTGGAGGATTTCAACCTGCACCAGTGCAAGACCGCGCCCGACACCCGGATCGAGAAGACTGGTCACACGCAGATCTGAGCCGGTACACACAAGTTTGAGCTTGTGGCGTTAGCCGTCAGTGCATTCTCTCCAGAAAATCTCCCGTGGTGGCATCCACGTAAACCGAGTATGCGGAGGTGCCGACCGACTCGCCCCACACGATGCGCCACGCCGGGCTCGGAAACTTGGGAGTCTTCTCCAGCATGACGGAAATCGTCATGCCGGGGTTCTTCTTGTCATAATCGGCGGAGTTCTCGAGCGCGGTCTTGTAAGCGGCGTCGCTCTCGATCTTCACCGCCGCGATCAGGAAACTGGTGTTAATGCCTTGCTTGCCCGTCCAGGCGCCTTCCTGCCCGGCAAATACCCCTTTGTGCAAGTTGCCTTGCGATTCGACCACCGAATAGGTATAGGTGCGCGAGCGTCCCAGTTGGTCCGAAGTGAAGACCGCCTGCCAGGCGCCGGCCTTGCCGGGGATGGCCGGGACCTCGGGAAGATGAATGCTATTCAGCGACAGGACCTGGGCGTCGGCAGACCAGGCCGCCCGGGCCACCTGGTACATCTTGTAGAGGGCACTCTCTCCCCCGATTGCCTCCGCCGCCTTTTCCGGTTCTTTCTGGGGAGCCGGTTCCGAGCAGCCCATCAGGATCAGGGACAAAGAACACGCCATCACGAGCGAGAGCTTCTTCATATTTTGCCTGCGTGCCATTTTAGCAGCCGCAGTACGCACAAGCTTGAGCTTGTGCTGGCGATTCTGCATTCAGAGCACATTTACAGTTGAGACATCACGAAGTTTAACGCGTCAAGACCCCTCCCCTATGCCATAATGGTTACCAGCGCGAGGGTAATATGTGTCGATCCGGGGTTCGGGTGGTTTCTCTGGCGGCAGCCATTCTATTAGCGCCGCTTGCTTTCGGGCAGGGCAGAGGCGGCGGAACTTCCTCCGGCTCTTCGTCCGGTTCGTCCGCTGGGTCAGGAACCGGAAGCACAACGGGACCGAGCACCGGAACCACCACCGGCGTGGGTCGAACCACTTCGACTACTGGCACCACCACCAATCCCAACGGCACCACGGGTTCCGGAGCATTACCGCCCCCGATCACGATTAGTGGGCGCGTGGTGTTGGAGGACGGCGGTCCGCTGCCGGGCGTCGCAACCATTGAAAGGGTCTGCAATGGCAATCCTCACGCCGAAGGTTTCACGGACAGCCAAGGATACTTCGTTATCCAGTTGGGCCAACCCAACAACGGCGTGATTCAGGACGCCAGCGAGACCTCCGGTCTCGGCAGACCGGCGATGCAGTTCCCTGGCATGGGGACCGACAGTTCTGGCATGGGGACCGGACCGGGTGGAGGACGCGGCACTCTTCTGGACAATCGCTTCTCGAACTGCGATCTCCGCGCCCGGCTTGCCGGCTTTCGCTCCCAAAATGTCAGCCTGATCGATCGCCGCGCGCTCGACAACCCCGACATCGGAATGATTCTGTTGCATCGCCTCGGCCCCGACGAAGGAACCACCGTTAGCATGGGCTCTCTGGCGGCGCCTAAGGATGCCCACAAAGCCTTTACCAAGGGCATGGACTTGGCGAAGAAGAAGAACTACGACGAGGCGATGAAGAGCTATCAGAAAGCCGTCGAGCTCTACCCGAAGTACGCCGATGCCTGGTGCGAGTTGGGAAAACTGCAGGCCTTTAAGGGCAACCTGGATGACGCCCGCAAGTCCTTCCAAACTGCCGCGGAAGCGGAGTCGCGCCTGCCCGCGCCGTTTCTCGAGTTGGCGCTACTGGACGCCCATAATCATCATTGGGCCGATGTAGCGCAGGAGACCGACCATGTGCTCCGGCTGAACTCGTTCGATTACCCCCAGGCGTTCTTCTACAATGCGGTGGCGAACTACAACCTGAAGCATCTGGACGCCGCGGAGAAGAGCGCTCGCTCCGCCGAACGGCTCGACACGCGCCACACGTACCCGCAAGTGGCGCACCTGCTCGGAGTCATCCTGCTAAGCCGCCGCGACTACAGCGGCGCCGCGGAGCAGTTACGCAACTACCTGGTCATGGCGCCGCAAGCTACCGATGCGCCGGCGGTTCGTAAACAGTTGGACGAAGTGGAGAAACTGGCCGTCACCGCCGCCAATCTGCCGCAAAAAGATCAACAGTAGCGCGTACCGGACAACGCGGAGCCACATTCTCATGACGTGGCGTCCAAGCTCCGGACGGCAGCAGGCGGAAGCACAACCACTCCTGACGCCCCGTATCGCGCCTGATCGACTGCAGTTTTAGTACCCCTATCGCAGCATCTGAAACGAATTGTGATAAGCTCTTCACAATAGTACGGAGTGGTTGGCCGTAACTCGGAGGGACGGAATGTCTGTGTTAGTAGCCTTCCAAGTGGGCAGGGACAAGAAGGACCAGATTTTGCTCGAGGCCGGACCCGGCCCAGAAGCCGGCCGCTATCGTGTGGGAGATCCTGGAAGGCCGGGTGGCGTCACCCGAAAGGGTGTAGCCGATGCCATCCAGCAGGCTGGCCAAAGCCTCGAGCAGGCTCTCGACCGGTTGCGGCCCGCGGCCCAGATGATCGTCGAAAAGCTCAAATCCGTCTCTCCGGATCAGGTCGAGGTTGAGTTCGGCGTCAAGCTGGAAGCCGAGGCCGGAGCCGTAATCACCAAAGCCGGCACCGAGGCTCACTTTCAAATCACGCTCAAGTGGCTGCCAGCCAAAGCACAGTGAGTAGCCATGAGCAGCCGGTCGTCCCTTATCGCATTGAGACCCCCAGGCGGAACGATGGACCTGGAATCCCCGTTCTATGTCCGCCGCAAGACCGACGATTGGGCCGAGTCTCTGGTCGCCAAATCAGGCGGCATTACCTGCACCATTAAGGGCCCTCGCCAGATCGGCAAGAGCTCCTTGCTCGTGCGCACTTTGAATCGCGCCGCCCAAGCCGGCAAGCGCGTAGTCATGCTCGATTTCCAGACCTTCGATTCCGGCTGTGTCGCCACTCCCACCAACTTCTATAAAGCCTTCCTGGCCGGGATTTCGCGGCCGCTCGGAATTCGTGCCGATGTCGAGAGGCATTGGCGTCGCCCGCTCGGCAACAACGATCTCTGCACCGATTTTCTCAAAGAACATATTCTGCCGGTGGCCAAGCCGGGCCTCGTGCTCGGCATGGACGAGGCCGACCGCATCTGCGAATGTGACTTCAGCCGGGATTTCTTTGCGATGCTCCGCGCCTGGCACAACCGCCGCGCCATTGGCTTCGCCTCCCAATTGGATCTCGTGCTGGTCACTTCCACTGAACCGTATCTTTTCATCCAGAACCTGGACCAGTCACCCTTCAATGTCGGAGACGTTCTCGCCCTCCAGGATTTCACGCCGCGGGAGGCCTCGACGCTGAACCTCATGCACGGATCCCCTCTCGATTCTCTCCTGGAGGCCAAATTCTACGAGTTGCTCGCTGGTCACCCCTATCTCACCCATCTCACGCTCTACCACGTCGCCAGCCGCCTGGCCGAGCCGGAGCAGTTACTCGACGAGTCGTGTTGGGAATCCGGCCCCTTCGGCGATCACCTTCGCCGGTTCCTGTTTCACCTCTCTGACAACGCCGACCTGTGCAAAGCCCTGAAGCAGGTCCTCGCCAAGGGAAAATGCGACAACAAGTCCTTCCACCGCCTCAACGGTATGGGGTTGGTGAGCGGCTCCGCCGCGAAAGCGCGGCTGCGGTGCGATTTGTACCGCCGCTATTACAGCCAGCATCTCGAGGATTAGAAGGCCGGTATGCCGATCGACGCCTACGAAAACTTCGACGTACGCATGCGGCGGGAATCGGCGCGTTCCCGCAACTACGTGGTCGACGCGGGCGACGGGAAGACAGGGCGCTTTCAGCCGCCTTTCAATTCGGATCGCCTGGAGAACATCGAAATCCTCGCGCGCTCCGGCGCCTTGCCTTCACGCCGTGTCGCCGACACTACCCGCGAGGAAGAGGCCCGCAAGATCGGCTCGGCGCTGTTCCCATGTCTGCTCAACGGCGAAGTGCTGGCCGCGTGGAACCGCAAGCGCGAAACCGCCGAGAAACGCGATCGAGGCCTGCGCCTGCGCATCTGCTGTGGAGGCGCGCCCGAATTGTTCGACCTTCCCTGGGAATACGCCTGGAATTCCGGCGAGGCCTTCCACCTCGCGCAGGATGAACGGACTCCAATCGTTCGCTGCCTCGACGTGGGCGGATCTTCCAAGGCCGCCAAGGTCCCCGACCTGCTCCGCGTGCTCGTGGTCCTATCCGGCCCCAAGGATCAGCGCACGCTGGAAGGCACCCAGGAATGGAAGCGCCTCACCGATCAGTGGCCCGGCTCGTTCGAAGGGAAATCCGTTTCGCTGCAGTTGATCGAGAAACCCACTGCTGAGGCCGTCAACACCGAGATCGAGCGAGCTGCCGAGAACAAGGAGCCCTACCATGTGTTCCACTTCATCGGCCACGGCCGGTTCAATGAGGATACGTCCGAGGGAGAGTTGCTCTTTGAAGACCGCGCTGGCAAATCCGATCCGGTGTCGGCTCTGAAGCTCGGCAATATTCTGCGCGGTCATTCCCAGTTTCGCCTCGCCGTCCTGAACGCCTGCGAAGGTGGTCGCGCCGCCGTGGGCGATCCCTATGGCGGCGTGGCGCAAAGGCTGGTGCAACAGGGTCTGCCAGCCGCCATCGGCATGCAGTATGAGATCCCCGATGCTGCCGCCCTCCGCTTCTCCGAGAGTTTTTATCGCGCCATCGCTGCGGGACGGCCCGTAGAAGGTGCTCTCACCGCCGCGCGCAAGGCCATGTCATCGGTTGACGGCCTGGAATGGGCCATTCCGGTGCTCTACGTCCGCACCAACACCAGCCGAATCTTCACGCTCCCGCAGGCGCCCCGCGCCAAAGAGCCGCCTCGGACTGAGCCGGTCTGGGACGCGGAGCGGTCGCCCGCGCCGCAAACCGCTCCGTCGTTCCTTGTGGGCGCACCGCTCGAGCCGCCCACCGGTGCCCTGGCAACTGCCTCTCCGCTTTATGTCAAGCGCAAGTTTGAAGACGCCATCGTCTCGCTGATGAACGGAAACGCCGTCTCCATCGCCATCTCAGCTCCGGGGCAGAGCGGCAGGTCCACTTTCTTAGGGCGGCTTCGCGAGGAAGCTCATCAACTGGGCCGCAAGCCCGTCTGGTTGGATCTCGCTGCGCTTCCCGGCGACTCGCTTCGGGACGCCAAGGAGTTCTTCCGGGAATTCGCCCGCCAGATCGCGGGCAAGCTGGGCATGAATAACTTCAAAACCGCCATCGACCAGCGCTGGGCCTCGGTGGACAATAACATTACCCGCTGCCAGGAGTGCATGCAGAATCTTCTCGAAAGCCTCCCTGGGAAGCCGCGCGTAACCCTGTTGCTGGACGGAGCGGACTGCCTGTTGGGCGTCCCCTTCCGGCGTGACTTCTTTGCCTTGCTGAATATCTGGCACAGCGAACGGCGGCCGGCGGAGGACGTACCCTGGAACCGGCTCGATATTGGCCTCGCCACGTCTGAAGAACCTTTGCGCCTGGGCTTGAAGTTCTTTGCGGTTCCACTCCCCCCTTTCACCTTGGAGGAAGCAACCAAGTTGAACGAGGCGTACTGCTCGCCCTTGACGGACCAGCAACTGAACGATCTTTGGAAACTCGTGGCTGGCAGGCCATACCTGTTGCAGACGTGCCTCTATTCTGCTCGGCTGGGTGTCACGCCGGCGCATGATGTGGGTTCCTCCACCTGCTATCCCCTGTGCAACGAGTTGGGCGCTCTGTTGAGCCAGGTGCAGGAGCAGAACCTGTCGGCCGGCTTGAAGGAAGTAATCGAACGGCAGCGCTGCTCCGACGAAGCCGTATTCTGTGGCTTGCGAGCCCTGGGCATTGTCGGTCAATCCCGCCTTCCGGTGCAGTTCACTTGCCGACTCTACAGCGACTATTTCCGGAGCGTATAGCGTGGCGGACTTAGCTTCATTCACGGCCGGCGGCACCGTACAGGCAGGCTCGGGCCTCTACATCCGGCGCCAGGCCGACGAAGAGCTCCTGGACCTTTGCTTACGCGGCGAGTACGCCTACGTCCTGTCCGCCCGCCAGGTAGGCAAGTCGAGCCTCATGATCAATGTGGCGCGCGAACTGCGCGCCCGCGGCGTCCAATCCGCCGTCGTCGACCTCTCCGGACTCGGCCAAATTGATGTCGATGCCGTCCATTGGTACAACGGAATCCTGCGCGCCATCGCGGATTCTTTGGATCTCCCGGGCGACTTGCAGTCTTGGTGGGAAGAGTACGGCGATCGAAGCCACAGCCAACGCTTCATCCTGTTCTGCCGCCAGTTCCTGCTCCAGCAGGTCTCGGGCCGCGTGGTGGTCTTCTTTGACGAAATCGATACCACGCTCAACCTGCCATTCACCGACGATTTCTTCGCCGTCATTCGCCTCTTATATAACTCCCGCTCTGAATACCCCGACCTCAACCGGCTGTCTTTCGTGCTGATCGGCGTGGCCACCCCCACCGACCTCATCAAGAACGACCGCCGCACACCGTTCAATATCGCCGAACGGGTCGATCTGGATGACTTCGACGAGAGCGCCGTGATATCCCTCGTCGCTGCCCTGGGCTTGCCGGCCGACGAGGCGCGCGCCACCGCTTCGTGGGTGATCGCCTGGACCGGAGGCCATCCCTACCTCACGCTCCGCTTGCTGCGCGCCATGGCCGAAGAGGAGCGGCCGTTTTGGTCCAGGGCCGATGTCGACAAGGTCGTGTCGACGATCTTCTTCGGAGACGAAAGCGCCCGCGACAGTAATCTGGAGCACGTGGCCTCCCGGCTCACCAAACAATCGCCCTATACCTACCGGATGCTCACCGTTTACGGCCAGATATTGAACGGCCTGCTCCCGGTGCTCGATGACTCGCGCTCCCTTACCAAGCCGTATTTGAAGCTGTCGGGTGTCGTCAAACGCAAAAGCGCTACCCTCGTCGTCCGCAACGAAATCTACCGAAGGGTCTTCGACGCCAACTGGGTCCGCGAACAGAAAGCCTTCCGCCAAGAACGCCTCGCTCGTCGTGCCATGGCAGTGGCTGCGGTGTTTTTCGCTGTGGCGTGTGCCGTGGCCGTCCTCGCCCTGGTGAAGCAGCGGGAGGTGATTGCGGCAAGGCAGGCCCTCGCGGTCGAGCAAAGACTCAGCACGCAGCTGGCCCTGCAGACGCAGGAAGCCATCCAGCAGCGGTCGGCGGCCGAGGCGCAAAGAGCTGAGGCCGACAGGCAGAAGGCTGAGGCCGAAAAGCAGAAGGCCGATGCCGACAAGGCGCGCGCCCGGGCCGAAGAGCAAAGCAAGGAACTCGCGGCTGCGGCCACTCGGGAAGCCGCCCTACGCGCGGACGCTGACCGTCTCCGGCAGGAGGCTGAAGCGCAGCGCAATTCCGCTCAGGACAGCGCGGAACGGGCCAACGCCAGCGCCGAGACTGCAAGGAAGCTGGCGGACTCCGAGACCAAGGCCCGGCATGAGGCGGAGCAAAACGCAACGCGCGCCAACGCGGAAACCGTGCGCGCCAACACTGCAACCAGGCAACTCCTCGGCATCAAGTTGATCGAGGACGCCGATCTGCTGCGCGCACAGCAGCCTGACCTGTCCGACCATGCCATGCTGCTCGATCTCGAAGCGTACCAGCGCCTGAAATCCTCCGACCCGACGCAGGCGCGTCAAGCCCTCGAAGACGGCCTTGACAAGCTCCCGAGGCGGGTGGCTTCCTGGAAAGCCGCCGATGCCGTGTCCACTCTCGCGCTCGACGCGAATGGGTCACGAATGATTATGGGCGACGCCGCCGGCAAGGTCCACCTGGTCAGTCTGCCAGGGGCAGTGGAAGACGGAAGCTCTAGAGATCTTCCGAAGGTAGCTGGCGTTGCGGTGGACGATCAGGGCTATCCCCTCGCCGTCGACCAGGCGGGTCTCGTCGCCCATCAATCTCCCGGCGTGGAGCCGCAGGTGCTGCTGGCCGTCCGTCGCGATGCCCGGGCTTGGGCCGCGCTCGTGCAGTCCGACCCGCGAAAGGTGAACTATTGGGTGTCCGTCAACTCCCCTCCCCGCGTCCTACGTCACCACGCGAAGGTATTGCGCGCCGCTTTCGGGGATAAATTCTTTTACGCCTTCTGCGAAGACAGCACGGTCTACGCTTGGTCACTGGCCTCCTTTAAACCTCGTGTCATCGATGTGCCCAAAGACGTGCCGCCCGCCGACGCGAGGTTCTTCGCCGTGACCGAGAAGGCCGAACCTTCCATGATCCTTCTGGGCTCGGCCGGTTCCGGTTCGCCGAACCTCGTGCGAGTCTATCAGATCCGTACCACTTGGATCCGGCGGCTGCTCATTCTGGACCGTGCGACTTATGCGGCCCAGTTGACCTCCACGCTTCAGCACGAGGGTCCGGTCCGCGCGCTGGCGTTGAACGCAAATTCCAACTTCGTGACCACCGCGAGTGGAAGCTCCGTGCGGCGATGGAACATCGGTTCCGGGCGCGAGGTATTCCGCATGAACGCTGGGCCCCGGGTCGACCTCCTGGCGCTGAGCGGCGACGATCGCTCCCTGGCGACCGCCCAGGCGGGAAGCTCGGTCACGGTCTGGCAGACTGAAGCTGGAGCGGCCGTTTCCACCTTGCCCTCGGCTTCCAGCAACGCCTGGCACATCGCGTTCTCTTCCGACGGCCGGCGGCTCGATCTCGCCGGCGTTAACAGGACTGGGTCCTGGGACTGGCGCCAAGGGGCGCAGGCTCAATGGGCAGTGTCCAGCGACCAGCCACGCATCTTTAGCCTCGACGGCACGCGCTCGGCCGCGCTGGTAATGGATTTGGTTGTGCGCCCGGCGTCAGGCGCGGCGTCGACTCAGAGCCGGACGAAACCTGCGCCAACGCCCGCGTTTCAGTTTCTGGTTTTCACGGATCGGAATGGCGGCCGCGCGCGGGTACAAGTTCCCCTGGGTGTCCTCGGGTCCGACCTGGATCTCAGCCCCGACGGCCTGTTCGCGGCGGTGAGCACCCCCGCAGCGGTGAAGCTGTTTCGGGCCGATACGGGTGCCGCGGTTGCCGGCTTCGAGTATTCCAAATCCGCCAGCCCGCTGGCCGTAGCCCCGGGCGGCGGCGTGGTAGCGGCCGGCCAGCCGAAGGGCATCGATATCATTCGTGGCAACAAGGTCATTGCTACGGTGCCGATCGCCAACCCGCGGAGCCTGTTCTTCACCCGCGATGGGAAGTACTTGGCGGTGGGAGCGCCGGATGGAAGCCGCCTGGTGGAATCCGTAAACTGGACCGTCGCGCAAACCCTTTCGCACGCCGCTACGTCCTCCGTGGCCCTTTCGCCCGATAACAGCTATGTTGCGTTGATCGAGGGCGAAGGCTCTGTGCGCATTTCCGAGATCGGCAACCCGTCCGATCCCGGGATGGTCTTGAAGCCCTCCTACACTCCTACCCGTCTGGCGTTCAGTCCGGATCACAAATACCTGGCCACGGCCAGCGTCGACGGGTTCCGCGTACTCCTGTGGCAGTTGCAAGACCTGGTTGATGAAGCGTGCCGCCGCGTGCGCACAACATCGCTGAGTCAGGGCGAGTGGCAGAAGTATCTGAGCGGCGAGCCCTACAACCCTCACACCTGTCCGGCTCGGTAGGGGCGATCCTCCGAGTTCTAGCTTGCGGTGCGCCGAGCGCCGCGCTTGCCGTAACCTTCCCCACCAACTTCCACACTCCCCACGCAAACTCCACAACCCCGGTTTTTCAATTTTAAGAATTTTCAGACTTTTTCTCTCATTACTAAACCTTTCATCCCTTCAATTTAGAAATGATCCTCCCTTGCATGTGGCGCGGCGCCTCTGGCCTGCCTGCTACAATGACAACCGAAAGTCGCGCTAACAAGGTTCTCCGAAGGGGGAAACAGCTTGCAATTAAAGTTGCAAAACTCGCCGAATAACTCGTTTCTATTCAGCAAATCTTCTCGCTTTTTTGCAACTTTAGTTTCAAACTCCTGGCCTGGAGTGAAGCGAATAGATCGGACGGCTACTTGCGTTCGGCGCGCGCAGGCTTTCGCCCTCGCCGCCAGGATCGACTCCGCGGTTGGGTCATATCACCCACCAAGTCCTCGAAATTCCTTGCTAAATTACTGAAAATAATAGCAGAATCTTTGGCCGAACGGGTGCATATTAGTATTGGTTCTAAGCGCCATCCCATGTTTCGATTCGATCAGTTGATCCGCCGCGACATGATCATCCGTGATGTGAAGCAACGTCATCCTGAAACCGTTCCCATTTTTGAGCAGTTGCATTTTCGCGCGGTCTGCGACGACTGCGATATCGAGACGGTGGCGCGCAAGAACGGACTGAAAACTCCGGACGTCCTCGAGGCACTCAATCAGGCCGCGTTCGGACCAAAGGCGGACACCGACTATGCAAGCGACGAAAACCCCTCGTAACAAAATGCGCCGTCAGGGCAATCGGCCTCTTGACGTCTTCTTCTCCCCGAAAACCGTGGCAGTCGTCGGCGCCACCGAAAACATCAACAGCGTCGGGCGAACCGTGCTCTGGAACCTGGTCACCAGCCCGTTCGGGGGAACGGTATTTCCTGTGAATCCCAAGCGGCCCAGCGTCCTGGGCGTCAAGGCCTATCCCACCGTTTCCGACATTCCCGAGCAGGTCGACCTGGCGGTGGTCGTCACTCCGCCGCCCTCCATTCCGGGAATCATCAGGGAATGCGGCGAGAACGGTGTTCGCGGCGCGGTGGTAATTTCGGCTGGATTCAAGGAGATCGGACCCGAAGGCGCGGAACTCGAGCGCCAGTTGCTGCTGGCCGCGCAGGAAGCCAACATCCGCGTGATCGGCCCCAACTGCCTGGGCGTGATGAGCCCTCTCAGCGGCCTGAACGCCACCTTTGCCACCACCATCGCGCGGCCCGGTTCGGTCGCTTTCATCAGCCAGAGCGGCGCTCTGTGTACCGCGGTGCTCGATTGGAGCCTCAAAGAAATGGTGGGCTTCAGCGCGTTTGTCTCCATCGGTTCCATGGTCGACGTGGGTTGGGGCGATCTCATCTATCACCTGGGCAACGATCCTAAAACCAGGTCCATCGTCATCTATATGGAAAGCATCGGCAACGCCCGCGCGTTCCTTTCCGCGGCGCGCGAGGTGGCGCTCAACAAACCCATCATCGTCATCAAGCCGGGCCGCACCGCGGCCGCCGCCAAGGCCGCCGCATCGCACACCGGTTCGCTTACCGGCAGCGATGAAGTGCTGGAAGCCGCTTTCCGCCGCAGCGGCGTGCTGCGCGTCAACAACATCGCCGACCTGTTCTACATGGCCGAGGTGCTCTCCAAGCAGCCCAGCCCGCGAGGGCCGCGGCTGACCATCGTGACTAATGCGGGCGGCCCGGGAGTGCTGGCTACCGATGCGCTGATCACCGGCGATGGCGAGTTGGCCGAGCTGACTCAGGCCACCATGGAAGCTTACAACGCCGTCCTGCCCGCTACCTGGAGCCACAACAACCCCGTCGATATCATCGGTGACGCTTCTCCCGAACGGTACGCCAAGGCTCTGGAGATCGCCGCCAACGATCCCAACAGCGACGGCATGCTGGTGATTCTCACGCCGCAGGCTATGACCGACCCCACCAGCATCGCCGAACAGCTCAAGCCGCTGGCAAAGCAGGAAGGCAAGCCGGTGCTGGCGAGTTGGATGGGAGGCGTCGACGTGGCGCAGGGCGAGCAGCTTCTCAACCAAGCCAATATTCCCACCTTCCCTTATCCCGATACCGCCGCGCGCGCCTTCAACTACATGTGGCATTACAGCTACAACCTCAAGTCCCTGTACGAAACCCCCGCTATGCCGGAAGACTCCGCCGACTGGACCCCGGACCGCAAGCTGGTGGACGATATTATCCAGAAGTCGCGCGGCGAAGGCCGTACCATCCTGACGGAGTTCGAATCCAAACAGGTCCTGAGCGCGTACGGCATCCCCACCGCCCAGACCATCATCGCCACCAACGCCGCCGCCGCGGTGAAGGCCGCCGGCCAGATCGGCTACCCGGTAGTCCTGAAGCTCTACTCCGAAACCATCACCCACAAGACCGACGTCGGCGGAGTCCAGTTGAACCTGGGCAGCGCCGAAGCGGTGCAGAGGGCTTTCGGTGCCATCCAGACGTCGGTCAGCGACAAGGCCGGCGCGCAGCACTTCCAGGGCGTCACGGTGCAGCCCATGATCAGGCTCAAGGATGCTTACGAGCTGATCATCGGTTCCAGTCTCGATCCGCAGTTCGGTCCGGTGCTGCTGTTCGGCACCGGCGGCCAACTCGTCGAAGTGTTCAAAGACCGCTCGCTGGCGCTGCCGCCCCTTAACACCACGCTGGCGCGGCGCATGATGGAACAGACCAAAATCTACAAAGCTCTTAAAGGCGTGCGCGGCCGCAAGCCGGTGGACCTGGCGGCCCT
>Ga0335081_10008115_pt1 | contig 16834 bp, 15 predicted proteins | sample Lox_Sample_35_FD_206713 | JGI IMG/M metagenome (GOLD analysis project Ga0335081, IMG submission 206713) | Soil microbial communities from Loxahatchee National Wildlife Refuge, Florida, United States - Lox_Sample_3.5 | ecosystem: Environmental > Terrestrial > Soil > Wetlands | place: USA... | reverse complement strand
TCCCGCCGGCTCGATCAAGGAAGCGAGCCCGGCTGGCGAATACCTGCGCGACCATCAGGTCCGGCCGAAAGACTTCAACCAGTACGGCACGCGCCGCGGCAATCACCAGGTGATGATGCGCGGCACTTTCGCCAATATCCGGTTGAAGAATCAGATGGTGCCGGGCGTGGAGGGCGGGTTCACCATCCACTATCCCGACAAGAAGCGCATGACGATGTACGACGCGGCGATGAAGTACAAAGCCGACGGCGTCCCGCTCGTCATCTTCGGCGGCAAGGAATACGGCACCGGCTCGTCGCGCGACTGGGCCGCCAAAGGCACGGTTCTGCTCGGCGTGCGCGCGGTCATCACCCAGTCGTTCGAGCGCATCCACCGCTCCAACTTGATCGGCATGGGCGTGATGCCGCTGGTGTTCGAGGAAGGCACCACCTGGCAGACGCTCGGCCTGAAGGGCGACGAGCAGGTCACCATTCGCGGCCTGCACGGCGAGCTCAAGCCGCGCCAGCGGCTGATCGCCGAGATCGTCTCCGGCAACGGCACGCTCAAACGGGTTCCGCTGATCTGCCGCATCGATACGCTCGACGAGCTCGATTACTTCAAGAACGGCGGCATCCTGCAATACGTTCTGCGGCAGCTGGCGGATTGAGGGCTTCGCTCACCGCGAAGTGAGTGGCGGGTGATCGGCGGCGCAGCCTATAAGTTGCGCCGTCGGGCAAGGGGACCCGTGAGGGCAAAAATGAGCTACCGCCGCATCGCCTTTGCCGCCGCGCTCGCCGGCGCCGCGCTGACCGCGCAGGCTTCCGCGGGCGAGCCGCGCGCCGTCATCGAACTGTTCACCAGCCAGGGCTGCTCCTCCTGTCCGCCGGCCGATCGCCTGATGGGCGAGCTGGCAAAGGATCCGTCGCTGGTGACCATGAGCCTGGCGGTCGATTACTGGGATTATCTCGGCTGGAAGGACACGCTGGCGCTGCACGGCCATTCCAGCCGCGAGCGCGCTTACGCCAATGCGCGCGGCGACCGCGAAGTCTATACCCCGCAAGTCGTGGTCAACGGCATCGTGCATGTGCTGGGCAGCGACAAGGCGGCGATCGAAAACGCAATCGCGCAGACCCGGCGCGATGCGGCTCCGCTCACTGTGCCGGTCAGCATGATGGTTGCCGATGGCAAAGTGACCGTGACCGTGCCGGCCGCCACCGGCAGCCACAGCAGCGGCGAAGTCTGGCTGTGCCCGATCACCAACAAGGCGCAGGTCGCCATCGGACGCGGCGAGAACAGCGGCCACACCTTGAACTACTACAACGTCGTGCGCCGCTGGGTGAAACTCGGCGATTGGAACGGACAGGCGCAGACGTTCACGCTGCCGCTCAGCCAGTTGCCGGACGCCGACTTCTCGCTCAAGGATGTCGACCATCTCGCGGCGGTCGTGCAAAGCGGCGCCGCCGCCAAGCCGGGCCTGATGCTCGGCGCCGCCACCGTGAGCTTGCACTAATCAGTTCTCTGTCATTCCGGGACGCCGCGAAAGCGGCGGGCCCGGAATCCATACTCCGCAGCGCTGCGGGTTATGGATTCCGGGTTCGCGCAATTCGTGCGCGCCCCGGAATGACCGAGACAAAAAAAATTGGGCCGGCGATACAAGCCGGCCCGGAGGGTAATCAGGGGATTGAACCGTTACGCGGAACTCAACTGACCCGGTCGGCTGAGCCCCGGGGGGCTGGGGGGCTGAGGAATCCGGAACTCGAACCGGACCGGGCCTTGAGGCAACGCTGCCCTTATCGGCTCCCAGCATGTCGGGCGATTGACCGAATTTGGGCCTTATTGTGGATCGTTTAACGAGTTCGTGATCGGCGGTTCGCTGTTTTTGCTGGTTTTTTGCGCCTTTTATCGTCGTGGCGAGGCTCTTGCCGTCCCGCTCCCATGGCGCGATCATGACAATCAGCAAAGGAGGCGCCGTATGACGTACGAGTCCGGCGAAGCCGATCCCAGCCAGTCCCTCGGGGGCGGATCCCCGGCACGATTTGCCCCCGCCCCCGCCGCCCAAGTCACCTTCAGCCGCCGCGAGCTCAGGCGCATTCTCGATCTCTACGGCCGCAAGGTCGCCGCCGGCGAGTGGCGCGATTACGCCATCGACTTCCTGAAAGACCGCGCGGTGTTCTCGGTGTTCCGGCGCGCTTCCGAAGTTCCACTCTACCGCATCGAAAAAAATCCGAAGCTGTCGCGCCGCCAGGGCGTTTACAGCGTGATCTCGGCCACCGGCCTGATCGTGCGCCGCGGCCACGAGCTCGACCGCGTGCTGCGCGCGATCGAGCCCGCAAAGCTTGCGGTGGTGAACTGACTCTTATCATGGCCGGGCTTGTCCCGGCCATCCCGCTTAGGTGGGTAGGGCCTATGCCCGACTATTACGTGTATTTCCTTGCCAGCCGTCCCGGCGGAGTAATTTACGTCGGAGTGACCAACGACCTCGTACGGCGCGTTCACGAACACAAACGCGGGTTCGTCAAAGGCCATACAAAGCAGTATGGCATTGATCGTCTCGTTTATTTTGAGAATTACAGCGATGTCCGTTTAGCGATTCAGCGCGAGAAGAACATAAAGCACTGGCCACGTGCCTGGAAGACGCGGCTCATCGGTCAAAGCAATCCTGCTTGGTGCGATCTGTTCGATGAGATTGCCGGATCTACTTTGTCCTCCTAAGCGGGGTCACCGGGACAAGCCCGGTGACGACAAGTTAGTCCGGCAGGCTCGTTGCCCCCGGTCCAAGCGCCAGTTGCAGCAGCGGCGTATCGAGCCAGCGGCCGAATTTATAGCCGATGCTCCGCAGATTTCCCGCTGGCGCAAAGCCGCAAGCTTTGTGCACGCCGATCGAGGCGGCCTGATTTGAATCGCCGATCACCGCGATCATCTGCCGGTAGCCGAGCGCCGTGCAGGCCTCGATCAGTTTTTTGAGCAGCGCAATGCCAATGCCGCGGCGTTGCAGGTCGGGCGCGACATAGACGGAATCCTCGATGGTGAAGCGATAGGCCGGGCGCGTGCGATAAAGCGAGGCATAGGCATAACCGGCGACCGCGCCGTCCACTTCGGCAATGAGATAGGGAAATTTGCCGTCCAGGATCGCCTGCATCCGCCGCGTCATCTCAGCTTCATCCGGCGGCTCAAGCTCGAAGGAGGCCGTGCCGTGCGCCACCGCATGGGCGTAGATGCGCGTGATGACGGGAATATCGGCGAAGGCGGCACGGCGGATGACGAGGTGCATACGGTTCACCGTCATGCCCGCGCTTGTCGCGGGCATCCACGTCTTTCTTACACGCAGCTAAGCAAGACGTGGATAGCCGGGACAAGCCCGGCTATGACGAAAAACAAAACGCCCCGGCACCAGGCCGGGGCGTTCGTTTCGTCTCTTTCGGCTGCCGCTTAGCGGCGGTCGCCCATAAAGCGCAGCAGGAACAGGAACAGGTTGATGAAGTCGAGATAGAGCGCGAGCGCGCCCATCACCGCCTTGCGGCCGGCGATGGTGCGGTCGTCGTTGGCGCTGTACATCTCCTTGATGCGCTGCGTATCCCAGGCGGTCAGCCCGGCGAAGATCAGCACGCCGATCGCCGAGATCGCGAAGTCGAGCCCGGTGCTCTTGAGGAAGATGTTGACGATCATCGCCAGGATCAGGCCGAACAGGCCCATGACCAGGAACGAGCCGACCGGCGAGAGATCGCGCTGCGTCGAGTAGCCGTACAGGCTCAACGCGCCGAACGAGGCCGCCGAGATGAAGAAGGTGCGGGTGATCGACGCGCCGGTATAGGCCAAGAACACCGACGACAGCATCAATCCGAGCAATCCGGCATAGAGCAGGAACAGCCCGAGCGCGGTCGACGGCTGCAGCGAGTTGATGCGGAAGCTCATGAAGAAGACGATGCCGAGCGTGCCGAGGAACAGCACGATGGTCAGCGGGCCGCCGAAGATGGCCTGGCCGAACTGGGTCAGCCCGGTGATATGGCCGGCTGCGTCCGTCATCACCGCGGCGCTGTAGGTCAGCCACGAAACGACGCCGGTGAGCGCCACGCCCGCGGCCATGTAGTTGTAAACGCGAAGCATGTAGGCGCGCAGGCCCACATCGATCGCGGCAGCCTGCTGGGCGCCGAAGCCCCGGCGGGCGGAAATGTTACGGTCGAAGTCCGACATCGAAGTTACCTCTCTTGTCCCCCCTGGGGAGCGGTTAGGTCGGCGCGCCGGGCAGGGCGTCGCGCGCGTGGTCAGAATCTAGTGTGCGTAGAGCCTTGGTGCCAGATATGGCGCGATCATGACCTTGCATGATTGCGGATCGTTAATGATCGAGCGCCCGCACTATAGCCTATGCCGGGGGGCGGCGGAAAGCCGCAAAACTATAGATTTCTCAACACGGAAGCGGGCTTTTGCCCGAGCGCGCTGAAGGTGCCGACAAGGCCGAGCGCGACGGTCACCGCGACCGCGCCTGCCGCCGCGGCCAGCGCCGGCAGTGGCAGCCAGACAAAGCGCAGATGCATCAGGTCGGTGACGATTAGCCAGCTGGCGAGCGAGCCGCTGAGCACACCGAACAGCGCGGTAGCAGTACCCAGCAGCAAATATTCGATGGTGTAGGCGCCGATCAGCCGCGCCCGCGTGGCGCCCAACGTCTTCAGGATCACCGCGTCGTAGACCCGGTGGCGGTGGCCGGCGGCGAGCGCGCCGCCGAGCACCAGCGCGGCCGCCAGCAGCGTGACGGCGCTGGCGCCGTCGATCGCCAGCACCAGGTTGGACACGATCGAGCCGATCGCTTGCAGCGCCTCTTTCACGCGCAGCGTGGTGACCGTGGGGAAGGTTTTTGCCGCGGCCGCGACCAGCGCGCCTTCCTCGGCGGTGTTGCCGCCGTTCGGAAAAGTGAGTGTGGCGAGCCGCGAGTGCGGCGCACCGTGGAAGGTATTTGGCGAAAATACCATGACGAAATTGATGCTGAGGCTCTGCCAATCGACCGTGCGCATATTGGCGATGCGCGCGGTGATGTCGCGGCCAAGCACGTTGACGGTGACGGCATCGCCGAGCTTGAGGCCGAGGCCGTCGGCGATCTTCTTCTCGAACGACACCAGCGGCGCCCCGTCATAGCCCGGCTTCCACCATTCGCCTTCGACGAGCCGCGAGCCCTTCGGCACCGCGTCGGCATAGGTGATGCCGCGGTCGCTTTGCAGCACCCAGGCGGCATCGTCGCTCGGCTTGATCTTTTCCACCGGGATGCCGTTCGCCGAGATGATGCGGCCGCGCAGCATCGGCACTTCCTCGAGCTTGGCGTCAGGCGCCTGCGCGCGCAGGAAATCGTCGAAGCGCTGCGCCTCGTCCGACGGGATGTCGAGGAAATAGAACGACGGCGCTTTCGCTGGCAGCTCCGCGGAGAATTGCCGGCGCAGGTTGCCGTCGATTTCGATCACCGTCACCAAGAGCGCAATGCCGAGGCCCAGCGACAGCACGATGGTCGGCGTCAGCGCGCCGGGCCGGTAAATATTGGCGACCGCCATGCGCAAGGCGGTCGATCTCGCGCGCGGTGCGCGCCGCGCGACGGCCATCAACAGCGCCGCCACCAGCCGCAGCAGCACGAACACGGCGGCGGCTGTGCCCACATAGATGAGCGCCACGCGCCCGTCGTAGGCGAGCAGCACGGCCAATGCGGTGAGTGTGAGCACGGCGGCGACGGTGAGCGCGATGTAGCCCTTGCGGGGCAAACGCGGCTGCGGCGCCACGGCATCGCGAAACAGCGCGCCGACCGGCACATCGTGCGCGCGGCCGAGTGGCCACAGCGTAAACGCCAATGCGGTGAGCAAGCCGTAGATCAGCGCCAGCGCGAGCTCGCTCAAATGCACCGAGGGCTGGATCGGCAGCGGAATGAGCGCGCCGAAAATCCAGCTCACCAGGTAGGGCAGGGCGGCGCCGAGCGCCATGCCGATGACGCCGCCGACGCCGGCGAGCAGCAGCACTTGCGTCAGGTAGATCGAGAACACGCGCGCGCCGCTCGCGCCCAGCGCTTTCATGGTGGCGATGGTGTCGCACCGGCGGTCGAGATGGCTTTTCACCGCGTTGCCGACGCCGACGCCGCCGACCAAGAGCGCGGTCAGGCCGACGATAGTGAGGAATTGCGTGAAGCGGTCGACCTCGGTCTCCAGCCGCGGCGTTGCCTTCGAGCGCGTGCGGATGTCCCAGCCGGCCTGCGGGAATTGCGCACGCACTTGCACGGACACTGCCTGCGCCGCGGCGTCGGTGGCGTCGTTCGCCGGCAGCCGCAAACGGTAGTGCCAATGCACCACGCTGCCCGGCTGCAGCAGTCCGGTGGCGCGCAAGGCCGCCTCGCTCACCAGCAGGCGCGGCCCGAAGCCGATGCCGCCGGCGAGCTTGTCCGGCTCGTTGCCGAGCGCGGCGCCGATCTCGAAGGTGGCGTCGCCGATGGTGAGCCGCGCGCCCGGCTTTATGTTGAGCCGCGTCAGCAGCGTCGGATCGGCCACCGCGCCGAATGCGCCGTCGCGTTGCGCGAGCGCGGCATCGAGCGCCTGCGGCGGATCGAGCACCACCGTGCCGAACAGCGGATAGGCGGCATCGACCGCCTTCATCTCGACCAGTGCGGCATCTCCATCGGTGCGCGCCATGGCGCGCATGGTGGCGATACTCGACACCGCGCCGCGCCGCTGCAGGAAGGCGAGCTCGTCCGGCGAGGCTTGGCGCTGCACCAGCTCGAACGACAGATCGCCGCCGAGGATCACCTGGCCCTGACGCGCGAGGCCGTCGGCCAAGCTCGCCGCCACCGAGCCGACACCGGCAATCGCCATCGCGCCGAGCGCGATGCAGGCGACGAACACATAGAAGCCGCGCAAGCCGCCGCGCATCTCGCGCCAGGCAAAGCGCAGCGGCAGCGCGAACGCGCTCACCTCCCCCGCAAGCGGGGGAGGTCGACGGCCGGAGGCCGTCGGGAGGGGGCCTGGCGTGTGGACAACGTTCAATAGCGGCTCCGTGCCATTTCATTCCCCCTCCCCGACCCTCCCCCCGCAAGCGGGGGAGGGGGACCGCGAGGTGCGTGCGTTCTTCACGCCGCACCGCGATCAATTTTCCCCGAGCGCAGCCGCACTACGCGCGCGCAACGCGCGGCCAAGGCGGCGTCATGCGTCACCAGCACCAGCGTGCTGCCACGTCGTGCATGGCCCGCGAACAGCAAATCGATGATCTGCTTGCCGGTGTCCTCGTCGAGATTGCCGGTCGGCTCGTCGGCCACCAGGATCGCCGGATTGGGCGCCAGCGCGCGCGCCACCGCCACGCGCTGCTGCTCGCCGCCCGACAATTCGGCCGGGTAATGCTGCAAGCGGTAGGCAAGGCCCATGGCCGCGAGTTCATCGCGCGCGCGCGCCTGCGCCTCGGCAACGCCGGCCAATTCCAGGGGCACCGCGACGTTCTCCAGCGCGGTCATGGTCGGGATCAGATGGAACGACTGGAACACGATGCCGACCTGGCGGCCGCGGAAGCGCGCCAGAGCGTCCTCGTCGAGCCGGCCCAAATCCTCGCCGGCGACCGTCACCGTGCCGGTGTCGGGCCGCTCCAGTCCAGCCATCACCATCAGCAGCGTCGACTTGCCGGAGCCGGAAGGTCCCACCAGGCCAATCGCCTCGCCAGCGCCTATATTGAGATCGATGTCTTTGAGGATATGAACGCGGGCGGCCCCTTGCCCGAGCGAGAGATTGACGCCGGTAAGCCCGATCGCCGGTGCCGCCTGGGAGTTGTCTTTCATGGTTCACCGTTCCGCACCCTCATATGGGAACCGCCGTGCTTGCGTCCAGCGGCTGGCCGCGCTGCTGATCGCGGCCGCTTGCCTGCTGACCCCGGCACTGGCGCGCGCCGCCGACCGCCCGGTGAAGATCGTGGCGCTCGGCGACTCGCTGACTGCCGGCCTGGGGCTGCCGACCGATGCCGCGTTCCCGGCCAAGCTCGCGCGGGCGCTGCAGGCCAAGGGCACCGCGGTGGGCATCGCCAATGCCGGCGTGTCCGGCGATACCGCCAGCGGCGGGCTCGCCCGGCTCGACTGGTCGGTGCCGCAGGGAACCGACGCGGTGATCGTCGAGCTCGGCGCCAACGACATGCTGCGCGGCATCGATCCGAAGGTCACCAAGACCGCGCTCGAGCAAATCCTCGGCAAGCTCGCGCGCCGTCATATTCCTGTCTTGCTCACCGGCATGAAAGCGATGCGCAATCTCGGCTCCGACTATGCGCGGACTTTCGACGCCATCTATCCGGCGCTTGCCTCGACTCATCCGGTCGTCTTTTATCCGTTCTTCCTCGACGGCGTGGCCAGCGATCCCAAGCTCAATCAGGTCGATGGCCTGCACCCCAACGCCGCCGGCGTGGACGTAATCGTGGCGCGTATGCTGCCGCAGGTCGAGGCGCTGATCGCCCGTGTGCGCGCCGCGCGCGGGTCGTAACGAAAGCGCGTGATCCCGGATCGCGCGCCATTTAAGAAGTGACTCCAATGCCGCGTCTCTTCACCGGTGTGGAAATTCCGTCCGACGTCGGACAGGCGCTCTCCTCGCTGCGCGGCGGCTTGCCGGGCGCGCGCTGGATCGATCCGGAGAACTATCACCTGACGCTGCGTTTCATCGGCGACGTCGACGACATGACTGCGCACGAGGTCGCCTCGCTGCTGGGCCGTGTCAAGCGCGGCGCCTTCGAGCTGCACATGGAAGGGCTAACCTCGTTCGGCGGCCGCAAGCCGCGCGCGGTGGTGGCCAATGTCTCGCCGGCGCAAGCGCTGCTCGATGTGCAAGCCGAGCAGGAGCGGTTGATGCAGCGCATCGGGCTTGAGCCGGAGGGGCGCAAATACACGCCGCACGTCACGCTCGCGCGCCTGCGCGAATCCTCCAGCCGCGACGTGGCGGAATATCTGGCGGCGCGCGGGTTTTTCCGCACCTCGCCGTTCAAGATCTCGCGCTTTGTGCTGTTTTCCTCACGCGCCTCGGTCGGCGGCGGACCTTACGTGGTCGAGGCGAGCTATCCGCTCAGTGCGTGAAGCCGCAGCGTACTCCGCTCATTCCCGCGCCAGCGGGAATCCAGCTTTGAAATAAGCACTGGGTCCCCGCTTGCGCGGGGACGAACGGCAGGTGACTACGCCGGCCGCAGAAAGCGCGACTGCGCGTCCAGGATCGCGGCGGCAAGGCCATGGGCGTCGGCCTGCGCCTCGCGCATCAGCGACAGCGCGGTCGAACGCGGCGGATCGACTTCGCCCACCACGCTGCCGAAATCGAAGTGCAGGTCGGCTTCGAACTTGCGCGCGAGCTGCTGCATGCGCTTGTTGTCGGCGAGGCAATGCATGTGCAGCGACTTGATGCCGCGATTGCGCGCGGACAGCAGCGTGCGTTCCAGCAACAGGCTGCCGACGCCATGGCTCTGCCAGGGCTGCTCGATGCTGAAGGCGGCTTCGCTCTCGCGCGCAAAGCCTGTGCGGTAGGGCCGCAGCTCGGCCGCGCCGCGCAAGGTGCCGTCGACGAAAAAGCCGTGCACCACCACCCCTACTTCTCCGGCGCTCGCCGCATGCCGGGCCACAAACTCGTCCGACACCGTGCCGGAAAAGCGCCGGTGGCGGCTCTCGGGATCGAGGCGCAGTAGATGGTCGCGATAGGCGTCGGTCTCGCCGACCCACAATTTGCGGATGGTGCCGCTGTCGGGCAGATGGTCTTGCATGTCTAGTCTCCTCAATATCGTCACGCCCGCGTGCCCGTGTTTGCCAAGGCGTTTCGCTCGCGAATCGATTGCTCGACTATATATGGTGCATTGCAGCAAAATAACGACAGTCGCGACACAGATCGGGACCCTCATCAGCTAAAAACGCATGCCTAACAGGAACTTACCGCACATTTTTTGCGCAGCATAAATCGTCGGCTCCAATCGCCGATTTACAGCCGCCGGATATGCTTCTAGGTCTGCCGCGCCGGCCTCCCGACCTACCGCCGCCAATCCAGTCCCCAACCATTCGCAATGTCGGAAACCTTCGCCACCCGCTACGCGGCGCTGCTCGCCGCCGGAGAGATCGAAGCCGATCCCGGCCAGGCCTTGCTGGCTGGCCATCTGGCCGATCTCGCGCTGCGTCTCGACCGTCACCGGCTGGCGCAGAAATCCTCTTCGCTCGGCTGGATGTTCGGCCGCCGCGCCACCGCCGAGGCCCCGCTCAAGGGCCTCTACATCTTTGGCGAAGTCGGTCGCGGCAAGACCATGCTGATGGACCTGTTCTTCGCGACCAGCCCGGTGCAGCGCAAGCGGCGCGCCCATTTCCACGAATTCATGGCCGACGTGCACGAGCGCGTCCACGTCTTCCGGCAAGAGACCAAGAATGAGAGCAAGAACGGTGAGCGCGTTGGCGAAGATCCAATCCGCCGCGCCGCCGTGGCGATCGCGGAGGAAAGCTGGCTATTATGCTTTGACGAATTCCACATCACCGACATTGCCGACGCCATGATCCTCGCCCGCCTGTTCACGCGGCTGTTCGAGCTCGGCGTAGTCATGGTGGCGACCTCCAATTTGCCGCCGCAGGATCTTTACAAGGACGGGCTCAATCGCGCGCTGTTCCTGCCCTTCCTCGCGCTGCTCGAAAAGCATTGCGAGGTGGTGCGGCTCGATGCGCGTGCCGATTTCCGCCTCGAGAAACTGACCGGCATGCCGGTCTGGTATGTGCCGCCCGACGCCAAGGCCAAGGCGGCGCTTGATGACGCCTGGCGGCGGCTCGACGGCGGGCATGAGGGCACGCCGCATGAGTTGGTGGTGAAAGGGCACATCGTGCGGGTGCCGCAGGCGGCCATGGGGGTGGCGCGCTTCTCTTTCGACGATCTGTGCGCGCAGCCGCTGGCGGCCGCCGACTATCTCAAGATCGCCCACGAATTCCACACCATCATCCTCGACCGTATCCCGGTGATGGACTACGCACACCGCAACGAGGCCAAGCGCTTCATCATCCTGATCGACACGCTTTACGACAATTCGGTGAAGCTCCTGGCCTCGGCCGAAGCGCAGCCGGACGCGCTCTATAGCGGGGAGCAGGGTTTCGAAATGCTCGAATTCAAGCGCACCGCCTCGCGCCTGATCGAGATGCGCTCGCAATCTTATCTCGGCCTGCCGCACGGCCCACGTCCGGCGCAAGGTTTGGACTGGTCCGAGAAGATCGTGGAGACCTGACTGGGCGCAGGCCGCAGTTTTTGCCATTTTTTATTGTATCGGGCCGCTTCACGGACCAAAAGACCGACAAGGGCGCCGATTTTTGAATACCTTGCATGGCTGACAAGGACCTTGGCAATTTAACCCCGCCGTCCCCCGACGTTGCTGCGAACGATGCCGCCGCAGCGCCGGGCACGGACGTAGTTCCGGAACGCCCGAAGTGGCCGCGCCCACCAAGCTCGAGCAACAGGTGGTGCAGAGCCTCGCCGACCATGAGGTTCTGGCGGCGAACATCGAGGCCGAGTTTGCCGGCCACCGCACCTTCGGCGAGCGATTGTCCGATCAGCTGGCGGCCTTCGGCGGCAGCTGGACTTTCATCATTATCTTTTTCGTTGTCCTGGTGGTGTGGATGGCCTTCAACGTCTGGGCCGTCACGCGCGACGTGTTCGATCCCCATCCCTTCATCCTGCTCAACCTGGTGCTGTCGTGCCTCGCCGCCATCCAGGCGCCGATCATCATGATGAGCCAGAACCGCCAGGAGGCGAAAGATCGGCTGCGCTCGGAGAACGATTATCGCGTCAACCTGAAGGCCGAATTGGAAATCAGGCACCTGCACGAAAAGATCGACCACATCCTCACGCGCCAGTGGGAGCGGCTGGCGGAAATCCAGCAGATCCAGCTCGAGATCATGCAGCAGCCGCCGCCACGCAAGCGCTGACGTGTCTTCACTTCGCCCAGCTTGCGGGGTGCGGTCGATCCGAGGGAGAAAAGCAAGTGAAGGCGCGCTACCGACCCTCTGGACTCCCGCCTGCGGCGGTGCTGGTATAATGTATACAAGACATCGCAAGGCCCGCCGGTCTCTTGTCGCAGCGCACCAGAGCGTTTAACCACGCCTTTGGCCGCGCCCCGCGGCAATCCTGAAGAAGAGTTTTCCCATCATGGCGCGTAAGAAGATTGCGTTGATCGGCGCCGGCCAGATTGGCGGCACGCTCGCTCACCTCGTTGGCCTCAAACAGCTCGGCGACGTCGTCATGTTCGACGTCATGGAGGGCATCCCGCAAGGCAAGGCTCTCGACATCGCCGAATCCTCGCCGGTCAACGATTTCGACGCCCGCTTCACCGGGACGAATACCTATGACGCGATCGAAGGCGCCGACGTTTGCATCGTCACCGCGGGCGTGCCGCGCAAGCCGGGCATGAGCCGCGACGATCTGCTCGACATCAATCTCAAGGTGATGGAGCAGGTCGGCTCCGGCATCAAGAAATACGCGCCCAACGCTTTCGTCATCTGCATCACCAATCCGCTCGACGCCATGGTGTGGGCGCTGCAGAAATGCTGCGGCCTGCCGCAGCAGCGCGTCGTCGGCATGGCCGGCGTGCTCGACTCGGCGCGCTTTCGTTATTTCCTCGCCGACGAATTCAACGTCTCGGTGGAAGACGTCACCGCCTTCGTGCTCGGCGGCCACGGCGACAGCATGGTGCCGCTGACGCGCTATTCGGCGGTGGCCGGCATTCCGGTGCCCGATCTCGTCAAGATGGGTTGGACCACGCAGACCCGCGTCGACGAAATCGTCAAGCGCACCGCCAATGGCGGTGCCGAGATCGTCAATCTGCTCAAGACCGGTTCCGCCTTCTATGCGCCGGCCGCCTCCGCCATCGCCATGGCCGAGAGCTATCTGCTCGACAAGAAGCGCGTGCTGCCTTGCGCGGCCTGGCTCAACGGCGAATACGGCATCCGCGATCTTTATGTCGGCGTGCCGGTGGTGATCGGCGCCAAAGGCGTCGAGCGCATCGTCGAGATCGAGCTCAGCGGCGCCGAACGCGCCGCCTTCGAGAATTCGGCCAAATCGGTGCAGGGCCTGGTCGAGGCCTGCAAGAAGATCGCGCCGCAACTCGCTTAGCTGGAACGGTCGAATGAACATCCACGAATATCAGGCCAAAGCCGTGCTGCGCGAATTCGGCGTGCCAGTGCCCCGCGGCGAGCCGGCGTTTTCCGTCGACGAAGCGGTCGCCGGCGCAAAAAAGCTCGGCGGTCCCGTCTGGGTGGTGAAGGCGCAGATTCATGCCGGCGGCCGCGGCAAGGCCGGCGGCGTCAAGATTGTCAAATCGATCGACGACGTGAAGACAGAGTCGGCGCGCATCCTCGGCTCGACGCTGGTCACTCATCAGACCGGCCCGCACGGCAAGAAGGTCAACCGCCTCTACATCGAGGAAGGCTCGGCCATCGACCGCGAGCTGTATCTGTCGATGCTGGTCGACCGCGAGAGTTCGCGCGTCGCCTTCGTCGTCTCCACCGAAGGCGGCATGGACATCGAGGACGTCGCGCACAAGACACCGGAGAAAATCCTCACATTCTCCGTGGATCCCGCCACCGGCATCATGCCGCATCACGGCCGCCGCGTGGCGCAGACGCTCAAGCTTAGCGGCGATCTCGCCAAGCAGATCGAAGGCCTGCTGCCCAAGCTCTACGCCGCCTTCACCAGCAAAGACATGAGCCTGCTGGAGATCAATCCGCTGGTGGTGACCAAGGACAACAAGATCATCTGCCTCGACGCCAAAGTGGGCTTCGACGGCAACGCGCTCTACCGTCATCCCGACATCGCCGCGCTGCGCGACCTGACCGAAGAAGACGAGAAGGAAGTCGAGGCGTCGAAATACGATCTCAACTACATCGCGCTCGACGGCTCGATCGGCTGCATGGTCAACGGCGCCGGCCTTGCCATGGCGAGCATGGACATCATCAAGCTCTACGGCATGACGCCGGCCAACTTCCTCGACGTCGGCGGCAGCGCCACCAAGGAGAAGGTGACGGCGGCGTTCAAGATCATCACCTCCGACCCCAACGTGAAGGGCATCCTGGTCAATATCTTCGGCGGCATCATGAAGTGCGACGTGATTGCCGAGGGCGTCGTCGCTGCGGTGAAAGAAGTCGGCCTGAAGGTGCCGCTGGTCGTGCGCCTGGAAGGCACCAATGTTGAGCTCGGCAAGAAGATCATCAAGGAGTCCGGGCTCAATGTGACCTCGGGCGACGATCTCGACGATGCCGCGCAGAAGATCGTTGCAGCCGTGAAGAAAGTCGCCTGATGTCCATCCTCATCGGCAAGAACACCAAGGTCATCTGCCAGGGCTTCACCGGCAAGAACGGCACCTTCCATTCGCAGGCCGCGCTCGATTACGGCACCAAGATGGTCGGCGGCACCTCACCCGGCAAAGGCGGCAGTAGTCACCTCAACCTGCCGGTGTTCGATACGGTCGCCGAGGCACGCGAAAAAACCGGCTGCGATGCCAGCGTCATCTACGTGCCGCCGGCCGGCGCCGCCGACGCCATCTGCGAGGCAATCCAGGCCGAGATCCCGCTCATCGTCTGCATCACCGAAGGCATCCCGGTGATGGACATGGTCAAGGTCAAGCGCGCGCTCTCCGGCTCGAAGTCGCGGCTGATCGGCCCGAATTGCCCCGGCGTGATGACCGCCGGCGAATGCAAGATCGGCATCATGCCGGGCAACATCTTCAAGCCCGGCTCGGTCGGCATCGTCTCGCGCTCGGGCACGTTGACCTATGAGGCGGTGTTCCAGACCTCGCGCGAGGGCCTCGGTCAGACCACCGCCGTCGGCATCGGCGGCGATCCGGTCAAGGGCACCGAGTTCATCGACATGCTGGAGATGTTCCTCGCCGACGCGAAGACCAAGTCGATCGTGATGATCGGCGAGATCGGCGGCTCGGCCGAGGAGGACGCGGCCCAATTCCTCAAGGACGAGGCCAAGCGCGGCCGCAAGAAGCCGATGGTCGGCTTCATCGCCGGCCGCACCGCGCCGCCGGGCCGCCGCATGGGCCATGCCGGCGCCATCATCTCCGGCGGCAAGGGCGATGCCGAATCCAAGATCGCCGCCATGGAATCGGCCGGCATCATGGTGTCGCCATCGCCGGCCCGAATCGGAAAAACCTTGGTAGAAGTGCTGAAATCCTGATTCAGTGCTAGGCCTTCCGTAGACTTACAGGCGTCATAAATAGAGTTAAAACAGCAATCTGCCGGGCGGTTGCGAGCCATTTGGGCCCGCCACCGCAGCCGCGGGGACTCCCGCAAGGATCGACACCAATGTCCCGCCAGGACGCCAACGCCGTTTTTTCCCGCACCTCCTTCCTCTACGGCGGCAACGCCGCCTACATCGAAGACCTCTACGCCCGCTTCGAGAAAGACCCGGCCGCGGTCGATGTCGAGTGGCGCGCCTTCTTCGAGGGCCTGAAGGACGCGCCCGCCGACGTCGCCAAAAGCGCGCAGGGCGCCTCCTGGAAAAAACCCAATTGGCCAGTGCGGCCAGACGGCGATCTGGTTTCCGCGCTCGACGGGCAATGGGCCGAGACCGAAAAGAAGCTCGGCGAGAAAATTTCGGCGAAGGCGCAAGCCAAGGGCGTCGAGCTGACGTCGGCCGACGTCATGCAAGCGACGCGCGATTCCATTCACGCGCTGATGCTGATCCGCGCCTACCGCATGCGCGGACATTTCCACGCCAAGCTCGATCCGCTCGGCATCCAGGCCGAGCCGAGCGAAGCGGAGCTCGATCCGAAGTCCTACGGCTTCACCGAAGCCGACCTGGACCGCCGCATCTTTCTCGACAAGGTGCTCGGCCTCGAATTCGCGTCGATGCGCGAGATCGTCGCCATCCTGCGGCGCACCTATTGCCAGACGCTCGGCGTCGAGTTCATGCACATCTCCAACGCCGCGCAAAAGGCCTGGATCCAGGAGCGCATCGAGGGCAAGGACAAGGAGATTCAGTTTACCCGCGAGGGCAAGCGCGCCATCCTCAACAAGCTGATCGAAGCCGAAGGCTTCGAGAAATTCATCGACGTGAAATATACCGGCACCAAGCGTTTCGGCCTCGACGGCGGCGAGTCGTTGATCCCGGCGCTCGAGCAGATCATCAAGCGCGGCGGCAATCTCGGCGTGAAGGAAATCTGCATCGGCATGCCGCATCGCGGCCGCTTGAACGTGCTGACGCAAGTGATGGGCAAGCCGCACCGCGCGCTGTTCCACGAATTCAAAGGCGGCTCAGCGACGCCGGACGAGATCGAAGGCTCCGGCGACGTCAAATATCACTTGGGCGCGTCGTCCGACCGCGAGTTCGACAACAACAAGGTGCACTTGTCGCTCACCGCCAACCCGTCGCATCTGGAGATCGTCGACCCGGTGACGCTCGGCAAGGTGCGCGCCAAGCAGGACCAGCACGGCGCCACGCCGGAAGAGCGCACCATGGTGATGCCGCTGTTGATGCACGGCGACGCCGCCTTCGCCGGCCAGGGCGTGGTGGCGGAATGTTTCGGCCTGTCCGACCTGAAGGGTTATCGTGTGGGCGGCTCGATCCACTTCATCGTCAACAATCAGATCGGCTTCACGACCTATCCACGCTATTCGCGCTCGTCGCCTTATCCGTCCGACGTCGCCAAGATGGTCGAAGCGCTGATCTTTCACGTCAACGGCGACGATCCGGAAGCGGTGGTGTTCGCGGCAAAAGTGGCGACCGAATACCGGCAGCAATTCCAGCGGCCGGTGGTCATCGACATGTTCTGCTACCGGCGCTTCGGTCACAACGAAGGCGACGAACCTGCGTTCACCCAGCCGCTGATGTATCAGAAAATTCGCGCGCACCCGACGACGCAGGAAATCTAC
>Ga0335081_10008112_pt1 | contig 16837 bp, 15 predicted proteins | sample Lox_Sample_35_FD_206713 | JGI IMG/M metagenome (GOLD analysis project Ga0335081, IMG submission 206713) | Soil microbial communities from Loxahatchee National Wildlife Refuge, Florida, United States - Lox_Sample_3.5 | ecosystem: Environmental > Terrestrial > Soil > Wetlands | place: USA... | reverse complement strand
CGTCGGCCCAGCGCCGGACGGCAGCGTCGTCGCTCATCGGTGTGGTGGTCTCCGTTCCCGCGATCGCCGCACACAGGGCGCGACCGGCATTCCCGACTCTAGTGACATCTGTCACTCCTAGCTACGGCGCCGAGACGTGCTTGGCTACTGTGTGACATGGACGGATTCCGCGGGGCCGCCGCGTACACGTCGTACTCGGTGAGCGACTTCGACGCCACCCGCAGCTTCTACGAGGTGAAGCTGGGCTGCACGCCGGTCATCGCGTGGGACCGCGCCGATGGCCAGGGCGCGTACTACGAGCTCGGTGACGCCCCGGTGGCGGAGATCCTCGGTGCGCCGCGCGGCGAGGCTGCGCTGTCGCCCCCGGTACCCGGGTCCTTCTCGATCGTCGTGGTCGTCAGCGACGCCAGCCGCGCACGCGAGGAACTCATCGCGCGCGGTGTCACCGTCACGACGCCGCCCGTCATCGAGCCTTGGGGTCGCTACTTCGGCATCGAGGACCCCGATGGCGTGCCGTTGTACTTCGTCGAGCACTGATCATCCGATACGGGCTGCGTTACCAAATCGTGACCGGAGTGGTTAGCGCAGAGGACGCCTCCAGCGTGTACATCTCGTGACATCGGTCAGATCGCGGCGTCGGCCTGAAGCGGTGCTGCGCACCAAGCGCGGCGGTCCTGATGCCGACGATCCCTGCCGGGAGCGCACGGTGCACAGACGGGACTTCGAGGAGTTCTACGCCGCGAACTACGGCAGGATCGCCGCACTGGTCGCCGCGGTCACCGGGAGCAGGGACGAGGCCGACGACATCGCGCAGGAGACATTCGCCAGGGCGCTGGCGCGGTGGCCCAGGATCGGTGGCTACGACCTGCCCGAGGCGTGGGTCAGGCGGGTGGCGCTGCGCATGGCCGTCGATTCGGCCCTGCGGATCCGCCGGGTGTCGAAGATCCTGCCGTCGCTGCGACCGCCGGACCGCGGCGGCGAGCCCGAGCCTGGCGACTCGCTGCAGTTCTCGGCGCTCGGCCGCGCGCTCGCGCGCATCCCACTCCGCGAGCGCGAGGCGATCGTCCTGTTCTACGTGGCCGACCTGACCGCCGAGCAGATCGCGCATGATCGCGGCATCCCGGTCAGCACGGTCAGGGCCAGGCTGGCCGCCGGCCGCAGGCGTCTTGAGCGCGAACTTGAGCCCGATCAGGAGGTCACCCGAGATGAGTGACCGGGACCTGCGCGAGCAGTTCGACATCCTGCTGCGGCCTATCCGCGAGGCGACGCCGCCTGGCCTGGCTCAGATCAGGCGCCGGGCGCGGCACCGGGCCTGGGCCGCGGCGGCGGCGAGCCTGGCGGCCGTGGTCGCGCTGGCCGGGGTGGCGGTCGCGTTCTACCTGGTGGCCGTGGAGCGGCCGGCTGCAGCGCCGCAGGGCGGGACATCGTCGGCGCCGAGCGCCAGCACAAGCGCCAAGACCAGCCGCATCGCGGGCGGCTACCAGTCGACCTCGGCGTTCACCGTCTCCGCGGCGGCCGGCCGGGTCGGCACTCTCGTGGTGCGGGACGACGTCGGACAGGTCACGGTGACCGGCGGCAGCGGCTCAGCCATCGCTGTCACGCAGCGGCTGCGGTACTCGCGCACCCCGCCAACTGCCAGGCACGCCGTCACCGGCCGGACGCTGACCCTCACAGCGACCTGCCCGGCCGAGCGCATGTGCACGACAAGCTACGTCGTCCGGGTGCCTCGCGGCATCTCCGTCGAGATCCGCACCAGCACCGGGGCGATCCGCCTCTACGGGCTGGCCGGGCCGGTCGATGCCACGGCAGGGATCGGCGAGGTCTTCGCCAGGGGCCTCGCTGGCCGCACGGTCGTCCTGGGCACCGGCACCGGCGAGGTCAACGCCAGCTTCGCCAGCCCGCCGGCCGTGCTGCGGGCCACGGCGACGACGGGAGAGGTGGCGCTCGGCCTGCCGCGCGGAACGTCCTACCGAGTCAGCGCGCAGACCGGCCTCGGCGAGACCACCGTCAAGGTGCCCGAGAGCCCGTCCTCCGCGTACAGCATCGTCGTCCGCGTCGGCACCGGTGCCATCGTGATTGCCGTCGGCTCGTGAGCGTCGCCGTCGGCTGACCGGACGCATCTCATGATCGCGAAAGGCTTTGCGTCATGGACTACGCAAAACCTTTCATCAGGAGGCGTCGCCTCGCCGGCATCCGGCGCTGGTCAGTCCTCGAGTTCGACCTGAGCGCGGGAGCTGACCGTTGGTCCCGCGATCCTGGCTGGAAAATACTGGAACTTGCAGGAAAAGCCTGGGGGACTGTACCTTGGTTCCCGTGACACGGGAGATGGAGGCGCTAGAGCGTCGGCTGGAGCGGTTGCGGACCGAGGTGCGCCGAGCGGTGACAACCGGTGACCGTGACCGGGCCCGGGGCCTGCGTGCCGAGCTCCGGGATGCCGAGCGCGAGTGGGAGGGCGCGCTCGCCCGGCTGGAGGCTCAGGCGCCAGACGCCCGTGACGAGGCGGGAGCCGGCGGTGGCCCACAGCCATCGCCGGCTTCCGCAGGCACTGGCGCCCGCCGCGACCCTGCCAGGGGCGGCGCGCTGGTTCCGGCCAGAGAACAGGTACATGAGGTGCTGACCCTGCTCGGCGTGCCGTCAGCGCCGCGGCTGATCGTCGCGGTCCATAGCGCCTTCTATCCCGGCACGCTCGACGGCACGAGGCTGACCAGCCTGCGCAGGGACGAGGAGCGGTCGTTCCGCACCGCCCCGTACGCCAGGCCCTATTACCTGTGCGCCGCGCTCACCGCGGACCTGCTGGCCCCCGCGCGCGGCCTGCTGGCCGTCTCGACCTGGCCGGTGGAACGGCGCATCATCGGCCCGCTCAGTCCGCGGGTTGACTACCTGACCGCCGCCATCCGCGTCGCCGAGCGATATCGGGAGATTCCAGACGCGAACGTAGAAGCCCGGAGATTGCTATGGAGACTCATGGCAAACATTCCGCACGCGGCTGTGAGTTTCAGGACAATGAGTGCTGATGACGTGGTTGCCGCCGCGAAAGCGGAGCTAGCCGTTCATCAGGCCGCTGATTCTGAGATTCGTTCGGCCGCGTCGGCAAGAGCCATAGCGCAACTGACCGACGTGGAGCAGCTCTATGGCGCTGGCCTGCGAGCGAGCCGCAGCTCAGGTACTGGCGCATAGCACCTAAAAGGGCCGGAATGGTCGGCCGCTTTGAGATTCAGGGACGGTAGTGAACGCAGTTGAAGCGCGGCTTGACCGCATTCGCGGTGCGGTCGCGCCGAGAAGCCACAATGCGCGGACGATCGCCGCGCTGACCAGCAATCCGGGTTGCGCTCGGCGCGCTGTCATGGACGCCGCCGGGATCGATAAGCAGCGCCTTGCCGCGTATACCGGCTATCCTGCGCCATTCGGCCAGTCTCAGTTCGCGCTCGGCCGCGGAAACGCGTTCGAGGCGCAGGTCAAGGCCAACGGCTGCGCCGAGCTGCTGCGGCTGCTCAGGGAGTACCTCGGCCTGCCGATCCCCGAGGCCTCCTACGACAACCTCGACGACGTCGGCGGCGACACCAGCCTGAGGGTCAGGCACGCCAGGACCCGGGCGCTGCTCGGCCGCGCCATCAGGTCGGGTGCCGATGCCGGGACGCTCTTCGACCATCCACTTCTTCAGATCGAGGTGGCAGGCCGGCCCGTGTACCTGGAACCGGACCTGATCGCGTTCCAGCTGGGCGGACGGTTCCATGTCGTCGAGATCAAGTCCTTCTCAGTCATCGATGGCCAGGCGGACGGAGAGAAGGTCGCCGCGGCGGCGATCCAGTCCGCGGTCTACGTTATGGCACTGCGAAGTTTGCTTGATGATCTTGGCGTCGGCTCGGACGCGGTCGCCGAAACGGTGGTATTGGTCTGCCCGGAGAACTTCTCCAACCAGCCGACCGCCGCGCTGCTCGACGTGCGCAAGCAGTTGACTGTGCTACGCCGCCAACTGTCCAGGCTGGAACGGATCGCGACGCTGCTCGACATGCTCCCGCCGGACCTGACCTTCGACCTTGACGTGGACGGTGACGGCGTACCGCGCAGGTCGCCGACCGCCGTGGCGGCCGCCGCCAGGGCCGTGGAGGCGAGGTATGCGCCCGAGTGCCTCGCGAGCTGCGAAATGTGCTTCTTCTGCCGGGAGGAGGCCAGGGGCCAGACGTCGGCGCTCGGCCGGGACATCAGGGACGACCTCGGCGCGGTCGATACCGTGCGGGCCGTGCTCGGCTTGGCCGACGGCACCCTGGTGGCGGGCGACGACCGGGCCGAGGCAGCCGCGCTGCTGAGGGCAGCCGACCGGTTGCGCCGGGAAGGCCTCGGTGCCGGATGAGCACGCTGAGCTCCCTCGCGAAGGCACAGGCCGTGGATCGCGGGATCGCCCAGCCGCTGGCCACGGTGCGGCACGTCCACGTCAGCGACCGGCCGCTCGTGCTCGTCGCGCTGACGCTGGCTGGCGAGGCCAACGCGCCGCTGGCGGTCATGGTCGGCGACGGTCTCCAGTCAGCCACGCGGCTCATCGTCACCCAGCCTCGGGACCGCGCGGAGCGGTTCGCATTCGCTGAAAGGCTCGCCCAGGTGGTGCTCGGCTACATCAATGCCCGGCGCGGGTACCGGGAGCTTCTCGGCCCGGGCCCCGGCGGCGAGCCAAGGACCCGGCTCTCGGACGCGCCGCAGGTCATCGTCCCCAACCCGGCTACTGTCGGCTTTCTCCGCCTGCTCGGAAGATCGACCAGGTTCCGGCGTACGACCGGTGACTACCCGGTCGACCCGTCCGTTCCCGTGCTCGGGCGGTGGCTGACCTACCTGGCCGAGCGCGCCGAGGTGCCAGGCTCCTGTCTGATGCTGGCGGCGACCCAGGCGCTTGCGACGCACTGGGCCAGCGGCCAGAGCGCGGTCGAGGACCTCAACCTTGCCGCCCTGATGGGCTGGATCGCCCCGCCGCCCGGTCGCACCGGCCAGCAGGCGGCCGCGGCCGCCGAGGACCCGCTGACATGGCCCCCGGCCGGTCCGGCCACCGACCCCACATTCGATAACGAGGTACTCGCGCCGCTCATCGCCGCGTGCGACCGGCCCGGGCTCAGCCCGGTGCAGCGCCAGGCGGCGGTGACCGCCCTGGAGAGTGCCATCGCCGGGCAGCTCACACCGACCTGGCAGCTGATGTGGCACGCCGTCGCGCTGCTCCGATCGCTGCCGCCCGGTGGCCGTGTGGAGGGGCGCTGGGAGTCGGACCGGGACTCGTTCACCAGGTACTGGGACTACGTGCACGACGGCGGCGCGCCGCAGCCGCGCAGGGACTCGGCGGTCGCCGCGGCGCAGCGGCTGAGCTGGCTGGAACGCGCTCAGGCCAGCTACGCGGTCCAGCGCGCCTTCGACGACCCGCTGGTGATGGCCGAGTACCGGCTGACCGGCGAGGCGTTCGGCGGGGTCGTGACCGCCGCCGAACCCGCCCGCACCGACTCGCCGGGGAAGCGGCGCAGGCTGCGCCCGCTGATCTGCGTCGCTACCGATGACGTAATCGGGATCGAGCCGGGCGCCGCGCTGGTGTCACCCGCGCGCCCCGCGCAGACAGCCCGCGTCGTCTCGGTCTCGGTGATGGCCTCTGAGCCGGGCGGTCCGGCGTGCGCCAGGTCCGGTGTCCAGCTTGAGCTGGCCGGCGGCATGGGCAGGTCGCTCACTGCCGAGCCGGGCAGCGTTCCGGCAGTAGGCGAGCGGGTCACCTACACCACGCTGGCCGATTCCTACCAGCCGCGCGGGACGTTCCCGAGCCGCGAGGAGACACCGTGGACGCATGGCGGGCCGCCGCCGGTCTACGTCCCGGCGGACGAGGATGCCGCGGAGGCATGGTCATGACGGCCGCCGACCAGCCTCTGCCCAGCGCCGCCGAGCTGTCCGATGCAGCCGTGTCTGGCGTGCTTGCCGATCTGGATACGGCCAGCGTCACGGGCGCTCGCGGAGTGGTCGTCGACTCGCCGCCTGGCGCCGGCAAGTCGACCTTGGTCGTGCGCGCGGCGGCGCGGCTCGTCGCGGCTGGCGAAGCGCCGATCGTGGTGGCTCAGACCAACAGTCAGGTGGACGACCTGGTCGACCGGCTGGCGATCGCCGGGCCGGGCCTCGCGGTGGGCCGGCTGTCGGCCCACGACTACCGGACGGCGCCTCAGGTGGGCAGGCACGCCACAGTCCGAGTCGGCCAGAAGGTCTGCGACCTGGCCGACTGCGTGGTAATCGTCGGTACCGCAGCCAAGTGGGCAACCGTGACCGACGGCCAGTGGCCGTGGGCGGTCATCGACGAGGCGTATCAGATGCGCTCCGACATGCTGCTGCGGATCGCCTGCCGGTTCCGGCACGGCATGTTCGTGGGCGACCCCGGCCAGCTCGACCCGTTCTCCACCATTGACATCGACCGGTGGACCGGCCTGACGTGGGACCCGATGCAGAGCGCGGTGGCCGTGCTGCTGCGCAACAACCCCGAGCTGCCGGTCCGCCGCCTGCCGGTGTCGTGGCGCCTGCCCCCGTCGGGCGCTCCCGTGGTCGCGGAGGCGTTCTATCCGTTCACCGGGTTCCTGCCGGGCACGGAGCCGGGGGAGCGGCGGCTGGAGTTCAGTACCAGGGTGCTCAGATCAGGCCCGGCCGACGAGGCGATCGACATCGCCGCGGAGTGGGGCTGGGCGCTTTACGAGCTTCCCGCCCGGCATACCGTCCGCACCGACGCCGAGGCCGTCCAGGCGTGCGCGTCCGTGGCGGAACGGGTGCTCCAGCGCGGGACGGTCAGCTACTCCGAGCGCTGGCCGGACGGGCGGCTGGTCAGCGCCGACCGGATCGCGATCGGAACGGCGCACCGCGACCAAGCTCAGGCGATCCGGGCCAGGCTCGGGCCGCTGTCCAGGGCCGGTGTCACCGTGGATACGGCGAACCGGCTCCAGGGACGCGAGTACGACCTGACCATCGTCCTGCACCCGCTCTCTGGCCGCCGCGATGCGACCGCATTCCACCTGGAGGCCGGACGCCTCTGCGTTCTCACCTCGCGGCACCGGCACGCCTGCATCGTGATCGCGCGGGCCGGGATACCTGAGCTGCTCGACGCGCACCCTTCCACCGAGCCGGTCCACATCAACGTCCCGGTCAAGTTCCCCGATGGCTGGGAGGCCAACCAGTCCGTGCTGGCGCACCTGGCTGATCACAAAGTGCGGGCGCTATGACGCTCGGCCGGGCGGGATCGGGATATCACGGCAGCCAACGACCCGATGCGGAGATGCAGGGATGACCATGCAGTTTCAGGAGTTCTTCACCACCGCGACGGGGCGTGCGCCGTACGGCTACCAGGCGCGGCTTGCGCGCGACGGGCTGCCGGCGGTCGTGCAGGCGCCGACGGGGTCCGGGAAGACCGGGATCGTGTTGGCATGGTTGTGGCGTCGGCTGTACGGGCCCGATGCCGGCCGGACGCCGCGTCGGCTGATCTACGCCCTGCCGCAGCGCAGCCTGGTCGAGCAGGTGGCGGCCGAGACGAGCCGCTGGCTCGAAGCGCTCGGCCTGACCGAGACGGTCGCGCTGCACGTGGTGATGGGCGGCTCCGGCGGGACTCAGGGAGCCTGGCGGCAGGACATGCACCGGCCCGCGATCGTGATCGGGACCGTAGATTCCCTGGTCAGCAAGGCGCTGAACCGGGGGTACGGCATCGGCCGGGCGATCTACCCGATCGACTTCGCGCTGATCACCAACGGCGCGCACTGGGTCATCGACGAGATCCAGCTGTGCCCGGAGTCCACCACGACGCTGCGCCAGATCGCAGCGTTCACGAGGTTGTTCGGAACGGCCGAGCCGTTCGGGCTGACGTGCATGTCCGCGACGGTGCCGCGGTCGGTGCTCGATACCATCGACAACCCGGCCCCGCGCCCCGGGGATGTGCTGGCCATCGAGCCGGCCGAGCGGACCGGGGAACTGGCGATCCGGCTGGGTGCGCGTCGCGAGGTCTATCGGCTGGCCGCAAATCCCGGCGACTACCGGGCGATCGCCGAGCAGGCGGCGCGGGCGCACCGACGCGGAACGCTGACGCTTGTGGTGCTGAACACCGTGGACGCCGCCCGGCAGGTGTTTGCGGCGCTGCCCGCGGGCACCGCGGAGCGCACGCTGATTCACTCGCGGTTCCGCGGCCGTGAACGGCGGGAACTTACCCGGCGGATCAGCCAGCCGCCTGGGGAATCAGGCCACATCGTGGTAGCCACCCAGGTGGTGGAGGCCGGGCTGGATCTCGATGCTGATCATCTGATTACGGAGGCTGCGCCGTGGCCTTGCATCGTGCAGCGAGCAGGGCGCTGCAACCGGCGCGGCCGCACCGAGGGCGCGCAGCTGTGCTGGATTCCGCCCGCCAGGCATCAGCCGTACGACGAGCGGGACGTAGCGGCGTCGGTGGCCGAGCTTGCGGCGCTGGAAGGCGTGCCGGTGACGGGGGAGGACCTCCTGCGGCGTCCGGTCGCCGTGATCGAACCAGCCGTCGCGGTGCTGCGCAAGAGCGACCTTGTCGGCCTGTTTGACACCGCCCCCGACCTGAGCGGCGCCGACCTGGACGTCGCTCCCTACGTCCGCGACACCGACGACCTTGATGCCCAGCTGATCTGGGCGCGCTGGACGCCAGAGCGGGAGGACGGCCGGACCGCGGCCGACGCTGAACCCTCGACCGACGTGCGGGCACCCGGCGATGAGTGGCGGTGCCGGGCACCGCTCCGCGCGGTTGCCGAGCTTGCCAGGCGAGTCTCAGTCTGGCGGTTCGACCAGGTCGGCGGTCGCTGGACGAGGGTGACGCCGCAGCAGCGCGCCCGGCCGGGCGAGGTGGTGCTGGTCGCGGCGGAGGCCGGTGGGTACGACCCGGCGACCGGCCTCGACCCCGCGCTCCGCGGCGCCGTGAGCGAGTGTCCGGAACTGACCCGGCGGTCTGATCCGGCGGCCGGCACCGAGGACGCCTTTCGCGCCGACTCGGCCAGCGTGGCACAGCGCGACTGGGTCTCGCTGCGGCAGCACAGTGAGGAGACTCGCGACCACGCCGCGGCGCTGCTGGCCGTGCTCCGGCCTGATCTGCCAGATCATGCGCGCCGGTCGGTGATCAGCGGCGCCTACCTGCATGACGCGGGCAAGGCGCACAAGATCTGGCAGGACGCGCTGTGCGCGATGGCCGACGTGGCGGACAAGGACCGGATCGATAGCGGCAGGCCATGGGCTAAGTCGGCCCTTGAGGGTCGGCTGAGGTTCGACGGGGACGTCGCTTTCCGGCATGAGCTCGCGTCGCTCCTGCTGGTCGACGGACCGCTGAGCGGCATTGTCGATGATGCTGCCGACCTGGACCTCGCCCGTTACCTAGTCCTCGCACACCACGGCAAGCTGCGGCTTCAGGCTCGGGAGCCCGACCAGTCGAACCCGAACGTGCTTCTCGGCCTGGAAGAAGGCGCAGTCTGGTCCGTGCCGCCGATCTTCGGTCAGCCTGCCACCGAGCTCACGGTAAGCCTGAGGCAGTTCGGCCTCGGCGGAGCTGAGTCGTGGACGAGAGCGGCGCTGTCACTTCGGGATAGATACGGCCCGTTCGTACTTGCGTACCTCGAGACCCTGGTAAGGGTCGCTGACTGGCGCGCCAGCGCCGGATCGGAGCTGGCGAAGTGAACGCCCCGGCTATGGCCCGCAGCAGGCACGTCCTGGCCGGCGTGCATCCCGAGCCGCTGGCCAGCTACCTCGCCGGACTGGGACTCGCCCGGCTGATCGGCGAGCAGGCGGACCCGGCCGCCTCGTTCTCCTGGGGCGTCGGCGGGCTGATCATCGACTCGGTCGTCGACGATCTCGTTGACTGGCTGGTTGACTCCTATGTCCCCACGCCCGTGCTCAGCCCCTGAAACAGCGGCAGCGGGTTCGGGCCCAAAGACGTCGAGCCGAAGAAGCGGCTGGCGCGGCTGCTGGAGGACGCATCGCCCCGGTTCGGCGGCTTCCGCGGCGCGTACGGTGCCGCCGAGGAAGTGGTGCGGCGGGCGGCGACCGTTGGCTGGATCGGACCTGACGGGCGGGTTGCCGATAAGGCCCGCGTCGTGCAGGAGTTCAGGAATCGCTGTCCCGATGAGCTGCTGCCCTGGATCGACGCGAGCGTCGTTCTCGCCTCGGACAAGGCGCTCTTTCCGCCGATCCTCGGGACCGGCGGAAACGACGGCCGACTGGACTTCTCCACCAACTTCCACGAGCAACTGCTCGTCGTGCTCGACTCATCGCCACGCGGCAGAGCTCGTTCAGCCGACCTGGCCCGCGATCTGCTGGCCGGAACCGAGACGGAGAAGCTGGCTGCTGCTCCAGTGGGCCAGTTCGACCCGGCTAGGGCCGGCGGCCAGGGCTCGTCACCGTTCGGAGCTGCGGCCTCGCTGGTCAACCCCTGGGAATACGTGCTGCTGATCGAGGGCGCGCTGCTCTTTGCGTCGGGTGCCGCGCGCAGGCATCAGCACGATGTCGGGCGAGCCGCCATGCCGTTCACGGTCACATACTCCCCGGATGGCTCCGTAAGCGGGTCGGACGGAGAGGAGTCGCGAGGCGAGGTCTGGGTGCCCGTCTGGGGAGGCTCCTGTACTTTCTCAGAGATCCGCCAATTGTTCGGCGAGGCCCGCGCGTCGTGGCGAGGCCGCCAGGCACGGAAGGCCGTGGACTTCTACGCGGCTACTCGAGCTTTCGGCGTCGCCCGGGGTGTCGGCGAGTTCGTGCGATACGGACTGCAGCAGCGCAATGGTCTCGCATTCGTGGCTGTGCCGCTGGACCGGGTGCAGGTGCGGGAGGACCCCGACGTGAGGCTGCTCGCTGGCGTCGAGGACTGGGTGGCCAGAATCCCGCACGGTGCCGGGTCACAGGCGATCAGCACGACGCTCCGGCGGTACGAGGCGGCGCAGATGGCGTACGCCAGGGACGGCGGGCCGCTTCTGCTCAGGGATATGCTCGCGGCGCTTACCTCGCTGGAGCTGGCGGTGGGCCGGAGCGGCCGAGCACGGGAGCAGATCCGGGTGCGGCGAGCGCCCGCGGCTGCCGAGTTCCTTCGGGTCATGCTGGGTGCAGAGTGCCGCGAGCTGCGTATCGCGGTCGGCCTCGCTTCGTGCTCGACCCTGCTGGGGCGGACGTCTGCCGCCCGGAGCATGCGCCAGATCCTGCTGCCGGTGGATCCCTGGGACCCGGGCGACCGTGCGCATCGGGAGGATAGCTGGCGGGATGCCGCGATCGTGCCCGGCTTCGGGAGCCGGCCGCTGGTATCCGTTCTCGCTGACGTCCTGGCGTGGCGCGGCAGGACGGCCGCGGATGAGACTGCCGATGAGCGCGGTGCGGCCAGTTTCCGTGGTGTGCCAACCTTCCGGCGTGGCCTTCCCGTGCCCGCGCTCGATTTGCATGCCCTCGCCCGCGGACACATCGATCATGCCCAGCTTGACCTCTGGCTGCGGGCATGTCTGACGCTGGACTGGCGCGGTGTCCGGCTGCCGTCGTGGAAGTCGCCTGACCCGGTACTGCCCGTACCGACCCTCGCGCTGCTGCATCCGCTCGCCGCCGGTCTTGCGGATGCGGAGGACTCCGGCGCGCCGCGGCTGGCCCTTGGAGCGGACTGGGCGGTCCGGCTCGCGGCCGAACAGATCGCGGGCGTTCACCTCGATGCGGTGCGCCGGCTCAGCCAGGCGGGCTGGGATGGCGTCCCTCCGCCGCCGGAGGCCGGGTCATCGGCAGGACCGGCCATATCGGGAACGGCGCTGGCCGCCGCTCTCGTGCCGCGCTGCCTCGGCGGGATCAGCCTGCTGCGGCAGTTCGCCGTGGAGATCAAATCAGATAGACCGCACGAGCCCGGGGACAGCTTCCCTCGCCCTGCTGAGTCTGCATCAACCAAGCCCTTCCCAACCCCCGCAAGTACAGAGGAGCAGTCATGAGCGTGCAACGCACCGTGCTCGAAGTCGATCTTGCGCCCGTCGCAGGCCGCCGATTCCAGCCCACCGGGTTCCCCGACCTCGGTGCCGCCGAGTTCGACGCGGCCGACGGCAGCAAGGCCCTGCTTGTCGAGTCAGCCCAGTCAATGGCCAACCGGCTGGAGGCGACGACCTGGGACGAGTCGAAGGCCGATCAGGCCGAGCCGCTGTCCGCGCTGCCGTATCTGCGCATCGTCAATCCTGACGGCGCCTTCTTGTCCTCCAGCCGGCTGGAAGCCCACCGCCTGGCGTCGGCGTACGTCATGCGGGGAAAGATCGACGGCCAGGACGGCAAGGCGTGGATGCTCGACAAGCTCGGCCTGGCCGTCGGCCGGCCGCTGGACTACCGGGCGGTGGCGCGGGCCTGCTTCGCGCTCGACCCGGTCTCGCTGATCCACGGGGTGTTCTTCGCCCAGAAGGACTGGCCATGGCAGCCGAAGATCGCGCGTGCCGTGACCAGCTTCGTCGAGGCCTACCAGGTCGTTCCTGCCGTGAGCGGCGGCGTCAAGCGCGACCACGTGATCAACGAGGCCAAGGAAGGCGCCACCACGGAGGGGTACGGCATGGTCCCCTACCACCGGGTGGAGTACACCGCCAATGCGATCACCGCCTACTTCACGGTGGACATTGGCCAGTTCCGCTCCTACGGGCTGTCCGAGCCGGCGACCGCGCTGCTGGAGGCGCTCGCCGACTACGAGATTGGCTCGCTGCTGGACGGGGGGCTGCGGCTGCGAACCGCGTGCGATCTGGCCGTGCGCGAGATCAGGGGCGAACGACCGGACACCCAGGAGGCGGCCGCCCGGGTGGCGAAGCTCGCCGCCGACTGCGGCGCCGAGCTAGGGCAGATCATCACGGTCGAATGGTCCGGCCGGGGCAAGTGACATGCCGACGACCGTCGCGATCCGCTTTCCGCTCGGGCGGTATCACGCCACGCCCTGGGACCGCAGCGTCAACGAAGGCGCTGCCGAATGGCCGCCATCGCCATGGCGCTTGATGCGTGCCCTGGTGGCCACCTGGTATACGCGGTGGCCCGGCCTGCCAGCGGAAGAACTCGACGCGCTGCTCGCCGCCATCGGCCGCCCGCCGACCTACCTGGCGCCGCCGGCCCGTCCAGGCCACACTCGCCACTACCTGCCCGACCTGGATCATCGAAAGGGCGAGACCGGCCGGACGGACCTCACCCTTGATCCGTTCCTGTGTGTGGCCCGCTCGGACCAGTTGCTCGTCCAGTGGGACGCCGACCTGAACGCTGGCCAGCGGGAGGTCCTCGCCAAGCTGGTCGAGCTACTGCCTTACCTGGGCCGAGCTGACTCTGTCTGCGAAGCTCGGCTGCTCGACCAGGACCCGGTATGCGACGAGAGCTGGTGGCATCCTGGTGACCTCGGAGACCAGCGCCTGCGGCTGCTCGCTCCGTCGCTGCCGATCTCCCGGGCCGCACTTGAGGTCACCACAGTGGACGTGCGCAGGCAGCGCCGGACGCTGCCGCAGGGAACGCAGTGGATCACCTACGTCCGCGCCGCTCCACCACGGCGAGAGCGAATTCGGGACCAGGAACCGGCTACCGTCGAGGCCGTCAGGTTCGCCATCGCGAGTTCCGCGCCGCTCCGGTCTGCCTATGGGATCCTGCTGGCCGACGACCTTCACCGCATCGTCGCCAGGGAACTCGCGGCGGCCGGTGTCGATGATGACCGCCGCCGCGACCTGCTCGGCACCGGAGGCGCGATGTCGGCCCACAGCCACGCGCACTGGATACCGATCGCGGCGGGCAGTCATCGCGGGGCGGCCGTCGAGTCGATCGTGCTGTGGATCCCGAGGAAGCTCCGGCCTGCAGAGGCCGCCGGAATCGTCGGTCTCAGGTACCTGTCCGGCCATCGCCGCGGCGGTGGTGACTCGGGCGGATACGACATCCATGGATACCCTGAGGTCCGGCTGGTCTTCCAGGCTGCCGGGTCAATCCAGCAGGTAGCGCCCGAGCTGTGCGGGCCGAGCCGCCGTTGGCGCAGCCTTACGCCGTACCTGCCCGTCCGCCACCTCAAGCGCGAGCCCTTCGGCGAGTTCCTGGCCCAGGATGTTCACACCGAGCTGCGCTACCGGGACCAGTTCCGGGACCTGGCCGCCCCCGCAGTCGTGCCCGCCGAGACCAGCGACCGGATGCCTGACCGCTGGGCGCAGGAGTTCCGGCGGTACCGGCTGGCCGAGCGATTGAGCAGGTCTCGGCCCGGCCTCGGTCTGCGGCTGGATTTCGGCAGCGAGGTGGCGGGGCCCCTGCTGCTCGGGCAGCTCAGTCACTTCGGGTACGGCATCTTCGTGCCGGACGCGCCAGGCTGATGCTCACCGAACTGCCGGAGCTGGTGCCGGCCCGGATGCTGAACGAGTACGCGTACTGCCCGCGGCTGTTCTTCCTTGAGTGGGTCGACTCGCTGTGGGCGTCCAACGCCGATGTCGCCGAGGGGGACCGGCGGCACCGGCGGGTGGACGCCGGGGGAGGCGCTGCGCCCCTGCCTGACGAGGGCGTGCTGCGGGCGGCCCGGTCGGTCGAGCTCTCCAGCGAGGTTCTCGGGATCACGGCGAAGCTCGACCTGCTCGAGGGCATCGGCAGGGGCGTGGTTCCCGTTGATCTGAAAAAAGGACATCCGGCGGCGGACGGGCGCGCGTGGGAGGCCGATGCCGTCCAGGTATGCGCCCAAGTCCTGCTGCTGCGCGAGCACGGCTACGTTTGCGAGCGCGGGGAGATCTTCTACGCCCAGACGCGGCAGCGGGTGCCGGTCGAGCCGACGGCCGAGCTGGTGACGCGAACTATGGAGATCATCGCGGAGGCCCGGGCGGCAGCGGTCCGGCTGGCGCCGCCGCCTCCGCTGGAGTCGAGCCCGAAGTGCCCGCGTTGCTCGCTGGTCGGGATCTGCCTGCCGGACGAGACCAACCTGCTCGCCCGGCGCAATGACGGCAGGCCGCGCCGTCTGATCGCCTCCGCGCCAGATGCGGCCCCGCTCTATGTCACCGAGCCCGGCTCGTTCGTAGGCATCGACGGCGGTCGGCTGACCGTGTCGAAGCACCGGGAGCCGCTGGCCAGCATCCGGCTGATCGACGTGCTGCACGTATGCGCCTACGGCAACGTCCAGATCTCCGCGCAGGCGATGCGCTGCCTGTTCGAGCGGGACATCGATGTCTTTCATTTCTCCTACGGCGGCTGGCTGCTCGGGCTGACCACAGGCCTGCCCAGCAAGAACGTCATGCTGCGGATCAGGCAGACGACGACGGCGGCCCGGGGCCAGCTCGACGCGCCGCGGCGCATGATCGCCGGGAAGATCCGAAACTGCCGGGTGCTGCTCCGCCGCAATGGCGGCGACGCCCTCGCGGGTGTGGTCGGCCAGCTCGCCGTGCTGGCCCGGCGGGCCGAGGAGGCGACCGGGGCAGGGGAGCTGCTCGGCATAGAGGGAGTCGCCGCGAGGCTGTACTTCGACGCGTTCCCGCAGCTCGTCCCGCGAGCCGCGGAGCTGCCAGGGCCGGGATTCTCAGGTCTGCGGAACCGGCGCCCGCCTGCGGACGTCGTCAACTGCCTGCTGTCGTTTTGCTACGGGATGCTGACCAAGGAGGTGCTGGCGGCCTGCCTGTCCGTCGGCTTCGACCCGTACGTCGGCCTGCTCCACCGGCCCCGCTTCGGTCGGCCCGCGCTTGCGCTCGACCTAGCTGAGGAGTTCCGGCCGCTGCTGGCCGACTCGACGGTGCTCACCCTGATCAACAACGGCGAGGTCGGCGCGAGCGATTTCCTGGTGCGGGCGGGAGCCGTGACGCTGACACCGTCCGGCCGGAAGGCCGCGATCCGGGCGTGGGAGCGCCGGATGACGACCGAGCTGCGCCATCCGATGTTCGGCTACTCGGTGAGCTACCGGCGGGCCGTGGAACTCCAGGCAAGGATCCTCGCTGCCCACTTGGTCGGCGAGCTATCGCAGTACGAGCCGCTGGTCACGAGGTAAGCCCGGTGGCCCGCCGACGGTACCTGGTCGCCTACGACATCCGCGAGGATCGTCGGCTCCGGAGCGTAGCGGCCTGCGTCGAGGGCTACGGCGAGCGGATTCAGTACTCGGTCTTCGTCTGCGACCTGTCCGCGGAGGAGGCCGTCCTGATGCGTGGCGATATCGAGACCCTGATGAAGCAGTCCGAGGACAGCGTCATGATCATCGACCTGGGCAGGGCGGGGGACTCAAGCAGGTTCCTCTTCCTCGGCCACCATGAGAAACTTCCAGCCTCAAGTGCGGTCATCGTCTGACGGCGCGAGCGCCCCGGTACTCAGTCATTTGCCAGGGAGCGTTCGCACCGAGGTCAGCGGCCGTATTCGCACCTTGACAACTCCACAGAGGAACGAGATCGTGTCATCGGCGCGGCACCACTCGCGACTGACGGCATTCGTGCAGGTCAGCAGGCTCGATTTTTGCGAGCCGTCATCCCGCTCCTGGCGAGCGGGCTCCATTGCGGCCACTCCGGGCTGCCGGGTGCAAGCGACTCGAGCCGGTGTCATCCCGCTCCTGGCGAGCGGGCTCCATTGCGGCGCGAACTCCTTGGCGAACAGGTCGCGCTCCGGGCCGAGTCATCCCGCTCCTGGCGAGCGGGCTCCATTGCGGCGTGATGCCGAGAGGCCGCCCCCCGACCGTCGCGGAGTCATCCCGCTCCTGGCGAGCGGGCTCCATTGCGGCAGCACCCGCCCGCGGGGATGATCACACGGCCCCTCCGTCATCCCGCTCCTGGCGAGCGGGCTCCATTGCGGCAGAATTCACCCGCGGCGGGGCTGAGCGGCGCGCCCAGTCATCCCGCTCCTGGCGAGCGGGCTCCATTGCGGCTGCGCGACCGGGGGCATCCTCCCGGCGCCC
>Ga0335081_10008111_pt1 | contig 16839 bp, 12 predicted proteins | sample Lox_Sample_35_FD_206713 | JGI IMG/M metagenome (GOLD analysis project Ga0335081, IMG submission 206713) | Soil microbial communities from Loxahatchee National Wildlife Refuge, Florida, United States - Lox_Sample_3.5 | ecosystem: Environmental > Terrestrial > Soil > Wetlands | place: USA... | reverse complement strand
CCCGCCGCGCTCCTCGCCTTCGCCCCGCCTCACGCCGAGCGCCTCTACGTCGGCAAGAAGAAGTCGGCCCACGCCTTCACCCAGGAGGAAATCTGCGCCATGCTCATCGAGCGCGCCCGCCGCGGCCTCACGGTGGTCCGTCTCAAGGGCGGCGACCCGTTCCTGTTCGGGCGCGGCGGCGAAGAAGCCGAAGCCCTGGCTGAAGCCGGCATCCCGTTCGAGGTCGTCCCCGGCGTCACCACCCCGCTGGGCATCGCCGCGTACACCGGCGTTCCGCTGACCCACCGCGAGCACACTTCGGCCGTCACCTTCGTCACCGGCCACGCCGTGGAGACCATCGACTGGGGCAAGATCGGCCATGCCGAAACGCTGGTGATTTTCATGGGCCTCACCACTTTCGCCGATATCGCGCGCGAGCTGATGGCCCGCGGCCGCTCTCCCGCAACACCCGCCATGGCCGTGCGCTGGGCCACGCGACCCGACCAGGAAACCCTCACCGGCACCCTGGCGACCCTGCCCGCGCTCATCGCCCGGCGCGGTATGAAGCCGCCCGCCACCATCATCCTCGGCGAAGTGGTGCGGCTGCGCGACCGGCTCAACTGGTACGAGCGGCTGCCGCTCTTCGGCAAGCGCATCGTGGTGACGCGCGCCCGGGGCCAGGCCGACGCGCTCTCGGCGCGCCTGCACGCCCTGGGTGCCGCCGTCATCGAGCTGCCCACCATCGAAATCCGCGCCGCCGCCGATTACGGCCCCCTCGACGCCGCCATCGCCGATCTGGCCTCCTACGACTGGCTGATCTTCACCAGCGCCAACGGCGTGCGCTTCTTCGTCGAGCGCCTGGACCGCTCGGGCCGCGATCTCCGCGCCCTGCGCGCGCAAATCTGCGCCATCGGCCCCGCCACCCGCGCCGCGGTCGAAGCCCTGCACCTGAAGGTCGACCTGATGGGCCAGGAATACGTCGCCGAGGGCCTGCTCGCCGCCTTCGCCCCGTACGATCTCGCCGGCAAGCGCATCCTGCTGCCGCGCGCCGCCGTGGCTCGCGACCTGGTGCCCACCGAGCTCACCCGCCGCGGCGCCCGCGTGGACGTGGTGGAAGCCTACCGCACGGCGGTCCCCGCGGACGCCGCCGCGCAAATCGCCGAGGCGTTTCGCGCCCAACCCGACTGCATTACCTTTACCAGCTCCTCCACCGTGCAGAACTTCGCGGCCGCCGCGGGCACGGCGTCGCTCGCCGGCGTGAACGTGGTCTCCATCGGCCCGGTCACCACCTCCACCGCGCGCCGTCTCGGAATCGCGGTCACCGCGGAGGCCCGCGTCTTCACCATCGACGGCCTTGTCGAAGCGGTGCTCCGGTTGTACACTGAAGTGGCTCCCCCGACAAGCCAATGAGACCGCACATTATCGGCATTGCCGGTCCCTCGAGCTCCGGGAAAACCGCGCTGGCGCGGCAGCTCGCCGACAGACTGCCCGGGACCGCCATCGTTTCTCTGGACTCTTACTACCGCGGCATGGAAGATATCCCGCTCGAGGAGCGCAAGCAGGTGAATTTCGATCATCCCGACGCCCTCGACTGGCAGTTGCTCCAGCAGCACCTCCAGGCGATCGTGGCCGGCCAGGCTTTCGACGAGCCGGTCTACTCTTTCGCCGATTACGCCCGCACCGCCCTTACACGGCGTATCGAGCCGGCCGAATTCGTCATGGTCGAGGGCCTCTTCGTGCTCTACTGGCCCGAGCTGCGCGCCATGCTGGATACCAGCGTGTACGTCGAGACCGACCCCGGAGTATGCTTCCAGCGCCGCCTGCTGCGCGACGTGGCCGAGCGCGGCCGTACGCCCGAATCGGTGTGCGACCAGTACGAGCGAACCGTGCGCCCCAGCGCGGAGTGGTTCGTCCACCCCACCAAGAAGTTCGCCACCCTGGTCGTTTCCGGCGAGGAGCCGCTCACCCAGTCCGCCACCGCCGTCATCCAGGCTTTGCGGCGCGCCACGGCTGCCGCCGCGGGAAGCTAGTGTCACTCATCCAACGAGCCGCCATCTTCGGCGCCGCGGGCAACATCGGCCGCAGTCTGGCCCCCGAGCTCGACCGCCGCGGCATCCCCTTCCGCGTCGTCGGCCGTTCCCGCGCGAAGCTCGAGTCCGCATTCGGAAGTCTCTTGCACGCCGAGATCTTCGACGCCGACCTGGGCGATCTGCGCTCGGCCGGCGCGGCGACCCGCGGAATCGACACCATCTTCTACTGTGTCGGCCTTCCCTATCCCGCGCACCACCTGCACCCCGCGTTGATGCGCACCACCCTGGAAGCCGCCGCGGTCACGGGAGTCCAGCGGCTGGTCCTCGTCTCCAGCGTCTATGCCTACGGCGTGCCGCGCACCGCGCGCGTGGCGGAGACGCACCCGCGCCAGCCCGATACCCGCAAGGGCAATTACCGCAAAGAGCAGGAAGACCTGGTGCTGGAGGCGCACCAGAAGGGCAAGATTCAGGGTCTGATCGTGCGCCTGCCGGATTTCTACGGCCCCGGGGTCGAGAATGCGCTCTCCAGCCTGATCTTCGACGCCGCCGTCGCCGGCAAAACCGCCAACTGGGTCGGCCCGGTGAATCCGCCGCACGAGTTCGTCTTCGTTCCCGACACCGCCCCCGTGCTTGCCGAACTGGCCTCGCGCGCCGATTGTTACGGCGAGGCCTGGAACTTCGCCGGTCCCGGTGAGATCAACACCCTCGACTTCATCACGCGCGTCTACCGCGCCCTGGGCCGCGCGCCCAGGTACCGCACCGCCGGACGGAGGATGCTGAAGGTGCTCGGCTGGTTCAACCCCCTGATGCGCGAGCTGCCCGAAATGCTCTACTTGCAGGAGACGCCCGTCATTCTCGACGACAGGAAGCTGCTGGCGAAGCTGGGCCAGGTGCACAAGACCAGCTACGACGAGGGCATCCGCGCCACGCTGGATTGGATGCGTTCCCGTCCGAACCCAGTAAAATAGAACTGGTGCCCCTGGTTCCTCCATACATCGAATCTCTGCGCCCCTACGAGGCCGGGCGCACCATCGAGTCGGTCCGACGCCAGTACGGCCTGACCCATATCGCCAAGCTGGCGTCCAACGAAAACCCGCTGGGGGCCTCGCCCAAAGCCCTCGAGGCCATGACGCGCGCGCTCGGCAGTCTGAATCTCTATCCCAACGGCGGCCTTGACCTGCGCGAAGTGCTGGCCCAGGAGTTCGACCTGAAAGTCGACAACGTCATCGCCGGCAGCGGCTCGGAAGGCATCATGAGCAACATCATCCGCGCCTTCCTGTGCGACGAAGACGAGGTGCTCACCACCGAGGCGGCCTTCATCGGCTTCCAGGTGCTGGCCCGCTCGCGCGGTGTGAAGTACCGCACGGTGCCCTACGACAACTGGCACTACAACCTGCCGGCGCTGGCGGAGGCCATCAATCCCAACACCAAGATCATCTACCTGGCCAACCCCAACAATCCCACCGGCACCATCTTCACCAAACACCAGTTCGACGAATTCTACAAGCACGTGCCCGAGCGCGTGCTCATCATCCTGGACGAGGCTTATTTCGAGTACGCCAAGGACAACCCGCGTTATCCCGATTCCATGCATTACCGCTACGACAACGTGATCACCCTGCGCACGTTCTCGAAGATCTACGGCCTGGCGGGCGTGCGCATCGGATACGGGTTCGCGCACGACGAGCTCATCCGCAACCTGCTCAAGGTCAAGCTGCCGTTCGAGCCCTCCACGCCGGCGCAGGCCGCCGGCATCGGGGCGCTCCAGGACAAGGAATTCCTGCACCGTTCGCTGGAGCTGAACGCGCGCGGCCTGCGCTGTCTCACCGAGGGGCTGGGAGACCTGGGGATGACGGTGGTGCCGTCGGAAGCCAATTTCGTGATGGCCGTCCTGCCCTCGGAGCAGGACGCCCACCGCATTTTTGAGGAACTGCTCGCCAAAGGCGTGGTAGTCCGCCCGCTGAAGGCTTTCGGCCTTCCCCATTGCCTGCGGATTTCCACCGGAACCGACGGGGACAATCGCCTTTGTGTCGAAGCGCTGAGGGGAGTTTATGCCGCAAATTTTGGAGCATCCCGCGCCGGTTGAGAAGGATTTCCTGCCGCTCAACGGCACCGATCACGTCGAGTTCTACGTGGGCAACGCGCGCCAGGCCGCGCACTTTTACCGCACCGCTTTCGGATTCCGCCTGGCGGCCTACCGCGGTCCCGAGACCGGCACCCGCGACCGCGCCTCGTATGTCCTGGTGCAGGACAAGATCCGCTTCGTGCTGACCACGCCGCTCGATCCCATCCACCCCATCGCCGAGCACGTCCGCCTGCACGGCGACGGCGTCCGCGACATCGCCTTGTGGGTGGATGACGCCGAAGCCGCGTGGCGCGAGACCACCGCTCGCGGCGCCCGCAGCGCGCGCGAGCCCGAGACCCTCCGCGACCAGCACGGCGAGGTGCGCCTGGCCTCGATTGCCATCTACGGCGACACCATCCACACCTTTGTCGAGCGCCGCAACTACACCGGCGTTTTCCTTCCCGGCTTCGAGCCGGTGGCGGGCGAAGACGCGCTGGCGCGTCCGGTGGGCCTGAAGTATATCGACCACATGGTGGGCAACGTCGGCTGGGGCGAAATGAACCGCTGGGTCGATTTCTACCGCGACGTGATGGGCTTCAAGATGTTCAAGCACTTCGACGACAAGGACATCTCCACCGAGTATTCGGCCCTGATGTCGAAGGTCATGTCCAACGGCAACGAGCGCGTGAAATTCCCCATCAACGAGCCCGCCGCGGGCAAACGCAAGTCGCAGATCGAGGAGTACCTGGAGTTCTACCACGGCCCCGGCGTGCAGCACATCGCCATGGCTACGGATCACATTATCGAGACCGTCGGCAGGTTGCGTTCCCAGGGCGTGGATTTCCTGCGCGTCCCCTCGACTTACTACGAGGATTTGCAGCAGCGCGTGGGCCGCATCGACGAGCCCATCGCAGAGCTTCAGGATCTGGGCATCCTGGTGGATCGCGACGACGAGGGCTACATGCTGCAAATCTTCACGCGCCCCGTGGAAGACCGCCCGACCTTGTTCTACGAAGTAATCCAGCGCAAAGGCAGCCGCAGTTTCGGCAAAGGCAATTTCAAAGCTTTATTTGAGGCGATCGAGCGCGAGCAGGCCCGCCGAGGGAACCTGTAACGCCGGCGGTCTCGCCGCCGGCGGCCAGACCGCCGGCGCCACAGTGTGGCGACGACGGACTGACAAGTCCTGTGCTTCCAACAAACTCTCGCCTGATTTTCGCCACACTGCGGCGAAACTGTTTCCTCACCTGCGGTTCCGTGCAACGATAGGACCTACGAGGTGGGATTGCGTACCGCTACATTCTTTTTCCGGTTGACCGGGGAGTTTCAATGAGCACCTGGGACAGTACGCCGCACCGCAACCTTCTGCTGCCCGAGAACCTGGAGCGAGTGCGCCGGGAGCTTGGAAGCGAAGGCGTTATTTTTGGCTGGCACTACTACTACGCAGGTGGTGGATCGGGAAGTATGTTCACGTTCAGTGACTACGAGTCGTATTATCGGGAGCTCATCAAGAGCCGCCCCGGCGACCACTTCACGGTATATTCGGCTGATCGAATCGCCGATCGCGCCATGCTTCGCATAGGCGCCGCAGGGTCGAACCAGCGGATCTCAGTCGACGGCCGTATTGTCGAAGTCAACAATGCCTTGGCGGCGGGGAAGGAAGTTGTGTTCCTGTGGCGACATACAGTAGCCGAAACAGGCCGCATCGAGTCCCATGCCGACACGCTGTCGGATGTTACGGGGGAGGAACTCGAGCGATCCTTAGGCGTCCGTTCGGGGAGATGCGGTGAGTTCATGTTTTTCCTGATGGACACGCTCGATGAAGACGAAGAGGGTGTTCCTATTGGCTCGGTAAGTAGCGGCTGGCGGAAGAGAGTAAATGCCGTTGTGGATGGGAAACGCCCGGATGACTCGGGCCTGACACCTGTGTCCGGCCCTTATTGACCGAACACTCGCCCCTGTTGTCAAATCTTCGGCAGCACGGCGCGAGCTACGTCGACGGTCTTGGCATCGGCGTCGGGAACCGGTCCGGCGGTGATTCGCATGAGAACGTCACCTTTCAGCACGTTCAGCCCGAGTTTCGGCACACGGATCGCCCGGTCCCCGAGGCCTGGAACGTCGGCGCGTACACTCATGCCTTTCTCTCCACTCGCTTCGAAAATTCCGGTGAAGATGGCTTTGGTCGCACTCAGTGCGGTCATTTGAGCTTTTCCATCCGTTCCGACGATGAGCATCAGCAGTGGCATCTCGCCGCCGCTTCCTGTTTGCCCGGCTCCCGTCCCCAGGTTGTTGACCAACTGGTCCACCGCGTTCGCGACATCCCCGCCGCCGACTTTGGAGCCGGGAGCTTGCGCCCTCTGGAACGTGCCGGCGGCTTGTTGTTGCGCCAGTCTGGCACTGAGCCCCGGCGGCCCGAAGTAGGAGCACGTGTCCGACTGACCCTCGATGCGTTCAATCGGCTCGCCGAGCAATCGGGCCGCATCCTCCCGAGAGAGCAGATCGCAAGCGTTTTGGAGGCGGGGCCTGGCGGCGCCGCTAACGGCGGACGGACTGGAGCGCAAATCCACTCCATACGTCGCTGCTCTCTGCACCACGGCTTGCTTCACCCTGTGGCCGATATAGTACAGACCGCCTATGGCTGCGATCCCGAGGACGGCAAAGCACACCACGACGACCATCAGGATCTTGAGGCCTGAGCCCGTTCGGGCTGCTGGAGCCTGGGCAACCGGCGGCGGCGCCGGCGCCGGCTGAACAGGCGCCGGAGCGCTTGCCGCACCCGGGAGGCGTGCCCCGCATTGGGAACAAAACGCACTGTTGGCGCTCTGTTGAGATCCGCATTGGATGCAAAAACCTGCCATTGGAGTGGTCTTCTATCGCGAAGTTTCAAAGGCTCTATTATATGACGCGCAAAAAAGAACCGGGAAAGGGATCTCGATGGGCTTCGTGAAGTCCGGATCATGCCGCGCGCCGGTTTCGACGACCTCTCCGGGGCAGGCTGGCGCCGGCAACATCTCTAATGTGATATCGTCGCCTTTTCCCTGGAGGACTCCTATGAAACGCCTGACGCTGGAGTTGCTTGCTCTGGGCCTGGTCACCGCAGCGGTTACCTGTCTGGTGGCCGCGCGGCCCGCCCCCACGACCGCCGCCGGAAGGCCGCCCGCGCTGGCCGCGCGAGCGGCGGTGGCCTTCGATACGTCCCCGCCATTGGACTCCATGGAGCAGTTTATCCCCGGCAAACCGGTGGTCATTCATCCCGCCGTGGTGAGCCCGCCGGAACGGCAAGGCGCGACGGAAGGACCGAGCACGGGTTTGGGCGCCACTCCGCCGACTCCGCCGGCAGCGCGGGGCGGCGGCGCGGCCCGAGGAGGCGGCCGTGTGGTGCGGGGCGGCGCGGGACGAGCGGGCGGGCCTCCGCCGATTCCGCCTCCGCCGCCCGCGCCCGAGATCAACGCTGCCGGCGCCGCCGTCGAGCAGACCACGCAGGGCAAGCGTGCCGCCATTGAGCCGGTTGCCGCCTTCGACGGCCTGGGCGAGGGCTTTACCGGCCGCGAGTTCCCCGGCGCGGACAACGCAGCCGACGCCGGTGGAGGCCGCGGCGGCGGGGGACGCGGCGGCATTGACATCAGCCTGGCGGTCGGTCCCGACCACATCTTCGAGATCCTGAACGGCAATATGGCGGTCTTCACCAAGAAAGGCAAGAAGTACGACGCCACCGGCAAACTGCTCTACGGCGCCGTGCCCAACAACACCGTGTTTGCCGGCTTCGGCGTGCGCTGCGGCGTGAGCAACAACAGCGACTCCGTGGTGCGCTACGACCAATTGGCCGACCGCTGGCTGATCGTGGTTCCGGTCTTCTCGCGGCCTCCCGACAATCCCCAAGGCCCCTATGCCATGTGCTATGCCGTGAGCGCGACGTCCGACCCGCTGGGGCCATACTACCGTTACGAGTTCCAACGGCCGCTGTTTCCCGATTATCCCCGTCCGGCCGTCTGGCCCGACGGCTATTACAACCCCACCAGCACCAGCGACAACCTGCTGCCGGAGGTGATCACGCAGAAGCACGACTGCATCGCCGACCGCAACCAGATGCTCAAGGGCCTGCCGGCCACCGAGCAGTGCGTGGTGATTGACGGCGGCGTTTTCATGTTGAACAGCGACGTGGATGGCAGGCGGCCGCCGCCGCCGGGCGCGCCCAACATCATGATGTCGACGGGTGGCACGCAGCTCCTGAAGATCTTCGAGGACGACGGCATCTACTTCTACAAAGTGCACGTGGATTGGAGCGACGCCTCCAAGACCACGGTCTCGACGCCGCAGAAGATCGCGGTGGCGCCGTATCACTATCTCTGCGACGGCCAATTGAGCAACTGCGTCCCGCAGCCGGGCACCGGCCGCCGCCTGGATTCGCAAGGCGACAAGCTGATCCAGCGGCTGGTCTACCGCAACTTCGGCAATCATGAGTCCATCCTGGCGGAGCATTCCGTCGCTACGGCGGCGCACGGCGGCGGCGTGCGCTGGTACGAGTTCCGCCTGAACCAACAGCGCGATCCCGTGTTGTACCAGCAGGGGACGTATGCCCCCGGCGGATTCTATCGTTGGCTGGGAAGCATGGCCATGGACCGCAAAGGCAACATCGGCATGGGCTATTCGTTCGGCGGCGATCCCAACTATCCCGGCCAGCGCTTCGCGGCGCGTATGGCTAAGGACCCCAAGGGCCAACTGACCTTCCACGAGTCGGTGCTGGCGGAAGGCCAGGCCTCGCAAACGGGGAGCTTGCGCTGGGAGGACTATACCAACATCGTCGTGGATCCCTCCGACGACTGTACCTTCTGGTTCGTCGGGAACTACCTGAAGAGCGGAGCGGCATCCTCGACTACGCGCATCGGATCGTTTGCGGCGCCGGGCTGCAAGTGATGCGAAGGGAGGAGCAACTGCGCTCTTACTGCTCCCGCAGCACCGTCACCGGGTCCACGCGCGTGGCCCGGTGCGCCGGCACCACGCACGCCGCCAGACCGACCACCGCCAGCGTAAGGATCACCGCCGACAGGACCACCGGGTCGAGCGGTTTCACGCCGTAAAGTTGGCCCGCCACCACGGAGCGCAGCGCCACCGAACCGGCCACGCCAAGTAACAGGCCGACTGCCAGCAGCCACAGCGCTTCGCGAATGACGAGCGCCACCACGCCGCCCGCGGTGCATCCCAGCGCGGCGCGGATCCCGATCTCGCGCTGGCGCTGCGTCACCAGGTACGCCAGCACGCCGTAGATGCCTACGCCCGAGAGGAACAGGGCCAAACAGCCGAAGAGCATGGCCAGCGTCAGCGAGGCCCGTCGCGACGCCAGCGCCAGGTCGCCGCGCTCCTCCATGGTGTGCACGTCGAACAACGCCAGGCTCGGCGCGATCGCCGCGAACCGGGCGCGCGCGGCACGCAGGATCGGGCCCGTGTCGCCGGAGGTCTGGATCGCCAGCGAGTACCCCCTCTGGACGTTCTGCGCGTAGGGCAGGTAGTAGGCACCCACGGGGCTGCCGTTGCCTTCCACATCCGCCGTGTGGACGGGGCGGATGATCCCCACCACGGTCATCCAGTGCGTGTGCTCGTCCGTCTTCAGGAGGTTGTGGATGTCCTGCGGAAGATACATGCGCCGGCCGAGCGGGTTGCGAGCGGGCCAGAAGTGATGCGCCAGGCGCTGGTCCACGATGATGGCTCCGCGAGCGGACGCGCGATCGCGCTCATCGAACGGCCGCCCCGCTACCATGGCGATATGCATGGCTTCGAAATAGCCCGGGGTAACCGTCACCTGTTCGGGCGAAATCAGGGACTCTCCCGGTTTCATGACGTAGCCCTCCGCCAGGATCACGCTGTCGCTATGGTTGCCGCCCCAGGGGATGGTGGTGGTCGCGCCGGCCGCGGTCACGCCGGGAATGGCGCGGATGGCCGCGAGGGCGCGGTCCATCAGCTCGCTCGCGTCAGAGTCTTTGGGGTATAGCGATTGCGGCACGCTGGTGGAAGCGGTCACCACGCCCTTGACATCGAATCCGGGGTCGACGTGGAGCAACTGGCGGAAACTCGCCAGGACCAAACCCGCGCCGGCCAGCAGCACGAAGGCCAGCCCGACCTGCGCCACCACCAGGACCTGCCGCACGCGGCGGGCCCGCCCCCCGCCGGTGCCCGAGCGGCTCTCTTCGCGGAGCACGTCGTTGATCCGCGCCCGCAACACCTGCGCGGAGGGGATCAGCCCGATGACGATCCCCACCAGCGCCGCCGTCACCAGCATCGCCAGCACCACCATGCCATCCACGCGCACCTCGTTCGCGCGCGGCAGGGTTTCGATCCCGCTGTGCGCCAGCGCGCTCAACAGGCCCGTGCCGAGCGCGGCCCCCGCCGCGCCGCCGGCCAGGGCCACCAGGATGCTTTCCGTCACCAACTGGTGCATCAGACGCCCGGCCCCGGCGCCCAATGCCAGGCGGGTGGCGAACTCCTTGCGCCGCAGGGTGGTTCGCGCCAGCACCAGGTTGGCGACATTCACCGCGCCGATCAGCAGGACGAACGCCGCTCCTCCCCAGAGCAGGTAAAGGGCTCCCCGGACCTGCTTCACCAGCATGTCCTCCAGGGGCAGCACGACGGTGTGAAAGCCCGCGTTGATCAGCAGCTCCTTGAAACTCGGAAACCGGTCGAGGTTGGCGCGGTTGAGCGCGTCCACCTGGGACTGCGCCTGCTGGAGAGTCGCGCCCGGCTTGAGCCGTCCGATACTTTGCCAATTGTTGGAGTGGTGCACCTCCCGCTGTTCTGGAGTGAACGCCGCCGGCACCCACAGCCGGACCTCGGGGTCGATGAAGTTGAAGCCCGCCGGCATTACACCCACCACGGTGAAGGGCTGCCCGCTCATGCGGACGTCGCGGTCGAGAGCCGCCTCCGGGCTCCCGAAGAGCTGCCGGCTCATGCCGTCGCTCAGGATGGTCTTCTGGTCGGCGCCGGGCTCGCCCTCGGCATCGGAAAAGGCGCGGCCGCAGGCCGGGGACACGCGCAGCAGCCGGAACAGGGAAGGCGTCGCCAGCATGCCGGTGACGCGTTGCGGCGTGCCCTGAATCTCGAGCGTGCGGCCGGTGGTGCGGAACAGCGCCTGCTCCGAGAAGGCGTGGACGTCGCGAAGCCGGTCGTAGTAGTCGCCGGAGGCGCTGTTGTAGCCGAAATCGGCGCCGGCTTTCGGGTAACGATTCGCCATGAGCAGGATGGAACCCGCGTCGGGCACCGGGAGCGGCCGCAGCAGCACCGAGTTCACCACCGCGAAGGTGGCGGTGTTCGCGGCGATGCAGACCGCAATGGTCAGGATCACCGTGACGGTGAATCCTTTGTCGCCCACGAGCGAACGGACGGTGTACCGGAGGTTGCGGAAGGCGGATTCCATAACAGGTAATACGCTGCCTGGCCACGCCGGAGTTGCAGGAACTTTGGCCTATTCTGCCCGCGGCACGCAAGAGCGGGTGCGCCACATCAGGCGGCGACCTCCGCAGGTAACGCGCGGTGCTCATCGGGCAAACGCCCATTTCCATCACCCTCTGGCGGACTACCTCCCGCCCGGTCCTGCGCAGCCTATTGCGGTGGCGCAATTTCAGCCATAAGTTTCCTCACCCAGGCGGACTGCTCAAGGGTCAGATTCGGACGCTCCCCGGCGAGCCTGGCGAGAGCCTGCGTGGATCCTTGACGGGCTGACAGCTCGAGCCAGGCGATCGCCTGGATGAGGTCCCGCTCCTTTCGGCCCGGCTGATCGAGGAGCAGTTCCCCGATCTTGAACTGGCACGCCATGTCCTTCCTCGAGGCGCACAAACGGTAGTAACGCCGGGCTTGCGCCGGGTCTCGCGGAACGCCTTCGCCCGTCTCGTAGCGGGTACCGAGCATATACTGCGCCAGCGTGCTTCCCAACATCGCCGCATCGCGCACCATGTGGAGGCCTTTCTCGGAATCTTGCGGAAGCTGGTTGCCTTCCAGGTACCTCTTCCCGATCTCATAAACCGCGGGACCGTAGCTTTTCTTCGCGGCATTCATCAACCACCGGAGCGCCCCCGCCGGGTCCCCGGGAAGGAGCTTCCCCTCGGCCATGAGCATGCCCTTGAGGTACATTGCGGGCGGGTAGCCCTGACCGCTCAGCGTCTCGATGCGCCGCAGGGCATCCGGGAGGTCCGGCGCGTTTGACCGCTCGATCGAACGGAGCGCCGAGTTGTACTCGCTGCGGCGTGCTTCGGTCCGCGCGTCGAAGACGATTCCTGGATAACGGAAATTGACTTCGATGGTCGCCAGCATTCTCACTGGCTTTCCATTCTTCTCAGCCGGATGAAAGAGCCACTTCTCGACTGCAGCCTGCGCCTTTTCGTCCAACCCGAAGCCGAGCGGACTCACGACCGCGACGTCGGCCACTCGTCCAAGTTCATCAATCAAGACCTCCACAAGAACCGTGCCTTGAATTCGCGCCGCTTGACCTTGCGGTGAATACCGGGGCTCCACCATGCGAATGACAGCGGGTGGCTTCACGCCGGGCCCCATCCGAACAATCCCTGAATCCGAACCCTGCGCTTGGGCGAAAGCCAGCGCGGCTGCGAGAGCCGCCCAAAGAAGCCTGGCACGCACGGTCCGAGGGTAACATGATTCGCCGGACCAGCCACCGCGCGGCCCGAGGCTTTCCGGGAAATGCTGCCGGCCTCACGCCCTCAGGCCGCGGACACGGGTTCGGACGTTCCCCCCAGGGCTTCGTGAATGCGCTCCAGCAGGCGGCGCAGGGCGATGGGCTTGGTTTCGTAACAGTGGCAGCCGGCGGCGACGGCCGCGGCTACATCCTCGGGGGCGGCGTGCGCGGTCAGCACGATCACGGGAATGCGGAACGTGCGCGGATCGGTCTTGAGGGCCCGCATGGCGGCCAGGCCGTCCATGACCGGCATGTCCAGATCCATCAGGATCAGGTCGGGGCGATGCTGCCGCGCGCAGCGGAGGGCCTCGCGCCCGTCGGCGGCCGCGATCATCTCGAAGCCGTGGCGTTCCAGGCGCCGCACCAGCATGTCGCGGCTGAATTCGTCATCTTCGGCCAGTAGCAGTTTCGGCATAGGTCTCCTCCCGGGACGCCGGCGCGCCGCCCCGCGCCGGAATCCGCATCACGAAATTCGAGCCTTTCCCCAGTTCGCTCGCGACGGAAATGTCGCCGCCCATCAGGCGGCACATCCGGCGGCTGATGGCCAGTCCCAGGCCCGTGCCGCCGTACTTGCGGGTGGTCGAGGCGTCGCCCTGGGTGAAGGCCTGGAAGAGCCGCTCCTGCTGCTCGCGGCTGATGCCGATGCCGGTATCGCGCACGCCGACCACCAGCCAGTCTTCGGCGCCCGCGCGCTCGCGGCCGGCCTCCACGGCGACCTCGCCATCCTGGGTGAACTTGCAGGCGTTGGCCACCAGGTTCATGAGGCTCTGGCGAAAGCGCGTCAGGTCGGCGTGGATCTCGCCCGCGCCCTCGGTGCGCACTCGCAGCCGGTTGCGGTTCTTGGCCGCCAGCGGCCCGACGGCGGCGATTACGTCCTGCACCACGGCATGGACCGCGAAGGTCTCCAGGTGCAGCTCCATCTTTCCGGCTTCGGCCTTGGAGAGGTCGAGCACCTGGTTGACCAGGTCGAGCAGCAGGTTGCCGGCGCGCTCGATCTTGACCAGGTCGGGCGTGAGCCCTTCGATGGAGCGCTCCTGGCACGTCTCCTGGAGCAACTGGCTGTAGCCGATGACGGCGTTGAGCGGGGTGCGCAGCTCGTGGCTCATGATGGCCAGGAAGCGGCTCTTGGCGGCGTTGGCGGCTTCGGCGGCCTGCTTGGAGACCAACGTGGCCCCCAGGCGCTCGACCATGGCATTGAAGGCCATGGTGAGGCGGCCCAGCTCGTCGGGCCGGACGATCTCGGCGCGGCCGCTCAAGTCTCCTCCGGCCACGCGGCGGGTGAATTCGGCGAGTACTTGCAGCGGACCCAGCAGGGAGCGGATCTGAAAGGACTGCAGGGCGGCGGCGATCAGCAGGCAGGCCATCGCCATCCCGGCGATTGTCCACACGATGCGCAGGCGCGCGGCGCGCTCGCGGGCGATGGAGAAGCCCAGCCGCACGGTGCCCAGCTCGGCCGGCCCCGCATGCCTGCCGGGCGCCCCGGCTTCCCAACCGAGGCGATCCACCTGGGCGGGCCGTATCACCCGGCGGGTGACTTCGAGGTATCCGCCCTCGGAGGCGCGGAAGCCGTCGCGGGCGGACACCACGGGGGACCCGCCCAGCGCGTCGGTAAGCTCCACGAACAGCACGTGGTCGCCGGCCACGGCGTTTTGCGCGATGCGCTCCAGCTCGGGACGGTCCCCCACCAGCATGGCGAACTGGCTCTGCCCGGCGAGGAATCCGGCGAGGTTCTCGGCGCGGCTGCGAAGCTGGCGGTCGAGATCGCGGTTGTAGGTCCACAGAAACAGCGTGGTCAGCGCCAGCACCACGCAGGCGCTCAACAGCAGGGTGAAAGCCAGCACGCGCGCCGCCAGGCTGCGCTCCAGCGGGCGGATCACCGGAACACCTCCACCGGGAGCGCGCCGGTGCGGAACTCGATTCCGATGAGGCGCGCCACGCGCTGGTTTATGGCGACGCGCAGCGTGCGGGGAGCCTCCTCGGCGCCGATGGACTCTTCGCCCCGCAGCAGGCGCAACGCCATCTCGGCGGCCTGGCGGCCGGCATCGCGGTAGTCCGGATAGATGCCCGCGGCGGCGCCGGCGCGCACGAAGGCCGGCGAGAATCCCACCAGGGGCAGGCGCTGTTCGAGCGAAGCCAGCACCAGCGGCTTGATGGTCACGGGATCGTAAAGCTCGGAATCCGGCGAACACAGCAGGAAGTCGACTTTCCCTTTCAGAGCGGACATGGCCTTGAGCAGGCGCGCCGGACCATCGCAATCCGCCGCCACCAGGGTGTAGCCCTCTTTGCGCGCGCGCGCTTCCAGCGTTTCGGGGGCCGGGCGGGCGCGCGCCGGATTGCGCATGATGCCCACGCGCAAGCAGGCGGGGAGAATGGCGCGCATGGCGGCGAGCTGGGCGGCCAGCGGGATTTCGAGATCGACATGGCCGCCGGCGGGGCTCTGCGAGCCGTGCGGCACCAGGGCCGCGACTACCGGCACGGAGGGATGGCGCGAATCGACGGCCGCCAGCGCGCCGCTTCCCACCGCGATGATCAGGCGCAAGCCGCCGGGCTCGAGCGCGCGGGCGAGATCGGCTGCGCCGCCGCGGGCGTTCAGATCCACCGCGCGGAACGAATTCGGACCCAGCGCGGAAGCCACGCCCGCCAGTGCCTCGGTGTAAGCCTCCACGCCGGATTCGTAGGCCACCACGACCGAGCCGTCGGCGGGCGAGGTCCACGCGACGGCCAACAGGCACGGAAGGGCGAGGCTCACTCCCATACGCGCCAGACCAGTTGCAGGAAAGCCGAGCGGCCGTCGCCGCGCAAGCGGTCGACGGTCAGGTAGATGGGATCCTCATAACGCCGGTTGAGAGCGTTGCGCACTCCCGCCTGGAGATCGCAGCGCGGATGAATCCGCACGGTGGCCGTGCCATCGAACAGCGCGGCTCCGCCCACACGGTCGCCGGTCCACGAGTTGCGCGCCGAGAGGTATTGGAAGGCGGCCGAGAGAAACAGCCGGCCGCCGGCCACCGGCCGACCCAGCCGCGCTTTGGAGACCACGCGCGGCGAGTTGGCCAGCCAGGTGACGGGCCGCCCGCCCACGGCCTGCTGCCAGGAGGCACTGGCCGAGGCCTCCAGCGACCTCCACAGCTTGCCGCCCAGCTCGCCTTCGAGGCCGGTGGAACGGTCCGCGCCGGAGTTCCGATACTGGAGCGCGCCACTGTCCAGCGGCACGGCCTCGATGACGCGGTCGATGCGGTAGTGAGACGCGTTGACCACCACGGTGAAGCCGGGGCCCACCTGGCGCTCCACGGAAGCCTGGAAGGAGTGCGCGGCTTCAGGTTGGAGCGGCGCCGCCGGTGCGTAGGACAAGCCGCCATCGTTATAGAACTGCTCGAAGGCGCTGGGATTGCGGAAGGGCCGGCCATAGACCAGCTTGTACACCGTGCGCGGCGAACGCTGGTATACGGCAGCCAGGCGTGGCGAAACGAAATGGCCGAAGTGGCCCGACTCATCCACCCGCAGGCCTCCGTAGAGCTTCCAGCGGGGCGAGACGCTCCATTCCTGCTGGGCGAAGAAGGCCGCGCTGCGGTCCGGCCGGCTGACGAAATCCTGGCGAACGCCATCGGCGAGGTTGTACTGCTGGTTGCGCAGCTCCCAGGTGCCCGCCGCGCCGACGGTGAGGGTTCCGACGCGCGCGAGCGGCAGCTCGTAAGTGAGCTGCGAATCCAGCCAGTCGCCGCGGTTGATGTCCTGGAGCGGCTGGATTCCGGTGCCGGTCGCGTAGTCGTAGTTATCGTGATAGCGGTAGCGGTCGTAGTAGAGCTGCCACTCGAGGTCGCCGGGCCCGGCGCGCCGCTTGTAGACGGCCCCGGCGAGGCTGCGACCGTCCACAACATGCTGCGCCGAATCGCCCGAGAGACTGGTACCCACCCCCACGGGCGGCTGCTTGTCGCGCGCGTTGAAATAGGCCACGAAGCTCCAGTCGTGCCAGATCAGGTTGGCGAAGGTGTGGTAGCCGCGCTCGCCATCGGCGTTCGCCACCGGCCGGCTCACCACGGCAGGCAACTCCAGCCCGTCCAGGGGGAACGACATGCCCGTGTCGTTGAACACCG
>Ga0335081_10008110_pt1 | contig 16842 bp, 12 predicted proteins | sample Lox_Sample_35_FD_206713 | JGI IMG/M metagenome (GOLD analysis project Ga0335081, IMG submission 206713) | Soil microbial communities from Loxahatchee National Wildlife Refuge, Florida, United States - Lox_Sample_3.5 | ecosystem: Environmental > Terrestrial > Soil > Wetlands | place: USA... | reverse complement strand
GGGCCTAGCGGGGCCACGCCGCCGCCCCGACCGACGGTCACGAAGGCCCTCTGGTAGCGCGAGCCCGGAAGCGTCTGCGGCGCCAGCGAGAGAGTGCCCGGGGTGGTCATTGCGAGGCCCGGCGGACAGGGGGTGCTCAAGGGCGTTCACAGACTCAGGACCAACCGGCCGTGCCTATAGACCGAAATTCCGCCGTCGGAGCTGACTTTCATCGCGAGGCCGCGCCTGCTGGCCGCGACCGCGGCACGCGAACGTGCGCCCTGGGTCACGCTGCTGGAAGAGCTCTTCACCATCGCACCGAAGGCGATGAGCCTGCCGCTCCGGTCCACGATGAGCGCGCCGTCGACCGAGGCCAAGTCCGCCATGATGCGCCGGTCGGCGCGGTGAACGAGCTGACCGGCCAGGCTCGCGTCCAGGCGTCGCTCCTCGGCGATCCGTCGCGTCGAGCCGAGCAGGTCCCCCCTCGAGGCGACGAGCTTGCGCCCGCCGTCGCGGGTCGACGCCACCACCAGGAGCCCTCCCGACCGCCGAGTGACGAGCTCGAGGGCCACGCGATAGACGGCCGCGATCACCTGGCCGAGCTGGTCCCCTCGACCCCGGGTGTGCCAAGACTGCCGGATGCGATCGAGCAGCTCCGTGTGGCGCCAGAGCATCCAGCGGCCGGAGCGCTGCGAGGCGACCATCTCGCGTCGATGAGCGATGAGCAGGTCGCCCCCGCGCGTCAACGCGATCCCCACGCCCCCCGCCCGGGCGGCGCTGTCGGCGAGAGGGCCGAACCACCAGGGACGCCCGAGGCCGGAGCGAGCTGTCTCGCGGGCGCTGTCGAGGGCGATGATGCCTGCGAGACCGCCCTCACGGTCGAGAAGCAAGGCGGTGGAGAATCCGTCGGTCAGGGCCTTGAGCCGCTTGCTCTCGAAGGAGAGGCCGTGGCCTGCGGCGGCGTGTGAGGTCAGGATGACGCCAAAGGGGATCCGGCGGTCCTCGTAGGTCTGAGACGCCAGCACCTGCAGCGCTCGAAGCGTGTCGGACACCATCTCCCACCCGAGGGGCGGCTTCAGCAGACGGGCCACCGCGCGCGAGAAGGCCAGCGAGCCGAAGTCCGTGAGCGTGCCACGAACCCTCGAGGGGGTCTCGAGCACCTGCCTCGCCTCGACCGCCAGGTCTCGCAGGATCACCGCGTCTCTTCGTGGAACCGGTCCCGCCGGGCTCCCGACCCTGACGGACACGCCCAGGCCAGCCACGGGGATGTGGCAACGCAGCGTTCTCGAGGTGACCCCCACCCTGTCCACGGCGACCTCGGAGCCGGCGTCGGCTTCGGTCACCTGCCACCTCGAGAACTCGAGGTGAGGGAAGGCTTCCCCGAGGCGCCGCAGGACGAGAGCCACGTCCTCGGGCCGGAGCCCCCGCTTCGACACCTGACGCCAGGCGGCGGCGGGGAGGAGCGCGGCACGCGTCCTACCCATCGCCCTGGCATCTCGGCTGGTCGACCCGGTCATGGTGAGGCGATCTAACCCGATCCAGGCGGTCGGTCAGGGCCGGGTGGGTTGAGCGCCACGGCCCTCGCCCCGGCCGAGGTCAGAGCAGGTCGAAGCGGTAGCCGGCCTCCACGAGGAAGACCGGCCAGAGCGTTCCGGACAGGTTCGTGAGCCCGGGGTCGCCCATCGACATGGCCCGCAACTCGACGAACGGGGTGCCGCGCCACGCGTGCACGCCCAGGGACACGGCCCCGGTCGCGACCGGTACCCATCGGGCCTGCTCCACCGCGCCGGAGGTGCTCGTGACCCTGGCCGCGCCGCCGCCGAGGGAGAGCCACGCCACCAGCCACGTACCGAGAGGTTGCCTCCAGGCGAGCGACAGCGTCAGCGGCAGGTAGCTCTGTGATCCCAGGCCATCGGTGTGGCGCCAGTAGTTGCCTTCGGCGACGAGTCCCAGCTGAGCGAGCTGCAGGTTGGCCCACAGCGAGAGCTCGGCGCCGAAGGCGATCCTCGCCTCCTGGCCATCGTCCCAGATCGCCGGTCCGGCCTTCGGGGCGAAGCTCAGCACGGGCACCGGCGCGATGAGCCAGACGCCGCGGGCGAGTGTCGCCTCCCCTGCGCGCAGGCGCACCAGGTCCTCGCTGTCGCGCGACAGGCGGGAGGGCCGGTAACTGAGCCGGAAGTGACCCGGACCCACCCGCCTGGCCCGACCCACCTGGCCGTGTTGGGCCTCGCCCGTCGGGGGCTCGTCGGCCGGATTGCCGTACTCGTCCGTCTCGGTGACGCTCATCTCGAAGGTCGAGCCGTCGGCGTGTAGCGAATCCGGCAGGTCGACGTACAGGGAGGCCGGCGGGCCGGGGAGGAGCTGCAGGGTCGCTCGCGCCGAAGCCCCGCCGGCCCGCGCGAGGACGACGATGCCCTCCCCGCCGGCGAGCTCGGTCGGTACCGTGAGCTCTGCCCGGTACAGCCCGATGGCCAGGCGTCGGGTCTCGCCCATGCCGCCCGCCTCCGAGCCGATCCTCACGTCCGCGTCGACGGCGTGGCCCGTCGCGTCGAGAGCCTTCACCGTCACGCTGACCGGCTTCGGGTCGCCGACCACCACGCGCTGGCGATCGAGCTCCATCTGCAGTTCGGTCACCGGGCCGCCCTCTCCCCCGGCGCTGGCCTCCCCGAGCCGATCCTCCGCAGGGCGAGGCCGACCCCTTCGCCCCTCCCGCGCGGCGAGGAGCGGATGGCCGGGCGGGAGATCGGCAGGTCCGGAGCCCGTCGAATCGCCTCCGGCCGCGGTCGTCGCGAGCCACCCGCCCGGCCGGGGCGCCATCCCGTCATGATGACCGGAGACCGGGCGGGGGCCCGCCTCCTCGCGTCGCTTGGAGACCGCCGCCTGGTGGGAGGGCGTCGCCGTCTCGAGACGGAACTCGGGGCACCACCCTCTGGCCGCCTCCTCCGGCACTCCCCGTGATGCCAGGTCGACGTACTCGAGCCCCGCGAGGGGTGGCGCGCCCGGCTTGGTGCCGAGCGCCTGGTCGGGCGAGGGTGCGAGGAGCGCCGAGAACGAGACGACGAGCCCCACGGCTGCAAGGACCCCGTCCTCCCTCCACCGGCTTCGCCAGCGAGGAGCGCTGCTCGCGATCGTGCCCGGCCGAGGGAGGCGAAGCGCCGGCTCGAGGACCTCGGCGGCCGGAGGCGGTCGAGACGGGCTCTCGGCATGGCGCAGATTCGCCAGCGGACCGCGCGTGCGAGCGACGAGCTGTGCCGGCCAGGAGGGCGGGGTGGGGCCGTGGTGCGGGTGGGCGCCCGGTGGGCCGCCTGGCGGGGCGAGACGGGCCGGGATGGTCACTCATCGCCCCTGGGATCGCCTGCCGAGGGATTCGCCTCGCGAGCGCTGGAGCTCGCGCGCGGGAACGCCCACCACGGTCAGCCCGTCACGTACCGGGCGGGTCACGACGGCGCCGGCCCCGACCCTCACGTCCGAGCCGACCTCCACCCCTGGCAAAACCACCGCCCCGAGTCCGATGTGGGTCCGGTCACCAACGGTGACATGGCCGCCGAGCGCCACGTTCGGGGAAAGGTGGACGAAGCGCCCGATCCGGTTGTCGTGCTCGACGATCGACCCGGTGTTGAGGATGGTTCCGGGCTCCACGGAAGCGTCGGGGTTGACCGCCGTACCAGCCATGAGGACCGTTCCCACGCCCACCCGCGCGCTCGGTGCGATGACCGCGCTCTGATGGACCACGGTGACGAGTTCCCACCCGGCGGAGGTCACGAGGCCGAAGCAGCGCTCACGTGCGTCGTTGTCGCCGATCCCGAGGGCGATCACCGCGTCGGTCCAGAGCCGACGCTGCTCCATGAGGCGCTCCCAGGCCAGCACGGGTGCTCCGAAGAATTCCTGTCCGTCCTTGAACGAGCTGTCGTCGATGAATCCGGCGAGCGCGTAGCCGGCCGACCGGCCCGCGTCGGCGACGACCTTGCCGTGACCGCTCGCGCCGTAGACCAGGAGTCGCCGTTTGGTCATGGTCGTGCCCTTTCAAGGCGGGGGTAGGGCAGCGGCCCGCTCCCGAGGCAGACCGTCCGCGGACGCGGGGACCATCCGTCCGAGGGCCGATCAGTGCAGCGTGCCGGTGGTGATGGATTCTGTCGCGCGGGTGGAGAGGTCATAGGCGTCCCACAGGCCCGTCACGGTCGGCAGGATCTGCAGGAAGATGTTGTTCCACCGCGCGAGGCCGTAGGTGGAGACGAAGACCACGTCCCGCGGCTTCAGCTGGAACTGGGTGGCGAGCAACATGGCGTCGGCCGAATGGGCGTCGAGATGGTAGACGGTCGGCACGTCGTAGGTGCCGCGGATGACGTAGATCCGCGAGACGTTGGAGATGGCGCCCTCCAGGCCACCCGTCTCGTTGAGCGCCTCGGCCAGGGTCATCCGACCCTTGACCATCAGGCGAGACTGTGGGAGGCGCACCTCGCCCATCACGAAGACCTTGTTGCGGCTGCGATCGCCGACGTTGATGACGTCTCCGTCGGTGAGCAACCAGTTCTGGGATAGGTCGCCCTGCTCGTAGAGCGCCTGGAGATTGAGGTGGTAGACGCGGTTGTCGCGCGAGAGCGTGACGTTGGACCAGTCCGCCTCTGGCGTGAATCCCTTGGCGGCCGCGATGGCGTCCTGGACCCGCAGCGGAACGTCGGTGATGGGGATGGTGGTCGGGGTGGTCACCTCGCCGGTGACCTGGGCCCTCTTGCCGCGGAAGGCCGCCACGCGCACGTCGAGCTGCGGGTTCAGCAGGACCCGGTTGAGCTGGGCGGTGAGGAGGGTGCGGACCTCGTCGACGGTCTTGCCGGCGACGTGCACCAGACCCACGTGAGGGTAGAAGATCTCTCCCCGGGCGCTGACCCGGTTGCCGGTCTCCTCGGGGGAGCGGAAGGATCCGCTGGGCGTGGTGAGCTCGGGGTGATCCCACACGGTGATGGAGAGGACGTCGTAAGGGGCGATCCGGTATTCGTAGCTCAGGGCTTCCGCCGCAAGGGGGTCGGCGGCCCTGGGGACCGGCTGCGCCTCCATGGCCAGCCGCGCCACCAGCTCCTGCGTGATGGGGATGATGCGGTAGTCCTTGGCCTGATGCTCCTTGGCCCGGCGCTCCGCGGCCCCCTCGTCCATCTGCATGGTGGGCGCGAGGAAGCAACCTGGGAGGGCCGAGAGCCCGAAGAGCAGATAGAGCGTCCTGAAGCGGGTACGCTTCGTTCCCCCACCGAGCTCTCGGCGTCCAAGGATCACGCGGCGACTCTTCGTGCGACGGGTGAAGCCTTCCGGCAGCGGACAGTGCTGCCTCCGGCACGATAATGTTTGCTCCGGCATTGGTCACCGGTCGCCGTTCGGGTCGTTACCCGCGCAGGCACGCTCCGCCGATGCATTGACCCGCCAAGGGACAGGAAACTGGGGGTCGAGAGGCTTAACCTTTTGTTCACCGAACGTGGCAGGCCCGGTTCGGGCGTCTGGCGCGGGCGTGCAGCTTGGGCTCGAAGGGGTAGGCATGCTGCGGCAGCACCTGTCGTCGCTGGCGAGGCGGTCGTGGGTGCGGAAGGCGGGCATGAGCATGCCCGGGGTCCGGGAGTTGGCCTGGCGCTTCGTAGCAGGCGAGGGCTTGGAGGCCGCCATCGCCGCCACCCGGACCCTGAACGCGCGCGGGATCGTGGCCACCCTGAGCAACGTGGGAACCCACGTCCGCGAGGAGGCGGTCGCGATCGCGGCGGCGGAGGCGGCGGTGGACGCGTTGCGCCGGATCGCGGCGGAACGGGTCGAGGCCAACGTCTCGGTCAAGCCCACCCAGCTCGGCCTGGACGTCGATGCGGAGTTGTGCCGCCGGGAGCTGAGCCGGGTGCTCGACGCTGCGCGCCAGTGCCTCAGCTTCGTGTGGATCGACATGGAGGAGTCGGCCTACACCGAGCGGATCCTCGTCCTGTTCGAGGAGCTGCGGCGAACTTACGGCGATCTGGTGGGGGTCACCCTGCAATCCTACTTGCACCGCAACCGCGGCGACCTCGCCCGGCTCGCGGCCTGCGGTGCGCGCATCCGCCTCACCAAGGGCGGCTACTGGGAAACCGGGCCGGCGGTCCTCCACCGGAAGGCCGACATCGACGAGGCGTTCGGGCGCGACCTGGAGTTCTTGCTCGAGCGAGGGAGCTACCCCGCGCTTGCCACCCATGACGAGGACGCCATCGAGCGCGCGCGCCGGGCGGCGGAGCGCGCGGGGCCCGCCCGTGGCGGCTTCGAGTTCCAGATGCTCTATGGGGTGAGGTCCGACCTGCAGGAGCTGCTCGCCCACGAGGGGTACGCGGTCCGGGCCTACGTGCCCTACGGGGACGAATGGTGGGAATACCTCCTGGGTTGCCTGCGACGCGTTCCGGGCGGGGTCGCGAGGCGCTGGGTCACGAAGCTCCGCGCCTGATGAGCCGGCGCCAGCGAGGACACCATTCGCCACTACTTGCTCACGACCGGGGACACGGATCGGTGGCGGGCCGCGCTGCCCATCGACGACTGCGTCATGGGAAGCCTGGAGTACTGCCGGATCTTGGAGAGGCAGTGCGGCTACCCCGCCAGGCTGTTCGTGGTCGAGTCGGACGGGGTGAGGATCGCGTACCCGTTCCTCCTGCGGCCCATCCAGAACCTGCCCTTCGCCGCCAGGATGGCGAGCGGACGCTTCGACACCATCACGCCGGAGTACACCGGACCGCTCAGGTTCGGGTCCTCCCCCTCCGACGACGCGGAGCGCATCCGGTTCGCCGAGCTGTTCGCGGCGCACTGCCAGGCCCAGGGCGTCGTCGCCGAGTTCGCCCACCTCAGTCCCTGGAGCCCCGACAGCGGGTTGCTCGATCCCGGTTGCGTCCATCTCGACCGCGAGCTCGTCTACGTGGACCTGACCTGGGGCGAGGAGCAGATCTGGCAGCGATCCTTCTCCTCGGACACCCGGAGGATGACCCGGCAGGCGCAGAAGGCGGAGGTGCGCGTCCGTCGGGCGACGTCGCCCGACGACGTGCTCGCCTTCCATCGGCTCTACACGAGCACCATGGACCGGCGGGGGGCGCTCGACCGGTACTACTTCCCGGTCGAGTACTTCTTGGCGTTCTTCGAGACCATGGCCGACAACGCCTTCTTCCTCCTGGCCGACTGCGGCGAGCGTGCGGTGGCCGGGGGCCTCTACCTCCACGACCGGACCGACGTCTACTGGCACCTCTCGGCGGTCGACATGGAGTGGGCACGGGTGCGCCCCGTCAACGCCTATCACCACGGCGCCATCCGATGGGGCGTGCGCGAAGGGAAGAAGCGGATGCTATGCGGAGGCGGGTACGAGCCTGGCGACGGGGTGTTTCGCTTCAAGGCCGGGTTCTCACCGCTGAGGGTCCCGTTCAGGGTCTACAAGCGCATCCACGATCGCGACCTTTACCAGGCGCTCCTCGCCGCTTGGTCGTCGCACCACGTCGGGCGGCACCCCTCCGCGCGCTTCTTTCCGGCCTACCGCTCCGACGGCGGGTCCACCGCGGTGGAGCCTGCCAGCGCCGAGGCGGCCGCGAATCCGGGCGCCTGAGTCGCGCACGGCCTTCCGCCTGAGGCGAGCCGTACCGTAGGCCGCCCGCCGGCGAGCAGGCGTTCGCATCGCACCAGGCGTCCGAGCGTCCGTCCGGCGCAAAGGGGCCTCGGAGCCGCCCGGGCAGACCGGGAGCCCGACCGGCCGATCCGACCGGGCTCGCGCTCGCCACCGCCTGAAGACGTCCCCGAGAAGGGCGCCGTGGTCCGCGGGAAGCCACGTCCCCGATGGGGCTGACGCTGGTTCTCAACCAACAGTTTACCGTGCGACGGCACGCTCCCCGCCTCGCCCAGGGGACGGCCGGCTTCGACTATCCAAAGCGCACGGACAGCGGGCACTAATGCGCAGTGGCGCCCTCTTGCGGAGGCTGGAGTGCAAGGCCTACCTGGTAGGTAACTATGCGTAACGTAAGAGGTTTGGGGCTCGCATCCCAGTTCGCCACCGATTTCCAAGAGGCCTCGGCTGTGCTCTCATGCCCCCATTCCAGGTACCACGAACGTGTGACACCGACCCGGGGTACGTGCGAGCGGGGAACCGGGTGCCTCTCGGCCAGCCGGCCAGTGAAGGACGAACTTGATGATCGCCACTCGGGGCTCTCTCATCCTTGCCGGACTTGTCGCAGCCTCTTGCGTCCTGGCGTGCGGAGGGGCGCCCGCCGGCGCGACCTCGAACGGGAGCGTCCTGGCGGTCGCCCCTTCGTCCGCCGAGGTAGGCCCGGGGGACTCGGTCAAGCTGACCCTGCCCGTGCCGAGCTCTCCGGCCGCCGCGGTGACCTGGTCGGTCGAGGAGCCCGGAGGAGGAACGGTCGACGCGGACGGGGACTACACGGCGCCGCTCGTCGAGGGCACCTACCACGTCCTCGCTACCTACCAGGATCGCGAGGCCGCGCCGGCCGCGATCCACGTGACGGCTCAGCCGACCACCGGCGTCGCGATCGATCCCAAGGCCGCCGCGCTGCTCACGGGCGGCTCGCTCACCTTCAGCGCCGCGGTCGCTCCGGCCTCGGGCTCCACGGTGTCGTGGTCGGTCGAGGAGGGCCCGGCGGGCGGCACCATCACCGCGAGCGGCGGCTACACCGCCCCGGGGACCCCGGGGACCTATCACGTCGTCGTGCAGAGCGCGGAGGCTCCGAGCGTCTCCGCGGTGGCGACGGTGATCGTGACCGCGCCCGCGCCGACCGGGTCCCTCTCGGCCAGCCCGGCCACCCTCGCGCTCGGGACCGTCTACGTCGGGCAGAGCCGGACCTTCCCGGTCGTCCTCACCAACCTCACCGCCAGCCCGGCGACGGTCTCGGCGGTGAAGGTCGCCGGAAGCGGCCTCACCCACACGCTCGGCCTCCCCGCCACGCTGGCCGCCGGGGCCTCGATCTGGTTCAGCGTGACCTTCACGCCGGGTTCGACCGGCAGCGTTGCGGGGGCCCTCTACCTCGACGACGCCAGCGGCACCACCCTGGCGGCGGTGCCGGTGACCGCCGCCGGCCAGGAGCTCGACTCGACCAACTCCGTGTCGGTGGTGGCCTACGGGGCCAAGGGCGACGGGGTGACCGACGACCGCAGCGCTTTCCAGGCGGCAGCGGACGCCGCCGGAGCCACCAAGGTCCTGTTCGTCCCGCAACCCCCGGGCGGCCAGTACTACCTGCTCTCCGGGGTGGTCCTCATCCAGGGTTCGATCGTCGGCGAGCCCGGTAACTCGAGGCCCGAGCTGCGCATGATCGGTGCGGACGGCTCGGACAACCCCGGGGGCCCGTCGCCTTACACCATCCTCTACTACAAGGGCAATACCTCGGGGACCGTAGTGACCGGCCTGCACCTCAACGGCGGCCGCGACTTCGCCGCGGGAACCGACGTCTATGGCCTGGGTGAGCAATCGCACGCCCTCGTGCTGCAGAACGTGAGCGACGCCTGGATCGAGAACAACCTCATCGAGGCGACGCAGGGCGACAACATCCAGCTCGGGGGCGAGCCGAATACCAACCCGGTCGAGAGCGTGCGGGTGATCAACAACGTCCTGCAGCACCCCATGCGCTGCGCCGTATTTCCGGGGAACACCTCCGGTCTGCAGGTGTTCCTGAACACCATCAGCAAGGTGGTGGAGTACCAGTCCACCATCGACTTCGAGCCGAACCTGGCCGGCCAGGCCGATTGGAACGCCGAGATCGCCTACAACGACTTCGACGTGACGCTCGAGCACGACCACGGGGTCATCACCTCCACGGTCGCGACCGGAATCCCGTCGCCCGGTGGCGACATCAACGTCCACGCCAACTGGGGCGCGGCCGGGGCCTACTCCTTCTATGTCGACCTGACGCCGACCGGGAGCAGCTGGTCGGGCAACACCATCGAGACCGCCATCCCGGCGGGTGCGCCCTCCTCGCCCTGACGGGGCCAGCCGGGCGCGTCCGCGGGGCCTGCCGGCCCCCGGCGTCCGTTCCCGCGGCCGAGGGGAACGCCGCCTGCGCGGGGGCGACCCGGGCGAGGATGGCGGCCGGGCCGGCGCGCGCCAAGAGTCTCGGCCGTGCGCGCACGCCCTCCGCTCGGCGCTCTTGCCCTCGCGGTCCTGGCCTGCTGCCCGGCCTGCTCGAGCGCCGCCCCCCTCGTCACCTTCAGCCCGGCGACCGTCCGCTTGGGGGTCGTCTACCTCGGGCAGCGGCGGACCTGGCCGGTGGTCCTCGCCAACGCCGGGGGTCCGGTCACCATCGCGTCCGTGGAGCTCGAGGGCGCGGGGCTGAGCTCGACGCTCGCGCTCCCCCGCCGGGTGGGCGGCGGCTCGTCCACGTGGTTCGCCCTGACCTATGCGCCGCCGGTGGCGGGCCTTCTGAGTGGAAGGCTAATCCTCAAGGACGCAGCCGGAAGGACGCTCGGCTCGCTCGCGATCGCCGGTGAAGGCGTGGCGCTCGACGCCGGGAACTCGGTGAGCGTCGCCGCCTACGGAGCCAGGGGCGACGGGGAGGCCGACGACACGGCGGCGTTCCGGGCGGCGGCTCGAGCTGCTGGGAGGGCTCACAAGGTGCTCTACGTCCCGAGACCGCCGGGCGGCGATTCGTACCAGCTCTCCGGAGTCGTCGAGATCCACGGCTCGGTGGTAGGGGAACCGGGGCCGGAACGGCCGGTGATCCGCATGCGGGGGGCGGATGGGCTGGGAAGGCCCGGAGGCCCCGACCCGCACACCATCTTCTATTACAGGGGCGACCGCTCCGGGACCGTCATCGCCGGCCTCCACCTCGACGGGGGAAGGGACTTTCCGCCCCGCACCCGGGTGTACGGGATGGCCGAGCAGTCGCACGGCATCGCCCTGCAGGACGTGAGCGACGTCCGCATCGAGAACAACCTCATCGAGAACACCCAGGGCGATGCCATCCTGATCGGGGGCCAGCCCGGCACGGGTCCCTGTGCCGACGTCGAGATCGTCGCCAACGTGCTGCGCCACCCCATGCGCTGCGCGGTCTTCGCCGCCGACACCCGCGGGCTCAGGGTCTACCTGAACCAGATCAGCAAGGTGGTCGAGTACCAGTCGGCCATGGACTTCGAGCCCAACCAGGCGCCGCAGGCCGACTGGGATGCCGAGGTGGCCTACAACGACTTCGATGCCACGCTCGACTACGACCACGGCGTGATCACCTCGACCATCGCCACCCGGATCAGGGCGCCGGGGGGCAACATCCGGGTCCACGACAACACCGGCTCGCCCGGACGTTACTCCTTCCACGTCTCCCTCACCGCCCCGCAGTGCCGCTTCAGCGGCGACGTCATCCAGGACTCCATCTCGCGGGCGAGGTGAAGGCGAACCCCCCGGCACCCGAGGGCCCGACCTCGTCCGGATAGGACGCCGCGGCGACGATGGAGAAGAAGAGCGGGGACAGGGCCACGGCCATAGGGATGATGGAAGCCGTGCCGAAGACGGCAAAGGCGACCATGCCGGCCCGGAGCACGAGCCCGCGCAGGCCCCCCTTCGGCGCCGCGCGCCGGATGTGCCGAAACGCGGTTCCGAGGAGCGCGAGGAAGGCGAGGAGGCCGAGCACGCCGGCGCCGAGGAGGGTGTCGAAGTACACGCTGTCCGAGCCGAGGGGCGTGTAGGTCCGGGTCATCCCGCTCGTCGCCGCTACGTACCCGGTGAACCCGACGCCGAGGGGGTGGCGCATCGAGGCGAGGAGGGCGATCCGCTGGGCGTGGAGGCGGGAGCTCACGTTCTCGTCGCGCCGGCCCTCCTCGTAGGCGCGCGCGACCCGCCGCTCGAAGGTGCCGCCCAGGGCGAGGCCGACCACCACCACCGCCGTCGAGGCGAGGAGCAAGGTGACCTTGGTCCGGGCGGCGATCCGCCGAGAGAGCAGGACCACCGCCAGCGCGCTCGCCGCCCCGAGGAGCCCCGAGCGGCTGGCGGCCAGGACGAGACAGGCGCCGGAGGCCGAGAGCGCCGCCACGAGGAGAAGCCGGTCCCTGAGGCGCGGCCGCCGCGGGAAGAAGGCGCCGTAGAGGACGGCCAGCGCGACCGCGGTGTAGGCGAGGTCGTTCGGGTTGGTGAGCAGCCCGGTCGCGCGCGGTCCCGACTCCGAGGCGTCGAACGCGGGCGGGCGAGGGAGCACCGTCTGCAGGGAGGGGACGAGCGCGAAGACGGCCAGCGCCGCGAGGGAGAGCAGGGCCACGGAGCGCATCCGCCGGCCCATAGCCGGCGAGCGGAAGAGGGTAGCCGCGAGGGGCAGCACCGCGGCCAGGCCGAAGCGCTTGAGGAGCAGAAAGAACTCGAAGGGGCCGCGGCCCGTGGAGGTGCTGAGCTCCGACCCCACCGCCGCGAGCAGCCCGATGGCGAGGGCCAAAAGCGGCAAGGCCGCCGGCTCGATGGCCACCTTCGAGAGGCCCCGGGTGGCGAGGCTCCACGCGCACAGGCCCCACAGAGCGGCGAGCGTGAGGTCGCTCGCGGTGACGTTGCCCGCTCCGGGGACGTTGCCGACCGGCAGCCAGACGAGGCACAGCGGAACCGCCAGCAACAGGAGCGCGCGCCCGGCGGCCGCGCCCAGGCCTCCGCGCTCGCCGCGCGCGCGGGCGATCTCCGCCGGCCAGGCGGCCCGCACCTCGCCCGGAGGGATCACCCCCGCACCTCGAGTGCGCCCGGCCCCGGGCCGAGCGTCCCCGCGCCCTCCGCGCGGGAACGCTCGCCGTCGAGCAGCTCCCGGAGGGCGGTCTCGACCCTGCACGCCTGCACACCCACCGTGAATAGGCGTTCGACCCGCTCTCGCCCGGCGGCCCCCATCCGGAGGCGAGCGTCCGGGGAGAGCGCGAGCTTCCCCAGGGCCGCCGCCAGCGCGCCAGGGTCGCTGGGGCAGATGAAGCCGGTGACGCCATGCTCGATGACCTCGGGGATGCCGCCCACCGCCGTGCCAACGCAGGGCTTGCCGAGGGCCATCGCCTCGGCGAGGGCGATGCCGAAGCTCTCCTCGCGCGATGGAAGGACGGCCACGTCCGCGGCGGCGAGGACGGACGGCACGTCCTGGCGCCAGCCGAGAAAGCTCACCCGCGCCTCCACCCCGAGCTCCGCCGCTCGCCTGCGCAGCCGCTCGGCGTAGCGCGCATCCCCGCCCTCCGGGACGCCCCCGCAGAGCCAGAGCGATACCTCGGCGGGCAGCCGGGCCAGCGCCTCGATGGCGAGCTGCTGCTGCTTTGCGGGCTGGAGCACGCCCACGAGCACGATGACCACCCCGCCAGGAACCCGGGCCGGGAGGCCCACCGCTCTCGCCAGCGCGCGCTCGCGGATGGAGGCGGGGTCGACCCCGTTGTGGACGACCGCCATCCTCGAGCGGCTCACCCCGGCCTCGGCGAGCAGGCCGGCGACCGCGTGCGAGACCGCCAGGACGAGGGCGCAGGTGCCATCGATGCGGTGTCGGCGGAGATCGGCCGCCGTTCCGAAGCCGTGCGCGTGGTAGACGACGCGAGGTCCCGGCACCGGCAGGAAGCGGGAGAAGAAGCCCAGGGCCGGAAGCTGGTTGAAGTAGATCACCGCCGGGCGGCGCTCGAGGACCCAGCGGCGCAGGGCGAGCCCGGTCCGCAGGAGCCACGGCGCACGTTCGGCGAGCCGCAGGGTGCGCTCGATGCGGCCGGTGCCGCCGATGAAGCGCCGCCCGGGCACCCCGTCGAAGGACACCACCTCCACGGTCGCGGGGGAGAACTGCCTCGCGTACTGCGGGTGCTGGTAGGGGTCGAGGACCGCGATCCGGAAGCCTCGCTCCCCGAGGCGAGGCAAGAGGTCGGCCATCACCTTCTGGACGCCGCCCATGGACGTCACGAGGTCGAAGACGCCGACGAGCGGTCGCGCTGTGGCCTTGAACATCGCACTAGAGCTCTAACCGGGCACGGAGCCCGCCACCAAGCTGGCACCTGGCTCCGGCGCGGGCGAGTGGGGTGTCCCAACCGGCACGTTGCCGGGAAGGCCCTGGCTGCTCATCGTTCCCTTCGCGGAGCGCGCGAAAGGTCGCCGGCCCGCGACCGATCGGGGTATCGCTTGCGGGTGGCGCTCGTCTATCTGGGGCGACGGGGAGGGGGCGCCGCCTACAGCTGGCTCATGGCGGGGGCTCTTGCCAGGCGCTGTCACCTGCTCGCGGTGGTGTCGGCCCAGGCCGAGAACCTCGGCGCATGGCGGAGGTCGGCTGGTGAGCTCTTCGAGGTCCCGACCTTCAGCTCGGCTCGGCAGGCCGCGCTCTCGCTCGTCGATCTGAAGAGGCACCGGGACCTCGCCCGACGCATCCGGGCCTACTCGCCGGACGCGATCTACTACCCGATGGGCCACCTCTTCACACCAATTGTGAATTCGCTCCTCCCGGGGATTCCGAAGGTCACCACCATTCACGACCCCGTGCTCCACCTCGGCGAGAAGAACCCGCTCGTGAATCTCCTGCAGAGGCTGGAGATCCGGCAGAGCGAGCGCGTCATCGTGCTGAGCCGCCATTGCGCCACGCAGCTCGCGGGGCTCGGCGTGCCGGCGAGCAAGATCGACGTGGTGCCGCACGGCGAGCTCTCCCTCTATCGCGGCGGCGCGCCGGAGCCCGGAGGCGCCGGGGACGGCAACACCCTGCTCTTCTTTGGCCGGATCGCCCGCTACAAGGGGGTCGACGTCCTGCTGGAGGCCTTCCGCCAGGTGCTCGAGCACCGTCCGGCGAGCCGGCTCTTGCTGGTCGGCCAGGGCGACCTCGGACCGTACGAGCGCTCGATCGCGGCGCTGCCGAACCTCAGGGTGGTCAACCGCTGGATCCCCGACGACGAGGTTCACGGCTTCTTCGCCCGGGCCGACGTGGTCGTCCTGCCGTACGTCGACGGCTCGCAGTCCGGGGTGGTGGCCATCGCCTCGGCGTGCGGGTTGCCCTCGGTGGCGACCGACGTCGGAGGGGTGCGGGATCAGGTGGTGGACGGCCAGACGGGGCTCGTCGTCCCGCGCGGGGACGCGCACGCCCTGGCGGTGGCCTGCCTCGAGCTCTTGGAGTCTCCCCGGCTCCGCGAGGCGCTCGGCCGAGCGGCCCGGGAGAAGGCCGAGCGGGAATGGAGCTGGGACGAGGCCGCGGCCCGGGTCCTCGAGAGCCTGCGGGTGGCCGCCACATCCGTCCGCCCCTCCGGTCGCCGCGGCCGGGCGATCGGGGAGGGTGCGCCGCGGTGAGCCTCCGGGTCGCCTACATCTCCGACCAGCGGTTCTACCGGTCCGGCGACACCTGGTACACCACGGCGAGCTTCCCGCTCGAGTTCATAGAGCGCCACCTCGAGCTCGCCAGCTGGACGTTCTGGGGCCGGCTCGACGAGGCCGACGACCCGAGCCGGCTGTTCCCCATCGTCCCGCCGCCCGCTCTCGCCGGCAGGATCTTCTTCGAAGGACCCCGCCACCAGCGCCCCGGCCCGCTCGGCTACGCCCAGGCCGCCCTGCTCTGCGGAGCTGGCCTCCGTCGCCTGGTGCGCCGCTCGGACGTGGTCTGGCTGAAGCAGCCGACCGCCTTCTCGCTCCTGGCGTACCCCCACCGTCGACGGGACCAGGTGGTGGTGAGCCAGCAGGTCGGCGACGCGGCCCGGGGCCTCGAGCTCGCCTATCCTCGCTACGCCCTGCTCGGTCGCCTGTCGCGGCACGCCTGCAGGCGGATCGCGGCCGGGGCCACCGTGGCCTCCTTCGTCAGCCGGGACCTGGCGAGGCGCTACGGCGGGGGACGGGGCGACCTCGTCGTCGCGCACGAGAGCCGGGTGGAGGCCGCGATGGTGCTCCGCGCGCCGAGGCCCAGCTCCCAGGGCCCGCTCGAGGTGCTGTTCGTGGGCCGCCTGTCGCCCGAGAAGTGCGTGGAGGACCTGCTCGAGGCGGTGGCGCTCGTGCCGGAGGCTCGGCTGACGGTGGTGGGGGACGGGCCGAGCCGGGAAGGGCTCGAGGCGCGGAGCCGCGCGCGCGACCTGGCGGGGAGGGTGGCCTTCCCGGGGTACGTGCCGTGGGGCCCCCTCCTCTTCGAGCGGCTGCGCGCGGCCTCGGTGCTGGTGCTGCCGAGCGCCACCGAGGGTCTTCCGCTGGTGGTGGTCGAGGCGATGTCCCAAGCGGTGCCGGTGCTGGCCACCCGCGTGGGCGGGATCCCCGAGCTCGTCGAGGACGGGCGCACGGGCTTGCTCGTCGACGTGCACCGGCCCGCCGAGCTGGCGGCGGGCCTGGCGCTCCTCGCCCGCGAGCCGCGCCGGCGCCAGGCCATGGCGGCGGCCGCCCTCGAGGTCGCTCGCCGCCACACGCTCGAGGCGCAGACCGGCCAGCTGCTGGAACGGATCGCGCTGGCGGCGACCGCGAGGGAGGCCCCTCGGCGCGCTCGTTCGCCTGGGCCGTGACCGGCCCGAGCCGGGTCATGGATCCGAGGCCGGCGCCGCGCGCCGCCTCAGCAAGCGCTGGGCGCATCCCAGCGCGAGGAGCAGGTGGACGAGGTAGGCGGCGAGGTAGGCCAGCGAGAGGCCGAGCGCGCCGCGGCTTCGCAGGGCCAAGGCCGTGCCGACGAGGGTGGCGGCCCAGACGGCGGTCAGGCCGAAGCCGAGCCACATCCGCCCGACCCCGGCGATCACCTGTCCGGCGACGTTCAGGAGCGCCGACAACGCGCCGGCCGCCACCATGAGGACGAGCAGGCGGCTCGCGTGGCCGAACTCGGACCCGTAGGCCCGCATGATCCAGGGGGCGAGGAGCGAGAGCGCCAAGGCTGCGGCGAGCGAGCTCGCCGCGACCGCCGCGAGGCTGGTCCAGAAGGTGCGCGCGAGGGCACGTTTCCGCCCGGTGTGGTGCAGGTGGGAGAAGACCGGGAACAGGAC
>Ga0335081_10008109_pt1 | contig 16844 bp, 16 predicted proteins | sample Lox_Sample_35_FD_206713 | JGI IMG/M metagenome (GOLD analysis project Ga0335081, IMG submission 206713) | Soil microbial communities from Loxahatchee National Wildlife Refuge, Florida, United States - Lox_Sample_3.5 | ecosystem: Environmental > Terrestrial > Soil > Wetlands | place: USA... | reverse complement strand
CAGGCGGGCTGTACGTGCTCGGCACCGAACGGCATGAATCGCGCCGCATCGACAACCAGCTGCGCGGCCGGTCCGGGCGCCAGGGCGATCCCGGCGAGAGCCGTTTCTACCTGTCGCTCGATGACGACCTGATGCGGATGTTCAACTCCGAACGGGTCGGGGCGATCATGGAGCGGCTGAACATCCCGCCGGACGTGCCGGTCGAGTCCAAGGTGGTGACCCGGGCCATCAGGTCCGCGCAGGCTCAAGTCGAGCAGCAGAACTTCGAGATCCGCAAGGACGTCCTGAAGTACGACGACGTGCTCAACCGGCAACGCCAGGTCATCTACGGCGAGCGCCGCAAGGTGCTCGAGGGCGCCGACCTGCACGAACAGATCCGCGAGATGGTCGACGAGGTGACCGCGGGCTACGTCCAGGGCGCCACCGGCGAGGGCTACCCCGAGGAGTGGGACCTGGACAAGCTCTGGCGGGCCTTCCGCCAGCTGTACCCGGTCAGCCTCACCATCGACGACGTGATCGAGGACGCGGGCGGCGACAAGGCCGGGCTCACCACCGAGTTCATCACCGAGGCGGTGATCGGCGACGCGCAGGCCGCGTACGAGCGGCGCGAGCAGGAGTTCGGTTCGGAAGTCATGCGTGAGGTCGAGCGCCGGGTGGTGCTGTCCGTGCTCGACCGGAAGTGGCGCGAGCACCTGTACGAGATGGACTACCTGCGCGAGGGCATCGGCCTGCGCGGCTATGGACAGCGCGACCCGCTGATCGAGTACCAGCGCGAGGGCTACGACATGTTCGGCGCCATGATGGAGGGGATCAAGGAAGAGTCCGTCGGGCACCTGTTCAACCTGGAAGTCCAGGTTCAGGAGAACCCGATCGTCGAAGAGGCCGGTTCCGTTCCGGCCGCCGGCCTCGTCCCTCCTGGCGGCGCGCCTCCCAGTGCTCCTGGCGGCGTCGTTCCGGCCGCTGCGCCTGGTGGTGCTCCTGGCGGTGGTGCTCCTGGCGGCGCGCCTCCCAGTGCTCCTGGCGGCGAGCGTCCCAGTGCTCCTGGCGGCGCGCCTCCCAGTGCTCCTGGCGGCGTCGTTCCGGCCGGTGCTCCTGGTGGTGGTGCTCCTGGTGGTGGTGGTGGTGCTCCTGGTGGCGGGGCTTCTGCTGGCAGGGCTTCTGGTCGCACCGCGCGTCGCGGGGGGACCGCGCAGGGCGGGACCGCGGCGCCGAAGGGGGGCGGCCGCACCGGCGGTGCCCAGGCGCCGAAGCGGGACGGCCGGGTCAGCAGCGGTGCCCATGCCCGGCGCGGCGAGAACGCCCCCGACGATCAGAACACACCGATCCCGGCCGGGCTCGCCCCGCGTCGGCCGCAGCAGCTGCACTACTCGGCCCCGTCCGTTGATGGCGGTGGGCACGTGGAACACAGCCGGGGGCCGGCCGTGCCGGACGAGTTCGCTCATGTCGGACGCAACGACCCGTGCCCCTGCGGTTCCGGGCGCAAGTACAAGCGCTGCCACGGCGACCCCAGGATGCGCCCGGACGCCTGAGCGTCGGCGCTGCTCAGCCCGGCACCCGGCGCGGCTCTCCCGGGTCCCCCCAGGGGACCCCCAAGCCCGGCGGGACCGCCACGGCCCAACCTGGATGCCGGCTAGCCCTATATTTCGCACATGGCCCGCTGACCTGCGGTGATGATCGGGGCGGCATCTCGGCGCGTGCCGTTGACCAGCCAAAACATGGTCATATGCGGGAAACGGGGCTAGCCGGTCTCGATTTCGGTGCAGAGCCATCGCTCCGGACGCCCGGGCCTGCCGGGTGCGGGCCGGCGTGCGGGCTCGTGCTCGAAGCGCATGGCCAGGGCGCGTGATCGCGGCCCGAAACTGACCACCACGGTCATCTCCACCACGCGCGCAGCGGGCTGGGACGTCATGATGCGCCTGATCCTGGGCCGCTCGCCGGAGAAGAGCGCCTGGCTGATGAGATTGATCTGCGCGCGGACGGGTTCGGTCGTCCAGGGGACGAGCTGCCGCGGAGAGCGGGAGCCCGCCAGGACCTCCACGATCGCCTGAGCGAATCGCGCGGGCCACGCGGTACCGCGGCCCGGGCTGCTGGTCTGTGCCGGGCTGCTGGTCTGTGCCGGGCTGCTGCCAAGGCCCACAGGAACACCGAACATCGCTGGGGCATCAGCCGTGGCGGCGGCACTGGAGGTAGGTTCCTGGCCGGGCGCCGACGGCGACGCCGTCTGCGGAGCCGGCTCGGACGATGCGGCCGAGTCAGCCAGCGGTTCGGCAGGATCCGCTGTCTGACTGACGGTCCGGGAGTTCGCCGTGGCCGCCGGACACGCGGTGCCGTGGATCTCGCAGTCGTAGGGCGGCCAGCCCGCGGGGACCCGGACGAGCCGCAGCCCGGACCAGGCGGTCGCTGACTCCGGTGCCGTCGGCCCGGCCGCGGTGGGTACCGTTGCCCCCGGTGCCACCGACCTGGCCGCGACCCCCGCGGCTGGTTCAGGTCGCGGTGCGACCCCCGCAGTTGGTCCAGGTGCGCCCGCCGCGGCCTGGCCCGGCGCGGCCGCCGCCGGCCGGGGCGGGGACGGCTCGAGCGGGATGTACGGGCCGGAGGCGCCGGGCGGGGTGGGCGAGAGGGTCCTCGACGGCATGTTCCCGCCTCCCGGGTCCGGAGAATGCAAACGGTTGCGAACGCTTCCTTGCGGCCTCGTTCGCATCGGGCTCCGGCTGGACTCTTTGTACCTCAGGCTGCCGACATTTCGGTATTCTGCCTGGTCACCCACCCTTCACGAGTCCGACGAGCGATGTTCCCTGATTAGACGAACAAGCGTTTAAAATTGTTATTGTGATTAATGGTACAGAATTTCGGGGTGTCATCACGGACTGGGGCGGGGTGCTGACGACCCCGATCCTCGCCACGGTCCAAGCCTGGATCCAGGCCGACAGCATCGACTGGGACAGCTACCGGGTCGTGATGCGCTCGTGGGTTTCCGAGGCCTACGACGCCAACGGCAGCCCGAACCCGATCCACGCGCTCGAGCGCGGCGAGTGCTCGGGCGCCCAGTTCGAGCAGATTCTCGCCGCTCAGCTGTTCCGGGTGGACGGCGGAGCCGTTGTCGCCGAAGGGCTGCTGGAGCGTATGTTCGCAGCCAGCGCGCGGGTCCCCGCTATGTACGACATGATCAGAACGCTCCGCCGCGCCGGGCTCCGGACCGCGCTGCTGTCCAACTCGTGGGGCGGCGATGAGTATCCGCGCGCGGACTTCCCTAGCCTGTTCGATGCCGTCGTGATCTCGGGTGAGTGCGGGATGCGTAAGCCGGAGCAGGGAATCTTCCTGCACACAACCAGGATTCTGGGCCTGGAGCCGCGCGAGTGCGTCTTCATCGACGATATCGAGGCGAACGTAGCCGCGGCCGAAGCCTGTGGCATGACTGGCGTGCACCACGCCGACGCGCCACAGACGGTGGCGGCGCTGCAGGATCTGCTCGGTGTGCCGCTCGCGGAGGCGCAGCCCACGGCGTCAGCAGTGGGGTCCGAGACACCTGGCAACGCGATGCGATAACCGCGCGGGCGCGGTGGTGACGACCGGGCTAGCCTGTCAGGCGTGGCGGACTATCCGCATCCGTCCAGCCAGGGCCGGTCCGCGAACATGAGGGCCAACCGGCGGACCGATACCAAGCCTGAGCTGGCGCTACGGCACGCTCTGCACCGGCTCGGCTACCGGTATCGCAAGGATTACCGGCTCGACCTGGCCAGCGGCCGGCGGGTTCGGCCGGACATCGCGTTCACCGCGCGGAAGGTGGCCGTCTTCGTGGACGGCTGCTTCTGGCACGCCTGCCCAGACCACGGGTCCAAGCCGCGGGCGAACGAGTGGTACTGGAGCCCGAAGCTGATCAAGAATGTCGAGCGGGACCGGGTCAACGACGCGGCCCTGATCCTGGCCGGCTGGACCGTGGTCCGGCTCTGGGAGCACGTGCCGCTGGACCAGGCCATCGCGGCCGTGGTCACCGCGCTCACCGCGAACGGCACGGTCGGCCCGGCGAGCGCACCCGGCCCGGCCAGCGCACCCGGCCCGGCCAGCGCAGCCGGCCCGATCGGCGCAGCCGACCCGACCAGTATGACCAGCGAGAACAGTCCGCCGGACCAAGCCCAGCCGAGAGACGGGCAAGCCGGGGACGACTCGCCTGGCTGACGTCCCCGGGCTGTGGCAGACTCTGGGGCACCATGCGCGTATTCCTGCCTTCGACGCTTCCGGCGATGGCCCGGGCCCTGCGGGTCGGCCAGGTCAGCCCGGGCCCGGGCCCAGGCCCAGGTTCGGGTGCAGGCTCCGGCCCAGGTTCGGGCCCAGGTTCGGGTGCAGGCTCGGGCCCGATGGCCGGGTTCGCCGTCACGCCCGCGCTGCGCGAGGCGTATGCCAGCGGCGACGAGGAGGAACTCGAGTACGTGGCGCTGGCCGAAGCGGCCCGGGCCTCGCTGCGGCTGATCGCCCAGGACCCGGCCGCCCCGCCCCGCCGCGTGGTCCTGGCCGCCGAGATCCCGGCCGGGCAGGTAAAGCCGGACGCCAGCGACGACGAGCCCGCCCGGGTTCTGATCGGCGCGGCCATCCCGACAGACCGCCTGGCCGCGGCGCACGTCGACGACACGCAGGCCGGCCCCGATGTGCGCGTCGCGGTCGGCGCCCTGGTCGCCGCCGACGCGGGCGACGAGGACGCCAAGTTCGCCGTGGACGGGGCGGAAGGCCACGAACTCGGCTGGTACGCCACCCAGGAACTGTCCTACCTGGCCGATTGACCGGCTCCCTGGCCCACGGCCCAGGGCAAGGGCCGTGCCAGCGCAAGGGCGCGCCAGGGCAAAGGCCGGTGCCAGGGCAAGGGCCGCGCCAGGGCAAGGGCCGCGCAGGGCAAAGGCCGGTGCCAGGGCAAAGGCCGGTGCCAGGGCAAGGGCCGGCGTCGGCCGGGCGCCGCCAGGTCGGCACCGCATACCGGGCACCCGCCGGGTCGTGGCACGATACGGATATCCACAACACACGCGACGAACGCCAGGAGCGACCGTGATGGACGCCGTCTCCAGGACCCCTCTGCCGGTCAACGAGCCGGTCAGGCAGTACCAGCCGGGCAGCCACGAGCGGGCCGTGCTGGAGAGCAAGATTAAGGAACTCGTCGGCCAGCGGACCGAACTCACCATGACCATCGCCGGCCGCCAGCAGCTGCCGGACGGCGACCTGATCGACGTCGTGCAGCCGCACAACCGTCACAGCATCCTCGGCCAGCTGGGCAACGCGACCGAGATGGACGTGGCCGCCGCGGTATACGCGGCCAAGCAGGCGGCGCCCGGCTGGCGCGCGCTCAGCTTCGAGGACCGGGCCGCGATCTTCCTCAAGGCGGCCGAACTCCTCGCCGGGCCGTGGCGCGCCACGCTGAACGCCGCCACCATCCTCGGCCAGTCCAAGTCCCCGTATCAGGCGGAGATCGACGCAGCCTGTGAGCTGATCGACTTCTGGCGCTACAACGTCTACTACGCCAGGAGGATCCTCAGCGAGCAGCCGGAATCGGCGCCCGGCACGTGGAACCGGATGGAATACCGGCCGCTCGAGGGGTTCGTGCTGGCCATCACCCCGTTCAACTTCACCTCGATTGCGGGCAACCTGCCGACCGCGCCGGCGCTGCTCGGCAACGTGGTGGTGTGGAAGCCGTCGCCGACCCAGCAGTTTTCCGCGCACTACCTCATGCGGCTGCTCGAGGCGGCCGGGCTGCCGCCCGGGGTGATCAACCTGGTCACCGGCGATGGGCAGGCGGTGTCCCAGGTCGCGCTGACCCACCCCGACCTGGCCGGCATCCACTTCACCGGTTCCACGGCGACCTTCCAGCACCTGTGGCGGACCGTCGGCGAGAACATCGCGCGGTACCGGGACTACCCGCGGCTGGTCGGCGAGACCGGCGGCAAGGACTTCGTGATCGCGCACCCGAGCGCCGACCCGGCCAGCCTGAACGCCACCCTGATCCGCGGCGCGTTCGAGTACCAGGGCCAGAAGTGCTCCGCGGCCTCCCGCGCCTACCTGCCCGAATCGCTCTGGCGCCGCGCAAAAGACGACTTCCTCGTCCAGGTCCAGAGCCTGACCATGGGCGACGTGGCCGCCGACCTGTCGTCGTTCATGGGCGCGGTCATCGACGCGCGGGCGTTCGCCAAGCACGCCGCCGCGCTCGACCGGGCCAGGAACGTCCCGTCCATCCAGATCCTGGCCGGCGGTCAGGCCGACGACGCCGAGGGCTTCTTCGTGCGGCCGACCGTGCTGCAGGGCGAGGACCCGGGCGACGAGGTCTTCACCACCGAGTACTTCGGCCCGATCCTGGCCGTGCACGTCTACCCGGATGACGCCTATGCCGAGGTGCTCGCCCAGGCCGCGGACGTCGCGCCGTACGCGCTGACCGGCTCGATCCTGGCCACGGACCGCGCCGCCATCGCCGCGGCCACCGAGGCGCTCAGGTACTCAGCGGGCAACTTCTACATCAACGACAAGCCCACCGGCGCGGTGGTCGGCCAGCAGCCATTCGGCGGAGCGCGCGCGAGCGGCACGGACGACAAGGCGGGCTCGGTCTTCAACCTGATCAGGTGGGTGTCGGCGCGCGCCATCAAGGAACTCTTCGTGCCCCCCGCTGATTACCGCTACCCGCACATGGGGTAACGCACGAGCGATTTCAGTGCAGGTCACGAGGCTTATGCGGCCCTTTGGGAGCCAAACTGCGGAGCCTATGGCCTTTAGGAGCCTTGGCCTGGCCGAGCCGAATATCGCGTCCATCGCCGTGGCGGAGGTGACCTCGTCGGCGATCTGGTGGCGGTACAGGCCTTTGTGACCGTAGAGTTGACGTGGCCCACGGCGTCGGCGATCTGCGCGATGTCTACGCCGGAATCCGACCTCACCGACACGAACGTGTGCCGCTGCTCGCGTGGGGACCAGTCGCTTCCGACGCCGGCGCGGCCGCACAGCGTCTTGAAGTAACGCCGGACATCCTGGGGCCACTTTGGGGCCCCCGCTCCGTCGCCGAACACGATGGACAGGCCGCGCACGTCATAGGCGGCGCCGAGCTTCAGCCTGGTGGCGGCCTGCTCCTTGCCCAGGGCGAGCAAGACGGCCGCGACCTGCTGGGGCATCCTGATCGTGCGCTTGGACCGCTCGGTCTTCAAAGTCTCCAAGACGAGCCGCCGCTTCCTGGCCGCCGGGTCGGGGAGTGCCTTGAGGCATTTGCATACGCGGATCACGCCTGCCTTGAAGTCCACGTCTTCCCAGCACAGGCCGAGCAGTTGGCCGGGCCGCAGCCCACATGAGCGCGAACGTGAGGTAAGCCCGCCACCAGGGGGTGAGCTCAAGCCCGAGGAGCGCGCGGATCTGATCCAGGTTCATCGACCTGGACTGTCGGCGGGGAGCGGCCGGGATCTCGGCCAGGGCGGCGACATTCTGGGCGACCTTGCCGTCGCGCTCGGCGCGGCGGATCGCGAGCCGCAGCATCGACCGGAGGCGGCCGCAGGAGAACGCGCCGCACCGCACGGCCGATGAGATGACCGCCGCCAGGTCGGCCTGAGCAGGAGTAGCGCCGATGCCGGCTCCCCAGCCGACGTTCTCGGCTGCCCTTGCCTTGACAAAGCACACCTGCTCGGACTCGCCCTCCGGAGTACGTGCCTGCTGTTCGTCGTGCCAGACAGCGGTGCCCCTATCGTTGTGCGGGTGCACGGACAAGATGACCTGCCCGCGCCGCGCCAGGTTCCGGTGCATGTACTCGATCTGGTCCGCGTAGACGTTCGGCGTGCCGACCTCTACCGTGGACGCGAGGTTGAGCACCACCGGACGGTCGTCGCTAGCGTCCCAGCGCTCGGTCAGCGCGTTGCAAACCTCGAGGACATAGTCCGGCTCGGTGAGGCTGAAGACCTCGGGAGTGAATTCAAAACGTACGTTCTGTCCCCGGAACCGCTCCACCCGCCGGATTATGTGGTCGGCGGCCCGCAGGATCATGTCCAGCACTTCGGCACGGCTGCCGCCGAAGACGATGGACCGCCAGCTGGGCGCCGTCGGCACGCACAGGAACCCACAGCGGGACGGTGGTGAGCGGCTTGGCCGGCCATGACCTGTCGTCGGTGCGCGGCACCGGCACCCGATAGAAGACCGAACGGTACCGATCGTGTCGCATCGGACTGGGCCGCTGCGGGTTCCACCATGGCGTGGACTGGGTGATCGGTGTGTTCATGAGGCCCTCCCAGCCGGTTTACTGATCTGTGTGCGGCGCTCGTCACGCCGGCGCCGATTCGAGGCGTGCCACCATGGCGCTGGCCAGCGGGCCCAGCTCGGGGTCCGCGCGCAGCGCGGACGCCACGTCGGCCAGGGAGGCGAGGTCGAACATGATCCGGGGCGGGACGTCGGCTCCGAGCTGGTCGCTGAGTTCTCCGGTGACGAGAACTGCAGTCATCGAGTTGCCGCCGAGGTCGAAGAACAGGTCGGACCGGCCGACGACGGGGACGCCGAGGATCTCGGCCCAGATGGCGGCGATCGCGCTCTCCAGCCCGTCCATGGGGACGGCCTCCGCCGCGGGTTCGGGCGACGGCTCCTCCGGCGCCCACGCGGTCAGCGCCTTACGGTCGATCTTGCCGTTGGCGGACAGGGGCAGCTGGTCGTGCCACGTAGCCTGGGCAGGCACCATCACCTGCGGCAGGAGCGATGCTACGTGCTGCCGCAGCAGTTCGGCGTCGACTCGCTCGCCCGAGCTCACCACGTGCGCCACCAGGCGGCGGCGCGAGTGCTCGCCGACCATCACGACGACGGCTTCACACACGGCCGGATGCAGGCGCAGCGCCCACTCGACCTCGCCGAGCTCGATCCGATGCCCGCGCACCTTCACCTGGAAGTCGACGCGGGCCAGTATCTCGATGTCACCGCTGGGCAGGTAGCAGCCCCGGTCACCGGTGGCGAAGGTGCGCTCACCATTGGGCAGCCAGACAAACCACGCTTCGGTACGTGCGACGTCACGCCACCACCCATCGGCCAGGCCGACCTCGCTCGCGTCATACATCTGGCTGTCCACCCAGACCGGGCACTCCTGGAGGCTCTCGTTCAGGATGTAGTACCGATGATTGGCGAGCGGCCGCCCGTAGGGGATGCTCGCCCAGCGCGGATCGACCACCCCGACGCGGTGCCAGATGGACCAGCTGATCGTCTCGGTCGGACCGCCTATGCTGATCATCTCCACACCCGGTGCGGCCGCCCGCAGCCGATCCGGCAGGTCGAGCGGGATACAGTCACCGCCCATTGACAACCAGGCGCAGTGACCGCAGCGACCCGGGGCGGCGCCCCTCGGCATCGGCCGCGAGTTCGACCAGGGCAGGCACCCCAGTCCACACCGTGAGCTGCTGCTCCTCGATCAGCTCGATCCACTGATCGGGAGCCGGCTCGGGGGTCGGCCGCGGTATGACCGCCGTCCCGCCGGCCGCAAGGATAGCGAACATGTCGAAGTTGGACATGTCGAAATGCAGCGCCGATACCGCCATGGAGCGATCCCCCAGTGTCAGGCCGAACCTGGTCACGACGTAATCTACGTGGTTGAGCACGCCGTCATGGGCCACCATGACATCCTTGCTTCGCCGGTAGAGCCGGAGGTCAACAGCACGTATGCCAGCGCGTGCGGATCCTGCGGCCCGGCCGGAAGCGAGTGCGGCGCCGCCGCGGCATCGCCGGGGCCGGTAACCATCGCCTCGACGATGATCGTCTGGACGTCCTCGGGCCAGCCTGCGACGTCCGTGCCGGCTGAGGTGACCGCGGCCCGGACGAGGCCGCGCTCGAGCAGCAGCCGCTGCCTGGACGCGGGCGAGGCCAGATCCACCGGCATGTAGGCCGCTCCGGCCAGCAGCACACCGTAAGGGGCTCACGCGGTTTAACTTGTGTTTCCCGGCGTGTCGCGAGATGGTGCGATCGAGTAGTTCCATTCCCGTGGAACTTGTGCTTGGTGAGCGGGACTTTCTTCAGTTCGGCGTCCTTGACCTTGATGCCCTTGGGGTAGCTGCCGGTGTCGAGTTCGGCGTGCACGGTCGGCCCGGTGGCGGTGGCGGTGGCCGCGATGGTGTTGACGATGACCTCGTGGCTGGTCAGCGGCCTGCCACGCCAGTTCATCGAGATGTGGGAGAATAGCCGGTGCTCGATTTTGTTCCACTTGGACGTCCCGGGGCGTCCCGGGGGGCAGGTGGCACACGGTCACGGTTATGCCGGCCTCAGCGGCGAACGCGGCGAGTCCGGTCTTCCGTAGCCGGGTGCGGTAGCCATTGGCGCCGCCGGCGTCTGCGCTGGATACCAGCAGCCTGCCGGTGCGCGGGCAGGCGGCCTTGCCAGCCTTGTCCCACCAGGTGCGGATGGTCTGCACGGCGAACTGCGCGGTGTCATGGTCGGTGCCCACGCTCACCCAGCCGCTGCTGGCGCCCACGTCGTACACCCCGCAGGGGATGGCCTTGCCCGGCTCCTTGTCCGGGAAGTCGTCGTCGTTCACCGTCACCGGGTCACCGGCGGGCCGCCACTCCCTGCCGCCGTTCTTGAAGTTGCCGGCGTTTTCTTTCTTCTTGGTGTCCACGCTGACCACGGGCTCCCCGGCCGCCAGATGTTCCCCGATCTGGGCGCTGATCTACTTGAACTGGCCGTCGCGGTCCGGGTGCTGCCTGCCTTCGATCGTCGTGGCGCTGGCCTGCAGGCTGTACCCGGCGCCCTTGAGGATTTCCCCGGCGGTGGCCGCCGGCACCGGGTGGCCCGCCCCGGTCAGCGCCCTGGCCAGGTTCACCGTCGACGCCGACGTCCAGATCAGCGGCGACTCCGGGTCACCCCGCGTCGTCGGGCGCACCAGCGCGAACAGGGCCTCCTCCAGCCCTGGGTCCCGCTCGGCCGCACCCTTGCGGCCTGCGCCTGGCCCGCGGACACGCTCATCTGGTTCTTCCCCCGAATCCGCCTCCTCCCGTCCCTTCGCGACCGTGTCCGTGTGCACGCCCGTCGCTTCGGCGACTGCCCTGATCCCGCCATAGCCGAAGGCCAGCGCTTCGTTGCCCAGCCGTATCCGCCGCTGCCGCTCGTTCAGCCACGGGCGGATCCGCTCGTAGCGGTCCGCGATCGACTCTTCCACCCCAGCGAGATCACGCATAACACAAATCTAGGCTGAACACGCTACTGAACCTACTTAAAATCCGCGAGCGCCCTTACCGGCTCGCAACGGACCGGGCGACGCGTGGCCAGCCTGGCCGGTGCCCGGTTTGCCAAGGTAGCGCTGGAGCTTAGCGGCAAGAGCGCCTCGGTCGTGTTGCCCGACTTCGACCTGGCCACCGCCGTGGGCGCAACGGTCGAGCAGGTGACGTTCAATGCCGGCCAGGCGTGTTTCGCGTGGAGCCGACTGCTGGTGCCTGCCAGCCGCTACGAGGAAGCGCTGGCGATAGCGGCTCAGGCGGCATCGGCCATGATCGTAGGCGATCCCATGCTCCCGGCAACGCAGGTCGGACCTGTGATCACCGCCGAGGCACGAGACCGGATCATCGCGATGATCCACGAGGCCGTCGCTGCGAGCGCTCGCCTGGTCACGGGAGGCGGCAGCCCGCCCGGCCTGGCCGAGGGCTTCTTTTTTGTCGAGCCCACCATACTCGTTTGTGCAGCCGACTATACTCGGTCACGTCGCGCCGGATTCCAAGATCGCGACCAAGATCGCGACCGAGGAGGTGTTCGGCCCGGTGCTGACGGTCCTGCTGTACCTGGACGAGGCGGAAGCGCTGGGCATCGCAGACGCCACCGACTACGGCCTGGCCGGAGCGGTCTGGTCGGCCGACGTGACGGGCGCAACCGAGTTCGAGCGGCGGCTGCGCACCGGGCGGGTCGATGTCAACGGCGCCCCGTTCAACATGCGTGCGCCGTTCGGCGGTTACAAGCGCTCCGGCCTCGGCCGTGAGCTCGGTCGCTGGGCCTGGAAGAGTTCTGCGAGACCAAGGCCATCCAGCTACCGCTCGATCTAGTGGGCGGCGCGGCGGCAGCCATCCAGATCCGGGCGGGCGATCCGGGCACCAGCTGATACAGGCAACGACCTGGGTGCGCCGCGCCCAACACCTTCATGGAAGGAAACATGTCCCAAACACTGCGGATCACCGACAAGCGTGTTCTGGACAGCTTCTCCGGATCCGATCCGGACATAGGGGCGCTCTGGGAACTGTGCGTTCACCTGGAATGGGACCGGGCGAAGGCTGTCGAGGGCATCTCGGCGTGGCTGGGCGAGCCGGGAGGTCAGCGCATCCTTGACTGCGCCTGCGGCAGCGGCTTCCCCGGCATCGACCTGGCCGCGCGCGGCTACGAAGTCACGTGCTCGGACGGCAGCGAAGCGATGATCGGGCATTTCCAGCGCAACGCCGCACTGACAGGCAGCCTGGTGGAGCCCGTACATGCCAGATGGCAAGAGCTTCCTGACCGGTTCGGGACAGCGTCGTTCGACGTTATCCTCTTGCGAGGCTGCTCCCTGCTGTACGCCGGTACCTGGGATGAGAACGCGGAGCCGGATCGCGCTGCCATGACCGATGCCGTCGAGAAGATCGTGACCTGCTTGCGGCCGGGCGGCCGCTTCTACGTCGACATAGCGCTGGCGGCGAATCTGGCCCGGCTGGAACCGCAGCACACGCGCCGCCCGGTCATGGAGATCGGCAGCGACATCGTCGAGCAGGACGAGACCATATATACGGACCCGCACCGCCGCATACGGACCTGGCACAGCCGCCTGACAGTGAACGGACGGGAATACAACTTCGAGCGCCGATCGCACCACGTGACCCATGACGAGCTGGTCCAGCTGCTGGAGCAGGCAGGGCTCGCCGACGTGCAGGAGGAGCATGTCCCGGGCGAGAGCTATACCGTGTTCACCGGGAGGCGCCCCGTGTCATTACGAGGCACGGGCCGTCGGCAGCATCCGGCCATCGGCCAGGCACGTGCCGCGTTTCCTTCGGTTTCTGGGGCGGCGTTTCCGTGGCGCTTCAGCTGCGTACGGGACCCGCCCCTAGGCCCGAGTTTCCGGGATAAGTTGATCTTTGCCTTGTTTCTGCTGGTCAGCGGTGGTGCCGGAGCTGGTTCGGTGTATTACCCATGTCAGCGTCTGGGAGCGTAGCGGTCGAGGCCGAAGATGTCGCTGAGCTTGTCCTGGACGGGGGTGGTGCCGGTGAGCATGCGGTGGGCGCGGGGTCGGCCCCGCCCGGCTTGGTAGAGCAGGATGGTCTCGCCGATCCCGGCGAGTTCGCCGAGCAGCGCGCGCACGGAAAGGTCCAGCCCGGCCCGGTGAGCCGTCAGCCGCATCAGGTGGGCGATCTGGAGGGCGAGCACGCAGGTGAACATGTGCACGCGGATGTTGTGCTCGGTCCAGTGGAACATCGGGGAGAACGACACCGCGTGCGGGTCCTTCATCTGCCGGAAGGAGAACTCGGCCTCGGACTGGGACCGGTAGGCGGCGATCACCTCGGCGACCGGCCAGTCGTCGTGGTCTGTGATGAGGACGTGCTTGCCGAACAGTTCCTCTTCCAGGGCGGCGCGGGCGGCAGTGTCGATGCCCCACGTCAGGCGCAGGTCCCTGGGCTGCTCGCCGGACAGCTCCCAGCCGATGACGCGGCGGACCCAGGGCCTGGCGGTGATCGCGGCGATCTCGGCCTCGACCTTGTCCTTGCCGCGGCGGGTACGGCCGCGGGCCAAGGTGGCGGCCAGTTCGTCGAGCTTGCGGCCGGCCTTGGCCAGCGTGGTGCCGTCGAAGCCGCGGGCCTGGGCGGCGTGCAGGTCCGGGGAGTGGGTCACGATGGCGCGCCGCTCGGCGCCGTAGGTCACCCGGCGGGTGTCGAGCGCGGTCAGCCCGCCGAAGCGGTCCTTGTCCACGATCGTGCGCGCCGAGGCGGGCAGGACGGTCAGGTCCGGGCAGTCGCTGGCGGGGACCGACCCGACGTAGTGCAGGCCGGCGGCCGCGAGATGGGCGAAGTTGGCCTCGGAGTTCTGCCCGGCGTCGAACACCACGGTCATGCCGGCGGTGGCGGGGCAGATCGCCTCGTACTGGCTGCGCAGCTGGTCGACCATGGCGGGGAACTGGGTGACGTCGGGCCGGCCGCCGGGGTAGGCGTGCCAGGTCAGCGGGATCCCGCCATCCCGGGTCACGACCAGGCCCAGCCCGACCAGCCGCAGGTCAGAGCGTTTCTGCTTGGCCTTGCCGCGCTGCGCGATGGGGGCCTTGGGGTTGCCGGTATCGATGAAGGCGGCGAAGTTGGTCATGTCCAGGGCGACCGACGAGCAGTCCAGCCCGGACAAGGCCACCATCCGCAGCGCGATCCGGCGGCTGATCTCCTCAAGCTGCTCCGCGGTGACCGCGTGCATCGCGTCCCAGAACCGCCGGTGATCCAGTACGGACGCGGGGATCTTGGTGAACCGGGGCGCCGCCGTCGTGGCCCACCAGTCGGCGAAGCCCCGCTTGGAGCATGGATCGGCCAGCCGGTTCAGCGCCGCCAGCACCAGGTAGGTGCCCACCGGCGCGCCCGCATCGGCACGCCGGGCCCCGGTGACCTCATCGATGATCCCGGCCACGCCGAGGTGCTCCAGCAGGCCCCAGGCGGCGGCGACCGTGCCGAAGTCCTTGTGCTGGATGCGGTCGGGCAGGCCCAGGCCGCCGCCGCGCATCGCTGCGGCCAGCTCCTCCGCCGTGCCCAGGTATTCCTGGGACACGATCCGGGGCTTGCCGTTCACCCGGGCGGACTCCACCAGGTAGTAGTAGGTGGCCTCGCCGCGCTTCTTCCCGACGATCGACGCCATATATGGGTAATACACGAGCCGACGCACAAATACAAATCCGGCACCCTGTTTGCCCAGCTTGGGCCGCCGATGCTGCTGCCTCGGCAGACCAAGATCAACTTAACCCGGAAACTGAGGCCTAACGGGGCTCCGCCCCAGCCCGTCGAGGCATGCCCGCAGCTGAGCTGGGCGAAAGGGGCTCCGGCCGGATCGTAGCGGTGACACGATGTGTCGCGGTATATGACCGCCTGTGGCGGTAGCTGGCCCTGTGGGGCCTGTCCGACCGGAGCCATCCATGACGCTACCCCGTTCTGCTGCCGATGTCCTGTCCGGCCATGTGGTCTTCGAGCTGGAGTGCATCGACCGCGTCTACTGCAACCTGTACGTCCCCAAGCTGCAGCGTGACCTCGGGGTGGTGGGGTTCGTCCGCGAGCACCTGGGCAAGCCTGTCGCGTCCACCGCCGTGCTGGCGGACCGGACCGAGGCGTTCTACGCGGAGATCCGCGCGTTTGCCGCCCGGCAGCAGATCCCGGTGGTGGAGTTCGCCGCCAGGCAGCGCAAGGACGACGTGATGCGCGAGCATCTGGCGGAATTCCTGGCCGCGGGCCGCACCGAGGGAGTGGTGTTCATCGGCCGGGCGCAGGAAAAGGTGAGCGTGCGGGCCACCACCCGGCGCCGTGATGCGGAGGGGAACAGCTACCCGTGGATCGTGCGCGACAGCCGGGTGGTCACCCAGTGGTATTTCTACTGCTACGACGCCTGCGCAGGGCCGTATGCCGACCGCCCGGTTATGCCGCACCGGGTTCCTCTGTGCTGGTCACAGCGGCTTCCGGGGGTCCAGCGCGGCATTTCCTCGCGGGGGCGTGTCCGGGTCACAGGGCGTCGAGGAAGGCCAGGAGGCTGTCGGGCGGCGTGTATCGTCCTTCGGGGGCGCTTCCGGGTGCCAGCCGTGCGAGCGCCTGTTCCTTGAGCTTCATGTCGGCGTGCAGGTAGACGCGTGTGGTGGCCGGCGACTCGTGGCCTTTTCTGGAGTCAGAACTATGCGCCGTAGGCGCTGAGCTGGGCGAGTAGGTGGCGCACAGCTGCGCACAAGGAAAATCGGCAGCGAAGGAAGGGGTCAGACCAGGCCGGTTCACAGTTTGCCCGTTGTGCACGGTAGGCAGAAAAGTCCCTGCGGGGGTCCTGCTGACCGGTTCCGGCGCGCACTCAAGCACGGGTCTGGGACTCCTGAAAAGTGGACAGGATGGGCTGCGCGGCGAGGTCCGCAGTTCACCAGTGGTGAACCTTGGCCTTTTCCGCGCAGCCTTCCTCCGAACCCAGCTGGCGCCTTTCAGCGCACTGGGCTCTCCAGCGATTTACGCCGCGTGTGTGACAGGGTGTGCATGGATGACCTCGTGGCAGGGCTGGCAGACGACGAGCGTCTTGCGCCGTTTCCTAGCCATGACGGCCGCCCATGCGGGCTGGCCTGGTCCGGGCTTGCCGAGCCGGGCGAGCTTGGCGACTTGGTGGACAGCCACCGTGCCGTGCTGCCCGCACAGCTCGCACCTGCGCGTGCGGAGCCGGTGGATCAGCTCCTTGCGCGGCAGGGGCACCCGGACCTGAACGGGGTCGGTGATGACCCGGTTCTTGTCTCGCAGGAGCGGTATCCCGCCGAAGCGCGCTACCAGGTCCTTCTTGCCGTCGCGGGGGACCCTGGCCTCGAAGCACGTGCGCAGTCCGTGCGGTGTCTCGATCTTGGCCTTGAAGCGGGCCGCCATCTTGGTCACCGAGGACTTGTGCTTGGCCGCGAGGGTCTTGAGCATCGACGTCTCGGCGTTCCAGCGCAGCGCGTGGAGCCGCCACACGTCACGGGCGAGAAGGTAGTAGCCGGTCACACCCCGGTACTCGGCTCCGTAGATCCGCACGATGTCGTAATCGGGCAGGTTCTGGAGCGGGGACCGGTGACAGGATGGGCTGCACCGCGAGTTGCCCCGGTGTGGGGTACTTTGCGGTGCAGCCTTCCTCCGAACTCAGCGGGCACCTTTCAATGCACTGAGCTCTCCAGTGACTACGCCGCTTGC
>Ga0335081_10008106_pt1 | contig 16846 bp, 14 predicted proteins | sample Lox_Sample_35_FD_206713 | JGI IMG/M metagenome (GOLD analysis project Ga0335081, IMG submission 206713) | Soil microbial communities from Loxahatchee National Wildlife Refuge, Florida, United States - Lox_Sample_3.5 | ecosystem: Environmental > Terrestrial > Soil > Wetlands | place: USA... | reverse complement strand
TGTACTTCCCGGGCGACCCGCTGCTGCCCCTGGACCCCATCTTCAACTCGGTGCCGGACGAGAAGGCCAGGCAGCGGATGATCGCGGGCTTCGACATGGACCTGACCCAGCCCGAGTGGGCCCTCGGCTACACCTGGGACATCGTCCTGCGCGGCCGGACGGCGACCACATTCGAGTGAGCGGAGAGCGACGCGTGCTGGGGATAACTCCTTCGCAGACCGTGGGCCCCTACTTCGCGATGCGGCTGCCGTGGCCCGACGGCCCGTACGTGGTGCCGGAGGGCACTCCCGGCGCCATCACGATCGTCGGCCGGATGTACGACGGCGCCGGGAACATCATCCCCGACGGGCTGGTCGAGACCTGGCAGGCCGGGCCGGACGGGCGCTTCGCCCACCCGGACGACCCGCGCGGCGCCACCCCCGCTGGTTACCACGGGTTCCGCGGCTTCGGCCGCTGCCAGACCGCGCCGGACGGGTCGTACCGCATCGTCACCCTCAAGCCTGGCCCGCTGCCCACGCCCGACGGCAGCATCGAGGCGCCGCACCTGGACGTGTCCGTGTTCTGCCGCGGGCTGCTGGACCGGGTGGTGACCAGGATGTACTTCCCCGACGAGCAGACCGCCAACGCCGTCGACCCGGTGCTGTGCTCGATCAGCGAGCCGGCCCGCCGGGCCACGCTCATCGCCGTGCCTGAACCCGAGGGCGAGCTGAGGTTCGACATCTGGCTGCAAGGCGAGCGCGAGACGGTCTTCTTCGATGTCTGAGGCCGAATGCCTGAGTCCGATGCCTGAGTCCGATGCCTGAGGTCAGGCTGGCGGCCTCGCTGGAGGGGCCGGACGGCGCGCCGGTCCTCGTCCTGGCCAACCCGATCGGGACCACCAGGGCCATCTGGGCCGCCCAGGTCCCAGTGCTGAAGGAGCATTTCCGGCTGCTCAGGTTCGAGTTGCGCGGCCACGGCGAACCCGGTGCCCGGTCGGACGCTCCGCCCGGGCCCTACTCGATCGCCGAACTGGGCACCGACGTGCTGGCCCTCATGCGCGATCACGATGTCGGCACCGCCGCCTACTGCGGGATCTCGATCGGCGGCATGATCGGGCTCTGGCTGGCCGCCAACGCGCCGGAGCGGATCTCCGCCCTGGTCGTCTGCTGCGCGGCGATCACCCCGATGCCGTCCCGGCAGGCCTGGCTCGACCGGGCCGCGCTGGTCCGCTCGGCCGGGATGGCCGCGATCAGCGAGATGATCCCGCCGCGCTGGTTCACCGCGGACTTCATCGCCCGCCAGCCCGCGGCCGTCTCGGCGGTCATGGACATGCTGCTCGGCACCGACCCGCAGGGCTACGCGGGCTGCGCGGAGGCCATCGCCGGCCTGGACCTGGACCCCTTGGCTCCCGCGCTCGGCGCGATCAAGGCGCCGACGCTGGTCCTGGCGGGTGCGGAAGACCCGGCTGCGCCGCCCTGGGTGGGTGCGCGGACGGCCCTCGGCATCACCGGTTCCCGGCTGACGGTCATCCGCGGGACCTCTCACCTGGCCCCCTACCAGACACCCGGCCCGGTCACAGCCACCATCCTCGGCCACCTCGTAGGCTAGGGAGGCCGTCCCTCGAGCAGAAGGAGCATCGTGCTGCCCTGGTCCGCTGACCTCACCGGCCGCATCGACGAGCGCGTCATCAGCAGCGACCTGCTGCGCGGCAACCCGCTCGGTGACCCGTACGAGCGGCCGCTGCTGGTCTACCTGCCTCCGGGCTACGATGACGATCCCGAGCGCAGGTACCCGGCCGTGTACGTGATCCAGGGCTACACCGGGAACGTGGCCATGTGGCGGAACCGTTCGCCCTACCGGCTGCCCTTCCCCGAAGCGGCCGACGCGGTCTTCGCCAGCGGGGAGGCCCCGCCCGCCATCGTGGTGTACGTCGACGCGTGGAGCAAATACGGCGGCAGCCAGTTCGTGGACTCACCGGGCACCGGCCGCTATCACTCGTACCTGTGCGACGAGGTGGTGCCCTGGGTGGACGCGCGCTACCGGACGCTCCCCGACGCCGCGCACCGGGCCATCACGGGCAAGTCGAGCGGCGGGTTCGGCGCCATGATCACGCCGATGCTCCGGCCCGACCTGTTCGGCGCGCTGGCCACGCACGCGGGGGACACCCTGTACGAGTACTGCTACCTCCCCGAGTTCCCCGCCGCCGTCCGGCACCTGCGCCGTTACGACGGCGACATCTGGCAGTGGTGGGAGGACTTCTCCTCGCGGGTGGCCTTCACCAAGGAGGAGGACATGGCCCTGCTGGGGGTGCTCGGCGTGGCGGCGTGCTTCTCCGCGCAGCCGGACGGCACGGTGGACCTTCCGTTCGACCCGGTAACCGGAGTGCTCCGCCCCGCCGTCTGGCAGCGATGGCTGGACTGGGACCCGGTCCGGATGGTGCCAGCGTACGCGGAGGCCCTGCGCGGCCTGCGGGGCATCTGGATCGACGCCGGGACGCGGGATGAGTACCATCTCGACCTCGGCGCCGAGGCCTTCCGGGTCGCGCTCCGGGACGTCGGCGTAGCCGACGAACTGGTCCATTTCGAGCTCTTCGACGCCGGGCACGGGAGCATCGAGTACCGGTACCCGATGTCGCTGGCCTGGCTGTGCAGCCGAATGACTAAGTAGCGGCTAAGTAGCCGCCGGCCGGCTCGGCGGTCTGGTACCTTTCCGGCGTATCGGGAACGGGTCAAACCCAATGGAACTTGTTGAATGGAGACGCTATGCGTAAGAGCGGCTGGGCGGTAGCTGCTGCGGGACTCGGCTCGCTGGTACTGCTGCTGACCGCGTGCGGGGGATCATCGTCGTCGTCATCGTCGTCTGCTGCGGGCAACTCGGGTTCGAGCCCGAAGGCTGGCCAGCCCTCGGCCGCGGCGGGCCTGCCCTCGCCCGGGACCACGGTCCTGATCGTGCAGCGCTCCAACCTCGGCTGGGTCCTCGCCGAGGCCAGTGGCATGGTCGTGTACACCTACGGGGGCGACACCAAGGGCGGGTCGCCGACCTGCACTGGTTCCTGCGCCGCTGTTTGGCCCGCGGTGACCGGCGTGCCCATGGTCGGCCCGGCCGACTCCCTGCCGGGACAGCTCGGCACGGTCGCCATGGCCAACGGCGCTAAGCAGATCACCTACGACGGCTACCCCCTGTACACGCTCAAGGGGGCGGGGGCGCTGAGCACCAAGGGCAACGGCATGGGAGGCAAGTGGCACGTGATCAAGCTCTCGAAGAGCGACGTCACGTCCACGGGCTGAGTTACGGCAAGACCCGAAGGGGACCCGGGCACCCGGGTCCCTCCTGTAAGGAGAGAGACGTTATGCGCAAGAGCGGGTGGACGGTAGCTACCGGGCTCAGTTCGCTGGTACTGCTGCTAACCGCATGCGGGGGATCGTCGGGCTCGACCTCGGCCGCGGGCGCGGCCACCGGCGCGGCGACCCAGAGCACGGCCGCGTCGTCCGGCACCACCGGGCCGGCCTCGGCCCCGGCTTCGTCCGCGTCGTCGTCATCGTCCACGTCGTCGGCTACATCGACCTCGAACGCCAAGGCGACGCACTCGAGCTCGGCACCCAGGCAGACGGCCGGGCCCCAGCCCAGCAGCAACGACGGGGTTACGTTCCCGCCGGTCGGCACGACCGTGCTGATCGTGCAGCACTCCAACCTCGGCTGGGTGATGGCCAAGGCCAGCGGCATCGTGGTGTACACCTACGGCAAGGACAGCAAGGGCGGCCCGCCGACCTGCACCGGTTCCTGCGCCTCGGTGTGGGCTCCGGTCACCGGCATGCCCAAGGCCGGCCCCGCCGACACCTTCCCCGGCGCGTTCGGGCTGGTCACCGGGTCGGGCGGGCAGAAGGTCATCACCTACGACGGCTACCCGCTGTACACCTACGTCGGTGCGCCGCCGTTGAGCACCAAGGGCAACGGCATCGGCGGGGTCTGGCACGTGATCATCCTCTCCGAGAGCGATGTCTCCGGCGGCTGAGGCCCGAACAAAGCCCGCAGTCCCGGCGTTCCCGGGCCGGCCAACAAGCCGGCCCGGGAACGTTTTCACGCCAGGAGCAGCGGTGACATGGGTGGCAGCAGCGGCCGCCGGGTATCACGCGTTCGTAATCCGCTCCAGCTGAACGGAGACGTCCGCGTGGCCGGCCAGACCGTGCAGGCTCAGCAGCCCACGCGCCAGCGCGGGCTGCTGGTCATCTACAGCGCGCTGATGCTGGCCATGCTGCTGGCCGCGCTGGACCAGACCATCGTCGCCACCGCGCTGCCCACCATCGTCAGCGACCTGGGTGGGCTCAGCCACCTGTCCTGGGTGATCACCGCGTACATCCTGGCCAGCACGGCGACCACCCAGGTGTGGGGCAAGCTCGGCGACCAGTACGGCCGCAAGTACCTGTTCATCGCCGCGATCGTCATCTTCCTGATCGGCTCGGCGCTGTCCGGGCTGGCCCGCACCATCGGCGAGCTGATCGCCTTCCGCGCGCTGCAGGGCGTCGGCGGCGGCGGCCTGATCGTACTGGCCCAGGCCATCGTCGGCGACATCGTCCCGCCCCGTGAGCGGGGCAAGTACCAGGGCGCGTTCGGCGCCGTCTTCGGCGTCGCGAGCGTCATCGGCCCCCTGCTCGGCGGGTTCTTCGTGGACAACCTGTCCTGGCGGTGGGTGTTCTACATCAACCTGCCGATCGGCGCGGTCGCGCTCGTGGTGGTCACCGTGGTGCTGCCCGCCACCTCGACCCGGCGTCATCACACGATCGACTACCTGGGCGCCGCCCTGATCGCCGCGTTCGCCACCAGCGTGGTGCTCGCCACCTCGTGGGGCGGCACCACCTACCCGTGGCACTCGCCCGTGATCATCGGGCTGTTCGTCGCCGCCGTCGTGTTCCTCGGACTCTGGTATCTCTCCGCCCGGAGCGCCGCCGAGCCGGTCCTGCCGCTGCGGCTGTTCCGCAACCGGGTATTCACCGTGAGCTCGGCGATCAGCCTTGCGGCCGGGTTCGCCCTGTTCGGTTCCATCTCCTACCTGCCGCTCTTCCTGCAGGTGGTGCACGGCGTCTCGCCCACCCTGTCCGGGGTCTACCTGCTGCCGATGGTCGGCGGGCTGCTGATCACCTCGATCACCAGCGGCCAGCTGATCGCCAGGACCGGCCATTACCGGATCTACCCGATCATCGGTACCGCGGTAATGTCGTTCGCCTTGTTCCTGCTGTCCCGGCTGGACGAGCACACCTCGACCGCGTACCTGAGCCTGTATTTCTTCGCGCTCGGCTTCGCCCTCGGCCTGATCCTGCAGGTGCTGGTCATCGCGGTGCAGAACTCGGCCGACTTCGAGGACCTGGGCGCCGCGACGTCGGGGGTGACCTTCTTCCGCAGCATTGGCGGGTCGTTCGGCGTGTCCGTCTTCGGCGCGGTCTTCGCCAACCGGCTGGCTGCCGAGCTGGCCGCCGCGCTGCGCGGGGTGACGCTGCCGAGCGGGTTCAGCGTGGCGAGCGCCCAGGCCGATCCGGAGCTGCTGAAGCGGCTGCCCGGTGCGCTCCGGGCCGACATCCTGCACGCGTACTCGCAGGCCCTGCACCCGGTCTTCCTCTACGCGATCCCCGTCGGCCTGGCGGCGTTCGTGCTGTCCTGGTTCCTGCCCGAGGTCCCGCTGCGCACCACCAGCTCCGTCGGCATCGGCGAAGGGCTCGGGGCGACCCCGCCGGCGCGCTCCTCGGTCGACGAGGTGGAGCGATCGCTGGCCCGGCTCGGGAGCGCGGACCTGAGACGGCGGGGCTACGAGCGGCTGACCGCGTTGGCCGGCCTCGACCTGCCCGCCGGGAGCAGCTGGATCCTGACCCGCCTGGCCAAGCAGGGCCCGGTCGCGGGGGAGGAGCTGGCCCGGCAGGCCAACGTGAGCGTGGACTACGGCCGGCCCTACGTAGACCGGCTGGTCTCCGAGGGCATGGTGGTGCGCTCCAACGGGACGCTGGCGCTCACCGACTCCGGTCACCAGGCCGCCGACCGGCTGTTCGCGGCCCGGCGCGAGGGGCTGCGTGAACTGCTGGCCGACTGGTCACCGGATGAGTACGCCGAGCTCGGCGAGCTGCTCACCAAGCTGTCCCGGGCCCTGCTCGGCGAGGACGCCGACCGCCACCTCATCGGCGCCGAGCCAGCTCCCAAGAAGCTCACACCGCCGGAAGCCAACACCGCAGGAAGCTAACGAGGTGAGCCCGGCTTCTGGGCCACTACCACGCAGTAATACGATTCGGCGGCGTTGGCCGGCACCTGGTCGCCCGGGTCCGGCCGCCATTCGGGCGGCCAGGTCAGGCCGGGCTCGACCAGTTCCAGGCCCGAGACGAGCTTCATGACGGCGGTACGCGGGCGGACGTGGGCCTGCTCGGTCGCCTCGTCGAAGACCCGCTCCACGTCGTTGACCTCGGGGACGGTATCCGGCGTGGCGTGCGAGATCGCGACGTGGCTGCCGGCCGGGAACGGGTCGAGCAGCGCCGCGATGAGCCCGGCCGGATCGGCTTCGTCGGGGACGAAGTGCAAGATGGACAGGAGCAGGAACGCCGTCGGCTCGCTGAAGTCGATCAGGCTCCGCAGCATCGGGTCGGCCAGGATCTCATCCGGTTCCAGCAGATCCTGCTCGATGATCGCGGTGTCGGGCACGTTGTGCAGCATGGACCGGGCGTGCGCCAGCACCACCGGGTCGTGGTCGACGTAGACCACCCTGGTGTCCGGGCAGGCGTCCCGCGCGATCTCGTGGGTGTTGCCGACCGTGGGCAGCCCGGCTCCGATATCGACGATCTGCCGGATGCCGGCCTCGTTGATCAGGTAGCGGACCACCCGGCGCAGGAAGGCCCGGTTCCACTGCACCGCGAGCTGCACGTTCGGCAGCTGAGCGATCATCGACTCGGCCACCGCCCGGTCCGCCGGGTAGTTGTCCTTGCCGCCGAGCAGGTAGTCATAGACACGCGCCGCGCTGGGGATGTCCGGCCTGAAGGTGGTCCGCCAGTCTCCGTCGCCCGTCACTGAGCCCCCTCGGTCATCGCCCGAGCCGCGGTCCGCCAATCTTATCTCTGGTCAACCGGGCGGCTCGCCGCCAGCGCGGCGCCCACCTGATCGGCGAACGCGACGGCCAGCAGCCGCTGCTCCAGTGTGGGACGCGCATCGCGATCCGGAGTCATCAGGAACCGGCCCCGGAACAAGCCGCCGCTTTCGACCAGCAGCTCGAGCTCGGTATCGCCGGGAAAGCCCTCTGCGTCTACCTCCCGGTCCCCGTGCCCGTCGGTGACCGAACCGTCGTGCTGCAGCCTGGCTGGCCGACCGAGCCCGGCGACGCCGTACTGGAAGCGGCAGGACCGCAGGGTCAGCAACTGGATGAGCTGGTTCGTCACCTGCTCGATCAGGACGCTTGGCGAGCTGCCCGCGGCTACCGCCTGGGCCGCGCTGGCGATCCCGTCGAGATAGCCCGCGCGCCTGCTCGCGGTCGCGTGCTGACGACGTCCCCAGACGGCGAGTTCGGTCACCGCCACCCCGATGACCAGCAGCAGGACCGTGGTCTCGATGTCCGTGCGGCTGGTGATGCTGAACCGCTCATAGGGCCGGGTGAGGAAGAAGTCGTACCACACCGCCGCCGAGACGGCCGCCAGCACCCCGGCCAGCCGGTTCCCGTTCGCGGCGACCGCCACGACCACCAGGATCAGGGCCAGGGCCGCGTCGGTGTTGGGGAAACTGGCCCGGAACGGCACCAGGATGGCGGCCAGGGCCAGGGGCGCCGCGAACGCGGCCAGTACCGCTAGCCGGTCCCGGTTCACATAACGAGTCATCGGGGACACCTCCACCCGGGTCGGACGTTTAACCTGCCGACCAGGCTTCCCGGCTCACCTGCTCACGAGCATAGACCGCGCCCGTCCCGCCGCCAAGCAGCCACCGGGCAGGCCTCAGTGCTTATGGCTTGCGGCCCACGCCGCCCCACATGGCCGACCGGGCCCGGGCCTCGAGCTCGGACCCGGGCCGCCATTGCTGGACCGGCACGAGGCCCGGTTCGACCATTTCCAGGCCGTCGAAGAAGCGCGCGACCTCGGCCCGGTCGCGGTGCCGCTGGGTCTCCCGCGCGAGCCGGTTGTACCGCTTGGCCGCCTCGGCCATCTGCTCGGCCTGGATGTCGGAGGCCACCTGCGACAAGGCCAGGTAGCTCCCGGCCGGCACCGCGTCCATCAGCTGGCCGATGATCCCGTAGGGATCATCGGCGTCGACGATCAGGTGCATGATCGCGATCAGCATGACCGCCACCGGGCGGGAGAAATCCAGGGTTCGCGCCGCGTGCTGCAGGATCGTCTGCGGGCCGCGCAGGTCCGCGTCGATGTAGTCGATGCTGCCGGGCGTGGAGCTGGTGAGCAGGGCACGGGCGTGGGTGAGCACCACCGGGTCGTAGTCGACGTAGACCACGCGGCAGCTGGACGCGACGGACTGCGCCACCTCGTGCGTGTTGTTCGCGGCCGGGATGCCGGTCCCGATGTCCAGGAACTGCCGGATCCCGGCCTCGGCGGCCAGGAACCGCACCGCCCGGGCCAGGAACGCCCGGTTGGCCCGCACCGACATGACGATCCCGGGATAGGCCTCCATCACCGCATCGCCCGCCGCCCGGTCGGCGGCGAAGTTGTCCTTGCCGCCCAGCCAGTAGTCGTGCACCCGGGCGCTGTGGGCCACGGTGGTATCGATCTTCGGCCGGGCCCGGGCGGACATGGCGGTGCCAGCTCCGTCTCCGGCCCGTCCCGTATCGCCAGACATCAATCCGCCCTCCGGATAAAGGCCAACGATGTGAATATAGGGGGTCTGGCGAGACCTCGACGGTACGGATGGGGGGCGAATAGATTTTGCCTATGACGAGTGAGGCTGGCCACGCCGCGTCCGCTCGTCGGCTGGAACTCGTCGGCGATCAGGCTGACGGGCTCGAGGCTTCGCTCACGGCCGGGGCTCACGCCCGGGACGTGGATGGCGATCTGCGGGCCAGCCGCCAGAGTTTCGAGCGGGCCTATCAGCTGGCCGAACGAGCCGGCGACGCGCAGGCCATGGCCCAGGCCGCGCTGGGCCTGGCCGGCCTGTGGGTTTCCGAGCGCCGCACGGTCACCGGCGCGGCGCTGCTGCAGGCGCGGCTCGAGCAGGTCCTCGCGCTGCTCGAGCCGCATTCGGCGCTGGCGCTGCGCATCCGGACCCGGCTGGCGGGCGAGGCCGACTACCTCCACGGCGGGCACGAGGCGATCCTGGCCGCCCTGGCCGCGGCCCGGGACGCGGAGGATCCGGAACTGCTGGCCGAGGCCCTGAGCCTGGCTCATCACTGCCTGCTGGGCCCGGACCACGTCGAGCGGCGCCAGGAACTGGCCGTGGAGCTGATCAAGGCCAGCTTCCGCACCGGGCGGCGCAGCGACTTGCTGATGGGCCTGTTGTGGCAGACGGTCGACTCTTACTTCGCCGGTGACCCGCACGCCGGCCGGCATCTGGGCGAGCTGCGGGATCAGCTCCAGCAGCAGAACCACCTGGCCGTCGCGTTCGTGGTCAGCGCCATCGACGTGATGCTGGCCATCCGCGCGGGCCGGCTCGATGATGCCGAATCCCTGGCTCGGCTGTGCGCCGCGAACGGCGCGGCCGCGGGCGACATCGACCACGAGTGGTGGTCCGGCGCCCAGCTGGTGACGATCCGCTGGTATCAGGGCCGCCTCGCCGAGCTGCTGCCGGTCCTGCACGACCGGGCGCACTCCCCGGACCTCAGCGCGGTGGACAATTCCGCGGTCGCCGCGCTGGCCGTCGCCGCGGGGCTGAGCGGGGACCTGCGGACGGCCGCCAGCTCGCTGGGGACCCTGTGCGGCGACGATCTCGCCCGCCTGCCGCGGTCGAGCAGCTGGCTGGGGACGATGAACGGCGTGGTGGAGACCGCGGCCCTGCTCGGCGACGCTGACGTGTCCGCCCGGGCCTACGAGCTGCTCCGCCCGTATGCCAGCTTGCCGATGGTCGGCAGCCTCGGCATCACCTGCTTCGGGTCGGTTCATCAGGCCCTCGGGATAGCGTCGCTGACCTCGGGGCACGTGGACCGGGCCATTGATCATCTGCGCGCCGCCGTCCAGCACAACCTCGCCCTGGCACACTGGCCCGCGGTCGTGATGGCCAGGCAGCGGCTGGCGCGGGCGTACCGGCGCCGCGGGCAGCCGGGAGATGCCGACGCCGCGCGAAGCGAGCTGGAGACGGCCGCGGGCGAGGCGGCGGCCCTGGGCTTGCCCGCCCCGGACGAGGGTGCCCGCAGGCCCGCTGGCCTGTTCGCGGAGTGCCACCGGGTCGGCCGCAAGTGGCGCCTGGTCTGGCAGGACCGCAGCGCTCTGATGGAGGACAGCATCGGCATGACCCACCTGGCCGTGCTGGTGGCCAACCCGCGCCAGGAGATCCTGGCCGCTGACCTGGCGGCCGGGCTCGCCGCGCTCGGCGTGGCCGGCGAGGGCGGCTCGGCCCATCCCGTGCTGGATCAGGCGGCGATAGCGGAATACCGGAGCCGCCTGAAGCGCCTGGACGCCGAGCTTGGCCAGCGGGAACCGGCCGATGAACAGGACCGCAGGGCCGCCTGGGCCGAACGAGACTGGCTCATGGCCCAGCTGGCCAGCGCGGCGGGGTTCAGCGGCCGCGTCCGGTCCTTCCCCGACCAGGGGGAACGCGCTCGCGTCGCCGTCGGCAAGGCCATCCGCCGGGCCCTGGCCAAGATCAGCGTGACGGACCCGATCCTCGGCGAGCACCTGCGGCAGACCGTGCACACCGGCGTCCGCTGCTCCTACTGGCCCGGCTGAGACCGGATACTGGCCGGATACTGGCTGGATCAGGAGGGCGAGCCGTCGTATGCGGCGCGCAGGTGCGCTTCGGCCTCGGGCGGCGCGTGCACGTGGTCCAGGCCGAGCAGGGCGGCGCCCACCACCGGCGGCACGTCGATCACGCGGACCTGCGCGCGCGGGGCGGCCTCGGCGAGCTGCCGGGTGATGCCGTCCATCAGCAGCGGGTTCCGGGCGGTGATGACCCCGCCGCCCAGGACGACCGGGGTGGCCTGGCCGGCCAGGTCGAGGCGCCGCATCGCGGTGATGGCCATCACCGAGATCTCGTCAGCCAGGCGGTTCACCACGGTCCGCGCGACCGGGTCGCCCTCGTCCGCGGCCTGCAGCAGCAGCGGCGCGACGCCGATCAGCTCGTCGTGATCGATCTTCCCCTTGTGGATGCCGATCGTGATCTCCTCGACCCGCTCCACGCCGAAATGCCTGGTCAGGTACCCGGTCAGGATGGTGTCCTGGCCGCGGCCGTCCTCGGCCCGGATCGCGTGCCAGAGAACCTCCAGGCCCAGGCCGTAGCCGCCGCCCCAGTCACCCGAGATCGTGCCCAGGGCCAGGTACCTGGTCACCCGGCCGTCCGGCGCGACGCCGACGGCGTTGATGCCGGCACCGCACACCACGGCCACCCCCCAGTGCGGCTCGGCACGGTCGGCCAGGCCCGACCGCAGGATGGCGAAGGTGTCGTTGACCACGGTCGCGGTCGGGCTCCAGCCCTGGGCCTGCACCGCCGTGGCGTGCTCGGCCTCTTCCTCGGGCAGGTCGGCGTTGGCCAGGCAGGCCACCGTGTGCATCGCCACCCAGCCGGAACCGGCCCGGCGACGCCGGTCCAGCTGGGCCGCGGCCTGCTTGACCACCGCGTCGAGGATCAGCACCGTCTGGTCGACGCCGACGTCGTGGGCGTTGATGCCGGGTCCGCGGGCCGAGGCGAGCAGGGTCCCGTCGGCCGCCACCAGCGCCACGTCGGTCTTGCTGTTGCCGCCGTCGATGGCCAGCACGGCGGGCTTGAGCGCCCGCGGCCGGGACCGCGGCAGCAGCGGATGGCCGGAAAAGGAATCAGCCAAGGCCGGCCCCGCCCAGCGCGAAGGCGAACAGGGATGCGGCCGTGTAGTCGTCGGCGGGTTCCACCGAGGGCCAGGAGACCACGTTGTCCTCGTAGCCGGCGGTCGCGGTGTTGAACGGCGCGAACTGGCCCGCGCTGCAGGCCCGCATCCCCGGCACCGTGCCCAGGCCCACGAAGTTGCCGGTGCTGCTCGGGCCGTCCGTGGTCGCGCCCAGCTGGATGTCCCCGCGGCCGGTCAGCGAGCCGGCCAGGTTGGCGATCTCGCTCTGCATGCAGTGCGGGAACACCGTCCCGGCGCCGACCACGAACGAACTGCCCCAGGCGTTCGCGCCCAGCGCGAAGTTCAGCTGCTGCTGCGCGAAGGACTCGAACGCGGCAGAACCCCCGTACTTCTGGTACAGGGCATCGGTGATGAACAGGCCGAACGCGTGCGGCGAGGCATCGGACGGGCCCAGCTGGGTACCGAGCTCGAACGGGTCACCCTTGGCCCAGGCCTCGCCGGTCCGCAGCTGGGCCGCCATGTCGTTCAGCAGCGCCGCCGGGGCGATGGCCGGTCCGGACCCCGCGGGCGCGGCCCGCATGGCCGCCAGCAGCTCGGCCTCGGCCACCGCGCCGTCGTCGTAGAGGTTGAACGTGTCCCCGTCGGCCGGGTGACCCTGGGCGATGTAGGCCCGGGCCCAGCGGGCCGCGGTGGCCAGGTCCGCGCTCAGCTGCGCGGCCGGGGCGCCAGTCGCCTCGTCGGCCAGGGCGATCTCGGCCGCGCCCCACAGCATGTCGCTCTTCCACTCGGTGCCCGGGTAGTAGTCGTGCGGGAACGCGGTGACCAGCTGCCCCACGTCGGTGGTCTTGGCCATCGCGTACACGCTCCGGGCCAGGCCGAGCAGGTGCTGGGCCTGCGCCGGGTCGCCGCCCTGAGCCGACAGCTGCGCGCCGAGGGCGAAGTCGGCGGCGAACCGGCCGGCCAGATCAGGGCTGACCGGCTTACCGGGCGGGGCCGCCTCGAACACCGGCCGGTACTTGACGAAGTAGGCGGTCGGGCCCGGGTTACCGCCGGGGCTGACATCCATCCGGTCCTCGGCCTGAGGCAGGAACCAGAAGTTGTAGTCGCCCTGGATGGTGTTGCTGGCGTTGCCGTTGCCGATCCCGACCTGCGCGTACAGCACCTTGAGCACGGGGTTCCACAGCTTGGTGATCCACTGCAGGCCGAAGTCCGCCTCCGGTTGCAGGGCCGGATAGGAGCCAGGGAAGTCCCGGGCCGCGATCAGCATGAGCGCGTCGGCGTAGCTGGCCGTGTAGGCGAACTTCTCGTACCCGCCGCCCGCGTCGAACCAGCCGCCCGCGACGTCGACCGGCCCGCCGATCTTCTTCAGCGTGCCGAGCAGGTTGTCGTTGCTGTCGTAGGCCGGGTCCGCGTAGACGTAGGCCTTCTCGTCGGTCAGGTTGGCGGGCTGGCGGCCCAGGACGGACGGAACGACGTCCGGGCCGTCCCGCTCGGAGGTGAAGTACTGCACGGCGTTGTCCACCAGCTGGCGGTACAGCTGGATGCCGGTGCCGACCACGAACGCGGGGGAGACCGCGGCCGCGGGCGACAAGACCCGGACCTGATACTCGCCCGGAGTATCAAGCCCGGAGAAGCTCAGCTGGTACACGGCCCGGTACGCCGAGTTCCACGACCCCACGTCGTCGGCGGAGGTCCCCCGGAAGGCGACCCCGTACGTGGTGGTGACCTCAAATTTCACCGAACGGACCGGCCTGGCCAGCATCACGTAAGCCACCTTGGGGCCGGTGGTCGGATACCCCACCTGATTGACCCGGACTTCCGCGGGCGCTGACGTTGCGGCCGGGGCCGCAGATGCAGCCGCGGCAGCAGGGATGGCCGTGGCAACCGTGATCCCAGCGGCCACCAGGATCGTGGGCCAGGTGCGTCTCATCTGTGTCTCCTCACGCCCAGGACAGGTATCGCGCGTTCTCGGCGAGCAGCCGGTCGGTCAGGCACTGGGCCGTCTCGGCCTGGCCGACCAGCGGGTGCGCGAGCAGCGCGTCGTACACCCGGTCGCGCCCGCCGCGGATCGCCGCGTCGAGCGCGAGTTCCTCGTACGCGTACACGTGCGCGATCAGGCCGCGCAGCAGCGGCTCGACGGGGTCGACGCGGACCGGGACGGCGCCGCCGTCGGAAATGACGGCGGGTACCTCGATGACCGCGTCGGCGGGCAGGAAGGGCAGCGTCAAGCCATTGGCCGTATTGACCACCTGGACGTCGCGCCGGTCGCCAGTCAGCGAAAGGAGCAGGTCCACTGCGGCCTCGGAGTACCACGCGCCGCCGCGCTGGGCCAGCTGAGGCGGCTTGGTGGTAACCGTGGGATCCGCGTACAGCTCCAGGAGTTCGGCCTCCAGCCGGGCCACTTCCTCGGCGCGGGTCACCGCGCCGCGCTGGGCGGCCACCACCGCGTCGTGGGCGTAGTAGTAGCGCAGGTAGTACGACGGCACCATGCCCAGGTGCCGGACGAAGTCGGCGGGCATCCCGGTGTGCGGCGCGATCTCGTCGGCCTGGGTGGCGAGCAGGCCGGGGAGCACGTCCTTGTCGTCGACCATTACCGAGCGTTCCCAGGTCAGGTGGTTCAGGCCGACGTGGCCGAGCCGCACCCGGTCCGGCGGCACCCCGAGCAGGGAGGCGAAGTGCCGCTGGAACCCGATCGCCACGTTGCACAGGCCGACGGCCCGGTAGCCGGCGGACAGCAGCGCCCGGGTGACGATCCCCACGGGGTTGGTGAAGTCGATGATGAAGGCTGAGGGCGAAGCCCGCCGGCTGGCCCGTTCGGCCAAATCCAAAATAATGGGCACGGTCCTGAGCGCTTTTGCCAGGCCGCCCGCCCCCGTCGTCTCCTGTCCGACGCAGCCGCAGTCCAGCGGCCAGGTCTCGTCGCGCTGCCGGGCCGCCTGCCCGCCGATCCGCAGCTGGAACAAGATCGCGTCGGCGCCATCGGCGCCGTCGTCCAGGCTGCCGGTCCAGCGGACAAGGGCCGGATGCCCGTGCGTGGCCATGATCCGGGCCGAGACCGGGCCCACGACGGCCAGCCGGTCGGCGTCCGGATCCACCAGTACGAGCTCATCCACACCAGGGAGCAGCCGTCCGATGCCGTCCGCGAGCTCCGGCGTGTAGGTGGACCCGCCGCCGATCACCGCGAGCTTCATGATGCGAAGGCCCTCACTTCCGCGCCCGTCTGGGCCACATGGCAGGCCGCGTCGTGCCCCGGCGCCAGCTCGGCAAGCAGCGGCGTGGTGGTGGCGCAGGTATCGATGGCCAGCGGGCACCGCCAGCGGAACCGGCAGCCGGGCGCCGGATCGACGACCTTGGGTGGCTCGCCCCGGTCGGCCACCTGCGACAGCGGCGCCATCGGATCCGGTACCGCGGACAGCAGCAGCTGGGTGTACGGGTGCTTCGGGGCGGTCAGCACGTTCTCGATCGGCCCGCACTCGGCGATCTGGCCCGCGTACATGACGATCAGGCGGTCCGCCACGTACCGCGCGCTGGCGATGTCGTGGGTGATGTACAGGATCGACACGCCCTCCTCGTCGCGCAGCTTCGCCATCAGGTTGAGCAGCCCGATCCGGATCGACACGTCCAGCATCGATACCGGCTCGTCGGCCAGGATCAGCTTCGGCCGCATGGCCAGGGCCTGGGCGAACCCGACCCGCTGCCGCTGGCCGCCGCTCAGCTCATACGGGAAGCGCTGCAGCATGTCGGTGCCCAGCCCGACCACCGAGAACACCCTGGCCGCTTCGTCCAGGCGCTGGCTGGCCGGCAGGTCGGGCCGGTGCAGTTTGAGGATGCGCAAGATGCCGTGCTGCACCCGGAACACCGGGTTGATCGAGGCGAACGGATCCTGGAAGACCATCGGCACCAGGCTGGCGTAACGCAGCCCGTCGCGCCGGGACCGGAACGCGGATAGCGGCTTGCCCTCGAAGTAGATCTGCCCGCTGGTCGGCTTGTAGACCCGGGCCAGCACGCGGGCGATCGTGGACTTGCCGCTGCCGCTCTCCCCGGCCAGCGCCACGATCTCGCGCTCGCCGATGCTGAAGCTGACGTCGTCCACGGCGTGCAGCGTCCGCCGGGACAGCACCCCGCCTATCTTGAAGTGCCTGGTCAGGTGTTCGGTCCGCAGCAACTCAGTGGAGGTCATCGGCTGAGGCTTCCCTCCTGGTTGGGCTCGGGCAGGCTGCCGTCCCGGCGGCGCAGGCAGCGCACGAGGTCCCCGTCCAGCGGGTACAGGTCGGGCGCGGTCACGGTGCACCGTTCGACCGCGTGCGGGCAGCGCGGATGGAACCGGCAGCCGGCCGGGATCGCGGCCAGGTCCGGCGGACTGCCCGGGATGCCCTTGAGCGGGACGCGCGGGCCGTGGATGGACGGGAAGGCTTCCAGCAGGCCCTGGGTGTACGGGTGCAGGGGCCGGTCGAAGATCGCCCTGGTGGCTCCGAGCTCGTCGATCTGGCCGGCGTACATCACCATGAGCCGGTCGGAGAAGTGGCTGATCAGGGACATGTCATGGGTGACGAAGATGACCGCGAAGCCGTAGGTCTGCTGGAGCTCCTTGATCTGCATCATCAGGGCCCGCTGCGCCACCACGTCCAGCGCGGAGGTCGGCTCGTCCATGATGATCAGGTCCGGGGTGAACAGCATGGCCATCGCGATCATCGAGCGCTGCCGCATCCCGCCGGACAGCTGGTGCGGGTAGCTCTTCAGGTGCACCGGGTCGATGCCGACCATCCGCAGCACCTCGGCCGACCGGGCCGCGATCTCCTGCTTGGACGGCTTGCCGTGGGCCTGCAACGCGTCCTTGAACTGCGCGCCGATCGACTTGACCGGGTTCAGCGCGTTCATGGCGCTCTGCATGACCACCGACAGGTCCCGCCAGCGGACGGCGGACAACTGCTTGTCGGT
>Ga0335081_10008105_pt1 | contig 16846 bp, 17 predicted proteins | sample Lox_Sample_35_FD_206713 | JGI IMG/M metagenome (GOLD analysis project Ga0335081, IMG submission 206713) | Soil microbial communities from Loxahatchee National Wildlife Refuge, Florida, United States - Lox_Sample_3.5 | ecosystem: Environmental > Terrestrial > Soil > Wetlands | place: USA... | reverse complement strand
GCGGCCGCGAGGAAAGAGATTCTGGCCGCATTCCGCGCGACATAGCAAAACCTTCACAACCAGATACGGTGCCAATAGTACGATGAAGAACTGCGCTTGCGGGAGAGCGACACATGATCACCGTGAATGGGCGAAGCTATCGCACCCGGAATGTTCCGGTTGTGGGAATCTGCCTTGACGGAACCGACCCTCGTTACCTGGACGCCGCTCGCGATGTGATGCCCAAAGTCGCCGCTATGGTGGCGAAAGGCGCAAGCGGCGTGGCACGATCGGTGATTCCATCGTTCACCAATCCCAACAACATCGCGATGGTCACGGGAGTTCCGCCGAACATCAACGGCATTTGCGGCAACTACTATTACGACGCGGTTACGGGCGAAGAGGTCATGATGAACGATCCCAAGTACCTTCGCTGCCCCACAATCGTCGCCGCGTTTGCGAACGCCGGCGTTCGTGTGGCCGTGGTGACCACAAAGGACAAGCTGCGGCGGCTGCTTGGCACGGGTCACAACGGAATCTGCGTTTCGGTGGAAGAGGCAGGGAAGCCGGGTGGAGACGCCTGGCACATCGTCGAGAAGATCGGCCGTCCGGCGCCGGGCATTTATGACCCTGAGATCAGCGTCTATTGTATCGAGGCCGGTGCCCGTCTGATCGAGACCGAGAATATCCAACTGGCGTACCTCACGACCACCGATTTCGTGCAGCACAAATTCAAGCCGGGCAGCGCGGAGGCGAACGCCTTCTATGCCCGCATCGATGAGTTTATTGGCCGGCTCGACCGTCTTGGGGCCATCGTCGCGATCACGGCCGATCATGGAATGAATGATAAAGTTAACCCGGATGGCACGCCCAAGGTGCAGTTTTTAGAAACGTTGCTCGCAGACGCCGGCTTTCCTGAAGCCCGAGTCATTTTGCCCATCACCGATCCTTACGTGGTTCATCACGGGGCGCTCGGCTCATATGCGACGGTATATCTGAGCGGCGACCGAGTGGAAAAGGCGCGTCAGTTACTGGAGAAGGTCCCTGGTGTTGAGTTAGTTCTAACCCGACCCCATGCCGCGGAGCGTTTTCAGTTACCCGCTGATCGCATCGGTGACTTAGTCGTGCTCGCGAACGAAAGTACAACCCTGGGACGCAGACCATCGTGGCACGATCTTTCAGTCGTTGAATCAGGTCTGCGATCGCACGGCGGGCTACATGAGCAGCGCGTTCCATTTATCTTCAACCGGCGTTTACATCCGGCCTACGCCGAGAAGTTAGCCATCGGCGCTAATAACTACGACCTGTTCGATTTCGCCTGCAACGGCACCAAGGACTGACCGGCCCATGCGAGAGTACGGAAGCATCATAGGTGGCAGTCAGGTGGCCAGTGGCGGTTGGATTGAGGTTCGAAATCCATATTCTGGAGAGTTGGTTGGGCGCGTCGCTTCCGCTGACAGAGTGACAACGGAACACGTCCTGCAACGGGCACGGTCCGCTGAGGTTCACTTACGACGTTATGAACGCCATGACTTACTGTACCGCATGGCGGCGCGTTTGGAGCAGCAAGCCAACGACGTAAGCCGCATGATTACGGATGAGTCAGGACTGTGTCTCAAGGACACCCAGTATGAGGTGCAGCGTGCCTCGGATGTACTTCGTTTCGCGGCGATCGAAAGCCTGCGGGACGACTCCGAAGTTTTTCCGTGTGACGTATCGCGGGTTGGCCGTGCACGCCGCATCTACACCATGCGCCAGCCGCAGCACTTAATTGCTGCAATTACACCATTCAATCATCCGCTCAATCAAGTAGTGCATAAGATCGCTCCGGCGATTGCCACGAATAACAAAACGATTCTCAAGCCATCACAATTGACTCCGCTGTCCGCTTACTATGTCACTCAGCTGGCGCTGGACTGCGGAATGCCGCCGGACATGGTGAACGTGTTGAGCGGCCCGACTGAAGATGTAGCTGAGACGATCGTGAGCAGCCCACTCGTAGATATGATCACCTTCACTGGCGGCACGGCTACTGGAAAGCGGATTGCCGCAATTGCCGGATACAAACGGCTCGTGCTGGAGTTGGGCGGCAGTTCGGCCATGCTGGTGCTGGCCGACGCCGATCCCGCGCAAGCGGTTGCGATTGCCCTGACGGGTGTGTTCAAGAACAGCGGCCAGCGTTGCACGGCGATCCGGCGCTTGCTGGTGCATGAGTCTGTTGCGCATGAATTCGTCAGACTTCTGGCGGAACGGGTGCAATCCCTGAAATTCGGTGATCCGTACGATCCGTCAGTGGACGTCGGAACCGTAGTCAGCGAAGGCGCGGCGGCGGAAATTGAGCGGCGCGTTGAGCTCTCTGTGAAGCAGGGCGCAAAGGTTGTCATTGGGCATGCACGACGCGGCGCTGTCTACGCTCCAACCGTTCTTGATCATGTCCACAACAATCACGCGGTAGTCGCGTGCGAAACGTTCGGCCCCGTCGCACCCGTGATTCGCTTTCGCACGCTCGACGAGGCGATTCAGATTGCGAACGACACCGAATTCGGCTTGTCCGGCGCTGTGGTCAGCAACCATTGGCCGTCGATTCAGCGAGTGATCACCGAACTCGAAACCGGCACTGTCAACGTGAATGAGGCGCCCAGCTATCGCCTGGAGTGGTCACCCTTTGGCGGAGTGAAGTCATCCGGTCTGGGCTACAAGGAAGGCGTGATCGAAGCGATGAAAAGTATGACTTATGTCAAGACTTACTCCTTACCTTGGGATAGGCCATAGAGCCAGCGCGGAGGGTGTGCGTGTGCCATCCTACTCTTTGCCCATGACTTCTGCCAACTGGTTGAATGTGTAAAAGCAGCTAAACCGGGTTCCTGCCGCATCCGGGCCGGTTAATTGCTGCCAATTTGGCCTAAAGCTCTTCAAGCCTGCCTTGATGCCATAAGACCACGCGATCCGGGCTGGACCGACTACCAGTTCCCAGAAACTGTCTCCAATGGCGTTCAGCATGATGCCGCCCGTGGGACCGCCAATCGTGGCGAGTAGGGCTGCCACATAGAAATGCTCGACGTCAGCGATCTCCTCCGCTGTGAAGTTAGTATGAAATTCTGCGTTTAAGGAGTTGACTCCTCCGAGGCCATCCTGCTCACGCTTTGTAGTAATCCAATCTCGCGCCCAGATAATCCGTTTATTCATCCAGGGCCATGCTGCGTTGTTGAAGATCTCGTGTGACGTTTGAAGTTGCCAGTGCCCTGGCAGGAGCGCCGACTTTTCCCACACGCGGTTCGCGAGATCGGCCTCACGCGGATCGTCAAAATATTGTTTCGGTGTCGGCATCGGTGGTCGCCCCCTACTGGGGAAAGTCTATCAGAGTTCATTTCGACAAGAGTCTGTTTGCCCGGGTCGATTGTGTGGCCGCATAGGCGCACAAGCATGAACCCGCCCAGGCTTGAGTGGACCACGCGACAAAAGCGGGCGCGCGCGCATTCTGGAACGCTGACCCGGCGTGCTATGTTGCAGACATGCACGGACTGATCGTCAAATTAGCCGTACAGCCGGGCCAGCGTGATGCGGTGATTGCGATTTTGGTGCGGTGCGCCACCCGGATGCCTGGCTGCCTGAGTTATATCGTGGCGAAGGACACGACCGATGAGAACGCGATCTGGGCGACAGAGGTCTGGGACTGCGAGGCCAGTCATGACGCATCGTTCACGCTACCAGCGATCAAGGAAGCCGTCGGCCTGGTGCGGCCCATGGTTATTGGAATTCAGAGCAAGGTGATCACGACGCCCGTGGGTGGGCTCGGGTTAGCACAGGATGCGCACTCGCAGTAAGGGTACTACGCCGCGTCTACAACGAGGGAGAGAGTGCGCAGTTGTGCGCACATGTTCTCGAGCGCGTCGATCAGACCGCGGCCGTCCGGGGCGCCCAGCCCAAAGTTGTACAGGACCAAGCGGAACTCGATGGCCAGGACAGTGATGGTGAACAGAAAGTGCTGCTTCATCAGCAGGCCGGCGAGATCGGGGCGGTCTACTTGAGAATCGACCATCACCTTTTTGATGGCATTGCAAATGCGCGTGAAATCCTGGGAAAGGCAGTTCACGTAAGCTCCGAAAATGCGGACTCGTTGGTCGCGGAGGCGCTTTTGCAGCCTCCTGTTGTCGCCGCATTTCGCGGACAGGTATTGGTAGTCAGTCTCCTCGAGCAGGCGCTCCATGGCCTTGTAGCGCCCGGGAGAGAAGACGTCCTCCCACTCTTCGGGCGCCGGCAATGCGCGCTCACGAGATAGCAGTTTGGCGAAGAGCATGCCGAACGCAACGCCGAGCAGGACAAGTAAGATTGCGGCTCCGAACAAGACCACGTTCATGACTAATCCACCGAACACAGAATAGCTGAGTGACTTATATATTGCAATACCTAAATTGAGTATATAGGAGAGGTATCCAGTAAGTTACCGGCATCATCCATTGATAACTTCAGATGTAGGGGCGTCTACAGCTTAGGTGAGTGTGTTATCTCACATACTACAGCGACTGATATCGAACGTTAATACAGAAACCGGCTGATGAGTTATCAAAGTGTACTCGACATTCACCCGATCTCCTGACATAATTCCTTGTAGATGAGAAGAACAGCCACGGCGGCGAAGCGCCAACGCATCAAAGACGCAGAAAAGCGCCGGGAGCCGCGGGACACCGGTACTGGTGACATCTCGCTGGTGTTTGCCGATACCAATGCCACTAGTGGGCTGAGGGAAGTGCACGGCCGGTTGGTTGACCACAGCGGACGCGGGTTCCGGGCGGTACATGAATTCACCGGCTTGACGTGCGGCCAGATGGTGCAGTTTCGCCTTCCACCTTCATCCGAGGGCCGGGCCCGCGTGGTGTGGACACGCATTACCGGAGGGCGAGTAGAAACAGGCTTCTTTATCGTGACGTAACGGACGGTTCGCCGACCTCTTGCTCCAGCCCTGCCAACTGCTTACGAACGTGGGCGGATTCAGGTGCGTCTGGGTGCCGGCCGAGGAAGTCCCGAAGCTCCTGAGCAGCCAAGCCGCGTTCATTCCGCAATAAGTGAATCCGCGCCAGAGTGAGTTGGGGATAGGAAAAGTGCGCGGGATCCAGCCGTTTGGCGATCTCGAGATATTCCTGGCTCGACTCCAGATTTCGAAGCATAAAGTAATTCATTCCAAGCTGTGAATTCGCCAGGGCATCACGAGGGCGGCTCAGAACGGCGGAACGGTTGTATGGCAAGGCTTCGTCCGGCTTGCCTTCGTTGAGAAGCACGCCGCCCAAGTTGACCGATGGCTCGTAAGAACCAGGGTTCTGCTCCAGTGCCTTGCGGAAGCACTCGTCCGCTCGCGCATACTGCCTCGTCTGGTAGGCTATGGTGCCCAGGTTGTTCCAGGCAGAGGTAAACTGCGGAGCGATGGCAACGGCACGCTGCAGGTGTGCTACCGCGTCTGCTACGTTGTGCTGGCCCAGGTTTTTTTGGGCAGCCGCATACTCGCGGCGCGCATTTTCCGGAATGGAGAGTTCGCGAGCGGAAACCTTGGCACGGTCCGGGAGGCCTTCCGCGGATACATCCTCGATTGGAATTGTGAGCTCGATGCGGCCCTTAGCGTCCGTTGTGCCAGGCCCGATTTCTATCGTTTGCCGGACCTCGCCTTTTCCCGAGATGAAGACAGCAATGATGTACTCGCCCGGCGCAAGCGCCCGAAACCGGAAATGGCCCTGATCATCGGCCGAAGTTTCAGCCCGGAACGGAGTTATGGCACCGAAAAGCGAAATCGCCGCCGACGACTCGGGCAGGAGCCGCCCGCGAACTTCGTAGGCTTGTCCGGCCGGATAGAGACCGACACCGAGCGCGAAGAATAGCGCCACGAACTGCGCGGTTCGCATGCTTCTTCCGTGACCCGCGGTGGAGGCGGATCGGTTTTACAGTTGGCCCGCGGCGGCCATGGCCACCATCGACTCGGCCGGTGCTTTGAGACGCGTCAGCACGCCAAGAAGCTCGTCCAGCGCGGCAGCGCGCCGGACCTGTGTTTCGTTCAGGGCCCGAATGACCTCTGCTTGGCGATCGAGGCGTTCAATGAACCCCGCCACCTTGCGAGAGACATCCGAGATGTTGGATTTCAATCCGGCCAGCTCCTCATGCTGCAGGCCAAGCCGGGTCGAAACGCCATCCATCTGCTGCACGATCGTGGTGGAGAATTCCTTGGCCTCGGTGCGCAATGCGGCCGTTTCACCCCGTAGCGCGGCCGTTTCCGCGCGGAGTGTAGTGGTCTCGCCTCGGAGCGCGCCAAGCTCCGTTTCCTGCCGCGCGGCGGTCTCCTGCAAGGCAGTCACCTGGGACGATACCTGATCGTGCTTCTGACCCATGGCGGCGCCGGCGGACTTCTGTAGCGCGACCGCCTCCGTCAACTGCTCAAAATTGACCTTTAATTGCGTGAGGCTTTCCACGGTGGCCTGGAGCCGCTCCAGCTGTTGCTCCAAAGAAGTACTGATTTTGCGGCTCTCACCGATGATGTGGCGCTCCAGTTCCTGAAAAGCGCCGGTTAGAATTTTCGACAGGCCATCCGCCAGCTTGCCTGCCATGTTTGCCATTGCCTGCTCGTCAACCTTCGCCCGCTCGTCCACTTTCCCGCGTTCCTCCACTCTTTTCTGTTCATTGCGGCCGGCCGGAAGCGAAGAAGGGCGGGCCGCGGCGACTGCACCGCGGTTCGCCATGATGGCTTCCGCTTTTTCCAGTAAGGCGCCGGCTTCCATGTGGCGGCCGTTGGCGAACAATTGCGCGGCTTCTTCGACCAGTTGCTTCACCCCGTTTTCGGTGTTTAGCTTCTGCATCTGAAAGATCGCTTCTTCTAAGTTCCGGTCTAGCATCTTCCGTAGTGTATACCTTAGTTAACACGAAGAAAAGCAGAAAACGGCGGGCTAGTTTGGTGCGCTTGCGCCGGGTCGCAGGTGCAGCGCGCTCGCGACGGCGCGGACGATCTCGTCCTGCACCGCCGCAGCGTCCTGGGCGCCGAACTCATAGTGTTGTGACCAGAGGGCCCTCCGGTCGGACGCGCGGACGAGCCAGACCGCCACGGATATGCGATTCCCCGACGCCAGCACCCTGCCTTCGATCAGGGTGGCGGCATGCGGCCGCTGGACGAGGTGAAAGCCTGGAGCTTTTGACACAGCGTCCGCCAGTTGGGTCGCAAAGAGAGCGCCGGGGGAGGCATTGCCGGGAGCCGAGTCGATTTCCGAGAACGGAACTACCGCGATAGCCGAAACGTCAGGTCCTGGAGAGCGCGTCACCAGGCGCGCGCCGATGGCAAACATTCCGATGGCTCCGAGCACAAATGCGGCGATGAGGGCGATGGCCACCCAGCCGGGCTTTCCGTCAGTTCGAAGCGGCGTGCCCATTGGTGCGGTGTCCATGGAGGCATCCACGGGAATTGTATCGCGCAAGGGTGGCTTTCCGCCGGTTGTTACAATGTATCAAAATGATCCAAACTCTGTTCGGCTCGGTGGAACAAGAGCCATCCCTGCTGGAGCGGCTGAAGAGCGGGGTTGAGAAGACGCGCGCAGGGTTGGTTTCGCGCCTCGAGGATGCGATTGCCGGCAAGAAGGAAATCGACACGGACCTGCTGGATGAGTTGGAGTACACGCTCATCAGCGCGGATATCGGGGTGAGGACCACAAACGAAATTTTGGAGCGCATCCGGCAACAGGTGGACCGGAAACTGGTGGGCGATGCGGCTGAACTGCGCGGTTTGATCCGGCAGCATCTGTTGGAGATTCTGCAAGCCACGGAACGGCCTTTGGCGCATGTGGATGCGCCGCCCGCGGTGGTGATGGTGGTGGGCGTCAATGGGGCGGGGAAAACCACGAGCATCGGGAAATTGGCGCATCGTTACAAGGCGGAGGGGCGGAGCGTGCTACTTTGCGCCGCAGATACATTTCGCGCCGCGGCTATCGAACAGCTTGAGATATGGGGCGAGCGCACGGGGATGGAGGTGATCCGGCAGAAGCCGGGCGCCGATCCAAGTGCGGTGTTATTTGACGCGTTGCAGGCCGCCCGCGCGCGCAAGACGGATTACGTGATCGTGGACACAGCGGGGCGGTTACAGACGAAAGCCAACCTCATGGCGGAGCTGGAAAAGATGGGCCGCACGGCTGCGCGCGTGATTCCGGGTTCGCCGCACGAAGTGCTGCTGGTGCTGGATGCGACCACGGGACAGAATGGTTTGGAGCAGGCGCGGCGTTTCACCGAGACTTCCGGCGTGACGGGCATCGTGCTGGCAAAACTCGACGGCACGGCCAAAGGCGGCGTGGTAATCGCGATTGCCCACGAATTGAACCTGCCCATCCGGTACGTGGGAATTGGCGAGAAGGTGGATGATCTGCTGCCGTTCGACCCGGAAAAGTTCATCCAGTCGCTGTTCGAAAAATGAATCCGCCGTTCTTGCGCGAGGCTCTCGACTTGGCCCGCAGCGGTAAAGGGCAGACCAGCCCCAATCCGATGGTCGGCGCGGTGCTGGTGCGCGATGCGGAAGTGGTGGGACGCGGATTCCACACGTACGCAGGCGTCAGCCATGCCGAGATTCGTGCACTCGCGGAAGCAGGCAGCCGGTCGCGAGGGGCGACGCTGTACATCAATCTGGAGCCGTGCTCGCATCAGGGCCGCACAGGGCCTTGCGCTGACGCGGTAATCGCCGCGGGAGTGAGCCGAGTGGTGGCGGCAATGGAGGATCCGAACCCGAGGGTCGCCGGCGAGGGGTTTCGCAAGTTGCGCGCGGCCGGTGTCGAAGTGGAGTTGGCAAGCGAGTTCACAGTGGAAGCGGAGAAGCTGAACGAGGATTTCGTACATTTCATGCGGACTGGGCGGCCGCTGGTGACGCTCAAAACTGCGCTGACGCTGGATGGCAAGATCGCCGCTCCCGACGACAACCGCGGCTGGATTACGAGCGACCGTGCGCGCGCCGACGTCCAGCTCTTGCGGCACCACTCGGACGCGATCCTGACAGGCGTGGGTACTGTGCTGGCGGACGATTGCCTGCTCACGGACCGGACTGGGCTGCCGCGCAGCCGGCCGCTGGTGCGCGTGGTGGCGGACTCGCAGCTTCGCATTCCACTCGATTCGAAGATGGTGGCGGGTGTGAAGGAAGATCTGGTAATCGTGACGACGTCGGCTGCCTCCGAAGACCGGCGCAAAGCGCTGGAGACTCGGGGAGTGAAGGTACTGAGGTTTGATGGCCCTGGGGGAAGAACCGATCTGCGGCGGTTGGTAGAGTGGCTGGGTGAGGAAAACTATCTCTCGCTATTGATCGAGGCCGGAAGCATGCTGAACTGGGCGGCATTGGACAGCGGCATTGTGGACAAGGTCTTTTTTTACTACGCGCCGAAGATTCTGGGGGGCCTGGAGTCGCTGCCCATGGCCGGAGGGAGGGGGCGGCGGCGGCGCATGGACGCCATTGTGCTTCACGGCATTGAGGTGCACCCCATGGCAGGGGACGAATTCGCCGTAGAGGGTTACGTTCAAAAGGAGTACTGACTTGTTCACCGGGATCATCGAGGAACTGGGCACGGTTGCGGAGCTTGCGAAACAGACGGCAGGCGCCAGGCTGCGCGTGCAGTGCGCCCGTGTGCTGCAGGACATGAAGCAAGGATCGAGCATTGCGGTGAACGGCGTGTGCCTGACGGCGATCGAGATCGATGGGCGTTCCTTTTCCGCGGATCTCGCGCCGGAGACTTTGCGTCGCAGCAACCTGGGCGACTTGACGGTGGGATCGCGCGTAAATCTGGAGCGTCCGCTGCTGCCCACGGATCGCTTGAGCGGCCACATTGTGCAAGGGCACGTGGATGGAACCGGCGAGTTTTTATCGCTCGATCCGGTGGGGGATGAGAATTGGTGGCTCAAGATTCGCGTGCCGGCGGAACTGGACCGTTACCTGGTGTTCAAGGGATCAATTGCCATTGATGGAATCAGCTTGACGATCGCGTCACTGGAAAGAGACGTGCTTAGTGTAACGATCATTCCCCACACCTATGAAGTCACTACATTGGGTACTTACAAGCCTGGCGGGCGAGTCAACCTGGAGTGTGACGTACTAGCCAAACATGTGGAGAAGTTACTCGAGAGCGTCGAATATCTCGGGAAGCGGTAACTCGATCGCGGGATTCTCGGTGCGCAGGATGCCGTCTTTGGATTCCTGCGAGCCTGCTTTGGTATGAATCCAGGCGCGGCGCGTGCGCCGATCGATCATCCAAACATAAGGGACGCCAAAATTCAGATAGTCGTCGATGCGTTCTTGCATCTGGCTGATGCGGTCGTCTTTGGAGAGGATTTCAATGACGATGAAGGGCGGCGTCCGGAAGATCTGGTCAGGCGGCTTGCTGGTGAGCACGCAGACGTCGGGAATGCGAAAGCGGGTGGGCGAGACCTGCACTCGTTGCTCGACATACGCGAAGACGCCGAGCTTTTTCGTTCGTGAACGGAAGTAGACGACGATTTCGCTCTGCAAATCGCTGTGATCGAGTTCTCCCACGTTTCGCTCCACGATTTCGCCGTCTACGTAGTCGCAGTCAGGACGGTAGCTGGTCCGGAGGTACTCTTCCACCGAAACAAGCGTTCGGGAGGCCATGGGACTATTCTAGCTCTTTAATTCTTGAGTGATCTCAGCGGCCACGGTGCGGGCCTTGTCGAGCGCGCCCGGTTCGAAGCTGATGGCACCGACGCGCGGATGACCGCCGCCGCCATAGCGTTCGCAAATCGTGGCGAGATTGTGTTTCGGCTCCTCGCGCGCCCACGGATTCGAGCCGACTGACACCTTAGTGCGAAAACTGGAGGGACTTACAGAGACTGTATAAGTGGAGTCAGGAAATAGATAGTACGGAATGAATTTGTTGTAACCTTCGAGATCGTAGCCGGTAAGATCGAAGTAGATGACGCCGTTGTCCGTCTTGGCGCGGCTGCGAATCATCTCTACGGAAGCCACGTGGCGCTGATATAGGACTTCGAATAGCTTCTGCACTTCGGGTTCGGCTACGATTTCTTCGAGCGAGCGATGGCGCATCCAGCCGATGATCTTTTGGACCATGCCGGAACCTTTGGATCCCTCGATCACCAGCGTCAGCTTCATGGCCGGCGCCCCAAGCTCCACCGCGGTCTTCGCATCGGGATACTGAGCACCATCGATGATGTTAGCCCAGTGGACCAGTTGATCGAGATCGGGCGCAGTGAAGCCCCACTTCTGTTGCGCCACCGTACGGATGAACATGGTGCACGACTTGAAAGAGGGGTCGTACATCTTCTTGCCGCTGTGGTCCTGGCGGAAGTGCTCGGCGTCCTCGGGAGTCAGGAACGCGCTTTGATGATGATCGAACCACCAGGTGAGATGCGGGTCGCTGGAATACTTGAAATCCACAATGGCGTTCTCGTCGCCATCGAAGAGCTCGGGTTCGAAAATCTGCGAGGCCTTGTGGGCCATGCCTGTGTAGGCAAACTCAGCGCCGGGGTGAAACGCGCCTTCCATGAAGCGGCTGAAGAAGGCCGCGGAGGCCGCGCCGTCGAAGCAGTGGTCGTGGTAGAGAATCCGGATGCGCATGCCGTCGCGAGGAAGAAAACCTATTAGGATGCACGAATTGCGCGCGGAATGCAACTGAGGTCCGCGGGGCCCGTGTAAAATACTCAACTCAATTTGAAGAGACGGTTAAAATTCTGTGTCGTGACGGCGGCGATGTTCTCAAGAGACGTTGCCCGCACCTCTGCCAGCCGCCGCGCAGTCTCCACGAGAAATGCCGGCTCGTTGCGCTTACCGCGGTGCGGTATGGGGGCCAGATAAGGGGAATCAGTTTCGATCAAAAGGCGATACTCAGGCGTGCGGGCGGCTGCTTCGCGAACATCGTCCGCTTTTGGGAATGTCAGGATTCCGCCAAAACTGAGGTGAAAGCCGAGTTCCAGGGCTTCCCCGGCTTCCTTTGGACCGCCGGTGAAGCAGTGCATGATGCCGCCGAACGGCAGGCCCTGCTCGCGCGCCAGCGCCAGCGTGTCATCCCAGGCTTCGCGTGTGTGAATGACGATAGGTTTGCGCGCACTGGCGGCCAGTTCCAGTTGCTGTCGAAACACGCGACGCTGGACATCGCGCGGCGAGAAATCGTAGTGGTAGTCGAGACCGATCTCGCCGATCGCCAGCACTTTCCGGTCCGTGGCCAACTCAGCCAGCCGGACCAATGTCTCGGGCGTGGTTTTAGCGGCGTCATGGGGATGCACTCCGACGGTGGCGTAGATGAAATCGTGCCGGCGGGCGAAGCGGAGTGCGGCCTCTAGATCCGGCGGTCCGTTGCCTGTGCCGATCGCCATCATGCGCTCGACGCCGGCAGTACGAGCGCGCTCGATTGTCGCATCGCGGTCGGCGTCAAACTTTTCGTCGTCGAGATGGCAGTGGGAATCGACCAGGGTCACTTCAGCCGCGCACCCACGGGGACATCTTCGAGAAAGCCGGCCAGCATCGGTTTGCCGCCTTCGAGCGAAGCGGCCACGATCATGCCGTTTGACGTGAGGCCGCGCAGCTTGCGCGGCGCCAGATTGGCCACGATGACGACCTTGCGGCCGATAAGCGATTCCGGCGCGTAGGCTTCCGCAATGCCGGCGACGATGGAGCGCGGCTCGGCTTCGGCCAAGTCGACTTTCAAGTGCAGCAGCTTGTCGGCGCCCTTGACGCGCTCGGCGGAGAGCACCTGGCCGACGCGGAGGTCGACTTTGGCGAAATCGTCGATGGTGATCTGCGGGCTGCCGGCGGCCGGTGAAGCGGCAGGGGCCGGCGTCTTGCCCATCAAGACCGCTTGTTCGGCGGACACCTGCGCTTCGAGGTCCCGCATTTTCTCGATGGCGGGCTTGGCGTCCATGCGCGGGAACACGGCGGCGATGTGGCCGATTTTCTGGCCTGCACGCAGTTGGCCCCAGGCGAGTGAATCGAGCCGGATAGAATCGAGCGGCTCGGGGATGCCGAGCTGCTCCCAGATCTTGGCGCAGGATTCGGGTAAGACAGGGTAGAGCAAGGAAGTAGCGATGCGTAGCGCTTCGGCGGAGGTGTAGAGGGTTGTCTCAAGGCGCACTCTGTCACCAGGCGTTGGTTCCTTCGCAAGCCTCCATGGAGCTTGGCGAACAATGTACCCGTCAACAGCCGCTATAAGCTTCCAAACTGTCTCCAATCCACGGGAGAACTCGAAGCTCTCAAATGCGTCTCTTGTTCCTTCGATGGTGGCTTTCGCTAGAGCCTCTATTGCTTCTGCCCTCTCGTATTCCGCAGACGGCGGAATTTGCCCGTTTGTGTAGTCTTTGATCATCGTCAGCGTACGGCTCGCCAAGTTCCCCAGCCCGTTCGCCAGATCCGAGTTGTACCGCCCGATCAGCGCATCGTAGCTGAAGCTGCCGTCCTGACCGAAAACGATTTCACGAAGCAAGAAATAACGAAGGGCATCGGCGCCCATCACGTTGCGTATGGGCTCAGCGCGCACGATATTCCCGCGCGACTTGCTCATCTTGTCGTGCTCGAACAGCAGCCAGCCGTGTGCGTAGACCCGCTTGGGAATCGGCAGTTCGGCAGCCATCAGGAACGCCGGCCAGTAAACCGCATGAAAGCGGACAATCTCCTTGCCGATCAGGTGCAGGTCAGCCGGCCAGATGTCGTTCCCAAGTTTGTCCTTCTGATCCCGCACCGCCGTCAGGTACGTTGTCAGCGCATCGAACCACACGTAGAATACGTGGTTGCCTTCCACCGGCACCGGGATGCCCCATTTGATGGTCGTCCGGCTGATGGAAAGATCGTTCAGCCCTTGCTTGACGAACGACATCACCTCGTTGCGCCGGGTGTCAGGCTGGATAAAATCCGCCTGCTTCTCGTAGAGTTCGAGCAGCCGCTCCGCGAACGCCGAGAGTTTGAAGAAGTAATTCTCTTCGGTGACGGTCTCGGTCGGCCGGCCGCAATCGGGGCAGGGGTCGCCGGGCTGGGCGTCGTTCACGTACAACTCGTCGAATACGCAGTACTGGCCCGTGTAACTCCCCTTGTAGACCGCGCCGTTTTTCATGCAGCGCTCGAACAGCCACTGCACGGTTTCCCGATGCCGCGCGTCTTCCGAAGTGCGAACGAAGTGGTCGATGCCGAGGCCGAAATCGCGCCACTGCCGCTTGAACTCCTCGGCGATGGCTTTGGTGAACTCTTGCGGCGTTTTCCCCGCCGCCTGAGCGGAGCGCTCCACTTTTTGGCCATGTTCGTCAGTTCCGGTGGTGAGCACCACCGGGTCGAAGCCCTGCATGCGCTTGAAGCGCTTGATGACGTCGGCAGCGATGGTGGTGTACGTGTGGCCGATGTGCGGCGCTGCGTTGACGTAGTAGATCGGGGTCGTCAGGTAGTATTTCATCGATGGTTTTTCAGATACGCGAAGTTTGCTTCGGCGACGATGTCTTTAAGGGCAATGCCGGTGGCGCGGGCGAGCGCGCGGCAATCTTCGTACTCCGGCGCGAACGACTTTTCGGCGACCTTCATGCGCACTTTGCCGTGGGGAGTCTCCACCTCCACCCAGCGGCGCGCCTGCACCAGACGCTCCGCGGTGTAGGTCCGCACGCCGAGCGTTGTCGTCTCGTGGAAGATGATTTCGGCGAGCGCCGTGCGCTGTTCCGGCGTCGCGATGACGCGCAGTAATGTGCCTGGCCGGCACTTTTTCATTTCCAGCGGCTCGAGCGTGGCATCGAGCGCACCGGCCTCGAGCAGCCGCTCCATGGCGTACCCGAGCACCTGCGGGCTGGAATCATCGATGTTGGCCTCGATCACCACAACCGTAGTGGCTTCTACCGCGCCCGTCGCTTCGCCAACCAGGACGCGCAGGACGTTCGCCTGCTCCGGGAAATCGTGGCCGCCAGCACCGTAACCGATCGAGGCGATCTTCATCGGCGGCATCACACCGAAATCCCGCGCGAGCGTGACCGCGACCGCCGCGCCGGTCGGCGTAGTCAATTCCACGGCCGGGCCGCGCGAGTAGACCGGCTTCCCCGCTACAAGGGCTGCCGTGGCCGGGGCCGGAACGGGCATCACGCCGTGATCTGCCTTTACCGTTCCACTGCCGAGATTGAGCGGGGAACTGTAGATGGCGTCCGCGCCAAGCAGCTCAAAACCCAGGCAGGCGCCCACGATGTCGGCGATTGAATCCACCGCGCCGACTTCGTGGAAGTGCACCTTTTCGATGGGAATCTCGTGCACCGCGGCCTCCGCCTCGCCCAGCCGCTGAAACACCGCTGCAGCGTTCTGTTTCACCCGGTCTGGGAGCGTGGCCGCCTCGATCATCTTCAAAATTCCCGAAAGGTGCCGGTGCTTCTGCGGCTCGTCCACATCCACGTGGAACTTGGATGCCGCGATGCCGCACCGCTTCACCTTTGCGAATGACACCGATGCTCCGCTGTGGAGCGAGCGCAACCCATCCACAATGGCCGCGGAGTCCGCGCCGGCGTCGGCGAGCGCGCCAACCAGCATGTCTCCGCTGATGCCCGAAAAGGCGTCCAGATAGCAGATCCGCATAGTGTCCGGGAAACCCTCATTATCCTATACGCGGTTGCGCGCGCTCCAATTATTCCTTATCTTGGGTAATCCACCCTATGGCCGCCAAAATTCCCATTACCGTAGCGCACGGCGACGGCATCGGTCCCGAGATTATGAATGCCACGTTGCGCATTCTTGAATCGGCGGGCGCGCCGCTCGAGATCGAGACCATCGAAATCGGCGAAAAAGTCTATCTGCGGGGGAACACTGCCGGCATCGAGCCTAGCGCGTGGGAATCGCTGCGCCGCACCAAAGTGTTTCTCAAAGCTCCCATCACCACCCCGCAGGGCGGCGGATTCAAGAGCCTGAACGTGACCACGCGCAAGACGCTCGGCCTCTACGCCAACGTGCGGCCTTGCGTCTCCTATCATCCGTTCGTCGAAACTAAGCATCACAACATGGACGTGGTGATCGTTCGCGAAAACGAAGAAGATCTCTACGCCGGCGTGGAGTATCGCCTGACCGCCAATGAGATCGAGTGCTTGAAGCTCATTTCGCGGCCAGGATGCGAAAAGATCGTGCGCTACGCATTCGAATACGCACGCCAGCACAAGCGCGCCAAGGTCACCTGCTTCACCAAAGACAACATCATGAAGATGACCGACGGGCTCTTCCACAAAGTCTTTGATGAGATTGCCGCCGAGTATGCGGACATCCGGAACGAGCACTGGATTGTCGATATCGGCGCCGCGAAGCTGGCCGATACGCCGGAAGCGTTCGACGTCATTGTGATGCCAAATCTTTACGGCGATATCCTTTCCGACGTCGCCGCGCAGATTGCGGGATCGGTGGGCTTGGCGGGATCTGCCAATATCGGTGACCTTTGCGCCATGTTCGAGGCCATTCACGGTTCGGCGCCGCGGCGCGCAGGGCAAAACCTGGCGAACCCGTCGGGCCTGCTGCTGGGGGCAGTCCTGATGCTCGTGCACATCGATCAGCCCGAAGCTGCGGAGCGCGTGCACAATGGCTGGCTGCGCACGCTGGAGGAAGGCGTTCACACCTACGACATCTATACGGAAGGAATCAGCAAGCAGAAGGTCGGGACTAAAGAATTCGCCGACGCCGTCATCGCGCGCATGGGGAAGAAGCCGGAAACGCTCAAGGCCGTGAGCTATGCCCATCGTAGCCCGCAAGCGGCTGGAACAGGGAAGGCCCCGCCGCCGGCGCCCAAGACGGAGCTGGTGGGCATCGACATCTACCTGGAGTGGCCGAGCCGCAACCCGAACCAATTGGCCGAGGCGATGAATCGCATCCACTTCGATGGCCTCAAGCTGTCCACCATCGCCAATCGCGGTC
>Ga0335081_10008104_pt1 | contig 16847 bp, 18 predicted proteins | sample Lox_Sample_35_FD_206713 | JGI IMG/M metagenome (GOLD analysis project Ga0335081, IMG submission 206713) | Soil microbial communities from Loxahatchee National Wildlife Refuge, Florida, United States - Lox_Sample_3.5 | ecosystem: Environmental > Terrestrial > Soil > Wetlands | place: USA... | reverse complement strand
TCTCGCCGCGCATTCGAATGTGAGCGTCGACCTCGAGGAACGCCTGAGCGACGAGATCGTCGGGCTGATCGCCGAAGGCGTCGCCGATCTCGGCATCGTTGCCGGCACGGTGGATGCCGGGGCGCTCGAGACCTACCCGTTCCGCCGCGACCGTTTCGTGCTGGTGGTCGCGCGCGACCATGCGCTGGCAAAGCGTGCCAGGATCAGCTTCGCGGAGGTGCTCGAGCACGACTTTGTCGGACTCGACCGCTCGAGCGCGCTGCAGCGCTTCCTCGCGGCCAAGGCGATGCGCAGCGGCCGGCCGCTGCGGCTGCGCGTGCAGCTGCGCAGCTTCGACGCCGTCTGCCGGCTGGTCGAATGCCGGGTCGGCATCGGCATCGTGCCGGAGACGACCGCGCGCCGGGTGGCCAAGACCATGGCGATTGCGATCGTGCCGCTCACCGATTCCTGGGCGGTGCGCGACCTGACCATCTGCGTGCGCAACATCAAGGAGCTGCCGCTCTATGCGCGGCAGCTCGTCGAGCACCTGCGCGCGCAAGGTTAACGAAGTATTCAAGCACCGCCGCGAGCCGAAACGGTGCTGTAGCGCAAGTGCAACACCGGGGGAAAACAACGCGGCCGAATCTTGACGCCGGCTGAGCGCTTTTCAGCGCGGGCAAGAGGCGAAGCTTGGTTTGATCAACAAACAGCAGCTTTTTGCGCGGGCGCCCGGTTCGTCGCGGCCGTCCGCAGGCAGCAGTTTCGAGGCGCGTGTGACCTGCGCGCTACAGCCGCCGACGGCGATCCCTGCTATGCCCCGCGACATCAGACGCTCGAACGGTGAGTCTCCGCGATGATGGCATTGGTGGTACGCGAAGGCAGACTGTTTTGGTTGAAGCCCTCGGAATGGTCGCTGCTGCTCGTCAGCTCGGCGTTCTGCGGACTGCTCACGCTGCTGTTCTGATCGGTCACGCCGGCAGCAACGGCGGCCATTCTTCCCGCGACCGAGAACACTCCGACCAGCGAAGCCGATAGACGCAGGGCGAGCGGTGTTTTGCCCGCCCAGTCGCGGCACCATCGCGCCAAGGCGCGGAGGCTGCGCCGCAGCGCGATCGCGATCAGCACGGCGTTGCGGGCGAGGAAGCGGCTGGCCACGACGAGGAAGCGCTCCGCGGCATCGATCAAGCGCGCCGCGGTTTCGCGCCCATGCCGCCACGCCGCCGCGAAATCGCCGGTGCTGATCCAGGTGGCGATCGGGCTAAAGAGCACGCCGAGCAGCACCAGCTCGACGCCGAACCAGAACGTCGCCGCATGATCGACCGGCCAGCGCCAGATCTCGGTGCGGTAATGGGTCTTGGCGACGATCTTCTTCATCGGGATGACGGTGACGCAGGCGGCTCTGATCGCCTGCTGCTGGTCTTCCGGAAAGCCGCCGAGCCCGAGCCGGGTCAGCGCGGCGCGCTCCGGCTCGCGGGCGCGGTCGCCGGCATTGCCGCCGCCGGCGGCGCTGAAAGCCGTGCTGCGGTCGGCAACGCCGCGCAGCCGCTCCTCCCATTGCTTGACCTCGTCCTCGAGCTTGGAAACGGTGACGTACCACTCGGTATATTTGGCGTGGAGCTGCGCGTCGTAATCGGTTCCGGCGATGTTGCGCGCCCGCTCTTCCTGCTCGCGTTTCAGGAAATAGTAAAACGGGGTGTCCGCCGGCAGGCGGCGGCCGGGGCGCTCGCGCAACGCCCGGATCTCGTCCGGGACGGCGTCGTTAAAGGCTTGCAGCTTCGCCTTGGCCTGCAGGGTGGCTTTGAGGAAATACGGGAGCTGACAGGTCGCGGTCGCCTGCCAGATCTCGTCGGTGTCGACCGCCTTCGCACGCGAGGCGTCTGCGCGCACCCATTCGTAGTCGTCCTCGGTGTAGTACAGGCGATGGTGCGATCCGGCTCGGCTCCAGGCGTAGAGCGACACGCCGAGCACCGCGACGCCCAGCAAACCGATCAGCACGCCGACCCGCGAACGCTTACTTCGAACCACCGGCCTCCCCAATAGGCGGCGAACTCAGACGAATGGCCTCATTTCGAATGCGCGATGCCTGCGGCACGCGGAGCGGCAACGCAGGCACGGCACGACGCGGCGTAAACGGCGCCGGTGCGACGACCCCCTCGATGATTTCGATCTGCGCTTGCGCCCACCGACGCTGCAAATCCTATGACATCCCCCGGACGACAGGAAGGGCCTTCAGGTAGAATGCCGCGCAATGCGGCAGGCAAGAAGGGCGGGTTCCGCCTGCGATCAAGACCTTGAGCGAGCGCCGCGATCAGGTCTGCCGTTGCGGCCGTTTCAGCGCGATGGCGCTGCGGATCGCAAGCGCACGGTTGCGCAGGAAATAGCTGATGCGGCCGGGCACCCGCCAATAGGTCCTTGGCGAGAGAAAGTGGCGCAACGCGGTGCGCCGGCGCCATTGCTGCGCGGCCGCGGCGGCGTGGTCGGGAAAGCGGAACCAGTTGGCGTCGCTCGCGGGAAGACGACGGAACACCAGCGTCGTGTCGGTCCCGAATGGCTGTCGCTCGACCGGCGCGAACCCGGCCTTGGCCGCGATCATCACCAGCGTCTCGTGGGTGAAGCCGCACATATGGCCGGCATGGAAATAGCGCAGCGGCCACGTGTGCGGATCGCCGAGATCGGGCACCGAGACGTAGAGATGTCCGTCGGCCTTGAGATGATGGTGCAGGCGTTGCAGCGCGCGCAACGGATCGCGCATGTGCTCGAGCGAATGGTTGCAGGTGATGAGGTCGTATCGCTTGTCGCCGAGATCGGTGTCGGCGAGCGTTGCCGCATGAACCTTAAGGCCATAGGCCTGCCGGCAATAGCGCGCATAGCCGGCGCTCGGCTCGATGCCCTCGACGTCGTAGCCGCGCTGCCGCGCCGCCAACAGAAACTCGCCGCCGCCGGCGCCAACGTCGAGGATGCGCGTGCCGGGCTTGAGGAACGGCGCCAGCAGCGCCAATCGTCCCCGCGAGTAGCGCGCGGCCTTGGCGATGGTCTTGGCGGTGGGCTCGTCGCTGCCTTGCGAGCGCGACCAGAACTGATCCCTGTAGTAGCGGTCGAGTTCCTCGTCGGTCGGCATCGGATTAAGGAAAATCAGGCCGCAGCGGCGGCACAGGACGTTCACCAGCGGGTTGAACCAGCGATCGAGGCGGCCGATGACGACGCTGTCGTTGCCGCCGCACAGCGGGCAGGGCTGGTGGCTGCCGGTGAACGCGACGCGCCGATAGCGCCCCCAGCGAACCTTGAAAAACGCAACCATCGCGGCTCCGGCTCCGACCAGATTCTGCAGCTTATAGCAGCAACCGGGAACCTCGCCAGCGCGCGGCGCTTTGGCGTCAGATGCAATCAGGTGCCGAGCAGGAGCGGCAGCCGACGCGGTCCGCGCACGGTGCCGACCGACCAGGTCACCGGCGCGTCCGGATCGAGACGGAATTCGGGAAAGCGCGCCAGCCATTCGCTGAGCGCCACCCGGATTTCCATGCGCGCCAGGTTGGAGCCGATGCAGCGATGGATGCCAAGGCCGAAGGCGGCGTGGCGGTTCTGTTCGCGGTCGATCATCACCCGGTCGGCGTCGGGGAACATTGCCGGATCGCGGTTGGCGGCGGGAAATGAGAGCAGCACCATTTGCCCCGGCTTGAAGGTGCAGCCGGCAATCTGCGTCTCCTTGACCACTTCACGCGCCATCGTCACCGGCGCGTAGGCGCGCAAAAATTCCTCGACCGCAGCGCCCATGAGGGCCGGCTCGGCCACAAGCCGCCGGCGATCCTGCGCGTGCTGAGCGAGGTGCCACAGGCAGGAGCCGATCGCGCTCCAGGTGGTGTCGATGCCGGCGATCATTAAGAGCCGCAGCGTGCCGATGATGTGTTGGTCGGAGAACGGCTTGTCCTCGACGCGCGCGTTGATCAGGTAGCCGATCAGGTCATCGCGTGGGCTCGCGCGCCGCGCCGCGACCTTGCCGCCGAAATAAGCGATCATCGCTTCCTGCGCCCGCAGCAGCACGCCGACGTCAGTGATGCCGATCTCGAGGATTTCCCTGATCCATTTACGGAACTGATCGGCGTCGGTCTCCGGCACGCCGAGCATGTGGGCGATCACCCGCACCGGGATCTCCTGCGCGTAATCGACGGCGCCGTCGCAACGCCCGCGGTCGCCGATGCGCTCGATGAGTTCGCGGCAGATATCGCGGGTCCGTGGCTCGTGGCGGCTGATCATCTCCGGCGTGAACGCCGGGAGCAGCACCTGCTTGGCCGGCCGATGCGCGGGTGGATCCGAGGTGATCGGCGGCGCCGGCGGCAACGGCTGGCGGGTCTCGCGAACCACGACGCGGCGCGAGGAGAAGTGCTCGGTATCGTAGGCGATGGCGCGCACGTCCTCGTAGCGACTGGGGAAGTAGGCGCCCATGAACCGGTCGGTGTGCGCGATCGGACATGATTGCCGCAGCTCGTCCCAGATCGGGTAGGGGTTTTCGCTCCAGCGCGGATCGAGATGATCGAAGTCGGTTGCCCAATCGGTGGCCGGCGGTCGGTTGCTCATCTGGGCCCTTATTCCTCAATGACCTCGATGGCGAGTTCAGGACAATTGTCTTGGGCGAGCCGCGCCTTCGCTTCGAGCGCGGCCGGCACCGTGCCGTCGCCGCGCTCGCGCCCATTGCCGAATTGGTCGAGTTCGAACAGCTCGGGCGCGAGCGCAAAGCAGCGCGCATGACCTTGGCAGCGCTCGCGGTCAATCCGGACTTTCACGGTCGTGCACGGCATCGCGATTTCCCGGGAGCCGCAGGCTATTTCGACCTGATCGGCTCCGCAATATGCCGGTGTGGCGACGGCGGCAGCGCGCAGTCTCCGCGACATGCAACCGAAGCGAGATCGCGACGCGACCCGATGCCGTCGCGGCGCGAAATCAGCGCGGCATCAGCACCCAATAGTCGAGATCGAGCAGCACCGCGGGATCGTAATCCTCGCCGGACTTGAACGGAAAATCGGCGCACGGGCGGTCGCGCGTCGCGACGGTGCGCAGGCGCAGCGCGCCGACATCCTCGCGCCCGGGCAGCTCGGACTTGTCCAGCACTTCCGACCAGGCGAACACGGTGCCGCCGGCAAAGAGCGGCGCGACGTGGCGGCCGCCATTGATCGCGGCGAGATGGAACGCGTTGGCGAGCCCGTTGAAGGAGAGCGCGCGGGCGAGCGAGATGACGTGGCCGCCATAGATCAGCCGGCGGCCGAAGCGGCCCTTGCCTTCGCTGTACTGGTTGAAATGCACGCGCGCGGCGTTCTGATAGAGCCGGGTCGCGATCTGGTGCTCGGCCTCCTCGACGGTCATGCCGTCGACGTGATCGATGCGCTCGCCGATCGCATAGTCGGCGAAGCGATGCGCGCTGCCGGCGAGCGCCGTGTCATAAGCGGCGAGCGCGATCGGCGGGCAGGCCTCGCCCAGGACCTTGGGATCGAGCACGGTCGGCAGCCGCGGCACGTGGTCGCCAGGCGCCGGCGCCGCCGGATCGCGCTTGTGCACCATCACCCAGCGCACATATTCGACGACCGGCGTCTCGCCGTCCTTGTATCCGGTGGTGCGCACATAGACGATGCCGGTCTTGCGGCTCGAATTCTCCTTGAGCCCGATGACCTCGGAGAGCGCGGAGAGCGTATCGCCGGGAAACACCGGCGCGCGGAAATAGCAGCCGGCATAGCCGAGATTGGCGAGCGCATTGAGCGAGATGTCGGCGACGGTCTTGCCGAACACGATGTGGAAGACGAGGAGATCGTCGATCGGCGCGCGCGGATAGCCGATCGCCTTGGCGAACGCGTCGGACGACTGCACCGCGAAGCGGGTGCCATAGAGCCCGGTATAGAGCGCAGCGTCGCCGCTCGCCACCGTGCGCGGCGTCGCGTGGCGGATCACTGCGCCGATGCGGAAATCCTCGAAATAATTGCCGGGGCTTGTCTTCGACATTGATTGAGCTTTCTGCGTCGCCCCGGCGCGGCGCGTGTCATAGCGCAGCGTCGGCGCGGCGCAAAGCGGTATCGCGCTACGGCTTCACGCAGCCGTGAGCGCCCCGGCGAAACCCGCCCAAACCAGGCCCGTATCTCGATCCGACGACGCGCTCTTGCGTCGCCCCGGCGGTCCGCCGCCGCGGTTTCGATAACACAACAGCAACATGGAGCCTCTCATGTCCAAGCGTTTCGCTTTGATTGCCGGCGCGGCCTTCCTTGCCTTCGCGGCGGCCGCGGCCGTTCCGCTGCACGCCGAAACGGAGAAGACCGTAATGGTCGGCGGCGCGCCGATGTATCCGTCGAAGAACATCGTGCAGAACGCGGTCAATTCAAAGGACCACACTACGCTCGTCGCGGCGGTGAAGGCGGCGGGTCTCGTCGACACGCTGTCGAGCCCCGGCCCGTTCACCGTGTTCGCCCCGGTCAACGCCGCGTTCGCCAAGCTGCCGGCCGGCACCGTCGACAATCTGCTCAAGCCCGAGAACAAGGCGACCCTGACCAAGGTCCTCACCTATCACGTCGTTCCGGGCCGCATGACCGCGGTCAACCTGATGAAGGCGGTGAAGGACGGCGAGGGTGAAGCCAAGCTCACCACCGTCGCCGGCGAGGAGATCATCGTGAAGCAGGCCGGCCCCGGCAAGCTCACCGTCACCGACTCCAAGGGCGACGTCGCCATGGTCACGATCGCCGACGTGCTGCAGTCGAACGGCGTGATCCACGTCATCGACACCGTGCTGCTGCCGTAACTCGGCGGTTGCGCGATGACCTCGGCCTCTCCCCGCGTGCGGGGAGAGGTTTTCCCGCTTGCTTCACGCCGCTGTGTTGCGGTGGTCGGAACCCCGTGACGCGAATGTGAGGCCGGCGGCGCCGAATCTTGCTATAGGTTCCCCGCGCGGATGAAAGCCATGACCAAAGCCATGACCATCGAAGCCACAGCAAATGTCCCGGCAGTGCCCGATGTCGCAACCGCGCGGCCGGTGATTCACCCGCTGTGGGTGCGCGTCACGCATTGGATCAACGCGCTCGCCATGCTGATGATGATCGGCTCGGGCTGGCAGATCTACGATGCCTCGCCGCTGTTCGGCTTCGAATTCCCGACCCAGATTGCGCTCGGCAACTGGCTCGCCGGCGCGCTGCTTTGGCACTTCGCGGCGATGTGGCTCCTGGTGATCAACGGCGTCGTTTACCTCATGCTTGGCCTTGCCACCGGCCGTTTGCGCCGCAAGCTCCTGCCGATCCGGCCGAGCGAGGTGGTCCGCGATCTGTTCGCGGCGCTGCGTGGCAAGCTCTCGCACGAGGACCACAGCGTCTACAACGCGGTGCAGAAGCTCCTCTATCTCGGCATTCTCTTAACCGGCGTGGTGATCGTGCTCTCGGGGCTGTCGATCTGGAAGCCGGTGCAGTTCCATTCGCTGACGTCGTTCTTCGGCGGCTACAATACCGCGCGTTATGTGCACTTCGGCGCGATGACGGCGATCGTCGCGTTCCTGATCGTGCACGTGGCTCTGGCGATCCTGGTGCCGAAAAGCCTGCGCGCGATGATCGTCGGCCGCTAGGCGAGGAGGAGACCCGTGTCGCGCACCCGCAAGCAAATTCCCGGCGTCGATCCCAAGCTCCTGATCAAGGACGCGGCCAAGCTCATGCCCGAGCCGTCGCGGCGGTTCTTCTTGCGCGGCGCCGGCAGCCTCGGCGCGCTGGCGCTGCTCGCCGGCTGCGACATCGTCGACGGCGATACCTCCGAGAACGCGCTGCGGGTGATCTCGCGGATGAACGACCGGGTGCAGGCCTGGCTGTTCAACCCCAACACGCTGGCGCCGGAATATCCCGAAAGCATGATCACCCGGCCGTTCCCGTTCAACGCCTATTACAGCCGCGACGAGGCGCCGGAGATCGACGGCGACACCTACCAGCTCGAGATCGGTGGGCTGGTCGAGAACAAAAAATCCTGGACGCTGGCCGAGCTGCGCCAGCTGCCGGAAGTCTCGCAGATTACCCGCCATGTCTGCGTCGAGGGCTGGAGCGCGATCGGCTCGTGGCAGGGGGTCAGGCTGTCCGATTTCCTCAAGCTCATCGGCGCCGACACCACCGCCAAATATGTCTGGTTCCAGTGCGCCGAGGGCTATTCGAACACCATCGACATGCCGACGGCGCTGCACCCGCAGACCCAGCTGACGCTGAAATTCGACCACCAGATCCTGCCGCGCGACTACGGCTTCCCGATCAAGATCCGCATCCCGACCAAGCTCGGTTTCAAGAATCCCAAATATGTCACCGCGATGTGGGTGCAGAACAACGACGCCGGCGGTTATTGGGAGAACCAGGGCTACAACTGGTTCAGCGGGCTCTGACGTTTAATCGTCCCGTTGTTTGCCGTAGCCGTGCTCGCGCAGGACGCGATTGAAGGCTTCGGTAACCTCCCGCTGCAGGTCCTGCATCCGCGGCACCAATTGGGTGGCGAACTCGCCCATGACCTGCGGCATCTGCTGCAGCGCCTTGGCGCCGGTCGGCGTGCGGTAGAACGCGATCAGGTCGCGCAATTCGGCGACGGTGAAGTGGCGCGCGTAGATCGGCGGCGCGTCCTTCATCGCCTCGGCCACGAAGCTCACCTCGATGCGCTCGAACTCGGCGCGCAGTTCGGCAATGGTCGCATCGTCGATCTTGTCGGCACGCGCCTTCTGCTCGACCACCGGCCAGAACGCGCTGGTCATCTGCCCGGTGAGCTGCTTGACCATGTCGGCGGAGAGGATCGTGAACAGCTCGCTCGCCGCCGCCAGCGCCTCGGGCGAAGGCGCATCATCCGCGCGCACGCGTTCGCCGGCGCCGGCAACGAGCAACACGACGGCAAGGATCCGTAAGGTCCGCATGATCAAGCCTCCCGCGATGATCATAGCACGCCGGCGCCGCCGAGGTTCGGCTTGCCAAGCCGCACCCGTGACTTTAGCAATCGTGCCCCGCGCGTCGTGAAAGGCGTCGTTCATGGCCACCCACAAGCTCCTATTGCTCCCCGGCGACGGCATCGGGCCGGAAGTCATGGCGGAGGTGAAGCGGCTCCTCGGCTTCTTCGCCAGGACCGGCGTCGCATCATTCGCGTTCGAAGAGGCGCTGGTCGGCGGCTGCTGCTACGACGCGCACCAGGTCGCGATCACCGAGGAGACGATGGCCAAGGCGCAGGCGGCGGACGCGATCATCTTTGGCGCCTGCGGCGGGCCGAAATGGGACCATGTGCCGTACGAGGTGCGGCCGGAGGCGGGGCTTTTGCGCCTGCGCAAGGATCTCGGGCTGTTTGCCAATATCCGGCCGGCGATCTGCTATCCCGCGCTCGCCGACTCCTCGAGCCTCAAGCGCGAGGTGGTCGAGGGGCTCGACATCATCATCCTGCGCGAGCTCACCGGCGGCGTCTATTTCGGCGAGCCGAAGACGATCACCGATCTCGGCAACGGCCAGAAGCGCGCGGTCGATACCCAAGTCTACGACACCTACGAGATCGAGCGCATCGCCCGCGTCGGCTTCGAGCTCGCCCGCAAGCGCCGCAACAAGGTCACCTCGATGGAAAAGCGCAACGTGATGAAGACCGGCGTGCTCTGGCGCGAGGTGGTCGGCGAGCTGCACGCGCGCGAATACAAGGACGTTAAGCTCGAGCACATGCTGGCCGACGCCGGCGGCATGCAGCTGGTGCGCTGGCCGAAGCAGTTCGACGTCATCGTCACCGACAATCTGTTCGGCGATATGCTGTCCGATATCGCCGCGACGCTCACCGGCTCGCTCGGCATGCTGCCGTCGGCCTCGCTTGGCGAGGTCGATGCCAAGACCCGGCGGCGCAAGGCGCTCTACGAGCCGGTGCACGGTTCGGCGCCGGATATCGCCGGCAAGGGTCTCGCCAATCCGATCGCGATGCTCACCTCGTTCGGCATGGCGCTGCGTTATTCGTTCAACATGAACAGGGAAGCCGACTGGCTCGACGCCGCGATTGCGGCGGTGCTGGAGCAGGGGCTACGCACCGCCGACATCAAGTCGGAGGGCGCGAGAATCGTCAGCACCAGCGAGATGGGCGCGGCGATCGTCGGCGAGATGGAGCGACTTGCTGCCTGACGGCGGCGACCGGTGCCTGGCCCGCGGCCGGCGCCGGCCGTTACCAAATGCGGCCGATATCAGAACGGGTTATTCGGATTATATCCCGGTATGTAGAACGCGGGCGGGATCGGAAAGCTGCCGGCTCCGCGCACGTCGGGCCCGTAGAACCAATAGGGACGGCCTGGATCGCCATCCGGTGGAAACGCGTAGTCGTGGTAGCTGCCGTCGCCCGGCGAAGTTTCGGTGCCGACGTCGAGATAGGACCGCCGCGGCACCTCGATCACCGTCGTGGTGCCGTTGGGATGATGGATGATGGTGCGCGTCGGCTGGATCACCGTGCCTTGCGCGGTGCGCGCCGGCGGCTGCTGCTTCTTCGTCGCCGCGCCGGCCGGACCGGCGCAAGCGAAGATGACGGCAATCGCGGCAACGATCACACCTACTCTGCGCATGACGCCTCGCTTTGCATGACGCCTCGCTTTCCCTCGAAGTGAGTGTACCCTGCTTCGCCGCAATCGCCTACTGGCTATCGGCGGGTCGGCCGGGTCCGTCTCGGCAGCGCCAAGAGCGCCGGGTGACGGCCGCGTCACGGCGCCCGGAGTCACTGCGCCCGGAGTCACTGCGCTCGGATGCGCCCGCGCAGCTTCGCCGGCCGGTTCGCCGTCAGCCGCTCGCGGCGGTCCGGCGTCGCCGCAAGGATCGGGCTGCGCTGGCCGCAATAGGTGCGCTTGAGCTCCGCCGCGGCGAATAGTGCGCCGAGCTTGTCGTCGCCGCCTGCGGAAATGATGCTGAGCCGGTCGAGCGCGCAGCCAAGGCTTGAGCGGTTGACCACCTCGTCGCCGGCGCTGCAGTACCAGCCGGCGATCTGCAGCACCGGCTGATCGAAGGCGCGGGCAAAGCCGAGGCAGCGGCGTTCCCTGCCCGCGGCTGCGATGGCAAAATCGACGAGCGGCACGGCACCGAACTTGCTTTCGATCGTGCCGGCCGTCCTGACGTCGTCGGTGACGCCGAAATCGACGAGGCGGGCGGCGACCTCGCTCGCCGCATCGATAAAGCGCTCGCCTTGGCTGCCCGAACGGTAGATCTCGATCATGGCGTAGGGCCCGCTGCCGGCGGCTTCGCCCCAGCTCAGGACGTCCTTGCGGGCGCCGTCGCGGTCGCGGCGCAGAATGGCGTAGCGGGTCGCGCCGCCGCCAAGCTCGGGGATCAAGCCCTCGAAGGCCGGGCGCGGCCGCTCGATCTCGATCCATCGCGGCCGCGGCGGCGCGGGATCGATCGCGGCAATGACGGCGCGGCTCTGGAACAGGCTCGCCGCGACAGTCGCCAGGATTGCGAGCCCGCCCAGATAGGCGAGGATGCGGACAAGGGTGCCCGCAATGTCCTCCGGCGCGGAGTATGACGCCGAGCGCACGGCAACCCCCCATTAACGTTGTGCCGTCGACGTTTCTCGCTTAAAAGCGCTTCCGCTCCCGTTCCTGCGCCAGGGAACTGCGGGCGAAATTGCGAGGGAGAGTTAACGATGGGTTACAGCGTCGCCGTCGTCGGCGCGACCGGCAATGTCGGGCGCGAGATGCTTGGCATTCTCGCCGAGCGGGCGTTCCCCGCCGCGGATGTGACCGCGCTCGCCTCGCGCCGCAGCCAGGGCGTCGAGGTCTCCTATGGCGAACGGACGCTGAAGGTCAAAGCGCTCGAGCACTTCGATTTTGCCGGCGTCGACATCTGCCTGATGTCGGCGGGCTCGGCGGTGTCCAGGGAATGGTCGCCGAAGATCGCCGCCGCCGGCGCGGTGGTGATCGATAACTCCTCGTGCTGGCGCTACGATTCCGACGTGCCGCTCGTCGTGCCCGAGGTCAATGCCGATGCGGCGGCCGGCTTCCGCAAGCGCGGCATCATCGCCAATCCGAACTGCTCGACCATGCAGCTCGTGGTCGCCCTCAAGCCGCTGCACGACCGCGCCAGGATCAAGCGCGTCGTGGTCGCGACCTATCAATCGGTCTCCGGCGCTGGCAAGGACGCGATGGACGAGCTGTTCAGCCAGACCAAGGCGGTGTTCCAGATCGACGAGGTCGCGCCGAAGAAGTTTCCCAAGCGCATCGCCTTCAACGTCATCCCGCAGATCGACGTGTTCATGGAGGACGGCTACACCCGCGAAGAGTGGAAGATGGTGGTCGAGACCAAAAAGATTCTCGACCCCAAGATCAAGCTCGTCGCCACCTGCGTCCGCGTGCCGGTGTTCATCGGCCATTCCGAAGCGGTCAATATCGAGTTCGAGCGTCCGATCACCGCGGAGGAGGCGCGCGAGGTGCTGCGCGGCGCGCCGGGCTGCATCGTCATCGACAAGCGCGAGCCGGGCGGCTACGTCACCCCCTACGAATCGGCGGGCGAGGACGCGACCTATATCAGCCGCATCCGCGAGGACGCGACGGTCGAGAACGGCCTCGCCATGTGGATCGTCTCCGACAATTTGCGCAAGGGCGCCGCGCTCAACGCCATCCAGATCGCCGAGTGCCTGATCAAGCGCAAGCTGATCACGGCGAAGCGGAAGGCGGCGTGAACCGCCGCGCCGACGCAACGGCTGCGACCGGCACGAACGCGCCGGTTGTCTCCTCGCGCACCGAAAGCTCGCCCGAGGCCACGCCGAAATAGGCGCCGTGGATGGCAACGAGGCCGCGTTCGACGCCTTGGCGCAGCCGCGGAAAGGTCAGCAGATTGTCCAGGCTGTTGACGACGTTCGCCTGCTCGAGCCGCGTGAGATAATCCGGCCACGACAGTGCGCCGCGCGGCCCGACCTTGTCAGCGGCGGGCGCCATCAGCCGCATCCACTTGCCGATGAAATCGCCGGGCGACAGCGGCTCGGCGTCTTCGGCGAACGCCTTGACGCCGCCGCAGCGGGCGTGGCCGAGCACCACGATGTGCTTGACCTTGAGTGCGGCGACGCCGAATTCGAGCGCGGCGGAGACGCCGTGGGCCTGCCCGTCCGGCTGGTAGGGCGGCACGATGTTGGCGACGTTGCGCACGACGAAGAGCTCGCCGGGGCGGGCATCAAAGATGACTTCCGGCGACACGCGCGAGTCCGAGCAGCCGATCACCATGACTTCCGGCGACTGTCCGATCTCCGCGAGCTCGCGATAGCGGTCCTGCTCGCGGGCAAGGCGGCCGTCGCGAAACGCCCGGTAACCTTCGGTGAGACGTTGCGGAAACGGCATGCTCGCTGGCGGCGTCCTCAGGCGTTTGCGCGATCCGCGCGCTTGCCGTCGGCAACCGCGGCGGGGACGGAGGCTTATTGGCACGCGGCGGGCAACGCCGCTAGTGTGCGGATGAAGAGAGAGGGAGCGGGCGATGACGGTGCGGCCGCGGCGCAGCGTGCTTTACATGCCGGGATCGAATGCGCGGGCGATGGAGAAGGCGCGCGAGCTTGCCGCCGACGCCGTCATCCTCGATCTCGAGGACGCGGTGGCGCCCGACGCCAAGGCGAAGGCGCGCGAGCTGATCGTCAAGGCGCTCACGGATGGCGGCTTCGGCCGCCGCGAGGTCGTGGTGCGCGTCAACGGACTCGACACCGCCTGGTGGGCCGACGATCTTGCCGTCGCTGCGGCGAAGCCCGATGCGGTGCTGGTGCCGAAAGTCTCGACGCCCGACGAGGTCCGGCAGGTTGCGGCGCGGCTCGCTGCGATCGGCGCCGCGCCGGAGCTGCGGGTCTGGGCGATGATGGAGACGCCGCTCGCCATGCTCAATGTGCGCGACATCGCCGCCGCCGCGCTCGATCCGGCGATGCGGCTTGCCGCCTTCGTCATGGGCACCAACGACCTCGCCAAGGAGACCCGCGCCCGGATCGTGCCGGGGCGGGCGCCGATGCTGCCCTGGCTGATGACCTGCGTCGCCGCGGCGCGCGCTTTCGGCCTCGATATTCTCGACGGCGTCTACAACGACCTCGGCAATGCCGAAGGTTTCGCGGCCGAGTGCGTCGAGGCGCGCGACCTCGGCTTCGACGGCAAGACGCTGATCCATCCGCAACAGATCGCGCCGTGCAACGCCGCCTTCTCGCCGGCCGCCGAAGAGGTCGCATGGGCGCGCAAGATCATCGCCGCATTCGATCTGCCGGAGAACGCCACCCTCGGCGTGATCCAGATCGAGGGCCGCATGGTCGAGCGGCTGCACGCCGACATGGCGCGGCGCACGGTCGCGATTGCCGACGCGATCGCGCAAATGCAGGCGGCGTAAATCAGCTTGCGCTCTGGTCGACGAGCGACAGGCGCGGCACGATCGCGCCGGGCGCGAGCAAGGCGCCGGGGGCGATCACGGCGTTGGCGCCGATCTTGACGCCGTCGCCGACCAGCGCGCCGAATTTTTCCGTTCCGGTCTCAATCCGCTTGCCGTCGTGGATGAAGGAAATCATGCGCGCGGGTTGCTCGTTGCGGCAATTCGCAATGATCGCGCCGGCCTCGAGATTGACATCGCGGCCGATGATGCTGTCGCCGACGAAGTTGAAATGCGCGAGCTTCGATCCTCGGAACAGGAACGAGGACTTGAGCTCGACGCCCGGCCCGAGCACGCAGCCGCCATCGAGCCAGCAGCCGCCGCGGAGATAGGCGCCAGCGGCGATGAAGCAGTCCGGTCCGATGATCGCCGGGCCTTTGATGATCGCCGCATCCTCGATGGTCGCGGTCAGGTGCACGGCGACGGCGGCGGTCACGGCATAATGTTCGCCGAGGCGCTCCATGAGCTGCTCGACGATCTCGATCGAGCCGCGCGTTAGTTCCCACGGCTCGCGATCAGCGAACTGTGCCAGCGGCGAAGCGCGAAATCCGGCAATGTATTGGTCGAAGGCGCGCACGCCTTCTTCCTAACACGGCCGGTCCGATTGGGGCGAATGGCGCAGACGAAAGCCGGCTTGCAGCCAATCTTACCTCAGGCATTTTGCATCGTTTCCGGGATAACCAAATGCCCGTTAGGCCGCCGTGAAAAATCCTTGCTAAGCTTCAGAGCGCTCGTCGAATGCCCAGGTGACCGCCAATGAACATAACCGATGCCAAGCCGATCGAGGACGTGAGCGAGATCTCCGCGATCACTTACGGCTTCATGGCCTCGAAGGCTCTGTTTGCCGCCCTCGAGTTCGACCTCTTCAGCCATATTGCCGGCGGCGCCGACTCGCTGCCGGCGCTGACGCAGGCAACGGGCATCGCGGAGAACCGGCTTGTTACGCTGCTGACGGTGCTGAAATCGCTGCGGCTGATCAGCGAAAGCGACGGGCGTTTCAGCAACGCCCCTGCGACGGCGAGGTATCTGGTCGCGGGCGCGCCGGGCGATTTCAGAGACTACGTCAGGCTCGTCAATGGCGCCTTTGGCTACGAGAGCTTCCGGCATCTCGGCGCGGCGCTGCGCGGCGAGCGGATCTTCCCCGATAAGGGCTTCTATGAGGGCCTCATTTATGATTCCGGAATCGGCGGGAAAAGTTTTAGCTCGGCGCAACATACCGGATCCCTGGGCCCGGCGCGCCTGATGGCCAAGCGCGTAGATCTCGGCGGCCGAAAACGCCTGCTCGACGTCGGCGGCGGCAGCGGTGCCTACACTCTCGCTTTCTGCGCCGCGAACCCGCAGCTTTCCGCGACAATTCTCGACTTCCCGCAGACAATCGACACCGCCAGGCGATATGCGCAAGAGGCGGGCGTCGCCGGGCGGATCGCGCACCTCGCTGGAAATGCGATCACGACCGATTGGCCGACCGGACACGATGTGATTTTGATGTCGTATCTCTGGAGCGCCGTCGGAGACGATGACGTTCGCGTCCTGGCCCGACGCGCGATGGACGCGCTCCCGCCCGGTGGCTTGGTCCTGGTCCATGACTTTATGGCGGACAACGCCCATGAAGGCCCGCCTTTCGCAGCTTGGTATCTGCTGGGCAGCATCTTCGACAATCCGCACGCTGTCTGCCTCACTCCCGCTTATGTCGAGGATGTCCTCCGCCGGACTGGATTTAGCGTGGAGCGGACGGAAATCATGCTTCCGGGCATAACCATGCTGAGCAAAGCCCAGCGAATTCGATGAGCGCCGTCGGTCCGCCGATCAACGTGATTTTGGCCGTGGCCATGCCTGTACCCTCACGCCGGAAGGGTGGCGGAACGACTCAGGTCTTTAACCGGTAGCCGGTCTTGAAGATCCACCACACGATGGCAAGGCACAGCGCGAGGAAAAGAAAGATCACCGAGACGCTGATCTCGATATTGACGTCGGCGAGCTCGAAGAAGCTCCAGCGGAATCCGCTGATCAGATAGACCAGCGGATTGAACAGCGTGACCGTGCGCCAGAACGGCGGCAGCACATTGGTCGGATAGAAGGTGCCGCCGAGGAAGGTGAGCGGGGTGATGATCAGGAGCGGCACCACCTGCAGCTTGTCGAAGCTGTCGGCCCAGATGCCGAGAATGAAGCCGAACAGGCTGAAGCTGACCGCGGTCAGCACCAGGAAGGCGAGCATCCACAGCGGATGCGCGATCTCGACCGGCACGAACAGCGCCGAGGTCGCCAGGATGATCAGGCCGAGAATGACCGACTTCGTCGCCGCGGCGCCGACATAGCCGACGACGATCTCGATATAGGACACCGGAGCCGAGAGTATCTCGTAAATCGTGCCGACGAAGCGCGGAAAATAGATGCCGATCGAGGCGTTGACGATGCTCTGCGTCAGCAGCATCAGCATCATCAGCCCGGGCACGATGAAGGCGCCGTAGCTCACGCCCTCGATATGGCTGATGCGCGCGCCGATCGCGGCGCCGAACA